>ERZ1026848.1041-NODE-1041-length-14987-cov-4.074203_pt1 | contig 14987 bp, 14 predicted proteins | sample MGYA00380154_ERZ1026848 | MGnify/ENA primary metagenome ERZ1026848 (study PRJEB33269, sample SAMEA4719790) | human gut metagenome | biome: human-associated habitat; feature: organic feature; material: feces | place: Cameroon | collected 2013-10 ...
CCATAGAAAGTTCTTTTCCGCTGACCAATATGCGGGATACAAGTGGTTGGGCCGTAAGTTTTCCGCTGACCAATATGCGGGATATAAATGGTTGGGTCGTAAGTTCAAAAGCCTTGCTCATGCAGGGCTTTTTCTTTTAGAAAGTGTACTATGGAACAATTTGGATTTTATGTGATAAAAGATGAGTTCTTTGAAAAATTCAATGACCCGTATCTCAAGGGGAACAAAGACCAGAACCGTCCGCACTATTACTGCTTTAAAGATGAAGCAGACGGCTTATACTGGATAATACCTATGAGTTCAAGAGTTGAAAAATATAAAGCTGTAATTGCCCATAAGAAAGAAATGCATAAGCCCTGCGATCTGCTGTATGTGTGCAAATTAAGCAATGACAAGGAAAATGCTTTCCTTGTCCAGGATATGTTCCCGATAACTGAAAAATATATTCTTCGACCATACACTTTTGCGGGAAATCCGTTAAAACTGATAAACGAGACTGACCGCCAAATCATTGAGTCCAAAGCCATACGCATATTAAATCTTATTGAGCGGAAAGTCCCGTTCAATAAGTTTCAGCCCGATGTCCTTAAAATCAAGGAGACGCTTCTTGAAGAATTGGCGGCTGAACTGACTACTGTATAAAAACCGTCACCGCTTAAGTGACGGTTTTTTCTTCAATGACCTTGACAACGGCAAAGAGACATAGTATAATTAAAATCAGATAGCTGTGAAAAGAGGAATGTTTGAAAATCATAGATTTTCAAACCGAGTTTTGTTTCTTTGGCTGCCGCCAAAGATTTCCTTGCGGAAACCACAAAACTCTTTCGAAAGGAATGGTCAATGGCTGTTTACCTGATCTTATTCCTGCTTGCGGCGGGAATGGGCATTCCCCTGTGCGGAATATGCGAAAAAAAAGAGGGCAGAGGTGTCCTTTGGTACTGCATAGCTGTGGGAGCGGTGCTCACTGTCATATCTTCTCTGCGCTTCGGCGTGGGATATGATTATAACCTTTATGCGGGCTGGTATTATGATCTGAATTTTACGGATTTTGACGGACTCAGAGGCGGCAGAAAGGAGATAGGAATGTTCCTGCCCTTAAAGCTTCTGAACCTCTTCACTTCGGATTATGCGGCGGCTTTTCCTCTTATCTCGCTGATGATATATGTCCCTCTGACGGTGTATATTTTCCGCCGTTCGGACAATCCGTGGATAAGCTTTGCGGCTTTTCTCGGAATGGGACTTTACTTTAACTCGATGAATTTTATGCGCCAGTTCATAGCGGCGGTCATATGTGCCTATGCCTTTGGATATGCCGCAAAGGGCTGTCGGATAAGATATCTGCTCATCATACTTTTCGGGGCGGCTTTCCACCGCTCGGCACTTTTTCTCATACCCTGCTTTCTGTTTGCGTACATCGGCTGGAATGCGGTGACATTTGTCATCGCTGCGGTACTTTCCGCAGGGGCATTTGCCTTTTCGGGGGAGCTTATGAGGCTGTTCACCAAGTATTTCTACTCCGATTATACTTCGTCAAGCAGTGATGTGACAAACGGACTGTCACCTGTTTATGCGGTGATGTTCGGTGTGCTGTTCCTGCTGCTGTTTGCTTTGAGAAAGCAAATGAACGGTGATGAGCGCAGTATAAACATAACGGTATGGTGCGGCTTTTTAGCATTTTTCTTTGAGCTTCTCGGAGCACGCATTGCCATTATATCAAGACTATCCCTGCTTTTCTTTATCCCTGCGGTGTGCCTCGGCGTGCCGAAAATATGCTCCGCCCTTTACCGTATGGCGGAGGGCAGGAAAAAGGGAGCGGGCATTGCGGTGATAACTGCGGCGGTCATACTTCTGGGCGGCAGCTATTATATGCTCATCGCCCGAAACTACAACGGAGTTATGCCCTATCGGACTATATTTGAAAGGACTGTGGAAATATGAAGCTGTCCTTTTACCCCTCCTCTGCGGCGGAGGACATTGCACTTTGCCTGTGCGTGTCATATGCATCGGCCTGCGTGGGGAGAGACGATCATATCCCTGAGGAATACAGAGGGCTGCTCAGGGGCGGTATGATAGTGCTTGCAATGCTCTGCTGGTTCACCCTCTCGTTCATAAACGGGCTGAGAATGAAAAAACGCTTTGCGGCGGGAATGTGCATATGTTTGTGGGTACCGCCCGTCATACAGCTCTGTCTATCCCTTATACGCCCCCTTAAATTCAGCGATATGGGTCTCCTTGCCGATAAACTGTGCCAGATAATCACACGGCTTCCCTTTGCGCAGCTTGAAAGCGTGACGGGAATAAACGGGAATATATTTTCCGCATTGACAGCACTTTTGGGACTTATGCTGTTCGGAGCGGGATATTTATATACAAAAAAGATAATACAAGGCTTTGAAAGGAACGATATATTATGAAAAAGAGTATTTCTGTAATTGCTGCGGCAGTGCTTGCGGCATCTATGGCGGCTTCCGTAAATGCTGCGGACTATTCATCGAACCCCAATTATTCACTTCCCCCTGCAAAGCCCTCGGCTGCGGTAAATTCCACAGCTCCCGCAGGCTCATCTCTTGCAGCGCCTTTTGAGGTAATGGGCAAGAATGACATCAAGGTGGCAGTGGCAAAGGGCGAGCCTGTTTACGCTTCCTACGAGACCGCACAGCTCAAGGCAAGCGCAATGGCACTTCTTGCAGGCAAAGACGGCGGCGTTCTCACCGTTGTTACAAAGCGCTACACCGCTGTTATCGACGGCAGGAGCGTTACAGATGCAAAGGACATCAGCCTTGCTATCAAAATGACAAAGGCTGAGGAACAGGGCGCAATGGTTCTCAGAACTGAGCAGCAGGGCGATTTCGGCTGCACAGTGGATATCCACATTACCTCCAAATATTACAGCCAGTGCGGCATTGACCTGAAGACCGCCCACGTTTACTATGTTGACGGGGACAAGAATGTCAACGATATGGGTGCTGTTTCCTTTGATGATGACGGCAATATCGTGGTTTCTATGACCACAGGCGGCAAGTACATCGTTATGTAATAACATACTGTGCATTTTAGCGGATACCTTCGGGGTGTCCGCTTTTTTGTTAAACATTTCAATTGACAAATATGACGGCTTAGTGTATAATTAATAAGTATATTATTTTGCACGGAAAGGGGAGAGAATATTGAAAGCCGATACCATTCAGAATGAAGCTGACAGTAACGTATATGCAGCCGAAAGAAAAACAGTCTACGATATCATCAAACGGGCTGCGGACATAATTATGACCCTCATTGCGTCGGTGATACTTCTCATTCCCTGCGCAGTCATAGCCCTGCTTATCCTTGCGGAGGACGGCGGCCCCGTTATCTATGCCCACAGCCGTGTGGGAAAGGACGGAAAAACCATAAAGGTCTATAAATTCCGCAGTATGAAAAAGGACGCTGACGATATCGGAAAATACCTCACCCCCGAGCAGCAGGAGCTTTTCAAAAAGGAATACAAGCTGAAAAATGACCCCCGTGTCACCAAAATAGGCAGAGTTCTCAGGCGGACGAGCCTTGACGAGCTGCCGCAGATACTTATAAATGTGCTCATTCTCGGAAATATGTCCGTGGTTGGCCCCCGTCCCGTTGTTATGGACGAAACGCTGCTCTACGGCGAAAACAGGGACGCTCTCCTTTCCATAAAGCCCGGGCTTACGGGCTACTGGGCTGCCTATGCGGACAAAAACACGGGCTATGAAAACGGCTCCCGTCAGAAAATGGAGCTTTACTATGTAAAAAACAGGTCGGTTATGCTTGACATAAAGATAATCCTTAAAACCGTGGGGACGGTCATAAGAAAAGCCGAAACCAACAACTGATGCGGAGGACGCTATGGCTATGACCGATGATTTCAGGTACACTGTGATGATGTCAGTTTACAGCAGGGTAGACTGCGGCGAGCTGAAAACTGCCGTAGACAGTATGCTTGCCCAGACGCTGCCCCCTGCGGAATTTGTGATAGTAAAGGACGGCCCTCTTACCCCTGAGCTTGATGCCGTTATCGACGGGTACTGCAAGGATCACTCACAGCTTTTTAAAATATGTCCGCTGTCGGAAAATCAGGGGCTTGGGGCTGCATATGCGGAGGGAACGAAGCTTTGCGGCTGTGAATATATCGCCATAATGGACAGCGATGACTATTCGCTCCCCGAAAGATGTATGACCGAGGCGGAGTATTTTTCCGCTCACCCCGAAACGGACATCGTAGGCAGCAGCATTATGGAATTTATCGGCACGCCCAACAATTTCGTGTCCTACAGAAAAATGCCCGAAACTCACGATGAATGCGTTAAATTCGCCCATTCACGCTGTCCCTCGGTGCACCCCAGCACGATGCTCAGAAAATCGGCTCTTTTAAAGGCAGGGGGCTACAGAAGCTGCCATTTTGCCGAGGATTATGACCTGTATGTCCGTATGCTTATGGCAGGGTGCAGGTTTTACAATTTCCAAAAGCCTCTTGTTTATGTAAGAGCCTCCGAAAATTTTTACGGACGGCGTGGCGGAATTGCGTATCTGAAAAAAATATCCCGCTGCAAGATAAATTTCTACAAAATGGGCTTTTATTCCCTTTATGACCTTATAAAAGGACTTGCGGTTCATACGGCTGTGTGCCTTATGCCAAACGGCGCAAGGACGTTTGTTTACAAAAAACTTCTCAGAAAGAACAAAAAGGAGATATCCTCTTGATGAAAAACGGCGGCGAGATAGATTTTGTTATAATCTGGGTGGACGGTTCCGACCCCGAGTGGCTTGCGGAAAAGGCGAAATATGCCCCTCCTGCCGACACGGATTCCCGTCCCGAGAGATACCGTGACTGGGGGCTTCTGCCATATTGGTTCAGAGGAGTGGAGAAATTTGCCCCTTGGGTCAGGAGGATACATTTTGTCACCTGGGGGCATATCCCTAAGTGGCTGAACACAAGTCACCCTAAGCTCAATATCGTCCGCCACGAGGATTATATCCCCGAAAAATATCTGCCCACATTCAGCTCTCATACCATAGAGCTTAACCTCCACAGAATAGAGGGACTTTCGGAGAATTTTGTCTATTTCAATGATGACACGTTCATCATTTCTCCTGTGTCGGAAAAGGTCTTTTTTAAAAAAGGGCTGCCATGCGACAGTGCTGTGCTCACGGTACATTGTGTTCAGAGAGGAGCAAAAGGGGAACTTGTTCAGCAGGTATCGCTCAATGATGTCAGCATAATAAATTCTGATTTTGATGTTCACAAAACATTCAGGGCGGCTCCGCAAAAATGGCTTGATCTGAGATATGGCACGAAGCTTCTGCGGCAGATTCCCCTTCTTTTTTGTTCAGGCTTTTCGGGTTTTTATCAGATACATCTTCCCAATTCATTCAAAAAAAGCACCTTTGATGAGGTCTGGGAAAGGGAATACGATATTCTCGACAAGACCTGTATGAATAAATTCAGATGCAGCAGCGATGTCAATCAATGGTTTCTTCGCCAGTGGCAGCTTGCAAAAAATGAGTTTTGTCCCAGAAGTATCGGAACCGGCAAGTCTTTTTCCTCCGATAGATACGGAAAAGAGGACTTTGACCGTGCGGCACAATACATATCCCGTCAGAAGGGCAAAATGATATGTATAAATGACGGTATTCTTACTGAAAAGGAATTCGGGTATTATTCAGAGATGATGCGAAATGCATTTGACAGCATTTTGCCGGACAGATCATCGTTTGAGGTATAAAAATGATTTATGTTCTACAAAAGCTCAGAAGTATAAACAACGGCGGGATCGAAGCTATAGTATTCGGTTCAACACTGAAAATTAACGATACTAATATTGAGATAGCGTATTGTTCCGATAGTGTGCCTCATTGCCCGAAGTGGGAAAATGCAGTACAGCTTGCAGGACGGAGAATGTATTCTCTGGACAAAGGACTTTCGGGACTACGGAAGCGTTTTTGCTATATTTCGGATTTTTATAGGCTTTGCAAAAAAGAGCATTTTGATATAGTGCATATCCATATGTACGGTGCATATGACGCTGTTTATGCTGTTGCCGCAAGACTTGCGGGGGTAAAAAGAGTTATACGTCATTCCCACTTTGGTCTGGGGGCAGATTACAGTATATTAAAGAAAGTCTGCAACAGCTTTTTCAGAACATTCAGTTTTATGGGAAATGACATTTGTGCAGCTTGTTCGGAAAGCGCAAAACATTATATGTTCTCAAAGAAAAATGCAGAAAAATGCATATTGCTCCACAACGGGATAGAAACTGAGCGGTTTGCCTATGACGAAGCGGTAAGACAGCGGGTGAGATGTGAAAGGGACTTTGACGGGGCATTTGTTATTGGCAATGTGGGCAGACTTGATTATCAGAAAAATCACAGCTTTTTACTGGACGTTTTTTCCGAGCTTTTAAAACTGAAAAAAAATTCGCTGCTTGTCATTGCAGGTAGCGGCGTTCTTGAAAAGGAGCTTAAGAGCAAGGCGGCAGCACTGGGAATAGCGGAAAGGGCAGTTTTCTGCGGAAATGTTGAAAATACCGCAGAGCTGTATCAGGCTATGGACTGCTTTGTGTTCCCCTCACATTTTGAAGGGCTGGCAATAGCTGCGATAGAGGCTCAGACAGCGGGACTGAAAACCATATGTTCGGACAGGGTATCGCCCGAAGAAGCCATAACCGACCTTTGCAGCTTTATGCCACTGACAGCTTCACCCAAGGAGTGGGCGGAGCATATCATTTCGCAATGCAATGGCTATGAACGGCGCAGCTATGCCGATGAAGTAAGGGCGGCGGGCTATGACATTAAGGACACCGCAAAACAGCTTGAAAAAATTTACCTTTCATTGGCGGAGGAGTGAGGATAAGAGCTTGAAAATTTATGATAAGCAGTGGGTACTTACCCTGCTTCTTCTGCCCTTCTTTAAGCTTCAGGTCTTTGAGAACATTCCGTCGCTCCATATCCTGGACACTCTTTTTGACGTGGGAAAGATAATTTCCTTCGGAATAATAATCGTACTTTATCTTAACGGCAGAAAGCTCAGCCGAATGCTTGCCTGCATAATTCTTTATCAGCTTACCCTGCTTTTTTCCACAGCTATGAATGACGGAAATTACTGGAAGCTGGCGGTGAGCTGCGGAACGGTCATAAGCTTCTGTATGATAACGGAGCTTTCAGTGAAGAAAAACAGCAGGCTTTATTTCAAGACAGTGCTTGATATTTATATCCCCCTGTCTGTGATAAATCTGCTTACAATACTGCTGTTTCCCGACGGCATTGCAAGAGAGGATTATTACGGTAACATTTACTATCTCCTCGGCATCAGAAACGGTCTCCCCTCTCTGCTCATACCGCTGCTCATATATGCGTTTGTTTACAGCGGCATAAGCGGCAGAAAATTTACGGGAAAGGTGCTTTTCTTTACGGCTGTGGTCTCGGCTACCATACTTATAACCTGGTCGGCAACGGGAGTTGCGGGACTTGTGATCTTCCTGCTGTTTGTATTTTTTATTTACGGAAAAAAATCGGCTGTGCTGTTTGATTCCCTGAATCTTTCGGTGATATACGTTGCCGCATTTTTGTGTATAATTGTTTTCAGATTACAGTCTGCATTTTCGTTCATAATAGAGGACCTGCTCCACAAAAGCATATCCTTTACGGGCAGAACGGATATCTGGGATATAGCCGTAATGCTCATAAAGCGGTCGCCAATAATAGGCTATGGCGTTTATGAGGGACACGGACTTATTTTTATAAGAGGTCAGTATTACTATGCCCACAATGCAGTCCTTGAGGTGATTTTGCAGGGCGGCGCAGTGTCACTGGTGTTCTATGTGCTTATTTTTGCGGTATCGGCAGTCTCGCTTTATAAATATAGAAGACTCAGAGTATCCCAGATGCTTTCCTTCGGCATTTTTACCGTTATGGTAATGATGCTTATGGAGGCATACTCAAATATATGGATATTTGTCCTCCCCGTTATCTCCTGCTGTGTTCCCGAAATAGCGGAGCAGTCGGAAAAGGTTGAAGAGGAGAGGGCGGAGGATATCCCTCTTTCAAAACGCTATATTCATTACCGTCTGAACCGTCGGTAAACGGAGAGATCATATGACACGAACTCAGGCTTCCCTGAAAAACCTTACCGCCGCCTTTATCGGGCAGGGGCTCGGCATACTTATAAGCTTTATCGCAAGGCGTGTTTTCATTGAATGCCTTGATGAGCAGTATCTCGGAATAAACGGGCTGTTTTCAAATATCCTGTCGGTATTGTCGCTGGCGGAGCTTGGCGTGGGAACGGCTATGACCTTTGCGCTCTACAAGCCCCTTGCCAATGGGGATATCCCTGTTATAAAGTCACTGATGCGGTTTTACAAGCGGGCGTACAACGGCATCGGCTGCGGCATTTTGGCGCTGGCGGTGCTTTTTGTGCCCATATATCCTATGTTTATGGACGAGGTACCCGACATTCCCCACCTTACCGCCATATATCTCCTCTATGCCGCAAACACGGGCGTTTCCTACTTCTTTACCTACAAGCGAACCCTTATCATCTGCGACCAGAAAAGGTATATCGCAACATATTACCGATACGGCTTTTACTTTGCAATGAACATTGCTCAGATAATTATGCTGTATGCCACAAGGGACTTTCTGCTGTTCACGGCGGTGCAGCTCGTGTTCACGGTGCTTGAAAATATCGCCGTTTCAATGGCGGCAGACAAGATGTATCCATACCTTAAGGAAAAGGACATTTTGCCCCTGCCCGCAGAGCTTTTTGAGGACATAAAGAAAAATATCAGGGCAATGCTTATGCACAAGATCGGCGGCATTGTTGTTCTGTCAACGGACAATATACTTATCTCAAAGCTTGTGGGGCTTGCCTCTGCGGGAATTTACTCGAATTATTATCTCATAACAAATGCCCTCGAAAAGATAATTGCCCAGTTTTTCGTGTCCATTTCGGCAGGAGTGGGCAACCTTAACGCCGAGGACGGGGACAAAACCAAGCTTTCGGAAAGCTTTTACCGTGTGTTCTTTATGAACTTCTGGATAATGGGCTTCTGCTTTGTGTGCCTTGTGTGCCTTTTCAACCCCTTTATCTGCATATGGCTCAGAACCGACAGCCTTGTTTTCGGTATGGGCACGGTGGTGCTCATATCGGCGGTTTTCTTCCTTACGGGCATAAGAAAGACCTGCCTTACCTACCGTGAGGCGGCGGGAGCGTTTTATTATGACAGGTACAAGCCTGTCGTTGAAGCTGCCGTAAATCTTGTCACATCTGTCCTCCTTGCCCGTGTTATGGGTGCTGCGGGAATTTTTGCGGGCACGGTCATCAGCACGGTGACGGTGTGTATATGGGTGGAGCCATATGTGCTGTTCAAGTATGTTTTTAAGGCAAGTCCCAAAAAATATTTCGGCAGGCTTATAATGTACACTGCCGTGACGGCTGTGACCTGCGGCGTGACATATTTTCTATGCTCACTCATAACACTTTCAGCCCCGCTTGCCGCATTTATAGCAAAGGCGGCGGTATGTGCGACGGTTCCCAATCTCATTTTCCTCGTCCTCTTCGGCAGGACAGATGAGTTCGGATACTTTTTCGGGCTGGTGAAAAAGATAATTCGGGGCATTCTTAACAGAAATTAAACTCCTTTTGGACGTTATATCCTATTTTGCGACACTATGCCCCATAATTTTTTACAGAGTAACCGAAATGTTATCGGTGTGACATAAATTATGGTTTTATGCGGTTGAAAAAAAGGAATTTTGGGTGTATAATAATAATACTTATTTTATATAAAGGAATGTAATGCATTGGTATTTTCGGATATATTTTTCCTGTTCGTGTTCCTGCCGCTGTTTCTGATATGCTATTTTGCGGCTTCAAAAACTAAGATAAAAAATATCGTTCTTATAATCTTCTCCCTGTTTTTCTACGCCTGGGGAGAGCCTGTGTGGGTGTGCCTGCTCATATTCAGCTCGGTTTTTGACTACTTCAACGGCAGGTTTATCGACAAGCACAAGGGCGAGAAAAAAGCTGTCCTCGGCGTTGTCGTTTCCTGCGTGGTGAACCTTTCCATTTTAGGCGTTTTCAAGTACAGCGGAATGATAGTTTCGGGAATAAACACTGTGACGGGGCTGTCCCTGCCCGTTCCCGATTTCCACCTGCCCATAGGAATTTCCTTTTACACCTTCCAGTCCATTACCTATGTGGTGGACGTTTACAGGCAGAAAGCACGGGCGCAGAAGAATTATTTCGGATATCTTCTGTACCTGTCTATGTTCTTCCAGCTCGTTGCAGGCCCTATCGTAAGATACAGCTCCGTTGCACGGGAAATCGAGAGCAGAGACGTTAAGATAAGCGACTTTTATCAGGGCATATGCCGTCTTATCTTCGGTCTGGGAAAAAAGGTGCTTATTGCAAACTCCGTGGGAATGCTGGCTTCCGAGCTGCTTGACTTCGGCACTGCCCCCTCCTCAGTTCTTGCGGCGTGGGCTGGCGTTATAATGTACTCATTGCAGATATACTACGATTTTTCGGGATATTCGGATATGGCGATAGGTCTGGGACTGATGTGCGGCTTCCATTTCCCCGAAAACTTCGAGCACCCTTATATATCCTCCTCGGTGACTGAGTTCTGGCGCAGGTGGCACATCTCTCTCGGAACATTTTTCCGTGACTATGTTTACATTCCCCTTGGCGGAAACAGAAAGCATCAGCTTTTAAACATCGCCATAGTATGGTTCTGCACAGGTCTGTGGCACGGCGCAAGCTGGAATTTCATTATCTGGGGACTGTATTTCGGCGTGCTCCTCGTTATCGAGAAAACATTCCTGCTGAAAGTCCTTGACAAGCTGCCGAAATTTTTCGGACATCTTTACCTCATCATCGCAGTAATATTCGGCTGGGCAATTTTCTATTTTACCGACACCGTACAGCTTTCCTCCTGCCTCGGAGCAATGTTCGGCGCAAATGGCCTTGCCCTTACGGATATCCTTACAGTATCAAAGCTCAAGGGCAGCTTATGGCTCATAATCGCAGCGGTCATACTCTGCGTGCCCGTTTACAGCTATGTCCGTAAGGTGGGCGAGAGATTTTCTATGCAGTCAAAGGGCAAGTTTGTTTTTGTTGGCGCTGTGAAGATAGTTTCACTTGCCGCAATAATGTTTTTGTCGGTGATCTCCCTTGTGGGCGACACCTATAATCCGTTCCTTTATTTCAGATTCTGATATTGAAAGGAAGAGCAAAATGGAAGAAAACAAGAAGCCCGAAGAGGGCAGAAAAAAATACAAGTCACAGCCTATCGCCAGAAAGAAGCGGCTTTCCGAGGTTGAAAAGGTGTATAAATCACGGCACGCTGTGTTTGAAAGAGCGACCATAATCATTTTTATTGCGGTGCTTTTCTTCACGGGGCTATGCCTTGTGTTCCTCAAACGTCCCGATTTTTCCGAGTCGGAAAAGCGTGAGCTTGCAAAAAAGCCTGAGCTTACGGTGAAAAGCTATTTCGACGGCACATTTGCCTCGGAATTTACCGCATATTTCTCCGACACCGTTCCTTTCCGTGAGAAAATTGTTGAGCTGAGTGCAAAATTCAACAACGCAAAGGGCATCAGTGCACCTAAGTTTTACGGCAATGTAAACGTGGTGGCTGATGAGGAGGGCAAGCTTATCGGTGAGGAGACTGACGTTGTGACCGTCACCGAACCTGCCGTGACCGAGCCTGTGCCCGATGAGTCGGCTGCCGAGGGCGATGTTACCACAGCCCCTGCGGAGACAACTGCTCCCGAGACCACCGTTTCCGAGGAGGAAACAACGGAAGAGGAGGAAGTGGAGAACATTGCGGACTTTGCCAACAACGGCATAGTGGTTGACGGAGTTAAGATGTACGGCGATAATGCAGGCGTTATGCTTTTCGGCGGCAACAAGAAAATGGGCACACGCTATGCCGAGCTTATCAGCCGCTACAAGGAGGCTATGGGCAGTGATGTGAATGTTTACAACATCGTTGTTCCCACTTCTGTTGAGTTTTATCTCCCGAAGAAGTTCCAAAAGTACAGCTCCTCCGAAAAGGACGCTATCGACCATATCTACAGCAGCTATACCGCCGATGTTATCCCTGTTGACGCATATGACGAAATTGCGGCGCACACCGATGAATATATCTACCTGAGGACAGACCACCACTGGTCACACAGGGGTGCATATTATGCATATGCCGCTCTTGTTAAGGCAATGGGGGAGACTCCCAAGGACATTGACAAGGATTACGAGGTTCGTGAGATAGACGGCTATGTTGGCTCACTTTACGGCTACACCAATGACCCCATTCTGAAAAACAGCCCTGAGCTTTTCACCTACTACAAGCCGAAGTCAAATTACAAGACCTATTATTATGACTACGACACCCTGAAGCCAAAGGGCGAGGGCACGCTTTTCTATGATAATGTGAGCGCAAACTACGCATACGGCGTGTTCATCGGCTCCGACGCTATCCACACAAAGATCGTCACCGAGAACAACACAGGCAGAAAGGTCTGCGTTTTCAAGGAATCCTACGGAAATGCATTTGTGCCCTATCTTGTGGACAGCTTTGACGAGATATATGTCATTGATATCCGCTATTTCGGCAGGAACGCTGTGGAGTATATGAAGGAAAAGGGCATCACCGATGTTATCTTCATAAACAACGCCTTTGCCGCAAACACAAGCTCCCTCATTGACGGAATCGAGAAGCTTTACACCAATGAGTACGGCACTCTTGACGACGAAAAGATAGCAGAGGTCCGGGCATATTATGCAACGGCTGAAACAACTGCGGCAACTACCGCAACATCGGCAGAAGCTGCGGTGCAGGATAACGGCGTGAGCACGCTGCCTGCATCGGACGCAAAGCCTGTTGTGGCAGATACGCCCGTAAATTCGGACAATGCAGGGGAAAGCGGGGGACAATAATGTACGCAGACTGTCATCTTCACACCTCATTTTCGGGGGACAGCGAAACTCCCCCCACAGAGCAGATCGAAAAGGCGATCTCTCTCGGAATGGAGCGGATATGCTTTACCGATCATCACGATCACGATGTTGTTTCGGACATTGATTTTAACCTTGACTTCCCGAAATATTTCGAGGAAATGACAAGGCTCAGGGATATGTACAAAGGCAGGCTGGACATCTGCATAGGTCTTGAAATGGGACTCCAGAACCATATTGCAGGGTATCTTGAAGAGCTGTCAAAGGAATATCCCTTTGATTTCATCATCGGCTCGGTGCATTTCATTGACGGGCTTGACCCTTATTATGACGAGTATTTCGAGACTCACCCCCACAATGCTTATGAACGCTTTTTCGAGACAACTCTTAAAAGGATAAAGAAGATAAGCTGTTTTGATTCCTTGGGACATCTTGACTATATTGTCCGCTACGGAAAAAAGCACGGGCTTGAATATTCCTACAGAAAATTTGCGGACTATATTGACCCAATTCTTGAAACCATTATCGGAAAGGGCATTGCTCTTGAATGCAACACGGGTGCGCTTTCCCGTGGAATGAATGAGCCGAACCCCGGACGTGATGTTTTTGTGAGGTACAGAGAGCTTGGCGGGGAGCTTGTCACTCTCGGCTCCGACGCTCATTCCCCCGAGACTGTGGGCATTTGCTTTGATATGGCAGGGGAGATGCTGAAAGACTGCGGATTTAAGTATTATGCGGCTTATCGTGGCAGGAATGCTCAGATGATAAAGCTGTGAGATCATAAAAAATCACCGTCTGTATGATTTTCATACAGACGGTGATTTACGTTATAGTATTGAAGCTATTGCGATGATAATAATAGCTCCGACTATCACCACGGCAGACTGTGCCATACTTTTGACAAAATCAGACGCAAAGCCTTGGACAAGACCGTCGTGAGCATCGCTGTCCAGATTTTCTTCCTTGCAGCGTTCAACAGAATCGGCACACAGCTCCAGTCTCTTCTGAACGGCACTTACGACCTTGGGGCAATATTTGCTGTAAAGCTGATTTTCTATCAGCATTGCCAGATCGTCAAGGTCGGGTCTTCCGATCCGCTTTTTGTTTGCAACGCTGAATGTATTCGACTGCGGGTCATAGAAGATCACCATTGAATAGTCGAAAAGTGCGGGCTTTGTCACCACAAGACCTCTGCCGCTTGAAAAGTATGTAAAAAAGCTCCGCTCTGTTTCAAAGCCTGCGTTCTGCACCGCTTTGGCGGCTTCCATATAAAATCTTTTTTCTGAGCATATGGCAGGATTTTTGTATTTTAACCGGCTGAATCTTTTGGACATTACCTTGTCGCTGATGATATTGGCGACGATACAGCCAATTAAAATAAAAAGCACCGTTCCTGCCTCGTCACTGCTTCCTGCAGATCCCTGCTCATTTATTCCCATAGAAACGAGAATTATTAAAAGGATAAGTGTGGCTGCAAGGGTGATGCTGTTGAAGGTGATGAGACCGTCCTTAAGAACTTCGTGTTCGTTAAGCACCATTCCTTGACCGTTGGGATTTGGCTCCATTTCATAATCATTTACTTCGATTTTTTCTTCCATTTTTGTTTGCCCCCTGTTTTTGACTTATAGTTTTTATGCAGAGCGGCATATGCCGTTTACGTATATTCATTATACATCATTATAAGCGTTATTTGGTGTGCAGGAAGCTAACAATAGTATTTATGAAAAATCTTCCTTTTGACAAATCGGGAGGGAGATGATATAATAAAAATAAAGAAGCAGCCGTATAGACGGTGTGCCTCCTAAACGGTTACGTCTCTAACCTGATGTTAGAACAACGACCGCTCAAGGTGCGACTTGGGCGGTCAGTCTTTTTTGTTGCGTTTGTAAATTATCATTTTTCCCCCCCGCCGCAGGCGGGGGTGAAAAACTTTCTCTCCGCCTGACTTGCTTTAATACTTATAACCAATTAAAAACTGTACAAAAAATCGAGCATAATCTTGCATATATGGATTATG
>ERZ1026848.1051-NODE-1051-length-14879-cov-10.810105_pt1 | contig 14879 bp, 11 predicted proteins | sample MGYA00380154_ERZ1026848 | MGnify/ENA primary metagenome ERZ1026848 (study PRJEB33269, sample SAMEA4719790) | human gut metagenome | biome: human-associated habitat; feature: organic feature; material: feces | place: Cameroon | collected 2013-10 ...
TCTGCGGCGAGCACGGCGGCGACCCCACGAGCGTGGAGTTCTGCCACAACGTCGGCCTGGACTACGTCAGCTGCTCTCCCTTCCGTGTGCCCATCGCACGTCTGGCTGCCGCTCAGGCTGCCATCAAGAACCCCCGCAAGTAATTGCGTGAGAGCTTGAAAAAGTGCGAATAAAAAGCACGAATAAAGCATAACAAACCGCCCCGGTTTCCGTAACAGGAAGCCGGGGCAGTTTTTGCTGCCTTACAGGTCAGCTGGAGAAAACGGGCAAAAGGTACATGCTCAGATGTTGTCAATGGGGTACATGGGGCGCATGATGCGCTTGAAGGGAATCAGGCGGGTATCCTGCGGGGTGGCACCGTCGGTAAGGGACATCACGCACAAAGCACCGGCGGCCTTGAGCTCCGGGTGGATATAGCCCTGCTTGACCACGATGATATCAAAGTTCTTCCAGTCCACACCGCAGGCGTCCAGCTGATGCTCCTCCACAAAGGAGTGGTTGTTGTCCGTGATCACCAGCACCAGCGGGGTGCCCTCCACGGCGGCGGTCACCAGCGGGCCGTAGCTGCCGTCCTCGCCGTACATGTGGGTGCCCTCCTGGGTGCCCTTGTACAGCACCCGCAGGGTCAGCGGCACCGGGGCGGATAGAGCGTCAAAGCCCATGCCCACAGAGGCGGCGGTCGCGGTGTCGATGGGCAGGCTGAGCAGGGTATGGCAGAGCTTTGCGTCGTGGATGGCGGCAAACAGCACCTTTTTGTGCAGGTCCGGCACGGCCAGCACCTGCCGCAGGATAAAGGTGTTAGCACCCTGTGCGCCGCTGGTCACGTTGTCGCCGGAGTCGGTGATGAACGCCGGCTTGCCCGGGCAGTCCAGCGCCATGCGCAGGGCCTCGTCCGGCTGGGCGGTGGTGCCGGTGTAGTGGAACTCGTGGCGCTTGTCCCACACAAAGGCGGCCAGCGCGTCGGCCTTCTGTTCGGCGTAGTCCTGGTCGGCCCCGGTGGCGGGAATCACCACCACGCCGCAGCCGGCCTCCGGGCAGTCGTGCCGCAGGTAGCCCACATGCCAGCTGGCGCTGAGGATGCGGGGGTCTTTTTCCATCTCGTCCATGTACTGGTTGATGGTGCGCACCGGCTCGTCGGTGGAAACGCTCTGCTCGCCGCCCAGGATCAGGGGCAGCTTGCGGTACACCGGCGTGATGTTCTGGCGGTGGCGGAGCAGCTCGATCAGGGTGTGGCAGGTGCGCTGCACGGTCTGGGCAATGTCGGTGTGGGGAGCCTCACGGTAGCTGCGGATGAAGGTGGTGTTCTCCACGTACTCTTGGGTCAGGTTGCCGTGGGGGTCGCAGGAGACCGCCAGCGGCAGGTAAGGGCCCACGATCTGCCGGATGGCGGCCACCAGATGGTGCTCGCCGGAGCCGATCTCCTCCACATAGCTGGCACCGTGCAGGTGCAGATAAATGCCGTCCAGGTCCCGCAGGTTGTCGCGCACGGCGTTCAGGATGGTCTGCTCGATGTAGTCAAAGCAGGTCTTTTTCATCACACCGCTGCAGGCGGCATCCGCACAGATCACGGGCACCAGCTCAATGTCCGGGTCGTCAAACACGTCGCCCAGCTGCATGTGGCTCAAGGCGTCCCGGCCATAGGAGATGGCCACGTTGGGCAGGTCGCACTTCATGTCTACGTGCTCGTTGGCTTCCAGCTGAAATTTTGCAACAAGGATCTTCATAAGGCAGTTCTCCTTTTTTGATCAGATATCGTCCACCGGGAACATGGGGCGCATGATGCGCTTGAAGGGCAGGCGGCGGGTATCCTGCAGGGTGGCACCGTCGGTCAGGGACATGACGCACAGCGCGCCCTGCTGCATCGGCTCCGGGAAGGCGTAGCCGGTCTTGACGATCACCACGTCGTAATCCATCCAGTCCACCCCGGCGGCAAGGGTCTGGTGCCGCTCCACAAAGGGGTGGTTCGTGTCGGTGACGATGATGTCAATGGGCAGGCCCTCCACCGACACGGTGGCGCAGCCGCCAAAGTCGCCGTGCTCGGCAAACAGGGCAGTGCCTTCCTGACGGCCAAGATGCCGCAGGGTCACGGTAAGGGGCACCGGCTCGGTCAGGGCGTCCAACCCCATGCCGAGGGTCAGGGGCAGGGTGTCGCCAACGGCATGGCCGGCCAGCAGGGTGTAGGCGGCGGGGTCCTGAATAGCGGCAAACAGCACCCGCTTGCCCTGCAGGGCTTCGGGTTTGGCCAGCACCTGCCGCAGCACCCAGGTGTTGGCACCCATGGCGCCGCTGGTGGTGTTGTCGCCGGAGTCGGTGAGAAAGGCGGGTTTGCCGGTGCAGTGCAGCGCGGTCTGCAGGGCCTCATCCGGCTCCTGAGTCAGGCCGGTGTAGTGGAACTCGTGGCGGCGGTCCCACACAAAGGCGGCCAGCTCGTCGGCCTTTTGCTCCGCATAGGGGCGGAACTCGTTGGAAGAGGGCACCACCACCACGCCGCAGCCGGCCACGTCGGTGTCGTGGCGGATGTAGCCCACATGCCAGCTGGCGCTGAGGATGTGGGGGTCCTGTTCCATCTCGTCCATGAACCGGTTGATGGAGCGCACCGGCTCGTCGGCGGAGACGCTCTGCTCGCCGCCCAAAATCAGCGGTAGCTTGCGGTACACCGGGGTGATGCTGCGGCGGTGCTCCAGCAGCTCCAGCAGGTGGGAGCAGACAAAGCGGATGGTCTGCTCCACGTCGGTATGGGGAGATTCACGGTAGCTGCGGATGAGGGTGGTGCCCTCCACATACTCCTTGCACAGGTTGCCGTGAGGGTCGCATACCACGGCGATGGGCATATAGGGGCCCACGATGCGGCGCACTTCCTTTAAGATATGGTGGTCGCCGGAGCCGATGCCCTCCACCTCGCTGGCACCGTGCAGGTGCAGGTAGATGCCGTCCAGCTCGGAGAGGTGGTCCCGCACGGTCTGCAGGATGGTGGACTCGATGTACTCAAAGGCGGTGCGCTTCATCACGCCGTTGGAAGCTGCGTTGGCGTCCAGCGCCGGCACAAGGGTCACGTCAGGGCGGTCGAACACGTCCCCCAGCTGCAGGTGCGCGATGCAGTCCTGCCCGAAGTGCAGGCTGACGTCGTTCAGATCGCACTTTTTGGGGATGTTCTCGTTGGCCTCCAGAATGAAGCGCGCGACAAGGATATGGAACATACAAAATACCTCCTGGAACAGATGAATCAGGGTGGGAAGATTTATATAAGACATTATAATACAATATAGGATGATTTGCAACAGCCCCGCAGACAAAATTCGCCGCAGAAAGACTGGATTTTACCACACAATTGTGTTATGCTCATATTGGATTTCAAAATGTATGCCTATGGAGGAAAAAACGATATGCTGGTGCCGGACAGCGCGACCCCGCTTTATCTGCAGCTGGAGGAGATCCTACGGCAGGAGATCCTTTCCGGCAGCCGCCGGGAGGGTGACAAGCTCTCCACCGAGAACGAGCTGGTGGAACAATATAAGGTAAGCCGCATCACGGTGCGGCGGGCTATTGAGGAGCTGTGCAAGGAAGGGCTGGTGGTGCGTCACCCGGGCAAGGGCACTTTTGTGACCGGGGTGGTGATGCGCAACGACCTGAACGCGCCTCGCGGCTGGACCGAAAATGCCATTGCCAACGGGTACAGGCCCTCCACCGTGTGCACAGAGCTGGACATGGTGCCAAGCGCTGAAGTGTGCCGCCTGTTTGAGGTGAAGCAGAGCGAGGAACGCTACTGCCGCGCCCGGCGGGTGCGTGCCCTGAACGGCAAGCCGGCGGTGTATGAGATCGATTACTTTCCGCCGCAGGATGCGGAATTTTTGACAAAAGAGCTGTTGAGCGGGTCGGTGTTCCGGCTGCTGCGGCAGTGGAGAAAGCTGCGAGTCATCCGGGAAAAGGAGACCATCATTCGGGTGCGGTACGCCGATGCGGAAACAGCGGCTGCGCTGGGGTTTGCTAAGGGGCGGCCTGTGGTATACACCCGCACCTGCTATCTGGACGGCAAAGACCGGGTGGTGCTGCTGAATGAGCAGTACATTGACAGCGAACGCTATATGATCCGCACCGGCGGGCACGAGCTGCGACTGGATGAAGCGGAAGAGAACGGGTAAAGAAACTGGAAAAATGGTGTAAGAGGGGCCATGGGAGTCCCGGTGAGGAAATGCTATGAATGCAATCGAACGAAAACGCTATATTCTGGATGAATTGCAGCGCAACGGCAGTGTGGTGATCACCGATCTGGCAGAGCGTATTCAGGTGTCCTCCATGACCATCCGGCGGGATCTGAATGCGATGGCTGAGGATGGCATGGTTACGCTGGAACACGGCGGCGCAGTGCTGAACAGCGGCTCGCTGTTTGAATGCAGCATCAGCTTCAAAAATGAGATCAATGTGTCCGAAAAGCAGCGCATTGCGGCCAAGTGTATGGAGTACATCAACGAGGGTGACTCCATTTTTCTGGACGCCGGCACCACCCCCAACGAGCTGGCTGCGCTGCTGCGCGGCAAACGCAACATCAGTGTACTGACCCACTCGCTGCTGGTAGCCAACACCACTGCTACCATGCGGAACATCAAGCTCATCATGTGTCCGGGCGAGTTCCGTGAGAACTCCATGGCTTTTCTGGGGCCGCTGACCGATGATTTTATCCAGCATTTTCAGATCGATACCTTGTTTCTCTCGCTGGAGGGCATCGATCTGACTGATGGCCTTTCGGTGGTGGATGTGCAGGATGGCCATACCAAAAAGGTGCTGGTGGAAAAAGCTAAGCGGGTGATCTGCATGGCCGACCACAGCAAATTCAACAAGTCGTTCTTCTACAAGATCGCGCCCATTGTGGACGTGGACCTGGTAATCGCGGACGACGGCCTGGACGAGGCCACCCAGGAGCTGTTCCGGCAGAACAACATCCCACTGGTGCTGGCCTGAGAACGATTGATCCAAAAAGTAACATAAAATAACATAAAAAGAGCGGATTTTCCAAAGAAAATGTTATCTTTCGGCGGAAAATCCACTCTTTTTTGCGTAAATAGGTCGGAAGTTTGGTAAAAGTGATGTAAAACTCGGATTTTCGTTTGTTCAAAGTAACAAATAATAACATTTGTGAACAAAATATAACAAAAATGGATTGACTTTGACCCGGATTGTGATACAATGTAGAAAAGACGATGAACGGTTAAAACCCAACGGAGTTCTGCGGGTTTTTGCTGCGGCCGAGCGGTGAATATATTTCACAGCTGTTCATCACATGAAGTGTAAAATGTGACATTTTGTAACATTTTACGGTACGAAAGGGAGGCATTTACTCATGGGCAAATACACCAAAATGTCCCAGCAGGTCCTGGAGAAGGTCGGCGGACTGAGCAACATCACCTTCGTCGAACACTGCGCAACGCGTCTGCGCATCCATTACGCCAGCAAGTCCAAGGTGGACGTGGAAGCCATCAAGGGCATTGAAAATGTCGTGGGCGTCGTGGCCAAGACCGGCCAGGTGCAGATCATCATCGGACCGGAAGTCAACGACGCGTTCAACGATTTCCTGGATGTTTCCGGATGGAAACCCACCGACGACCGCCCCACGGTCGTGGAGGAAGAGCCGGGAGAAAAGAACGCCCTGTACTACGTCAATAAGTTCGGCAACTTCTGCGCCGGCATCTTCATGCCCATCGTTCCCGCACTGATTACCGGCGGCCTGATCCTTGCCATCAAGAACCTGCTGGTCAATTACTTTGGCATGAGCACCGATAGCGGCACCGCAAAGGTCTGCCTGGCCATCTTCAGCGCCGGCTTCTCCATGCTGCCCGTCTGGATCGGCTACACGCTGGCCAACAAGCTCAAGATGGAGCCCATCATGGGCGCGTTCCTGGGCGCTGTCCTTGTCAGCAGCTCCATCAGCGGCGTCGAGGGTCTGGACTTCTTCGGCATCCCCATCCCCACCGTGGAATACACTTCCAGCGTGCTGCCCATCGTGATGGGTGTCGTGCTGATGTACTGGGTGGATAAGCTACTCAAGAAGATCATCCCCGAAATGGTGCGTTACTTCTTAAAGCCGCTGCTCACCATGCTCATCGTCGTTCCCATTACGCTGATCGTTCTCGGACCCATCGGCACCGAACTCAGCGGCGTGGTTGGCAACGCCATCCAGGCATTCTTCAATGCAGCCGGCTTCATCGCACTGCCCATCTGCGCAGCCATCAACCCCTACCTGGTCATGCTGGGCCTGGATAAGGCCATCACCCCCATCATGGTGGAGGGCATCTCCAGCATCGGCTACGACCTGGCCGTTGTTCCCATGAACTACATCTCCAACCTGGCAGTCGGCGGCAGCGCACTGGCTGTTGCCATGCACCTCAAGGATAAGGGCCGCAAGGGCATGATCGCTTCCTTCGGCGTCACCGCACTGTGCGGCGTTACCGAGCCCGCTTTCTACGGCTCCCTGATCATGCGTCCCCGTGTGCTGATCGGCACCGCCGTTGGCGCTGTGGCCGGCGGCCTGATCGCAGGCATCTTCCAGCTGAAGAACTACGTTGTGGGCGGCTGCCCGGGCTTCCTGGCCCTGCTGTTCTTCCTGCCTGCTGACGGCTCCATGGGCAACATGATCGTGGCTCTGGTCTCCGGCATCGTGGCCGTGGTCGTCTCCTTCATCGCTTGCACCGTCATCCTCAAAAAGGCGTACAAAGAGGACGTCTGATCCCTGTTTGAATCGGTACCTTTGAAATTCACAGCCATACTTTTATCCTGAGGCAAAGCACATAAAGCCAAGCACATTGATGCCTGTCGCCGCTACGGCGGCGGGCATCAACGTGTGCCTGGGCTTCTTTTGAGGGAGGATCTGCAATGAGCAAAAAAGTTCTGGTGGCACAGTTCGTGACCGAATCCAACGCCAACATCCCCTACAAAACTGATCTGGAAAATTATGACCTGCGGTTTGGCGAGGACGCCATTTCTCAGATGAACATGGGCACCGTGTTTGCGGATGCCGGCATCGAAGTGGTGCCCTCGGTCTATGCCAATGGCTTTTCGGGCGGTGTGGTCACCCGCAACGCCTTTGATTACATCGAGAACCGCCTGCTGAACGATATCCACGCAAACCTCGGCACGCTGGACGGCATGTTCCTGCATCTGCACGGTGCCAGCGAGGTGGAGGACATCGGCTCCGGCGACCATCACATCCTGAAGGAAGTGCGCAAGTTGGTGGGCCCGTATATGCCCATCGTGGTGGCCTGCGACCCCCACGGCAACCTGTGCAAGGAATACGTGGACGGCACCACCGTCATCCGCAGCTACCGCGAGTCGCCCCACACCGACCTGGCCGACACGGTCAAGACCTGCTGCCGGTATCTGGTGGACCTGCTGGAGCACCGCCGCAACATCCACCCCGCATACCGCAAGCTGCCGCTGATCCTGGGCGGTGAGCAGAGCGTCTCCGCTGACGAGCCGGTGCGCTCCATCAACCAGTTCATGGACGAGATGGAACAGGACCCCCGCATCCTCAGCGCCAGCTGGCATGTGGGCTACATCCGCCACGACACCGACGTGGCCGGCTGCGGCGTCGTGGTGGTGCCCAACTCGGAGGCCGACCAGGACTACGCCGAGCAGAAGGCCGACGAGCTGGCCGCCTACGTGTGGGACCGCCGCCACGAGTTCCATTACACCGGCCTGACCCAGGAGCCGGAGCAGGCCATGCAGTCCGCGCTGGACTGCCCGGGCAAGCCGGTGTTCCTCACCGACTCCGGCGACAACACCACCAGTGGCTCTGTGGGTGCCAACACCTGGGTGCTGCGTCAGGTCATGGCACTGTCGGACACCAAGGGCAAGAATTTCCTGTTTGGCTGCATCACCGACCCGGCTGTGGTGGCACAGCTGGCCGATGTGCCGGAGGGCACCAAGACCCACATCCGGCTGGGCATGGATCTGGACGAGCTGTCCCGCCCGGTGGAACTGGATGTGACCGTGAAGCACAAGGGCCGTCTGGAAGGCTTTTTGGGTTATCAGGGCGACTACGGTGCCTGTGTGCTGGTGTCGGTGGAGGGCTACCCCATTGATATCATCGTAGCCGAGGTGAGTCACGCTGTGGTGGAGCTCCATCAGTTCGAAGCAGCTGGTGCCCACTGCGCGGATTACGGCGTGGTGATCGTAAAGCAGGGCTACATCTTCCCGGAGCTGAAGGCGCTTGGTGCGCTGAACGTGATGTCTCTGACCAACGGCGCTACCCTGCAGGATACCCGCCGCCTGCCCTTCAAGCGCATCATGCGCCCCATGTTCCCGGTGGACGATATTTAAAAAAAAAAACAAAAACGAGAGGTTATCAAAGAGAGGACTTGTACAGTATGGAAAAGCAGAAATTTCTCTGGGGCAGTGCAACTGCCGCATATCAGTGCGAAGGTGCCTGGGATGAAGATGGCAAAGGCCTGGGCGAGTGGGACGTATTCTCCCACGGCAACCCGCTGAACCTGAACGGTGCCACCGGCGACGTCTCCTGTGATTTCTATCACCACTACAAAGAGGACATCGACATGATGGCCGCCGGCAAGCAGAACACCTACCGCTTCTCCATTGCATGGGACCGCATCCTGCCCAGCGGCCGGGGCGAGGTGAACCCCAAGGGCATCGAGTTCTACAACAACGTGATCGACTACTGCCTGGAAAAGGGCATCGAGCCCAACGTCACCCTGTTCCATTACGACCTGCCCAACGCCCTTGCGGAAGAGGGCGGCTGGGAGAACCGCTCCGTCGTGGACGATTTTGAAGCCTATGCCAAGGTCTGCTTTGAGGCCTTTGGCGACCGGGTCAAGCTGTGGAGCACCATCAACGAGCCCAAGTACTACGCCTACTGCACCAACATGGTGGGCAACTACCCTCCGAACCACAAGCTGGATTTTGACCGCTACTTCAAGCAGATGTACTACGAGGTGCTGGCCAGCGCCAAGGCCGTGGCCCTGTACCACGCCATGGGCCTGAAGGGTCAGATCGGCATCGTGCACGACAGCAGCAACGTGGAGATCGCACCGGGCACCAAGGAGCCGGAAAAGGTCCGCCTGCTGGGCGACCTGTTCTACAACCGCCTGATCCTGGATACTTCCATTAAGGGCGAGCTGCCCGGTGAGCTGATCCCCCTGCTGCGGGAGAACGGCATTGAGAACGACTACATCAAGCTGGACGACGCGCTGATCTTTGCCAAGGGCAAGGTGGACTACATTGGCATGAACGTTTACAACCGCATGTACCTGACCGACTGGTCGGAGGGCGAGACCGAGGTGTTCCACAACAACCGGGGTGCCGGCTCCAAGGCCAAGGAGGGCATGCGCATCAAGGGCTGGTACGAGACCGCCATTGCCCCCGACACCAAGCGCAACCTCTGGGGCCGCGAGATCTACCCCAAGTGCATGTACAACACCCTGATGGAGATCAAGGAGCGCTACGGCGATATCCCGGTGTACATCACCGAGAACGGCCACGGCTGCTACGAGACCCCGGACGAGAACGGCTATGTGCAGGACGATGACCGCATCGAGATGATGCAGGGCTACATCGACTACATGCTCAAGGCCAAAAAGGAGGGCTGCAACGTGCTGGGCTACTATGCATGGTCCACCATGGATCTGTACAGCTGGGTCAACGGCTACGAGAAGCGCTACGGCTTTGTGCGGGTGGACTTTGACAACGACAACAAGCGCACCCCCAAAAAGAGCTATTACTGGTTCAAGAACCTGATCGAGGAATATCAAAAGACCGAAGAATCGGGAGAGTAACATGGAAGTCACGGGTGAAGGTTCCCCCCAAAAGCCGGGCCGTGTCCCCCATGGCGTGGATGTGGTGCTGGACTTTATTGCCGGCTGTGTTTCGCCGGTGATCCCGGTGCTGCTGGCATCCGGCCTGATCGCCGCGGTGCTCAGTGTCTGCGTGAACTTTTTTGGCATGGACACCGGCAGCGGCACCGCCGTGGTGCTCAGCGCGGTGAAGGACGCGGGATTCTACTTCCTGCCCATTTTCCTGGGCTTTTCCACCGGAAACAAGCTGGGCATCAACGGCTATCTGGGCGCGCTGCTGGGCGGCGTGCTGGTGTACAGCACCATCAACGGGGCACAGGGGCTCAGTTTTCTGGGCCTGGCCATCTACCCCACCACCTACAACTCTACGGTGATCCCGGTGATCTTGGGTGTGCTGTTTGAGGCAGCCGTGTACAAGCTGCTGGATAAGGTGCTGCCCGGCACGGTCAAGCCGTTTTTGCTGCCGCTGCTCACCGTGCTGGCGGCGGTGCCGGTCACGCTGCTGTTCCTGGGCCCCCTGGGCACGGTGCTCAGCGGCTGGCTTACCGGCGGTGTGATGTGGGTGAGCGATACCTTTGGCGCCTGGGCCGTGGGCCTGTACGCCATGATCAACCCGGTGTGCGTGATGTTCGGCCTGGACAAGGCCATCACCCCGCCCATCCTTACCTCTATTGCCGCCAACGGCTACGAGACGCTGTTCCTGCCGGGCAGCGTGGCCTCCAACACCGCCGTGGGCGGCGCGGCCCTGGCCGTGTGGTTCAAAAGCCGGAACGCCAAACTCAAAAACACGGCGGGCCCGGCGGGCACCACCGCCATTCTGGGCATCACGGAGCCGGCGCTGTTTGGCGTGTGTGTGCCCTATAAGCGCCCGCTGGCCGCGGCCATGCTGGGCGGCGGCATCGGCGGGCTGTTCGGCGGCTTTGTGCAGCTCAAGCAGTACGCCATCATCACCCCGGGGCTGTGTGCCCTGCCGGGGTACATCGGCCCGGACGGCAGCCTGACCAATCTGCTGCTGGCGCTGGCCACCATCTGCATTTCGGTAAGCAGTGCGTTTGTTCTGACCCTGTTGTTCTCCGCAAAGCAGACCTATGAAAGCTGAAAAGGAGCACGACATGAAAAATCGGGTCAAGGGGCTGGCGGTGCAGTTTGCGGAAATGATGCTGGGCGTGATGCTGGTATCGGTGGGCCTTTCGTTTATGATCAAATCCGGCCTGGGGCAGACGGCCATCACCTCCTGCACCCAGAACATTGCCACCATCACCGGCATCAAGGGCGGCACCACGGTGGCGCTGCTGCACGGTGCCTCGGTGCTGCTGCAGATCCTGATGCAGGGAAAACAGTTTGAACCCATCCAGCTGTTCCAGTTTGCGGTGGCGTGGCTGCAGGGCAAAATCGTCAACGCCATCTGCTACGACCTGCCGGTCATCAGCAGCTGGCAGCCGGGCAGCTACCCGATGCAGTGGGTGTGCATGCTGGCAGCCATTGCCATCACGGCCTACGGCGTCACCGTGACCATGGCGGCAGAGTTTGTGCGCATGCCCTTTGAGCAGTTCGCCTTTGTGCTGTCGGAGCGGTTGCACATGAAGTTCAGCGTGCTGCGCACCCGTTGCGACATGGTGGCGCTGGCGCTGAGCCTTGCGCTGGTGCTGGCCTTCCACCTGGACTTTACCACCCTGCGGGAAGGCACCTGGGCCAGTATGCTCCTGCTGGGGCACTGCATGGGCTGGTTTCTGCCAGTGGCTATGCGGCTCTCGCCGCACCAGCGCATGAAAAAAGCGGCCTGCCCCGTTGCGGACTGACGGCGGAAACGGTACAATAAAAGGAGAAAAACTACGATGAAGATCCTGGTTGGCGAATTTATCACGGAATCCAATGCGAACATCCCGCAGAAATGCGAGATCAGCAATTACAAGATGCTTTTTGGCGACGACTGCATCCAGGCGCTGCATGTGGCGGATGTGTTTGAACAGGCCGGCTTTGAGCTGATCCCCTCGGTGGTGGCGGATGCCGGTGCCGCGGGCGTGATCAAGAAGGATACCTTTGATTACATCGAGTCCTGCTTTGTGCGCACGGTCAAGGAGCACATCCACGAGATCGACGGCATGTTCCTGATGCTGCACGGCGCCAGCGAGGTGGAGGGCATCGGCTCCGGTGACCACCACATCCTGGCCGAGATCCGCAAGATCGTGGGCCCCTATCTGCCCATCTTTGTGGTGTGCGACCCCCACGGCAATCTGTGCAAGGAATATGCCGAGGCCACGACCCTGATCCGCAGCTACCGCGAGTCGCCCCACACCGACAGCATTGCCACCATGCGCAAGGTAGCTGCCATGCTGTGCGACTTTATGAAAGACCGCCAGAACATCCACTCGGTATACCGGAAGCTGCCCCTGATCCTGGGCGGCGAGCAGAGCGTTTCCGGTGACGAGCCGGTGCGCTCCATCAACGAGTATATGGACAAGCTGGAGCAGGACCCCCACATCCGCAGCGTGAGCTGGCATGTGGGCTACATCCGCCACGACACGCCGGTGGCGGGCTGCGGCATCATTGTGGTGCCCCAGACCGAAGCCGACCTGCCCTATGCCGAGGAGGCCGCCGACTGGCTGGCCGCCTACGTCTGGAACAAGCGCCATGAGTTCCACTACACCGGCCTGACGGTTGCCCCGGACAAGGCCCTGCAGATGGCGCTGGAGTTTGAGGGCAGGCCCGCGTTCATCACCGACTCCGGCGACAACGTGACCAGCGGCGCTACCGGCTGGAATACTTACATCCTGCGGCAGGTGCTGGCCGAGAAGGACCTGAAAAAGAAGATCTTGTTTGCCAACATCTGTGACCCCATTGCCTACCAGAAGCTGGCGCAGCTGGAGATCGGCGCAAAGACCCACCTGCACCTGGGCGTGGACCACGACGAGATGTCCCGCCCGGTGGAGCTGGACGTGACGGTAAAGGCAAAGGGCACCCTGCGCGGTTACCTGCACCATCCCCACGATGCCGTGTACGGCTATTCGGTGGCGGTGGAAGTGGACGGCCTGCCGCTGGACATCAATGTGGCAAGCACCCGCCAGACCATGTGCGAAGAGCACCAGTTCGTGGGTGCCGGGCTGGACTGGGACGCATACGATGTGATCGTGGTCAAGCAGGGCTATATCTTCCCGGAGCTGAAGGCAAAGGCCGCGTTCTCGGTCATGTCCCTGACCCAGGGCGCTACCCCGCAGGATACCCGGATCATCCCCTTCAAGCAGATCATGCGCCCCATGTACCCCATTGACGAAATCTAAGACCGGCCGCAGGCCAAACACAGGAAATCAAGAGCGAGAGGTGTAAGAAGATGAAACAGTACGATATCTGCCTGGCCAAGGTGCCGCAGCCGCCCAAGGACTGTACCGGAGAGCCGGTGATGCTGACCGATGCCACCATCCAGGAGCGTCTGGACAAGGTGCTGCAGGGCATGAAGGCCCGGGGCTTTGCACAGCTGGTGGTGTACGGCGACGCCGAGCACTGCGGCAATTTCCAGTACCTGATGGGCTATTTTACCCGCTTTGAAGAGTCACTGCTGGTGCTGGACGCCGACGGCACCGCCCACTTTGTGCTGGGCAATGAGAACCTGAACAAGGCGTCCAAAGCCCGCATCCCGGGGCAGGCCGTGCATGTTTCGCTCTTCTCACTGCCCAACCAGCCCAACCGGGCCGACAAGCCGCTGCGCACCCTGCTGGAAGAGGCCGGCATCGCGCCGGGCCGCCGCATTGGCATTGCAGGCTGGAAGCACTTTACCAGCCCGGTGGAAAACAATGAAAAACTGTTTGACATCCCGGCCTTTATCCTGGATGCCATCCGCTCCATTACCGGCGGCGACGAGAACCTGTTCAATGCCGGGGATCTGTTCCTGGGTGAGGGCGGTGCCCGTACCACCAACAACGCCAACGAGATCGCACATTACGAGTACGGCGCGGCGCTGGCTTCGGACGGTGTGCTGGATGCCATGGACCTGCTGGCTCCCGGCGTGCCGGAGACCGCACTGGGCGCGCAGCTCAACCGGCAGGGCCAGCACAACAGCATTGTGACCATTGCCGCCAGCGGTCCCCGCTTTATCAAGGGCAACATGTTCCCCACCCGGAACACGGTCAAGGTGGGCGATACCATTTCGCTGACCGTCGGCTACCCCGGCGGCTCCTCCAGCCGTGCCGCCTATGCGGTGCACGACGCCTCGGAGCTGCCCCAGGGTGCCCAGGACTATGTGGAAAAGGTGGCGGCCCCCTACTTTGCCGCCTACACCCGCTGGCTGGAAGAAATCCATGTGGGCATGACCGGCGGTGAGATGTTCGACAAGGTGGAAGAGATCCTGCCCCGTGCGACCTACGGCTGGTCGCTCTGCCCGGGCCATCTGGTGGCCGAGGAAGAGTGGCTGAGCTCCCCGATCTATGAGCACTCCACCGAGGTGCTGCGCAGCGGCATGATGCTGCAGATCGACATCATCCCCTCGGTGCCGGGCTACGGCGGCAGCTGTGCCGAGAGCACTGTGGTGCTGGTTGACGAGACGTTGAAGGCGCAGATCCGCCAGCAGTATCCGGAGATGTGGCAGCGGATGCAGGTGCGCCGGCAGTATATCATCCAGCAGCTGGGCATTCAGCTCTCGGAGGATGTCCTGCCCATGTGCGGCACTGTGGCTTACCTGCGGCCCTACCTGTTGGACAAAGACCTGGCCTTTGTGAGCCGCTGAGTTCATAAACATCCATGGATGTCTCTGAATGCTCTGTAATTTTGACTGCTGCTTAGGCTACTATAAAAATCTCCGCAAGGTTTTGCGTGAGTATTTGGAGAAAGCACGAATAAAGCAAATGCCCCCTCGGTTTCCGAATCGGAATCCGAGGGGCTTTTATGTGCCTTGAAAAATTACGAATGGCCGAGTATAATAAAAATAACAAGGTTAAAGACATTTTAGATGGAAAAGAGGTCTGTATGGCGAAATTTGCACCGTTTATCATAAAAACGGACGATAGTCAGAAAATCGGCGCGAAAATCGTGCACATGAAAAAGTCTGACGCGGTACAGACTGAAAAAGAACCCGTCTGGCAAACAAGCTGG
>ERZ1026848.1053-NODE-1053-length-14874-cov-10.311829_pt1 | contig 14874 bp, 14 predicted proteins | sample MGYA00380154_ERZ1026848 | MGnify/ENA primary metagenome ERZ1026848 (study PRJEB33269, sample SAMEA4719790) | human gut metagenome | biome: human-associated habitat; feature: organic feature; material: feces | place: Cameroon | collected 2013-10 ...
TAAATAATAATATCATTATCGATAACGGCGTTATTATAGCGTTCTTTTTGCTGCTTGTCAATGCGAATTGCACACTCCTTTGCAAAAACATACCTTGACAAATCTCGTCTCATTTAGGCATTCATGCCCAGTCTTTCAGAAGATCATGGAGCTTTTTGAGCGCACCGTTGACGGATTTCAGCGCTGCGTTCATATGGCAACCTTCCTGACGGGCGATCTCACGGATCGTCATATTCTCCATCAGCATGTGGATCCTACGCTGCTGGATCGGGGTAAGTTGTGCGATCGCTGCATACAGCGCAGCGACCTGCTCATCCCACAGCAACGTATCTTCCATCGGGTTCTGCTCATAAGACTTCGGCATTTCGAAAAGATCCTCGATTGGTGTCCAATCACGGTGATATACTTCTTTGCGATGGACGCGCTGCGTTTCATTCTGAAGAGCGCGCCATTCTTCATACAGCTCATCGCTGACGGGAATTTCCTGATAAATACCATAGTAGTCTTTGATTCTGATTGTTTTCATTTTTACCTCCAAGTCGTTTCGTTTGCGGATGCGGACGAACGACTTGAAGGCGGGCCACGAGCCCGATTGCCAGCGCCGGACATGGATCATGCTCCCAGTCAAGGCAACAAAAAAGCCGGCCACTCTCATGCGAGAATGGTCGGCAATTTGTTCCAGTATTGGCTGTCGCACGCAGGGATCAAAAAAGCCTCTCGGGGAAATTCCCCGAGAGGCTATAGGTGCTTCAGCATAATCCATTATAAGGGGTGACTCTCTACACTACAATTTCGCTTGGCTTCCAATCTCCTCTCTATTTTCCATCATTTTATCTCTCATTTGACTCTCATGAGACTCCCACCTGACTCCCATTATTCTGGAGATGTTCCTTGATGATCAGGTCAGGAATAACAACACACCAGAGACTTGCGGCAAATGCTCGAATCGCCGGCTTGATGTGACGATAGTAAGTAGACGAGGACATCCCCAGATTCAGGAAGGCATCCTCATTGGAAGTGCAGTAGACATCAAAGTAGCGGGCCTGCAGGATGCTATAGTAGGTGCCGCCGTTCGGCGGGGTGTCCTTCACTAACACCAATGCCTCTTCCATAACGGAAAGCAGCTCCATGCTGTGCCCCATCTCCGCCAAACGGTCCGAAATGCGTTTGCGATCGGTGTCACGATCATAGTCGATGGCTAAATTGATGAAGTCTGAGATGGATTGCCGCCGGCTCTCATAGCACTCTTCCTCAAATTCATCGATTCTTGCGGCTGTCCGTCTAACGGTGGGCCCATAGATTTGGAGCAATGCCATCGTCTTTTCAATATCTTCCTCGGTCAGCGTACTGGTAATGTCAAATGTTTTCAGGTAGTTTTGGAATTTGCTCATGATCCGTCCTTTCTGCCAGACCTGATTACTCAAAGAAGTTGAACGAGCCAATCACTTTGGCGTAGGCCTTGGACTTGTTATGGAGAATGCGCTTATCGCCATCCTCCTTGATTTTGCGGTCTTTCAGATAAAGATAAATAGTAAAAGCTCCGTCCTCTTTCACGATGATGAGGTCTCCGTCATTGATGGCGGCGCCGCGCTGGCAGAGAAGGAGGCTGCCGGTGGAGATGCCATACTCATGATAGCGATGTCCATCGGCCATAATGCAAAAACACTTTTTGGGAATCAGACCAGAAAATCCGTCGATCTGGATGGAGCCATAGCCATTGCTCAAAACGGGGTGTCTGGCTTGAGTCGTTTCAACTGCTGCGTTTATAGTCAACACCTCCTCAGTGATACATAACAGAGGGCATCTTGTATTCAACCTCCCGATGGGCAGGCATCTTCAGCCCCGTGGTGAGTGCGGCGAAATTGATGGCATGGAGGCCATAGCGGCGACGGATGTCTTCCATGGTGCGCTCCAGGATGAGACGTTTGTTGTGCTTGGTAAAGTCTGACCAGAGATCGAGCTGGATCGGCGTGTCAGACGGGATAAGGTCGATTGCGCTGATGGTCAGAGACCGGATATTGTTGTTCCAGGTATGCTTCTTGCAGAACAGCTCAAAGCCTGCCGCTGCAATTTCCGTGTAGCTCTGCGTTGGAAATGTCAGTTTTCCTTGGTATTCCCGTTGCGAGAGGGTGTTGTCGCGGACGCTGATGCGGACCCGTGTGGCAGCCAGCTTATTCTTCCAGAGCTTCAGCCCAACTTCCTGAGAAAGCTCCATGAGAACATGGCGCACTTCATCTTTCGAGAGCAAGTCATCCGTGCATGTAATGCCGTGACCAACGCTTTTGATGGGGATTTCGTAGTCGCATGGCATAACGCGCGATTGATCCAGTCCATTGGCAAACACCCACAGTTTTTCACCATTGACGCCAAGCCGGTGAATTAGCATCGCCCGATCCGCTTGGGCCAGATCTCCGATGGTGCGGATCCCGTAGAGCCGAATCTTTTCCGTCGTTGCTCGCCCCACACAGAGCAGGTCTGAAACAGGGAGCGGCCAGATTTGATCTTTGAAGGATTCCCGCGTTATGACAGTCACGGCATCTGGCTTTTTCATGTCTGAGCCGAGTTTCGCGAAAATCTTATTGAAGCTGACGCCAATGGAAACGGTGAGTCCGACTTCTTCTTTCACAGTAGTCCGAATCTCGTTGGCGATTTCAAGCGAAGTTTTCTGCTGGAGAAGCGGAGACCCAGTCAGTTCAATCCAGCTCTCATCAATGCCAAATGACTCGACTTCCGGAGAGTATCGCAAATAGATAGAGCGGACAATTTTGGAGAATTTCAGATATTGATCCATATGCGGTTCTACAATCGTCAGTTGCGGACACTTCTGGCGTGCCTCCCAAATCACTTCACCTGTCTTCACCCCACATTGCTTTGCCAATTGGTTCTTCGCAAGAACGATTCCATGTCGATCCTCTGTGCTGCCGCAAACTGCAATGTACTTTCCACGCAGTTCCGGATGCAGCATACATTCAATACTCGCATAGCAATTGTTAAGGTCACTATGCAATACGACTCGGCCTTCCATATTCGGCATACCTCCTGCCCATAGCCTTTAAGAATTAGTTCCATCAAGTTCCTAAAAGTTCCTATTGACAAGTTCCAGTTCGCAGAATATAATGAGCCTAAAGTTCCAAGCGAGTTCTATTAAGTTCCAATAAGTTCTAATAACAAAATAGCAGGTCAGGAAATGGTTTGTCAATAGAACTTTCAAAAACTTTCCAAACCTGCGAGAGGAGACGGTTATGAAGACGACTGGTGAAAAGATTCGAGAGAGCCGCACGCATCTGGGCCTTACGCAAACAGAACTGGCCGATAAGATTGGTGTCACGCTGCGCACGATTACCAAATACGAAAAACAAGGTGTAATGCCTCGCGGTGTAAATCTTCAGAGGTTGGCAGAGGTGCTAGGTGTTACCACGGCATATCTAAGCAACGATGAGATCGTAGATCCCAACTATGGACTTGAAGAGGCACCATACATCGAGAGCGCAAGAGCAGCCTATGGCCGTAAAGGAGCAACTGATGTAGAGCAGCTGCTGACACAAACGCGTGCTCTCTTTGCTGGTGGAGATGTCCCTGAGCAGGATAAGGAGCTTTTCTTCCAAGCAGTCACTGAGGCGTATTTTGCTAATAAGCAGCGAGCCAGCGAGAAGTTCACCCGTAAAGACTACAAAAAGTAAGCAGGAATATTCTGAGTGTACGGATTTTTGGACAACCCTTGTGGTACTGTCAGGCTGTATAATAGAAAACTACTTTCTGAAGTGAGGCGAGTGGATTGCTGACGATGACGATTAGGCAGGAAGTAAGTCGATTGAAAATGAAATATCAGACAGATGACCCGTATGAGATCTGCGAGTATTTGGATATCCAAGTGATGGAACGTCCAATGGGAAAGAGTCCCCGTTCCTGCAAGGGCTTTTTCCTGGTTTCTTCTCGGTGCAAACTGATTGTAATCAACAGTGATTTGCCCGACAGCATTCAACGGATCATCATTGCGCACGAGCTGGGGCATGCAGTCCTCCACAGCGATTCTGCCATTAACACCTTCCATGAGTTTGCGATGTTTGAGGATACAAATCGAATGGAGTATGAGGCAAATGTGTTTGCTGCGGAGTTCATGCTCAGCGATGACACCGTCTTAGAAGCGCTGGAGATGCAAATGGACTTTTATCAGACAGCGAAGTGTTTGTATGTGCCACCTGAGTTACTGGACTTCAAGCTCCGAATTCTACAATGCCAAGGTGTAAGAATCATAGCTCCGTATATCGCGCATGGGGATTTCCTCAAGCGCGATCTGGAGCAGCCGTTGAGTTAAGTATGCTGCCAGGTGCGGCGTATAAGGTCTATGTGACCGTTTTTGTAGAGCATCGTTCAGATGGGACAATGCTGCCCAGGGAAATCATCTGGGAAGACGGCCAGAAATATGAAATAGACCGCGTGATCGATATTCGCCCAGCCTATGCTGCAAAAGCCGGCGGGCAAGGCGATCGTTACACCATCCAGGTCAATGGTGCAAGAACATATCTCTACTTTGAACGATCCACCAATCTAACAGGCAATACGATTGGCCGTTGGTTTGTGGAGCGAAAGGTGCCATTGAAAGATCTATTTTAGAACCTATAACATAGGAGAAACTTGTGAGGAGGAAGAAAATGTATAGCGCTGCATTGCAGAGGTACTATAACGAGCACGAGCATTTGCCATACACCTTTTATGCTCAGCCGAAACGCTTCATCCAATATGCGATAGAAAAGAGAGGCGAGCTTTTGGCAATAGCGTATAACTATATCGAGCCGGATGCGAAAGGCACAAAAGATTTCGTTGAATATTCTTCTGCCGACTTTACTGTAACGGATTTCCATTCTGCTGACCGAGCTTGCGTGGTTATGAGGCTTCCGGAGCCTACCATGCCATTGCACTGTAAGATGATCGGCTGCTCCATCAAGTTCGATGGCAGTTGCCCCGTATGGCGTACAGTCGAGTTGACGGAGCAGGGTAGCTTTCTCCTATGTGGATGGAATGCGGATCATACACATATGGTAATTAGTGAGGTGGGGGCAGAAACGGAAGAATGTGCTCGGCGAATGACAGAGGAATTGAGTTTTCCAATTATGATTGATATAGAATCATTCAAGCTGTAACCCAAATTATGTGTGACAAACATAAAAAGGAGGAGACGCATCAGATGCGTCTCCTCCTTTTTGAAGTGACATAGCACTATGAACTCGTCTATTTACTTTCTGAACGCTCTCCACAGGAATGTGACGATTTGCGCACGGGTGCAGTCATTGTCCGGTGCAAAGGCTGTCTCGCTCACGCCCGTAGTCACGCCGTTCATGTAGCACCACGCCACCGATTCATACGCCCATTCGGGCACGTCGGTGAACGGTAGGAGGAACATCCACGCACCCGTGAAGCCCTTGCCCTGCGCCTGAGCGTAGCGGTAGATCATGGCCGCGGCCTGCGCACGGGTGCAGACGCCGTCCGCACCGAAGGTCGTCTCCGTCAGACCAGTGACGATGCCAGAGCTTGCTGCCCAGCGAACTGCCTCGGCATAATACGCGCCCTCGTCCACGTCCGTGAACGGCATCAGGTAATTCACCACAGGAGATCCAGCCACACGCCAAAGGAAGGTCACAATCTGGGCGCGGGTGCAGGGTTGGTTCGGAGCAAACAGGCTATTGCCGACGCCGCCGGTAATGCCGTTCTCCGCCGCCCACTTGACTGCCTCGTAGTAATAGGCATCGTTAGGCACGTCGTAGAAGAAGTTGAGAACGCTGTTGTCCTCCATGAAGGTCACCTTGACCTCAACCTTGCTGCCGGGCATGGTGAAGTTGTATTTCCCATTGCCCTTGTCGGTGAGCTTCAAGTCGTTGTTGTTTTTATCGGTGACGGAAATGGTTTCCAGCACATAGCCGCTGTCGGGCTTGACAGTGATCGTCACGGTATCGCCCTTGGAAGCATTCTTCGGGCTGACAGTCACAGAGCCGTGGTCAGTCTTATCCGGTACGCTGACCGGATAGCTGGGGGAACTGCTGTTCCCGCCCCCGCCATTGTAGCGCCAATGTGCCGTATAGCTGCGGTCGCCGATGCTGCCCTTTTCAATGGTGACGGTCATGTTATTCTCGCCCGTCAGGCCTGTGCCGCTCCATCCGGTAAAGGTATAGCCTGCCTTGGTCGGAGCGTTGAGGGTAATATTTTCTGTCTCAATGGTATAGCTGTCGGGGTTGCCCTCTGCCGTGCCGCCGTCCAGGTCGTAGGTAATGGCATAGCTGTTGGCCGACCAAAGCGCCTTGACCGTCAAGTCCCCAGCGGGCATCGCTGCCGGAATTGCAGGATGCCACCCCGTAAAGGTATAGCCGTTTCTTGTCGGGTTTGCGGGCGCGATAATTGCCGTACCGCAATCCTGCGTGATGGACGTAACCGTACTGCCTCCGTCGGAGTCAAAGGTGATGGTGTATTGGTTGGCTGTCCACGCGGCCCTGAGCGTAAAGTCCTCAAGCACAGGAGTGGTAAAGTCGTACACCGAAGCATCCTTGTACCAGCCTGCGAAGTTGTAGCCTGCTTTCTCGCAGGCGGCCGGCTCCGTCGCCTTCTGGCCGCGCAGGATCTTCTGCGCATCGACGGCGCTGCCGCCGTCTGTGTCAAACGACACCGTGTGCGTGGCGCTGGTTTCGATCGTACCGTCGCCGCTCACCGTGCCGTAAAACGCACCGCCGGTGATCTTTCCGTCATTGGTCACGCTGCCGTTGAACGTGCCGCCAATGATGATACCGCAGCGGGGCTTGTCGCCGTCGTTGATGACGGTGCTGCCGCTCTCAAACACGCCGCCGGTGATCCTGCCGTTGTTGCGGTTCGTCACCGTACCGCAGAACTTTCCGCCGGCGATCTCGCTGTCGTCGTTGATAACGTCACTTTTAAACACACCGCCGCTGATCCGATCGTAGTTCAACACTTGACCGTTGAAGATCCCGCCGTCGAACCGATCGCTGTTAATGCCGTTGAACGCCGCCCCGAAAAACTCCGTCCCGGAAAAGCCCTGCTCCGTTTCGAGGATGCCGATGGTGTACAGCGCGTAGTTGTACCGCCCAGAACCGGAATTCGTCACCGTGCCGCCGTTGGCGATAAATGTGCCGATATTGTATATCGTGTTGTAATCATCGCGGCCGGTCACGCCGCTGTCGGAGATGCTGCCGCCGTTCATGGTGAAAAGGCCGTAATAGTCGCTCCCGCTGACGCCGTTCACGATATACACGCTTCCGCCCATGCCGTCTCTTGCGGCACAGTCGATGATGCTGCCATTATTCATGGTAAAGACGCCGCGAGCGAGCTCTGTGATGTTTTTATCTTTATCCTCCTTCCGCCCGTTGCAAACATACACGCCGCCGCCTTGATTTTCGCCTCCAGAAAAATCCGCCACACAGCCGGCGATGGTTCCGCCGTTCATGGTAAATGTGCCGCCGCCGTACACATACACGCCGCCGCCCTGACTGTTGGCCCGGCAGCCCGCGATTGCACCGCCGTTCATGGTCAGCGTGCCGCCGGTCCTAATCCACACACCGCCGCCAAGGCCGGTGCTGCCGCCGGTGATAATGCCACCTTGAATGCTGCCCGCTGCGCCGGTATCGCCCGACAGGATGGTCCAGAGCTTCGTGTCGGGGTCGACGGAGTAATAGTGCGTCGTACTCGGCGAGCTGTCCGTCAGCGTCAGCGCGCCGCCGTCCTTCACCTCGATCACGCTGTTGTAGTCGCTGGTCACTCGCAGCACACAGCCGTTCAGGTCGAGCGTGACGGTGCGGCTGACCGTCAGGCTTGTGTCGATCTTGATATCCGCCGACAGCTTGATCACAGCACTGTCGCCGCCCTCCAGCGCCGCACGAAGCGCATCCGACGCAGAGACTGCCACAACCGTCGCGCCCGTGATGCTGCCGCTGCCAGTCACTTCTCCGGTGAACGTACCGCCAGTGATGGCGCCGTTGTTGGTCACTGTGCCGGTAAATGTGCCGCATTCGATGACGCTTTTGCTGCCGTTGTCGCCTTTGTTGTTAGTCACCTTGCCGGAAAACTTCGTGCCGCCGCTGCCGGTGATCGTGCCGGTTGTTTGCCCCGGTATGCCATTCACCACATCGCCGGCAATTTCGCCGCCGTTGGCGTACAGCTTTTTTTCGTTGTACACCCCGCCGCCGCTGCCGTCTGCCGTGCAGTCGCTTTCAACGGAGCCGCCGTTCATCGTGAAGTCGCCGCCGCAGTTATAGACGCCGCCGCCCCGGGCAAATTCTTCATTTCCCGAAGTCCCCTCCGCCCGGCATCCCGTGATGCTGCCGCCATTCATGGTGAATTGACCGCGCCCAACGTACACGCCGCCGCCATTTGACCGACTGCCGCCGCTCTTGCAGTTCTGGATCGCGCCGCCGGTCATGGTGAAACTGCCCCCGTTCCGGATATGCACACCGCCGCCTGAGCTGCTGGCGGTACATTCCGTGATGCTGCCGCCGTTCATCGTGAAGGTACCTTGCGCGACATTCACCCCGCCGCCTCCGTCGGTGTTGGCTGCCAGACAGCCGGTGATGCTGCCGCCGTTCATCGTGAACGTCGTCTGATCGACCGTGCCGTTCAGACCGTTCAGGTATACGCCGCCGCCCACGTCTGTTGCCGAACAGCCGACGATGTTTCCGCCGGTTATGGTCAGCTGGCCGCCGGTCTTCACATGTACACCGCCGCCGTTACTGGCGCTGCCGCCGGTGATAGCGCCGCCATGGACGAGCCTTGCGCCGTCATTCTCATTCAGCACCCATAAACCGTTTTCTCCAACAGTAAACTTATGTACGGCGCGGGGCTTGCTGTCCGTCAAGGTCAGCGTCGCACCGGGTTCCACATAAATCACCGAACCTGCCCCTGTCATTTTCAACACGTAGCCGTTCAGGTCAAGCGTCACATTACCGGTAATCGTAAGGGGAGAGGTAATATCAATGCTTCTTACCGAATAGCCTCCATCCAAACAGTAGGTGCCGCTGCTCAGGGTCATGTAGTTGGCAATGTTATCATTAGTCAAAGGCGTCCCCGAAGGCTCTGGGACTTCATTTTCCGAAATCCAGAGAACACTTTCCTTTTGAATATTATAGTCTGCCAAAGTACGCCCCGTACTCAGCAGCTTTCCCCTAAAGTACAGATACTGACTGGCTGTTGGAATACTTATTTGATCGCATATTTTCTGTTTAACATTGTCGATGCTGTCGCCAGGCTCCACTTCAAGCGCAAGCGTCTTGCCATCCGGCATCTCCACAGAAATCTCCATTGCGCTTGCGCTCACGCACAGAACCACCATACACACGCAAAGCGCCGTCAGTAATCCAAAAAGTTTATGCCGCATACTCGTTCCTCCTTGAGTACTCATTCGGTGCATCCTGTGGATGCACCAAGGGGATATCCCCTTGAAAAGTTTATTTTTCCGTCAGGGCTTCAAAGCCCTTTTCGGCCTGTTGGACTGTCTTTTGGATAATGTCCGCTGCCATTGTGTGCAGGTCGAGCCGAAGCACCGCTGCCGTGACCGCCGCTCGCTTTTTCTCCGGCACATCGTAGAGCTTGAGCGCGCAGTCCAGAAACCGCGCGATCTTCGCCTCAATCGTGAAATAGAGGTCGCACGGTACCGACATGAACCCGCGCATGATACTGGCTGATGCAATTTCCATCTCATAGAAGTCCTTGGGCTGCGCGTCCGGCAGGTAGGCGCCAAAGATCGTTTGCAGGCGCTTGGCCGTGCTACGGTACAGGTAGTCCGCTGTGGTAGGCAGAGAATACGCCATGACATACAGCTCCCGCAGCGGCTCGGTCAGCTCTGCAATGTGGAGCTGGAGTGCCGTTTCCACGGCGTAGAGGAACACGGGGTCCTCCGCGCCGCTGTGCTGCCCTGCGAGGTCAAACTGCCCGCCGAACATCCGCTTCACCAGCTCCAGCAGCAGCGCCTCCTTACTGGGAAAAACATGGAAGAACGAACTCTGCCCAATGCCTGCCGCCTTTGCGATCTCTCCGGTCGTGGTCCTGGTGTAGCCCTTTTCCAGAAATAGCGCTACTGCGGAACGCAGCACCTTCTGCTGTGTCACCAGCCCGTTTAACAGTTTTCCTTTCGGCAAATCACCGCCCCCTTATAACTTTTCTTGCGATTGCACTTTTATAGTAACATGTTTGAGACTGTGACACAAGAGAAAGTTTATTGTGATCCTGTTTTCGGAGTAATGTGCAAAGTTCGCTGACATTATACGGTAAGAATAGCGATGAGGATTGAGTTCGAGGAGGGCGGATGTAATACTTGCGAGTTGATTTTTGCCCAGAAAGCAGAAATAGGTATTCTGGCAAACGGAAGAATCTAATGGTATCCTGTCTCCGTACTTATTAGATTTCATCTCCGATGCGGAGCTTCATAAGTTGTGAGCCAATTCATATTGGCACTTCTGGGCGAACAATAAGTTTCGCCTCTCATTTTGCGCTTTGATTTGATTTTTCAGATCAAGGTGCTCTTTTTTTGTCCAAATGCCGCTTTGGCGGGTTTGAGAAATAACAATTTGAAAGGTGGAACAAGCAAATGACAGAAAGCAAAGTATTCACGGATAACTTCAGTCGTAGCTTTACGGAGTCTGGGGATTTTTTTCAATTCCTGAGCGACCGGAAGGCCCGCAGCAAATGGATGACCGCCCCGTCCAGAGAACTTCAGTTCGAACCGGTGGAACGAGGCTCCACGCTCGGGAATCTGTACATGCAGATCTATGACCACAATGGCGCCGCAGAGATTCTCGAAGACACAATGGAGAATACCAGCCTCCTGCTGAAGGTGGATGGCAAGGACTATCCGGTCCGTTCCTGCGCGATCAAGACAGTTCTCGAGCGCGCACGCATCTCTGGGCATGCACTCAACAAAGTTTCCAAGACGGTATTCGCTGAGATCCTCAACTACTGCATGGGCGTTGCCTCTGGCGACAGCCTGATCAAAATCGCAGATGAGAAGGTATCGGCAGTACATGGTGGCGATCCGAAAGACTACACCGTTATGGAGATGCTGCCTCTATTTAAGGCAACGAGCGACTTTCTCAACCGCGAGTACCCCGGAAACACTTTCATGACAGCCCACTTTGATCACTCCATTGCGACAGCAATATGGCGCCTGGATGGGCAGGCAGACAAGCTTCTCGATACATATCATAGGGAGATTGCTGCCAAAGGCTTGCAAACCGAGAAAATGGTTCCTGCGCTGCGCTTTTCCACCTCCGATGTGGGTATGAGCGGCGCAAATCTCTACCCGATCTTTCTGGTTGGTGCCGAGAGCCGTATTGTTCCATTGGGGTACTCCATTCGCACCGAACACAAGAATGGTGTGGATATGCAGTATTTTGAGGAACAGCTCGGATTGGTCTACGCGCAATTTGAAAAGGCGCTGGACAAGCAAGTACAGCTTATGAACATCGAGATCCGCTATCCCGTCACAACACTCATGCGTGTCCTGAAAAGAATCAAGGCCCCGAAGAAAGCCTCCTATGAAGCTATGGACTATTTCGTAGCAATTCATGGAGACAGTCCTTGCACGGCCTATGAACTCTTCATGCAGATGAGCGATGTGATCTTCTCTGCGCAGTGTGACGGTGCCTCTGGGTTGAGGATTGCTCAGCTGGAGGAGATTATATCTCGTGCCTTGAATGTGAACTGGCATGAGTATGATCATCCCGGTGACTTTAAGTGGTAAAAGGCGGTGATCCCCCATGAAGAATATAACCTTCGAAGGCATCAGCACCTTACAACGTCTACACCTTTGCTGGCAGATCAGAAAGCAGATTGGAAAGATACATCAACCTATCAAAGTTGAATTCCATCAGCCGATTTGCCGCAAGCAGTATTCTTCCCTCTGGTACGGCGGCCTGGTGGTATCTATCAAGGTGCGCGGGTGTGTTTTTGCCATTCACGCCTGCGGAGATATCTACGCCACACTTTACGATAAGAGTGATGGTACAGAATTACTCTATGTCAAAGATAAGAGTAACTCTGGACGTTTTGGCGTTGATGTTTTGCCATATCTGAAGACGGACCATGCCTTATATGCTGCCATGGGTGATACGCATAAATGGTATCGACTCGACATGGAACACAACAACTGGTGGGAGTGCTTTGTCTATACGCCAGAGGGCGAATTCCATGACATGATGTGGGCATTAGATAGTGACCACATCTTCGAGGGAGTTGAGGTAGTACTCTCCGCTATGGATTCAGTCATAAAAGATATCACCGAAAACAAGGAGCGGATTGAATATGGAAAAGACTCGGCATTTTATTGTTGATACGCCAGTAGGACAACTCGCGATTTACGCTAAGCACGATAAGACTGACTGTGCAGCAGACTATCCAGGCGTTTTCATCGACTATGTACGCAAGGATGGCGCTACAGCGATCCTTGCTTGCGTAGAATACGATCCAAACAAGGAAGCACTTCAGACTGTTGTCTACGGCAACTGTGCATCTGACGAGCCGACTGAGATCGTCGAGCACTACAATACTGATTTTGAAGAATAAGGAGGATAGATTATGCCTAATTGGGCGTTTGGGTATGTAAATGTCACCGGTACACGGGATGGCATTAAGTCGTTCATTGAACGGTTTGTCAGCGAGGACGATCCCTCAACCATTCCAGGCAAGCGTTACTTTGCACGGAGCTTCATCTCGTCAAAAAGGCAGGAATTCATTGATGAGGCTATGAGTGAATTCTCTGAGCCTGCCGTCGATGCCAAAGCAAGTTACTCGTTTGTCGCATCATTCGCATGGTCAGCATACAGTTGCTTGATCGCTGGATATCCGCAGAATTTTCATAGTGAGTGTCTGACCCTCTCAGAGGCCTGCGCAGAAGACGGGGTATCTGTCACGATCCAGACCTCAGAGCCAGGAATATGTTTTGAGGAACACATTACCTGCGATGACACAGGGACGGTAGAGCACACCGAAAAAGATCTACTTGCTTATAAGTGTCGGCATTGCGGAGAGATAACAAGCTTTGCCTCGTTCGAGGATCCTGATGATCAGGAATGCCCAGAATGTGGCAATTGTGGGTTTGATCGCTGCGAGGAGGTGTAGGCTATGGGACTGAACCTGAACTACACGCCAAACAGATTGGTGGACATCACAACTCTAACAGAGGATCAATGGCTCAGTTGGAGGCGAAAAGGAATTGGCGGCAGCGATGTAGCTGTCGCCCTTAATTCCTCCCCATATCGCACGGCACGAGACCTTTATTATGACAAAATTGGGGTTGTCATGTCAGATGATGGACCGGACAAAAGCATCACATTCCAGATTGGGCATTTGCTCGAAGATGTGGTAGCTCAAATCTTCGCGAAGAAGACCGGACTATCTGTGTATGAAGACCACTGGATGTACCAACACCCGTTTTTCCCCTTTCTGATCGCCGATGTGGATCGTTTTGTAACCCTGCCGGATGGACGCAAGGCCATCCTTGAGTGCAAAACGGCGCACTATGACATGCAATTCAAGTGGGCAAATGGCGCAGTCCCTCGTCACTATGAATTGCAGGTTCGCCACTACATGTCGGTGATGAACATCGATGTTGCATTCATTGCCTGCCTGTTCTCAAATAATGAGAATGACTTTGTATGGCAAAAGATTGAGCGTGACCTCGAGGAAGAAGAGAACACGATCATGGAGCTGTCAGCATTCTGGAATAACCACGTCATGGCCCGTGTGGAACCGCCTCTGGTCGAAAAGCCTGATGCAGTTCTGGAGTCCCTGCGTCGCTATTTTGGCCCCGCTGACAAGTCTGAACCGACTGTGGATCTTGACCGGAAGTTTGTGGTGAACCTCAAGGAGATCCTGACACTCAAAGAAGAAAAGAGATCTTTAGATGCTCAGGTAAAAGCACTTGAGACTCGCATCAAATCCCTTTATGCCCCCATTGTCGAAGAGCTGGGTACCGCATGTAAAGGCACCTGTGAGCAGGGCGGCGAGTGTTTCAACGTGTCCTACAATCCTCTCTACCGGGAAGGAATATCTAAGGATCGTTTATCTGCTCTGCGAGCTCAGTATCCTGATATCTACGATGAGTTTGTGGATCAGACGGAATCAAGAATCTTCAAGGTGGTCAAATCGGCCATCGCATAAGGAGTGATCAAATGCTATGTCGATATGAAAGAACCATCTTTAAGTCAGATAAGGGCTTCTGCATTTTTGCCTACAGTACTTCTGATGAGTCTGTTCCAAAGGAAGCCCGTAATCGATCTTACTACCATGACGACAAGATCCATTTCACGGCAATCGGCTATCATCTGATTGCTACAGATGCCGTGGAAGTGGAACTGGATGGCACATGGGAGAATTCCAAACACGGTCTACAGCTGTCGGTTTCAATGTGTAAGGAAGTCGTGCCGAGAGATCAAGCCGGCATCCTTGCTTACCTGAGCAGCGGTATCATCAAGGGGATTGGCCCTGAGACCGCAAAAGCCATTGTCGCTCGCTTTGGCGATAAGACAATGGAGGTTCTGGAGAAAGAGCCAGACAGGCTGCTTAGCGTCAAGGGGATTGCCCAGAAAAAACTCAAGGCCATCATCAAATCCTACGAGGAAACGAAGGCCTTGAGCGATCTCATGATATACTTGGCGCCCTTCGGTGTTTCGATGAAAAAGGTTGCGATGATCCGAGAAGAGTTCGGAGATAGCAGCCTGAGAATCGTGAAGACAGATCCCTTCCAACTCTGTAAGATCAAAGGCTTTGGCTTCATGACAGTCGATTCCATTGCCCGTAAAACAAAAGTCAGCTTGAAGCACCCTTTACGATACTCCGGTGCGATCAACTATGTGCTGGATGAGGCACGCGTATCTGGGCATCTTT
>ERZ1026848.1054-NODE-1054-length-14864-cov-13.317037_pt1 | contig 14864 bp, 15 predicted proteins | sample MGYA00380154_ERZ1026848 | MGnify/ENA primary metagenome ERZ1026848 (study PRJEB33269, sample SAMEA4719790) | human gut metagenome | biome: human-associated habitat; feature: organic feature; material: feces | place: Cameroon | collected 2013-10 ...
GCTTTAGACAATATTTTCTCCTTTATATATAAAAGTACAGTTTTTTTTATTAGATTTATTGTAAGACTAGAACTTTGCTTTTCTAAGTCTTACTTTTTCTATGTCCTCACAAAAAAGCTCACGCAAATCGTTAAGTCCCAAAGCCATCAAAGCCATTCGGTCAATTCCAATTCCCCAGGCAAGAACAGGAACATCAATGCCCATTGCCTTTGTAACTTCCGGTCTGAAAATTCCAGAACCGCCAAGCTCAAACCAGCCCAGCTTAGGATGCTTTATATGAACTTCAATTGAAGGCTCTGTAAATGGAAAGTAGCCCGGCACATATTTTACATCTGTTGCGCCTGCAATTTCCACCGCGAACATTTCAAGGAATCCAAGAAGCGTCTTTAAATTTACTTCTTCGCCAAGAACAATTCCTTCTGTCTGGTAAAAGTCGCTCAAATGAGTTGCGTCAACTTTGTCATAGCGGAAGCATCTTGCAATTCCAAAGTACTTTCCAGGAATTTCCGCCTTGTGAAGCTGGTGCGCAGAAAGAACTGTTCCCTGGCTTCTCATAATCAGGCGGCGGGTAAATTCGTTGTCGAAGTTATAGTTCCAGCCTCGGCTTCCTGTGTTTCCGCCGTTTCTGTGGACTGCCGCAACATTTGAAAGATAAGGCTCTTCAATTGACTTTGCGTGCGTCGGATACTTCAGTCTGTAAACATCGTGAATGTCGCGGGCTGCATGGAACTGAGGCATAAACAAAGCGTCTCCGTTCCAGAATTCAGTTTCTACAAGCGGACCGTCAAATTCCTGAAAACCGAGCGAGCAAAGCTTGTCTTTTACTGACTCTAAAAACTGAACGTAAGGATTTGTGCGCCCCGGAATTATTCGTGCCGGCGGAATTGAAATATTGTATCCGCGGAAAGTTCCTTTTTTCCATTCACCGGAAGCAAGCATTGACGGAGTTATTTCTCCAATTTCATTTCCTGTGATTCCTGAATTCTTGAGCGCATCAGCAACGCCTTTAAATGCTTCTGTAAGTTTATAAATTACAGTTTCGCGTTCAATTGTTTTAAATGGAGTTTCTGAAATTCCGCGTTTTTTTGTAAGTCCGCCCATTATTTCAATTTCGGACTTTGTAAGATTTGCGGCGTCAAGCTGGCAGTTTTCCGCTTCAGAGGCTTTTTTTATAAGTGATTTTGCCACTGCGAATCTTTCTGGAAGAGGCGCTCCTGTATATTCGGCTTTTTTTTCTGCGTTCATGGCAAGAACATTGTCTTTGCTAAGCGAACCGAATGCCGAGCCTACATCTTTGTTTTCAATTCCAAGTGCAACTGCAATTTCTGGCAGACGTTTTGGACCGTTTTCCTTTAAATAAGAAACGATTCTTTCTTCTGCAAAACCGTCTTTAAAAATCTTGCGGCCAAAATCTGTAAGTTCAAAATATGTGTGCGGAGTGCGGGAAGTTTCTGCCAAAAGTTTTTTTCCGGCAAGCCAGCTGAACGCCTGATTTGCGTGACCTTCCTTGTATCCCAATTCAGTTTCAAGCCTTGTTGAAGTAAGCTCGTCTTTTAAGCTGTAATGAAGAAGAATTTTTGTTTCAAGCGGATGAAGATTTTTAATTAAAGTTTTTAAGTCTGCCAATTTTATATGCACCAAAAAAATCCGGCTGAAAAACCTGTACTTCAAACCGGAGCAAAATGAAAATCACCTAACAGGCAAGTGAAAATAAGTGTTCATTAAAAATTATTTTGTGAAGATAACTTTTGAAGTGTATGTTGCCATTCTTACGCCTTTGTCATCCTTGAAATATTTTTTCTTGTCTTTCTGTGCGTAAGTATAATGCTTGAACTGATTTTCTGCGGCGAAATCCTCGTAAACTGCAATTGCAACATTCATTGCTTCTCCTAAATCAAAGCTGGACTGCATGCAAGTATAAGTGAAAATAACTTCGCCAGTGAGCGGAGTAAATTCAAGCTGAAGAGTTACATTTTTAGCTTTTGGATGCAAGCTTGAATATTTGTCTTCGATAGGAAGAATTTTTGTTTTTGTGTCCGCGTAGCTGTTTGCGGCTTCCAATGGATCTAAAGCCATCTGTGTTTCTAATGATTCTTCCTGCTGTGCAAAAGCTGTTCCTGCTGCAAGCATAATTGCTGTTGCTAATATAAATATCTTTTTCATGCGATACCTCCTTTCAAGTAACGTCAATAGTAAGTATACGGAACTATTCTATCAGTTTCCAAGAAAAAATCAAGGTCAACTTCATAGCGTCCGTTTTTTATGAAAATTCTTGGGTCGCGGATTAAAAGCAAAGTCCCGGAAATTTCCTTAGGCTTGTTTTTTTCCATTGTGCGCCAATATTCTCTTACTGCATTTTTCGCCGCGTTGCTGCACGCCTGCTTTATTCCTTCAAATCCGTCTTGAACAGAGGCTGAGCCACAGCCTTTTACTTTTGGGTGAATTATAGAAGTCCACCTTTTGTATTCTAACTGTTGGGCTTGAGTTCTGTCGCAGTAAACCCAGCTTAAAAGTTTTCCGTCTTTGGGCACTGGATTGTGATATTCAAGGCGGTTTATAGAAGAGTCAAATTTTCTAACTTCGGAAAATTCCCAGTATTCCTTAACTCCGCGTTTTTTGTCATAGGGCGTGTAGTCAAAATTCCAGCCGTACAAAAGACCTTCCATTAAAAAAGGCGCAATTTGCTTTGTCCTCTCAATTGCAAATCCGTAAAGTTTTTCAAAGTCGGATTTTTCTTCTTGCTTGGAAGATTTTTGCTCCTGAACTGAACTTTCTTCTTCAAATTTTCCAGGGAAAGAATCCAGTTCCGCCCAAACCTGAATTCTAATCTGCTCATTCTGCAGCGGAGCCTGGCAAAAAATATTTACGCTGAATAAAAACAGAACACAAAAAAAAAGCGTTTTTTTTATCTCCATGCGTCTTTCCATACTTTTAAAGGATGAATTCCCATTCTTGCAACAAAGTAAATCCAAGCGACAGCGAATCCTGCCAAATGCGCAAGATGTGCAATTCCTGAACCGCCGGAAATTTGGCTTGTAATTTCAATCAGCGCATAGACAAAAACAAGCAGCGGAGCAGCCACTGGAATTATTCCCCAAATATAAATTACATTCCGCGGAAAAATAACGGCATAGGCAAAAAGCAACGCGTAAACAGCTCCGCTCGCGCCCACAAGAAGAACTGTAATTCCAAGAAGACGGTACAAGACCGTAGAAATAATCCCATCAAGAATTCCGCACAAAAAATAAAAAAGCAGAAATTCCTTAGAGCCAACCGCGCGCTCCACGGAAATTCCAAAGAAAAACAAAGCCAGCATATTAAAAAGGATGTGGCTCCAGCCTGAATGCACAAAAAGATAAGTGAGCGGCTGCCAATAATAATGAAGCAAAATTCCAAAATACGACATTCCAAGGTAAACTTGAAGCCGCGGAAAAATCATTGTCAGAAAAAAGACAATAAGATTTAAAGCAATTATTATAGAGGTCGCATTAAAAAAACTGTAGCGGAAAGGTTTGCGGATTATGTTCATGAATTTATTTTTTCCAGGGCTGATTCTGTTTCTTTTGCAGAATTTTCATTTTGCGAAGAAGGATCAAAAACAGTAACTCTGTTTCTTCCAGTTCTTTTAGAAACGTAGAGAGCTTTGTCAGCTTGATCTACTAGAATTTTTGCAGAGTGCACAGGATTTGTTTCTATATTAAAAACAGAAATTCCGCCGGAAATTGTAATCTGCATATTGTGACCTTCATAGAAAACCGTAGTCTGCTCAATCCGTTTTCTTATGCGTTCCGCAACAAGCATTGCCTCGTTTTTTCCTGCATTGCACAAAAGAACTGTAAATTCTTCTCCGCCGTATCTTGAAGCAAGATCTCCTTCCCTGATACTGTCGCTTATAATTTCCGCAACTTTTTTTAGAACATAATCTCCGCAGGCATGTCCGTAAGTATCGTTGAACTTCTTAAAGAAATCAATGTCGAACATTATAACACTTAACGTCTGTTCGTGGGAAAATGCGGAATCAAGCTTGTCTTCAAGAATATTATAGAAGTAAAATTTAAGGCGAAGCTTTGTCATCATGTCGGTTGTAGACTGGTCAATCAAAGATGCGTTGTGAACTGCAACCGAAGCAAGAGAAGCGATTGTCTGAATTTCGTTTTTTTCGTAAGTTGTGTAGTCAGCAGAGAGATTTTCCACAAAAATCCGCTCGCCCATAACAAGAATTCCGTTCAAGTGATTTTTCAGCATAAGCGGAACTATCAGCGACGGATTCAGTGATTCAATTACCTTTATTTCTTGAGATTCCGGGAATTTTTCAGAAAGCTCATGCAAATCAAAAACTGATGAAGAGCTTGACAAAAATTCAATAAGCGGAGAATCTATGCCGATTTTGTATTCGATTGTCGGGTCTATTGCAATTCCCGAATAGTTTTCTGAAAGCTTAAAATATTCGCTGCCGAATTCTTCTGAAATAAAAAGCCCAGCTCCTGTAACGCGCATCTGGGCCATCGCCACATAAAGAATAGATTCAATGAGCGGAGAAAATTCAATTGTTGAACAAAATGACTTTGAAATTTCAAGCATCTGCTGTAAATCGTAAATATGCTTTTCAAACTCGGCAATGACTTGTTTTTCTTTTGCCGCTGGAGTTTGCGTCTTTGCAGAAATCGCATTCTTTTTAGCCATTTTATTTCTTCTCTATATTTCCGATTATAACATAATTCTTCATTACTTCAAGAAAAACTTTCCACTGGCTGTTTTGGTTTTCCATGCAGTCGGAATTGTCTCTGTTTCTTGAAGAAATCATAAGAACCTTTAAATTCGTTATAACTTCGGAACTTGGTTTTTTGGATTCGATAAGAATATCGTTTATTTTTTTGTAAAGCTGAAAAATGTTTGTTGTTTCCGTCTGAATCAGTTCTTTTGCCTGCCTGTTGATTCTGTCGATGAGGTTTTTCAGCGTTGATTCAAATGTCACGTCCTTGTGGCTGTCTCTTATGAGCGAAGTGATGTTTGTTTCGTCAAATTCGTTTCCGCGCGTAAATTTGGACTCAAACGCGCTTATCCGCTCAAGGGAATCGTTGCAAGTGAATACGGAAGATGAGAATTCAGACTTGTATGCCGGATTATTAAAAAAACCTTCTATTACAATGTCATTTAAAAGCGGCTTTACGTGCTCTTCATAGAAAATTGAAATAAAATTCTTTAAAAGCTGAAGCGGAGTAATCCAGGCAAAAGAAAACGGCGTACTTTGCCTAAGCTGAAAATCCAAGTCCTTGCTGTAACCCTGAACCGCAGCGAGCGGCGAGCCACCAAAAATTTGTTTTATTTCATTGTTTATTGCCGCATCTTGAATTTCGCCTTTTAAGCGTGCTTCGTCTGTGCGGAATCTTGTTTCAAGATATTCAGCGTATTTTTGCCGTGATTTTCCGTTGTAAACCGCGCGTTCTGGAACAAGTTCGTAGTTTTTCTTTGAAATTCTAATCATGCAGGAAAGAATTTCCTTGGTAAAAATATGCTTTACAATATACTGAATTTTCTTGAAATTTTCTTTTAAACCTTGAGTCTCCCTGTCTGAAATTTTTCCGCCTTTTTTAAGCCTGAAAAGGGCAAGAACCGCATTGTAAAGCGAATTTGTAATGTCCATTTCCGCAATGACAAAATACAAATCCAGCAAGGAATTTTCCAGCAATTCAATAGGCACTGGCTGAAATTCCGGTGTGTAGGAATCTTTTGTGCTGTAGCTAGGATCAAAAAGCTTAAGTGCGGTTATGTAGCTGAATTTGCAAATGTCATTCAGCTGTTTTATTTTGTCTAAAGTTTCTTCAATTTTTATAAATGCAGGAGAATTCAGTTCCTTTTCAACTTTTTCAAGCTGTCTGTGCTCGCTCTCAAAATGCCGGATAAGCGACTGGGCTTCCATTGCGCTTTTTTTTCTATTCTCATACGAAAGAAGATTTTCTAGAATTTCCCGGGCTTCACTGTCAAATCCTGTAAAAACAAGCTGCTCTTCAAAATGCCGGCTTGTATCTAAATCTGTAGAGCAGTAAGTTTCTGAAAGAATGTCAAAAATTGGGGTGGTGTTTATAAAAAGCACACGCAAGGCTTCTGCAAAGTCAGGCATTACAAGACCTTTTTTGTAAAGTTCCGGCGCAAGGTTTTTCAGTTCGGATTCAATTTTTCTAACAGCCTGTCTCTGGAGGCTTTCTGGTGATGTAGGAGAAAATATTGTTTTGAAAAACTCTGCAATTATTTGAAAAAGCCCCATAATAGATTATTTTATGGATAAACAAGGATTTATTCAAGTGCAGTAAAATGCGTGTGCGCAAAAGTTTTTCACAAAAATTGCTTAAAAAGTTCTTCGTAGTCTTTTATAGAACGCGAATTCACAATTTGTTCTCTTAGCCTTGCGCCGCCTTTTATTCCTGAACTGTACGCGCAGAATTTTTTTCTCATCAGCATACAGGCGGCTTTCTCTCCGTGTTCTGCTACATTCATTTTTAGTTCGCGAAGACCTGCTTCAAGTCGCTCCTTTGGAGTTTCTGTTTCGTATTTTCCTTCTGTAAGAAATTGTTTTGTTCTTCTGAATAAAAACGGATCTCCCATTGCGCCTCTTGCAAACATCACGGCATCTACACCGGTTTGCTCAAGCATGAGTTTTGCGGTTTCCGGGTTGAATGCGTCTCCGCTTCCAAAAACAGGAATTTTTTTCGCGACAAATTCAACCAGCCGTTTTTGAATTTCCCAGTCGGCTTTTCCAGAATAGCCTTGGGCTTTTGTCCGTGCGTGAATCGTTATTGCGTCCGCCCCTGCTTTTAAAGCCGCATCTGCACATTCTTTCCATGTTATATTGGAAGAATCCCAGCCACTGCGGATTTTTATTGTTACAGGAACATTGCCGCGCTCTGGATGCAATGAAGTGGATTCTATAGAAGATTCTTTAACTGCTTTTACTATTGAAAAAAGTCGTTCCGGCTCTTTTGTAAGCACGCTGCCTGCTCCGGTTTTTGTTATTTTAGGAACAGGACAGCCACCGTTTATGTCTATGCAGTCGCAGTCTGTTTTTTCAAGGACGATTTTTGCAGCTTCCGCCATTGTCTGCGCATTTCCGCCGAAAATCTGAACACAGTAAACTTTTTCATTCGGGGCACGGCGCATAAGAAGCTCAGTTTTTTTATTTCCACGCACAAGAGCTTCCGCAGAAACCATCTCCGTGGTACAAAGAGAAGCTCCGTATTCAACACAAAGCGAACGGAACGCCATGTCGCTGTAGCCTGCAATAGGAGCTAAAAAGAGATTTCCGTCTAAATGAAGAGTTCCTATGTCTACTGGATGATAAAGACTCATTCTTCCGGCAGGTTAAAGACTTTGCAGCTGTTTGTCCAAAGCTGGGCAGAAAGTTTTTCCAAGTCAGTTTCAAGCATTTCCGCTAAAAATCTTGCAGTTGAAGGCAAATATGCCGGCATTGTTCTTTTTTTCTCGCGGAATTCGGCAGGAATCATAAAAGGGCTTTCAGTTTCCAAAAGAATTCTGTCTAGCGGAATGTTAAGAACTGTTTCGTGCAAATTGCGGGCGTTTCTGTAAGTCAGGTTTCCTGCAAAAGAAAAATATACATTCATTCCTGCGTCCAGGCATTTTTTTGCGTAAGGAGCATCTTCGCTGTAGCAATGGAAAATCGCGCCTTTTTCCGGCAATCTGTCCTGAAGAATTTCAAAAATATCTTTTCCCGCATCGCGGTTGTGGATTATTACTGGAAGATTGTGTTTTTGGGCAAGTTCCAGCTGAGTTATAAAAAGCTCAATCTGGCGGCGTTTGTCTCCGTACTGCTTAAAATAATCAAGTCCGGTTTCCCCAATTGCAACAACATTCGGAAGTGAAACACTTTCTTCTATTATTTTAATCCAATCTGCGCCTGGATTGTTTACTTCCGACGGACCGACTCCAACGGCATGATAAACGCCTTTCTGTGACTTTAGGAATGCATATTCTTTTTTAAAGTCAAGAATGCTATTGTTTATGCTTATAATTCTTGTAACGCCGGCTTGTTTTGCCTGCTGAATAACGCTAATCTGTCTTACAGGGTCGTCATAAATCAACCCTATATGGGCGTGAGTATCAAAAAACTGCATGGCTTTTCCTTAAAAACTTGAAAGACTTTTCTAAAGAAGATTCCCTAGAAAATTTTAATATTTTTTAATTGATTGTCCGATATATTATTAATAAGATAACATAGGAACGACTTGAAGTCAAACATAATTTGGCATTTTGCAAGCGCAGTCCGTTTGACAGCATAGACGTCCTTTGATATACTGTTTGTTCGGTAATTTGGAAGCGGTTTTAAAAGTTAAGTTTTGAAACTGTCTTGTTGCTTTCCGGATAAAGTTTTTACGGAGATTTTTGTGGCGCGTACTCGCAAATACAAGAGATTAGAAAAAAATATAGTTTCCCGTATTATGCATGCCTTTAGACTTTTCTTTGTTTCCATAGGCAGAGTTTGCGCAAATGTCGTAAAATTCTTTGATGGAAAACTTACTTTGATGATTGTTCCGCATTCACAAGGAAAAGTTTTCAGTGTGCAGACAAATGTTTTTGCGCTTGTCCTTGGAATTATCCTCGCAGCCGGAATCACAGGCTCATTTGTTTACTTTAATCAGAAAAATGCTTCTTCCGGACTTGAAATTTCACGGCTCAGGGACGAAAACAGAGAAACCCTTGCAAGCCTTGACGAGCTTAGGGACGAAAACAACAATCTTCTTCAGACTGCAAAAAGATTTCAGTCAACTTTAAGCCAGTCTCTTTCGCTTTTAGGAATAAACCAGAATACAGGAACTTCAAAATCCGCCGGAAGAAATTCTGACCTTTCATCTTTGTTTGACACACAGGACATAACTTCAGGCTCTTTAAAGGAAACTTCCGACATAAAACAGCTTACGGCTTATTTGGAAAGCGCAGTTCGTCCAGTTGAACAGATTGGAAAAATGCTTGAAAACCAAGGCGCACTTTTTTCTGATATTCCGAATGTCTGGCCTGTAAAAAATGGAATCGGACATATTTCCATGGAATTTGGCCAGAACATCCACCCAATCACGCAGCAATGGTACATTCACAAAGGGCTTGATTTTAGTACTTGGAGACAAGGAGATCCTGTTATTGCAACTGCAAACGGCCAGGTTGTTACAGTTGCCTACGATGACAGTTTTGGTCTCAATGTAATAATCAAGCACAAGCACGGAATTTACACACGGTATGCACATCTTGGCACAACCCGCGTAAAAAAAGGTGATATGGTCGCCCAGCGTCAGATAATTGGAACAATCGGAAACACAGGAATCACAACAGGACCGCACCTTCATTACGAAGTCCACATCGGTTCAGACGTAGTAGATCCTGCAAAATACATCAACGTAAAATAATATGGCTATTTTTAACGACAATATTTCCATTAACAGCATCCTTGGCACAGGCTCTTCTGTAAAAGGCGATGTCAAGATAAACGGATTTGCCCGTATTGACGGCGATATTGACGGAAATATAGAAGCCACCGGAAATGTTATAATCGGTGAAAATGCCAGAATCCGCGGAAACATAAAAGCAAAATCCATAACGGTCATAGGCGGAATAGTTCTGGGCGACATTGTTGCGCCGGACTTTATAAAGCTCCTTTCTTCAAGCGTGGTGATTGGAGACTTGCAGACAAAAAAACTTGTTTCAGAAGAAAATGTTGTTTTGCACGGCCACTGCATTTCACTTTCAGACAGCGCGGAATTTGCATCCGCAGTTTCACGGCAGGAAAACATGAAGGCGATTTCTTCAATGTCCATAAGGATTTAAAATGGAAGTTGAAGGCACATCTTCAAGCCTGTATTTTTCCGCAGCAGCTTCCATAGCGAATGCTCAGGCTCAAAAAGCCCAAAAAGACGAAAAATCCCAGAAAACAGACAAAACAAGGCGGAAACTTTTTTCCAGCGCAATGGAAAAGGCCCGGGAAGAATTCGCTCTGCAAAAAGACGGCTTCCCTAAGGAAATTGCGGGGCTGGACACGGAAGACGCTGCAATTTATTTAAAAGATCAGGCCGACATGGCGGCGGACCGCCTAAAGGAAAAGCAGACGCCGGAAGAATTCGCTGACTACAGAAAAAAAGTGTCACAGTTTTTAAGATACCTTGCAAAAAACAACTTTGAAGTAAAAAAAAGAGAACGGCGCGGATTCACAAGAAAAGGAAAGCCGCTTGATCCGCAGTTCAAGATTGTGGTCATAAATCAGAAACTGGACGAAATGGCAAACTGGCTTTTAAGTTCGCACAGGGAAGCGTTCGCAATGCTTGCCCGGGTAAACGAAATCAGCGGCCTGCTTGTAGACCTTATGGCGTCATAATTGATAAACTAAGACAATTGGAGTTTTTATGTCTGATATTTTTGAAAGCGATATATATGAAGAAAATGAAGATCTTGCCTCTCTTGAAGACTCGCAGGAATCAGAAAGCACTGACTCAAGGAATTTTGTTTTTCCCAAAGAACTTTACAAGCTTAAGCTGGTGTATTCATTTGAAGGGATTTACGCCACGTTTCCCGGCGGAAAGCTGAATGACGGCGACAAAGTGATTGTTCCCACACGCTACGGGCTTGACCTTGCAGAAAACCTTGGAATTTCAAAAGTTCCCGTTGGAATAAAGCCAGGGGACGTTGTGCAGATTGCGCGCAAGGCAAACAATGACGACCTTGAAAAAGCTTCTTCACTTGCAGAAACTGAAAAGTCCGCATTCAAAGTATTCCGTGAAAAAGTAGAGCATCATCATCTGGACATGAAACTTATTTCCGTGCATTTTCTTGTGGGCGAGCAAAAAGCCTTGTTCTTCTTTTCCAGCGATAACAGGGTTGACTTCCGCGAGCTTGTAAAAGACCTTGTTTCAATCTTTAAAATGCGAATTGAACTGCGCCAGATTGGAGTGCGCGACGAATGCCGAATTACAGGAGGGCTTGGAGTGTGCGGACGGCCTTACTGCTGCAACAGCATAAGCGACAAACTCCGGCCTGTAAGCATAAAAATGGCAAAGGAACAAAACCTAAGCCTTAACTCCATGAAAATCAGCGGACAGTGCGGACGACTTTTGTGCTGCCTTAGCTATGAGTACGACTGGTATTCCGAAGCACGCAAAAAGCTCCCGAACGAAGGCATAAGACTTTTTTATGACGATACAAATTTCCGCGTAATTGAAGTGAACCCAATAACTTCCATGGTAAAAATGCTTGGAGAAGACGGCCGTGTAATCGAAGTGAACGCCAAACGGTTTGTCCGCGAAGGCAACAGATGGAAAATCGGAAATTAAAAAACTGAAAGAGCGCACAACTGTTGAAAATAAAAATGATAGGGAATATACTTAAATCCATATCAAAGAGGTTTTTATGCTTTTAGTTGACAAAAATATAAAAGAACTGGTTTCGCAGGGAAAACTCATTGTTTCAGGTTATAAAGAAGAAAACTTAAAAGGAATTGCCTACGAACTTTCTGTTGATTGCATATATGACTCTCAAAAAAATACCGTTTTGTCTTTTGAACTGAAACCGGGAGACGTGGTTTACATAAAATCAAATGAAGAAATAGAACTTCCGCCTCAACTGACCGCTCGGATTATTGAAAGAAATTCAGTTATGAGAATGGGGCTTAAAGTTGACGGTCCGCAATATATTCCGGGGCACAGAACATTCTGCTTTTTACGCGTTCAAAATATTTCTGACTCGGTTCTTACAATTTCTAAGGGATTTGGAATTGCACAGATTGTTTTTGAAGAACTAAAGGAAATCCCTGAGCAGACTTACGACAAGCAGCACGGAGCTTCATTCAGAAACGAAAAAGACTTTGTAGGAGTTGGAAAATATCAGCCTGAATACGACAAGCTTATGAAGGAATACAAAGACGCAAAAGAAGATCTTGAATCTTTAAAAGAAAAGATTTATGGAAATGTTCTTACAATAATGGGCGTTTTTGTTTCAATATTTACACTTGTAAGCGTGAATATCCAGGCATTTGCAAGAGAAACCATTTCTAAAAACCTAATAGCAACAGTAAATCTCTGCCTCCTTACCTGCATTGCAACTTTGCTTGGATTTGTAATGCTTATAGTTAACAAAGGCAAGAAGAAATGGTTTAATGCGGTTTATACTGTGTTTTTGATATTGCTTGCCGCCTCAACAATAATTCTTGCCTTGCTAAAAAACTAATTTCCCCATTTAATCTGCATTTTTTTGATAATTTTCTGCAATTAAATATGCGGAGGATTTATGAAAGAAATGCATGAACTGACTCCCGCGGAAAAATGGGAACGAGCGACACTGGCTGACAACTTTATCTTTTGCAAAGTCATGACGGCAAACCCGGACTTGTGCAAGGAGCTTTTGGAACTTCTGCTGAACATAAAAATTGAACGGATTGAAATTCCTGTGGCTGAACGAAGCTTTAAAGTTGACTACGATTCAAAAGGAATCCGGTTTGATGTCTATGTAAAGGACGGAACAGGACGCTGCTTTGATATTGAAATTCAGACTACAAACAGAACGAATCTTGCCAAGCGCGCAAGGTACTACCAAGGTCTTATGGACGTTGACAGCCTTGTTTCCGGCGCGGATTACAGCGAGCTTAATGAAAGCTACGTGATTTTTCTGTGCATGGAAGATGCCTTTGGCAACGGACTTCCCGTATATGATTTTCATCAGGTTTGCAAGCAGGATTCTGAAGTTTTATTAAATGACGGAACTCACAAAGTCTTCTTTAACGCTTCAAAATATGATAAAATGCCCACGGAAAGCCTAAGGGAATTCTTTAAATTCCTTAACGGACTGAATGCGGCCTCGGACTTTACAGACCAGCTTGAGCAAAAAGTGAGGTACGCCAAGACAAATGCGCAATGGAGGCATAGGTTTATGACGTGGGAACAGGAAATGCGAATCCAGGTAAAAGAAAAATCCGAGCAGCTTGCAAAAACCATAGCAAAGGAAATGGTCGAAGACAGAGTTAACGCTATGAGAAAAGATATAGAAAAAGAAGCCAAGGAAATGGCCGAAGACAGAGTTAATGCTATGAGGGCAGATATAGAAAAAGAAGCCAAGGAAATGGCAGTTGAAAAAGTTGAAGAAACTGCAAAAAAACTGCTTGCGGAAAAGATTGCGCCGGAAGTGGTTGCAAAGTGCACTGGACTTTCGTTGGAGCAGGTGAAAAAACTTGCCAATGGGTAGCAAGCCGTAGATTCCGCTAAAGAATTCCGCGGAATTTGCCGAAAATATAGCGTTGATTCTACAAACCGTAGGCAGTTCTAAAGGTTACAAAAATTTAATTTTTTTTGTTGACTTATAGATTTTCTTGGGGTAGAATAACGATATGATATCGTATGGTATCGCAAAAAATAAGGAGGCTAAGAGATGAAAAAGACTCTTATCGCGGTCGCAGCGGCTGCCGCACTTACAGCAACTTCTGCTTTCGCAGAAATCACATTCGGAGCATGGCTTCGCGTGCTCGGTTCACCAATCGCTTCTACAGGTGAAGAAGTTGTAGCAGGAATGGAGAACTCATGGGGATGGGGTGCACGTACAGCCCGTATCGACATCAACGGCGTTTCTGAAGACGGAAAAGCTGGTTTCAGCATGGGTGTATACAACGATGTATATGACGGACTTGGAACTGGAGACCGCTTCAACCTTTGGGTTAAGCCAACTGACACAGTAAAGATTTCTATCGGTAAATACGATTCTCCTGACAACGGACTCCGCGGCGACCTCTGCTACGGCTCATGGAACTGGCTCAGACCTTACAACTGGGCGTTCGATGGCGAAGGACTCACATTCGACGGAATCTGGAGAAAAGGTCTTATGGTAGAGGCTGATCCAATCGATGGACTCCACCTCTTCGCAGTTATCCCAATGGATAAACAGAACACTTACTATCACACAGCAGAATGGACATACCGCAATGCGCAGGTTGGATTCGGATATGCAATCGAAGGTGTAGGTAAGCTCAAGGCACAGTGGATTGGTGACTGGTCATATACAACAAAACCAGACAGTGATGGAAATGCAGAAGTTGATGAAACAAAGACAACAGGACAGATTGGTGTTGCATTCGACATCACAGCAATCGAGAACCTCTATGTAACTGCGGGTGCACGCTTCGGTATCGCAGACAAGGATTATGCTCCTAACTACCTCAAGATGGCATTCACAGCCGGTGCTTCTTACCAGGTTTCAGAAGCTATGAAATTCTCTGTAGACGGCGGATATGTTCAGTATCAGGACAAGTGTGTTGCAAGAGACGGAGAAGCTGTTGACAACGTATTCTTCGTAGGTGGTGGTATTGACTATGCAATCATGGACGGAGTTAGCTTGGCTGCAGATGTTCGCTACATGAGCAACGCAAAAGCAGGTGGAAACGGATTTGGAAAAGACGGTGATGAAGGAGCAATCAGCTTCCTTATCGGAGTTAACAAGTCTGTTGGAAGCAATGGTTCTCTCGGAATCGGTTTCCAGGGCGCAACAAACGGCTGTGGTCTTGTAACAGCTGGCGGAGATTCTAACGGTCTCGTAGCTGGATACAACCCACTTTCAGGAACTGTTACTGGCGACGGCGACGAATTCGTTTGGGCAATCCCAGTATCTGTAAGCGTTTGGTTCTAGTCGATAAAACGAAGCTGGCTTCGTTTTACCTCTGACAGTTTTGCTAGCAAAACTGTCGGGCAACAGCGCATAGCGCGAATGCTGGTACTAACCAGAGCATAGGCCTCCCGGAAGGGAGGTTTTTTTGTGTTTAAATGGCTAGTTGCCGGCTACGGAATAGAAAATCTGGACTATAAAAATCTGGCAGAAGATTTAATCGAAAATGA
>ERZ1026848.1058-NODE-1058-length-14848-cov-7.536605_pt1 | contig 14848 bp, 9 predicted proteins | sample MGYA00380154_ERZ1026848 | MGnify/ENA primary metagenome ERZ1026848 (study PRJEB33269, sample SAMEA4719790) | human gut metagenome | biome: human-associated habitat; feature: organic feature; material: feces | place: Cameroon | collected 2013-10 ...
TAGCGTAGCGTCTCGTGGGCTCGGAGATGTGTATAAGAGACAGGATATAGGTATAAAAACAGGTCATAAATTTGTTGACGCTGATAGGAAACCATGTTAGGATGATGGCAGAGACTATCAATGAAGTGACAGGGGAATGAGTTTTTGACTCATCCCCCTGTTCTGATTATCAGGAGAAATGGATGAAAAAAAACAATCAGATGAAACCAGACAATGTAGCAAAACGTCTATGGGCATTTTTTATCGTGCTCACCATGTGTATTACCGTGCAGCCTGTCGTGCCGGTAAAGGCGCAGGAGGCTGTGCAGACAGCGGCAAGAACGATCTATACAGAATTTAAAGATGGAAATTCTACCCATTCCGGAGATGGAAGTTATGGAAATCCCTACAATTTATTTGAGGATGCCTATGCGGCTGCCGGCAATGGGGATGAAATCTCAATTTTGGGAAGTGGTGCTTTTTTAAATGCCGAGGCTGCGGAACCGTTTATTTTTGATAAAAGCGTGACCGTCAACGGAAATGGAAATACTTTTTCCAACCGTAAGGGTGGATTTATCCTGAATACGGATGTGACATTTAAAAACATTACGCTGCGGTTTTCCAATCGTCTGCACGATGCAATTTTTGCAAATGGGCATAAACTTGTTCTTGAGAATGTTACGTGCGACAGTGGATTCCGCTATGTAGATATCTTTGGCGGATCTCTTTATGAGAATGGGAAGAATATGGGGAATCATCCGGGATCAGAGGCACAGATTCTGATTACGGGTGGTGGTACCAATCTGGGGAATATTTATGCCGGTTCCATGAACGGAACATATGACGGTAAGACACAGATCGTGCTTGCGCACGTTTCCGGTACGCAAAATGGGAAAATCTATGCATCCGGTGCCAGGGAACCCTATGTAAATCAGGATGACTGGTTTTCCATTCAGGAGCCGGATCCACCGGCAGCGGATGGACAATATACGGTTTCCGGCGATGTGGAAATTTCACTTACCGGTTCCGATACGAAACAGGTGTACGGAGTATCTGAAAATCACGCAGGGAAGACATTTCTGACCATAGATACCGAACGGTCCTATACCGGGATTCCGAGTATAAGCAAAGTAGGAAGTCTCACAGTAAAGGGCGGTGGAACATTTGCACCGGCAGCTTTGGATAGCTGTACGGTCAGGCTGGAAGGGGCAAGTGCGATTGATCTTTCCCAGATGGAAACTCCACAGGTACATTCGATTGTGAGTGCGGATTCCGCAGGAAACCGACTGATCTTAGGAAAAGAGCAGAAGCTGAATGTTACAGATACCATTACGGGTGCACTTACATTTGAAACCCTAAATGGAAGAAATGGAAAATCCGGAATTGCGGAGTATAATCACACCTATCTGGAACTTGGAAGGGCTGCGGATACGGCGGTTTCTTTTACACCGACAGACGGACAGGCAGGGATGACACTGGAACGGACATCGTCTGGAAACGGAGAAATCTGGAAAACCAGTGAGTTGTCAGGGGATGAACCGGTTGCGGTAAAAAATATGACCATAAAAAATCCGGTAATTACCACAACGGTTTCAGAGATTTCTGGAGGTAGAAAGTCATATCTGGCAGACGTGAGCTGGCCGGATGAAACAGATGAGATATTTAAAGATTTAGTCTATGTTCCGTTACAATATGAAGTGACATTTAATGGGAAAACACTTTCTTCAGAGACGGAAGGTAGTTTTATCTGTATTCCAGATTTTAATTTGATGTTCGAAACGGGAAAAGATGGAGAGAGTAATGCGATCACACCAATGTACTATAGCACGGCTAATAGTTCTACGGTAAAACCGGGAACCTACCATATCAAAATCCGTCCTTTTTCAGCGGATGAACAGATCGAACAGAACGTAGTTCTGATTGTAAACAATGATCCGGATATTTCCGGACCAAGCGTTTCCCCACAGGAAACAACCACTACGATAAATGGATTACCATCGGCCGTGTCCATGCAGGATGAACTGAATTTTACCGTGCAGACGGTCTATAGCAGCTTACAGGGGCAGAACGTGCCGTCTGCTGATTTTTCGGTATACATTAACCAGACCCCTTATGAAGTATCCGGCATCACGCTTCAAAACGGAGTGGTAGCCATAAAGATTCCGGTTTCAGAGGCAAACGGATTTCATATGGGAGAAAATGCAATTACAGTTTCTTATGCAGGAGCAGTCGATGGAAACTACAGGGCACTTCCTTCCCAGGCAAACGAAACCGTGACGGTAAATCCAATTGCCGTAAAGATGCAGTATGATACCATCCAGCAGACAGCTGCATACACAGGGCTGAAACAGAGCTGCTTTGTTTCCACGGTAAATGTAGTCCGAAAGGACAACGGAAAGACGGTAGATTCGCAGGTAAAGCCTGAAGTTTTCTATCGGCAGGATGGGAAAAATGTTGTTCCGGTGCAGCCGGGCAGCTATGAGGTGTGGTTTAAAGTAACTGGAAACCAGTACGATGTGATAGCGGAAAAAGTCGGAACCTTTACCATTACAGCGGCGAAACCATCGATTCGTCTTACGGCAGAGACAGAAAACGGTAATTCCGTACATCTGTATGCAAAGGTAGATGGAGTCCGAAATGGCAGTATTCCGCTTGGTTCGATTTCTTTTTATCAGGACGGAACCATAATAAAGGCACAGGAAAAACTCGTATATGGGGAAGCCGATACGGTTGTATCAGGCTTAAAACGTGGCGGTTCTTATCAGTTTAAGGCAGTATATGAGCCGGATGATAAGGATGGACAGACTTATTACGAAACAGTGACAAGTGAAGCCGCGACCGTTACAATCAAAGAGGACAGTTCCACCGGAGGCGGTGGAACAACCGGAGGCGGCTCATCTTCCGGAGGTGGTGGAACAACCGGAGGCGGCTCGTCTTCCGGAGGCGGTGGAACGACTGGAGGCGGCTCATCTTCCGGAGGAAGTTCTGGTGGCGGAAATACTTCGGGTGGTAACACAGCCGGAGGGGAAACACCGTCCAACGGAAACAAAACCGATGTAGAAACTCCGTCTGACGGAAATACAGCTGGTACACAAACACCGTCCGATGGAAACGCGGCCGGACAAAATACACCAACCGTAACCGTTACCGGAACCCGGAAAAATAAAGCCATCAAAACAACGGTGACCGCTGATCTGATAAATCAGATACTGGAAGAAAACGATGGAAAACACACAGATGTGACGATCCAGGTCACCGATCCGGCTGGCAACGTAAGCTATACACTGACCGTAAATACAGCAGACATACAGGCCGGAAATAAGCTGTATGTGTGTGCAAAAGATCAAAAGACAGGTGCCTATGTCCTTGTAAACGACAAGAGTTATACGGTTACAAAAGCCGGAAATGTGAATTTTTCAGCAGATTCCAATAAGAATTACGTCCTTATGGATCAGAAAGATATGGATCAGGTCACAATGAAAATATTAAAAACGGTTACATTGAAGAATAAAACCGTTCAGGTGAAGAAGGGAAAACAAAAGAAGGTTTCTCTGGCAGCCACCTTAAATATGGACAATGTAAAAAGCATTTCTTATCAGAGCAATAACAAAAAAATTGCATCTGTAAATAAGAAGGGTACCATAAAATCGAACAAAAAAGGAACTGCGTCCATTCGCGTGACAGTAACCTTAAACAATGGAAAGACCAAAGTTTTAAAATTAAAAGTCAAAGTCAAATAGCAGATGCAGGAAAAGACAAAACCCCGGAAATAAATATCCGGGGTTTTTGTTTTACCTAGAGAGAAAGTGCACACTGATCAATTTTTTTCAGTTCCTCCTCCGTAAACGGAGCAGAGTTTAACACTTTCAGATTTTCAAGAATCTGTGCCGGGCGGGAAGCTCCGATCAGAACGGAAGTAACTACACCGTCCCGGATCACCCATTTGAGTGCCATCTGTGCGAGGCTTTCACCACGGGCAGCCGCAATCTCATTCAGGCTCCGGATACTTGCCATCCGCTTTTCATCAAACTGATCCGCATGCAGGAAACGTCCGTCCGTGTTGACACGGCTGTCTTTTGGAATACCGTTTAGATAGCGGTCGGTCAGCATACCCTGCGCGAGCGGGCTGAAAGAAATAATTCCTTTCTTCCCATCTGCTGCGGCCTGTTTTAAACCGTTTTCTTCAATGGTACGGTTAAAGATATTGTAGGAATTCTGGTTGATAATAAACGGGCAGTGCAGATCTTCTAAGATGGCAGCCGCGCGTTTCATGGTTTCCCCGTCGTAGTTGGACAGACCGACATACAGTGCTTTTCCGCTTCGCACGATCTGGTCGAGTGCACCCATGGTTTCTTCCAGCGGCGTATCCGGATCCATGCGGTGGTGATAGAAAATATCCACATAGTCCAGACCGAGCCGTTTTAAGCTCTGGTCAAGGCTGGCAATCAGGTACTTGCGGCTGCCCCAGTTTCCATAAGGTCCCGGCCACATGTCAAAACCGGCTTTGGAACTGATGATCAGTTCATCGCGGTAGGAAGAAAGCTCTTCCCGAAGGATCTTCCCGAGATTTTCCTCCGCACTGCCCGGCTGCGGTCCATAGTTGTTTGCCAGATCAAAATGTGTGATCCCGTGGTCAAATGCCGTAAAGCACATCTGTCTCATATTTTCATACACACCGGTATCTCCGAAATTGTGCCAGAAGCCCAAAGATACTTCCGGCAGCATCAGTCCGCTGTCGCCGCAGCGGTGGTATTTCATGGTTTCGTAACGTGATTCATTTGCGTGATACATAAGAAATCCTCCTTAGTTTGTAAAAAATTTATCATAAATGCCAAATCCAAAGATAAAAAGCACAATCAGCGGCAGAATATAGGTAATGTAGCCGCGCATCCAGTTTTTAATTTTTAATCCTTTTCCGGTATTGGCTTCGGTTGTGTAGTTTTTCCAGCCCCAGCCGTAGCGGCTTGTGCAAAACAGCAGATATACCAGGGAACCGAGAGGCAGGAACAGGTTGCTTACCAGAAAATCTTCCAGGTCAAGCACAGACCCGCCAAAGATTGAAAAACCTTTCCAGTTCCATACATTGTATCCGAGTACACATGGCAGGGAGAGTACAATGATCAGTACCAGATTAACGGCACAGGATTTCTGGCGGCTGCATCCGGTCAGTTCCATACCGCAGGAGATGATGTTCTCAAATACTGCCAGGATTGTGGAAAACGCTGCAAAAAACATAAACAAAAAGAACAGGCTTCCCCAGAGTCTGCCAAGCGGAATATGGTTAAAAATATTCGGCAGGGTGATAAAAATCAGGCTTGGTCCGGAAGTCTGGTCAACATGGAACGTAAAGCATGCCGGAAAAATGATAAGTCCGGAGGTGATAGCAACAAATGTATCCAGAATGGCAATATTTACCGATTCACCAAGCAGAGAGCGTTCCTTTCCGATATAACTTCCCAAAATTGCCATCGCGCCGATTCCAAGGCTTAACGTGAAAAATGCCTGGTTCATGGCACCCGTAATGGTTTTTGCAATACCGATCTGTTTCATCCGTTCAAAGTCCGGGATCAGATAAAAGGCAAGGCCTTCTTTTGCACCATCCATAAAAAAGCTGTTGACCGCCAGAATGATCATGATGATAAGCAAAGAAGTCATCATGACCTTTGTTACTTTTTCCAGACCGTTCTGCAGTCCACGGGAGCAGACAAATACGCCGGCGCAAACAACTACCACCATCCAGAAGCCCATGGTCAGAGGTTTGCTCAGCATTGTGGTAAACTGTCCGGATACACCGTCGGCATCCAGTCCCTGAAACTGTCCGGTGACCGTCATATAAAAATAATGAAGCATCCAGCCGGTGACCGTTGTATAAAACATCATAAGAAGATAGCAGCCGATCAATGTGATAATCCCGTGGATATGCCATTTCTGTCCGGGTTTTTCCAGTGCATGGTAGGCTTTGACCGGACTTTTCTGGCTGGCACGCCCAACCGCAAATTCCATCGTCATGATCGGGAGTCCGAGAATAATCAGAAACAACAGATAAAACAGCACAAAGGCACCGCCTCCGCCCTGTCCGGCAGTGTATGGAAATTTCCATACGTTTCCGATTCCGATCGCACATCCGGCTGACAGGAGAATGAATCCCAGACGGGATTTTAATTTTTCTCGTTCTTCCATAAAATAATCCACCTTTTTGTAAACATTGTATAAAATACAAACGAAATTATACAATCTGTTGTGAGAAGTTTCAACCCTTTTTGACGAAATTTTACCAGGTATGTGTTGTATTTTTTTACAGATACTAGAGGAGAAGGTTGCGGAGTGTTCATGTTCTGCAATCAACAAGATTATCTTATGGAAAGAAAGAGGTATAAACCATGGTTTTAACAGAAAAAGAGATGGCTACAATTGAGGATCTGCACACACAGGAACTTTCCTGCGTGGAGAAGTACAAACGTTACGGACAGGAAGCAAAGGACCCGGTGCTTCGGGATTTGTTTGCCGATCTGGAAAAAAAGGAGCAAAAGCATGTGGAGTCTCTGGAACAGGTCATGAAAGGCAGTGTCCCGTCCTGCAACGTCAATGACAGGGATGGAAAGATGTATGAGCCAAAGGCAACATATGATTCCATGACCAATCCGGAAGATAAGAAAAACGATAATTTCCTTGCTACAGACAGCATTGGTTCTGAAAAAATGGTGTCCGGAACGTATAATACCGATGTGTTTGCATTCGGGGATTCCGATGTGCGCAAACTTCTGGCAGATATCCAGGTGGAAGAACAAAACCACGCGGAGATGCTCTATAAATATAAAACCGTAAACGGCATGGCATAGGCCGTCATGTGGAGTGGATGTCCCAAAGCATCCACTCTTTTTGTTTTTACAAAAGGATTACAGAAACCGGATAGTACATCTTACATAACCCGTTTATTATAAATTCTGTAATAAATCTTACAGATTTCACAAGGAGAACAAAAGAATTATGAGAAAAAATGTGATGAAACTTACAGCAGGAGTTCTCTCCACCGCTGTATTGGCAGGAATGTTTGCCACTGGTATCCCGACAAAGATTGCAGCAGCAACGGAACACTGGAATGATGCTTCCCGGGAGTCTACAGACTGGAGCAACTGGAAAAAGAACTGGGCTGCTTATAGCAGTGAGTATGAACATGTATCACTGACTCCGGGTGCGGATGAGACAAAATTAAATTATGCATGGTACAGCAAAACGGCTGAGACTCCAAAGGTGAGAATCTCTACCAGACAGAATATGGATGGTGCGACAGAGTTCACCGGAGCGCAGACCGAAGCTGTGACCATAGATACCACGAAATATTTTTCCAATAAAGTAACCGTAAGCGGTCTCAAAGAAAATACCAGCTATTATTATCAGGTATTTCAGGATGGAAAGTGGCAGGATACACAAAACTATACCACACAGGCATTTGATGAATTTTCTTTTCTGTATGTCGGAGATCCGCAGATCGGGGCTTCCAAAGGCCAGACCAGCAGTGAGAGTGAAAAGATGGAAAATGCAGGAAATGTTGTAACTTCTGCACCGGAAAAAAATCTTGCAGCAAGAAATGACAGCTATAACTGGAACAACGTATTAAATGAAGCACTCGAGGATCATTCCGATGTAAGTTTTCTTGTGTCCGCAGGAGATCAGGTGAACTACGGAAGCAACGAGCGGGAATATGCAGGATATCTTGGGGCAGAGGCACTGACTTCCCTTCCGGTAGCAACGACCATTGGTAACCACGACAGTGTTTCGAATCAGTACAGCCTGCATTTTAATAATCCAAATGCTTTTTCCGATACCGATACCAATTATGTACAGGGAAAGACAAAGGCAGGAACCGATTACTATTATCGTTATGGAAATGTCCTGTTCATTGTTCTTGACACAAACAACTATAACTGTGCAACGCATGAGAATGTCATGAAAAAAGCAATCAATGAGAATAAAGATGCCAAATGGCGTATTGCGGTATTCCATCAGGATATTTACGGCAGTGGTTACGACCATTCCGATTCCGATGGTATGGTGCTTCGTACACAGCTTACTCCACTGATGGATAAGTATAAGATTGATGTGGTGATGCAGGGACATGATCATACCTATTCCAGAACCTTCCAGCTTGAGGGGGATGGAAAGGATCATACTTCTTACAGCACTTATGGATACAAATCTGTAGAGGAAGCTGAAAAAGACAGTGATTATCAGGCACAGAATAACTGCTATGAAATCGTAAACAAGACCGTTGGCGGAACCGTTACCAATCCGGAAGGAACCGTATATTTAGAGGCAAACTCTGCAACAGGCTCAAAATTCTATAACCTGATTGCTTCCAAACAGGACTTCATTTCTGAGAGAAGCCAGACCTGGACACCAACCTATTCCGTAGTAAAAGTAACGGACAAAAAGTTTTCTGTAACAACTTATGATGCAACGACCAGAAAACAGTTACAGGGATCTACCACATATACGATCGTAAAAGATGCGGTAAAGCAGACCATTCAGGCGAAGAACTCTTACAAAAAAACCGTAGGAGACAAAGCCTTTTCCTTAAATGCAAAAGCGAAAACACCGCTTACCTATATATCTTCCGACAAGAAGGTTGCAACCGTTGACAAAAACGGAAAAGTCACAGTGAAGAAAGCCGGAAAAGTTACGATTACAGTAAAGGCAGCAGCAACCAGCCAGTATCAGGCAGCAGGTAAAACAATTACAATTACTGTTACAAAGAAAGCAGTAAAGAAAGCAGCTAAATAATAATGAAGAAAAACTGGAAAAAAGTTTTAGTGGGAACCCTTTGTCTGGTGGGGTTCCTACTGTTATTAGTCAAAGAAAACCAGTTCGAAAAAGTATCCCTGATTTCCACGGAAGGGCAAAGCTATGAGAAAGCAGTCGTGACGAAGATCACGAAAGATAATCTGGCAGAAGATGGAAACCGATACGGGACACAGGAGGTGCGCGTACAGGTCAAATCCGGAACATATGCAGGGGAAGAGTTTGATGCCGTCAATCCAAGCGGTTCGCTGTTTGGCATGGAGAACTGTGAAGTTGGTTCGCGCGTAATTGTCATTGTCAGTTCCACAGATGATAATGCTGTCGTTACGGTATACAGCAAAGACCGTACTATGGCGATTTATCTGTTTGTACTTTTTTTCTGTCTGGTGATATGTATGATAGGTGGGAAAAAAGGAGTCAAAGCCATTGCAAGTCTGGCATTTACCGGTGTGTGTATTGTTTATCTGATGTTTCCGCTGATGTACCGGGGCATTTCACCGATCGGTATTACCATTGTTGTTGTCATTCTCTCGACATTGCTGACCCTGTGGCTTTTGGGCGGAGTCTCTAAAAAGACGGTATCTGCAGTGGTGGGAACGGTCAGCGGTGTGGTTGTGGCAGCCGCAGCCGCAGTTGTGTTTGGAAAAGCTGCAGGCATTACCGGGTATAATGTGTCTGATATCGAAACGTTGAATTATGTGGCACAGAATACACAGATAAAAATAGGACAGCTTCTGTTTTCGGGAATCATTATAGCCGCACTTGGGGCAACCATGGATGTTGGCATGTCAATTGCATCCACGATTCAGGAACTGCACGAACGCAGTCCGCAACTGGGGACAAAAGAGTTGTTTGTGTCGGGAATCCGTGTGGGGCGCGATATGATGGGAACCATGGCAAATACACTGATTTTTGCCTATGTCGGTGGTTCGTTGTCTACGCTCGTTGTCAATTATGCATACAATCTGAGTTATAATCAGCTGATCAATTCTTATGTAATCGGAACAGAAATCATGCAGGGACTTTCCGGAACTCTTGGGGTTGTGCTGACCGTACCGATTACCGCAGCCGTAGCGGCAGTGCTTATTGGAAAGAAAACGATAGTAAAAGAACCATTGATGCAGGACATTTATGATGGCTCAGATGATTATGAAGAACCGGAAACAGACGGTGAATACGGGGAAGATGTTTAAATGGGACATATGTGAAAAAAGTTATGAGATATGTCCCGAACCTAAAAGAAAGTTTTATTTTCTATATGTCCACTATCAATTTGGAACGTGATAGAACACTTGATTTTCTTAAAAAACACATGCAAATCGGTTTGTTAAAAAATGGTCTGGAAAATTCAATTCCAAAACAATCCCAGCGTATTAAAAATATATTGACATTTACGAACTATACGCTATAATAGAATCAAACATATGAACAAATGCTCATATGAAAGAATGATAAAATGAAAAAGGAAAGTATGGAGGAAACCGACGATGAAGAAAACTTACAAAATTGATGTGGATTGTGCAAACTGTGCAAACAAAATGGAGGAAGCTGCAAAAGCTACTACCGGAGTAAAGGATGCAACTGTAAATTTCATGACACTGAAGATGAACGTAGAATTTGAAGAGGGTGCAGATGCAAAAGCGGTTATGCAGGATGTGTTAAAGAATTGTAAGAAAGTGGAAGATGATTGTGAGATCTTTCTTTAAATCCGGCTTTTTCCATAGGTATCAGTCAGATTGGAGGGCACCATGAATAAAAAGCAGAAAAAAGTATTGAAACGAATTATTGTGGCGGCAGTGCTTCTGGTTATCATCGGGATTGCAGGAAGCGTTGTTTCCATACCAAAGTGGCTGGAGTTTCTTTTCTATCTGGTTCCGTATTTTGTGATCGGTTATGATATTCTGCGGAAAGCCTGGAAGGGAATCTGCAACAGGCAGATGTTTGATGAAAATTTTCTGATGGCAGTGGCAACCATCGGAGCGATTGCCCTCAGCGATTACAAAGAGGGCGTTGCAGTTATGCTGTTTTATCAGATCGGAGAGCTGTTCCAGAGTTATGCAGTCGGTAAGAGCCGCCGGAATATCAGTGATCTGATGGATATCCGGCCGGATTATGCAAATATTGAAACAGACGGTCAGATGGAAAAAGTAGACCCGGATGAGGTGGAGATCGGCACGGTGATTATTGTACAGCCGGGCGAAAAAGTCCCAATCGATGGTGTGGTTGTGGAAGGACATTCTTCCCTGAATACCAGTGCACTGACGGGAGAGAGTGTTCCGCGGGAAGTCGCTGTGGGAGAGGAAATCATCAGTGGATGTATCAATATTTCCGGACTGTTAAAGATCCGCACCACAAAAGAGTTTGGAGAGTCTACGGTTTCTAAGATTCTTGATCTGGTGGAGAATGCAAGTTCCAAGAAATCACGTTCCGAGAATTTTATTTCCAGATTTGCACATTATTATACACCGGCAGTCTGCTACGGCGCGCTGGCACTGGCAATACTGCCACCGCTTGTCCGCATGCTGTTTATGGGGCTTCCGGCAGACTGGGGCATCTGGATTTACCGTGCACTGACATTTCTGGTTATCAGCTGCCCGTGTGCGCTGGTCATCAGTATTCCACTCAGCTTTTTTGCAGGAATCGGAGGTGCCAGTGCAGAGGGTGTTCTGGTAAAGGGTTCCAACTATCTGGAAGCACTTGCGGGAACGCGCACGGTTGTCTTTGATAAGACAGGAACAATTACGCAGGGGGTATTTGAAGTCTGCGGAATTCATGGAACAAATTGTGCATCCGGCAGCTGTCCGGTTGAGTCCGGACATCCGGTATATACGAAAAAGGAAGAACAGCTGCTGGAGTATGCGGCACTGGCAGAGTGTCACAGCACACATCCGATCAGTATCAGCCTGCAGAAAGCCTATGGTAAGAAACTGGATGTGGACCGGGTCACAGATGTACAGGAAATCGGTGGACATGGTGTGATCGCAACGGTAGACGGACACAGGGTTGCGGCAGGAAATGACAAACTCATGAAAAAAGAAAAAATTGCGTATCGCAACTGCAGCTGTACCGGTACAATCGTACATCTGGCAGTCGATGGTGTTTATGCCGGCCATATACTGATTTCAGATATGCTCAAGCCGAATGCGGCGGCTGCCATGCAGGCACTGAAAAATTCCGGCGTGCACCGGCTGGTAATGCTGACCGGTGATGATGACCGTGTAGCACAGCAGGTAGCAGGGGAGGTTGGAATCACGGAAGTACATTCCCAGCTGCTTCCGGCAGATAAAGTTTCCGAAGTGGAAAAACTGTTGCAGACCAGGGAAGAAAAGAGTACCGTTGCCTTTGTTGGGGATGGCATCAATGATGCACCTGTGCTTTCCCGTGTTGATGTTGGAATCGCTATGGGAGCACTTGGATCGGATGCGGCGATTGAGGCAGCAGATGTGGTACTGATGGATGATGATCCGCTCAAGATTGCGAAAGCAATCCGTATCGCAAGAAAGTGCCTGCGGATTGTATATGAAAATATCTGTTTTGCAATCGGGATTAAACTGCTCTGCCTGTTTTTGGTAACGATAGGTATTGCAAATATGTGGATGGGAATTTTTGCAGATGTTGGTGTTATGGTGATTGCTGTGCTGAATGCAATCCGCGCACTTTTTGTAAAAAAATTATAGGGTATAATTCTGCCGGAAATGTTCCGGTGGAGAGGAGGAACTTCATGGAAAAAGAAAAGATTGAATGCTGTAGTGAAAATCAGGTACATCCGGATCTGCTAAAGATCGTGAATGACACGATGCCGGAAGAAACGGAACTGTATGATCTTGCAGAATTATTTAAAGTGTTTGGAGATTCCACCCGTATCCGCATCCTGTTTGTCCTGTTTGAAGCAGAGGTGTGTGTCTGTGATCTTGCAGCGGCATTGTCAATGACACAGTCTGCAATTTCCCACCAGCTTCGGATTTTAAAACAGAATAAGTTAGTCAAATGCCGCAGGGAGGGAAAATCTGTTTTTTATTCCCTGGCAGATGACCACGTCCGGTCAATCATTGCACAGGGCAGGGAGCATATTGAGGAAGATGCAATATAAGGATGATACCATATGGGAGAAAAGGACATTCGCTGTGGATGTCCTTTTTTTCGTACAGACGGATCTTAATATTTATTTAAGTTTCTTTAAAGATAGCCTTTTTTGGATGTGAAACTGCTATAATAAAGGTGCAGTAGAAAAAATACATCAATTAAAATATGAGGTAAATACATATGGAAACTTATGAAAGCGTAAAAAGTAATCCGGTGCAGCCGGAGCAGAAAGAAAAGAAAAAAGGCGGTGCATGGAAAGGGATTGTAGCGGTGATTCTTGCAGCAGGCGTTGTGGGAAGTACCACGATTTCTGCGTTTAATCTGGTGACTTTAAAATCCTATATTGCAGAGCAGAAAAAGGAAGAAAATCCTGAGACTACCGAGGATTACGTAAAGATCGCAGATAATTATGAGATCAAACCTACCACAAATATTTCGGATGCCTACAAATCCGGCGATACTTCAAAGCTGACAGACAAAGAAAAAGAAACCCTTGATATGGCAAAAAAAGCGATCAAAGATATGAAGATTACGGACAGCATGTCTGATTTTGAAAAGGAAAAGGCGGTGTATGACTGGATGACCAAAAAGCTCCAGCAGGATTCCGGGGCACTGACCGTTATTCCAAGTACACAGGAAGACTGTGATAATCCATACGGTGTGTTAAAATACCACAATGCCGTATGCGTCGGTTATGCAACGACATTCCGCATGTTCATGCAGATGATGGGAATTGAATGTAAAGTGGAACATAATACAGAAAAATTCCATAGCTGGGATGTGGTAAAAATTGACGGAGACTGGTACATTACCGATATTTATTCCGATGCAGGAAATGGAAATTATGCGAACTTTAATGTGACGGATGCCATGTATGGACAGTCCCAGAGCTGGGATCGCGATTATTTCCCGGCAGCTAACTCATTAAAGTACAATATGGCATACCAGAATAAGAAAACCGTGGACAGTATATATGATCTGCCGAAAGCATTGCGTGCTGCTATGGACAAAAAGCTTGGCGGGGTCATGGTTGCGTTTAAAGAGGATATTACAGAGGAAAAAGCGCAGGTGGCAAATGCCATAGCTTCTTCCATTGACAATTTCCTGATGTCCGGAAACTATAAGGATATGCCATACAGTCTGGGAACTTACAACTGGATTCAGGATCCGGATGGAAAAGGATATTTGTTTAATGTTGCCATGCCGGGATATAACACGGACAATACAAGCCAGAATATCAGCGAAAAAGAACAGAAAAAAATCGACAAGGCTGTCCAGAAAGCATTTCAGGGACTGGAATCTGCAAACGGAGATGGCATGATGATGGATGGCGCAAGTGCTGATATCGGAAATAAGGATATGACCATGGATAATGCGGCACAAAATGGGGCAACGTTCAGTACGGAAGAAACTGTGGAGGCCAGATAACAGATGAAAAAACAAAAAACGGGTTGGAAACTTCTGCTGGTGCTGACCATGCTGGTGATGTGTGTGGGATGTGGTGCGAAGAAAAACACGTCCGGTTCTGTCAGTATGTATGACCTGCGCACGGCGATGGAAGCAGCGGATCCGGATCTGCCGGAGATGCTCAATGCCAGCAGCGCAGAAAAAGATGCAGAAGATAAGTTTTCCCATATTTCTGACATGGACTATAAAAAAGTGGACAGTTATTTTGTAAGCTATTCTTCGGATGGACACAAAGCAGATGAAATTGTAGTGATTGCCGTGAAAGATAAGGCAGATGTGGATGAGGCAAAAGAAAGCCTGACAAAGCATCAGCAGGATCGGTATAATTTGCTGCAGTCCTATGAACCGAAGCAGGTCAGCCGGATTCAGGATGGGTTGGTTTTTACGAAAGGGCAGTATGCAGTCCTTATTATCACAAGCCATAATGATGATGTGCGGAAAGCGTTTGAAGATACCATAAAAAGTAAGTAGTATAAATAGCTGTCTCTTATACACATCTGACGCTGCCGACGAAGAGGAT
>ERZ1026848.1064-NODE-1064-length-14824-cov-5.259801_pt1 | contig 14824 bp, 10 predicted proteins | sample MGYA00380154_ERZ1026848 | MGnify/ENA primary metagenome ERZ1026848 (study PRJEB33269, sample SAMEA4719790) | human gut metagenome | biome: human-associated habitat; feature: organic feature; material: feces | place: Cameroon | collected 2013-10 ...
TAAGATGATCTTTCATGCCTATAGGGGATACTTCTATGGGTGCTGAGTAGTTACTCATCTAATAAACAACGTTTGCCAAGAGATAAAATATGATGAGCTGGCAAAGTTATTTGGGGGACAGATTTAACGGCAAAAAAGTATGTGGACTATTTGCGTCAGGCCTTTCTTATTCAACAGCTTGTCAAACATTCATTCAAAAGCAAAGAGAGAGTATACATATATATTCAGCCATCGAATGGCTTCTGAAGCATGAACAATAAAGGTATATACCGTCTGTCAGATTCTATCATATCGAACAAAATACGTTCGGCAGCCTCTATGCTGTAAAAAAGTGCCCAAAAGCATTCATAGAATGAATACGTTTGTAAAGGAGATGCCAAAAGCGGACAAATGTAAATAAAACATTAAACCATCCAGACAATTACCAGATGGTTTTTTCGCCAAAAATAACACGCAAGTATCTGACTCACAAGCACTTCCACACACACGACCAGATGGTTGACAGTTTTCTTGAAAATTCCGTCGATTTATGAAAAAGCCGTTGCTTCATCATGGATTGACATTCTGCGGAGCTGGCAAATCATGTTTTGCAGTATCATCCAGCCTGCCTTTCTTCCTTCTGTATTCAGTTGGCGAGCACCCGAAATGGGCTCTGACAAACCTTCCGAAAAAGGAGAGGTTGGGAAAGTCAAGATAGTTGGCTATCTCTTTTATGCTCATTTCTGAATGAGACAAAAGGCGATTGATGTCTTCCACCACATATTCTATAATCCAGTCGTAGGCAGTCTTTCCACTGTTTTCCTTGCATATGTTAGACAGATACTTACTGCTTATGCACAATCTTCCACTATAGAAATCCACATTCCGCGGTTTCACTTCCAATGAAGCCAGAAGTTCTACGAATTGCTTGAACAGCATACTGCTCCTGGATATGTGCATCGAAGTTCTTTGCGGACTGGATTGTCCTATGATGCCCAGCAGACTGAACAGGAACGAACTGACAAGATACCCCACAATCTGCTTCTTGTATTTGGAGTTCTCTTTCAGCAACTGTTCTGACATCAGGGCGTGATACTTCTCGAATATATTCATGTCTGCTTCATCGACATGAATGACAGGCTTGTTTTTCAAATAGAAAGAGAAATCCAGCACATCACTTATATGCAGCATCTTGCGCGCGAGTTTTGCTGACAGGCAGACGGCCTTTGCCGCAAAGTCAAGGCTGAACAGGCATTCATTCAATATGGTATTCGGCTGGCAGATGATAATGTCGTTGCATGAAGCCGTAGAGTCCTGCTTGTCTGCCTTGATTGCCACACGCCCCGATGTCACCACAATGATAAGCAGGAAGTCGAGCTTTATTGTCTGCAGCTTCGTGAAGCTGCGCAGGTCGTCGATTATAACAACATCATTGTCTGCATAGTCTACAAACTCACTATTCGCCAGTTGCCTGATGTCCGTTGTGTCTATTTTGTCGTATGCTGCCATAAGAGTATTATTATTTATCGGCAAATTTAACAATAAAGCGGCTTAACAAGTAGGATAATGAGTAAAATAAATGTCTTATTATGGAACAAATACCAAAATAGGACATCTTGTATACATATTCGGACACCTGTTAGTGTCCTGAGGGTAGTAATTTTGCCAAACAAAAGAAAGAAAGCAAGATAACACAATGAAGAAAAAAGTATTAATGCTTGGACTGATATCGTTTGCCTTTGTCAATGCGCACGCCGCAGGCAACTATTGGTCGCTCGACTCGTTGAGGGCACGGGCTGTGAGCAACAACAAGACACTACTGATGGAGGAGCAGAACAAGACGGCAGCCCATTATGCACACAAGTCTGCAAAGACAAACTTCCTGCCCAAGATTTCCGCGACGGGTGCTTATATGTATACAAGCCGCGAGCTGTCTCTGCTGAGCGATGAACAGAAACACACATTGTCAAATATCGGAACCGGACTTTCGGCTTTGGTGCCAGACCTCGCTCCTATGAGCACACATCTCAATTCGGCAGGTCAGGGACTTGTAGACGCATTGCACACCGACACCCGCAACGCCGGCATCGTAGCGGTAATGCTCACGCAACCTATATATATGGGAGGCAAGATCCGCGCCTACAACAAGATAACAGAATATGCCGAGCGTGCCTCGGGCACGATGTATGACAAGACCATGCAGGACATCATAGTGGAGGTGGACGATGCCTACTGGAATCTGGTAGCGCTGCATAGCAAGAAGAAGCTTGCCGAAGGCTATAAGGCTTTGGTGGACAAGCTGGAGAGCGATGTGGAGCAACTCGTGAAGGAAGGAATGGCAACAAAGGCTGACCTGCTGAGCGTGAAGGTGAAAGTGAACGAAGCCGGAGTGGCACTCATCCAGGTGAACAACGGCATCGAACTGTCGAGGATGAATCTATGCCGCATATGCGGACTCGACATGGACGAGCCGGTGGATGTGGAAGGCGACATTGACGGGGAAAGCCTCACGGATGAAGCAGCAAGCAATGCCAGCCTCGCCTACAGAGATGCCGACAACCTGGTGTCCCAGGCAGAAAGCAACCGCAAGGAACTGCAGGCACTGGAACTGAAGAACAGGATATACGACGAGAAGATAAAGCTGGCACGTGCGGAATATCTGCCCAAGCTGGCGCTGATGGGAGGATATCTTGCCAGCAACCCTTCGGTATTCAACAGTTTTGAGCGCAAGATGAAAGGAATGTGGAACGTAGGCGTAACGCTCAACGTCCCGATACTGACATGGGGCGACCGATTCTACAAGGTAAAGTCAGCCAAGGCGGAAGCCTGCATGCACAGATACGAGACGGAAGAAGCGAGGGAGAAGATAGAACTGCAAGTGAACCAATGCCGGCAGAAGCTACAGGAAAGTCTGGAACGATACCAGACCACCATACGCAGCGTTGACGAGGCCGAAGAGAACCTGCGCTACGCCAACCTCGGAATGAAGGAGGGAGTGGTGACGCTGAGCAACGTGATGGAGGCGCAGACCGCATGGCTGAAAGCAAAATCGGAATGGGTGAACGCCAAGGTGGACGTGCGTCTCGCCGACCTATATCTGAGAAAAGCCATCGGCGCAATCAATACTCAATTATAACAAACGTTTAACAAGAAAATACATACAGATGAAAAAGAACAGAATATTCACCAGCATACTGGCAATGGCGCTGGTCCTGATTGCCATAATAATAATCGTCATAACAATCGGACTGTTCCGCACCAGCCGTGAGGAGACTCTCGAAGGACAGGCAGAGACCACCGACTACCGGCTTTCGTCGAAAGTACCGGCACGCGTTTTGGAAATCAGAGTAAAGGAAGGCGACTTCGTGCATAAAGGCGACACGCTCGTAGTGCTTGAGGCGCCCGATGTGGAAGCGAAGCTGTCGCAAGCCAACGCTGCATACGATGCAGCCAAGGCAATGGAAGACAAGGCCCAGAACGGCACTCGCCATGAAGACATCCAGGCCGCCTACGAGATGTGGCAGAAGGCGAAGGCTGCCGTAGAAGTGAGCGGAAAGACCTACAACCGAGTGGAACGCCTCTTCGAAAGCGGTGTGATGGCAGAACAGAAACGCGATGAGGCAAAAGCGCAATACGACGCAGCCATCGCTACCGAAAAAGCAGCCAGGGCTAAATACGACATGGCAGTGAACGGAGTGCGGCAGGAGGACAAGAGCATGGCACAGGCACAGGCCGCACGCGCAAAGGGAGCCATAGCCGAAGTGAATTCCTACATCAATGAGACTGTGCTGACGGCTACTGCCGACGGACAGATAACCGAGATATTCCCCGAAGTCGGCGAGCTTGTGGGCACTGGTGCGCCCATCATGAACGTTTCGGTGGTGAGCGACGTATGGTTCACCTTCAACATACGCGAAGACAAACTGAAAGGCTATTCCATCGGCACTTATGCTGAAGTGTACGTGCCTGCCGTTGACAAGACCATACCAGTACGCATCACGCTGATGAAGGACGTGGGGTCATTTGCCGTATGGAAAGCCACAAAGGCACTCGACGACCTCAATCTCAAGACATTCGAGGTGCAGGCTCATCCGGTGAAGCCGGTGAATGGCATATTGTCGGGCATGTCGGCTGTACTGAAGAAGCCAACATCAGCTAACGGCAATGCCGACAAGAAAACTGGGAAATAATAAAACAACTGCATCATGAACATCAAAAGCAATACTATCAGAAGGCTCGCCATGATAGGCCGAAGAGAGTTGAAGATGTATTCACATCGTCCGCTCTTCCTCTTCTGCATGATCATTGCACCGCTGTTCTGCCTCATCTACCTCACCTCACTGATGAGCGAAGGTCTGCCTACCAAGTTGCCGGCAGCGATGGTGGACGAGGACGACACCCACATCACCCACACCATCACCCGGATACTGGGGTCGCTGGAGGAGGTGAAGATCGTGCGCTACTATTCCACCTTCAGCGAGGCGAGAATGGCCATGCAGCGAGGCGAGATATACGGTTTCTTCTATCTACCCAAAAAGACCACCGAGAAAGCCCTGGCAAGCCGTCAGCCACGCATATCGTTCTACACCAACGAATGCTACTACGTGCCGGGCAACTTGCTGATGCGCGACATGCGCTATGCTTCAGAACTGACAGGACTAGCACTGACCAGAGAGAAACTCTATGCCCACGGCTTAACCGAACGGCAGGCAATGGGAGTGATACAGCCAATCAAAGTGGAGACGCATCCGCTGAACAATCCATATCTCGACTATTCGGTGTATCTCAACAACATGCTCATCCCTGGCATCTTCATATTGCTGGTAATGCTGTCGGCGGCTTACACCATCGGCATAGAATGGAAACGCGACACGCAGCTCGTGCTCTACCGCATATCTGGCAAATCGCCTCTCACCGCCCTCGTGGGCAAACTTCTGCCGCAGACATTGGTATTCTGGCTCATTGCCACGCTCTATGCTGTGTATTTCTACCGCTATCTGCAATTTCCATGCAACAGCGGACTACTGCCGATGATACTCATCGGAATGCTTACGGTGTTGGCAGCACAGGGTCTTGCAGCATTTCTCTTCGGCGTATGCGGGCAGATGCGCCTGTCGATGTGCCTCTGCTCGCTTTGGGGCATATTGTCGTTCTCGCTCGCAGGATTCACATTCCCGGTCACAGCGATGGATGGCATACTGCAGGAACTGTCTGTAATATTCCCGCTGCGCCACTATTATCTTCTGTATGTCAACCAGGCTCTCAACGGATACAGCATTGTCTATGCCTGGCACAGCTTGCTCGCAATGGTGATTTTCGCATTGTTGCCGATGCTCACGCTGCACCACTACCACAGTCTGTTCCTGAACCATAAATATATACCATAATGAGAAAAACGCTCATAAACATAATCCAGATATGGATGACGGAAATGAAGGAAATCATGCACGACAAGGGCATACTGATTTTCATCATCTTCGTACCGCTGTGCTACCCGTTGCTCTATTCGTATGTATATACCAACGAGGTGGTGCGGGACGTGCCGTTTGCAGTGATTGACGACTGCAACAGCCTGAAGAGCCGTGAGTTTGTCCGCAAGATGGACGCCACGCCCGACGCCCGGTTCGTGGCTCGCTGCAACAATGTGGAGGAAGCGCGGCAGTTGCTGAAGGAAAGCAAGATTTATGGAGTGTTGCGCATTCCGAAGACTTTCAATCATGACATATGGCGGGGCGAGCAGACCACCGTAGGACTATACTGCAGCATGAGTTCACTGCTTTACTACAAGGCACTTTTACTTGCCGCCAACAATGTATCGCTCGACATGAACCGTGACATAAAGGTGGAGAAATACCTGCACCCCTCCACCCGCGAAGACGAGGAGATATCACGTATGCCTGTAGAATACGACTACATAAGCCTATACAACCCGCAAAGCGGCTTTGCGGCATTCCTCATTCCGCCGGTGCTGATGCTCATCATACAGCAGACACTGTTTCTTGGTATAGGCATGTCGATGGGCAACCAACGCGAAAAATGTCTTGCCCACATGCTGCCCAGACGCAAGTGGTACAGACGTCCGTTCGACATAGTGATGGGCAAGACAATATTCTATTTCGTGATATATCTGCTGATGGCGATATACATGTATACAGCAGTCACAAAATGGTTCGGTCTGCCCAACCTCGGCAACTATTGGGTGTTCCTGCGATTCATAATCCCGTACATCCTAGCATGCATCTTCATGGCAATGGTACTGTCGGTGCTGGTATACCGAAGAGAGGACTGCATCATGCTCTTCGTATTCCTCTCCGTGCCACTGCTCTTCATGTCGGGAATATCATGGCCAGGATCTGAAATCCCGGCATTCTGGGAATACGTGTCGTGGCTGTTTCCGTCTACATTCGGCATGAACGGATACCTGCGCATCATGGGTACAGGCGCTTCAATAGCAGACATACAACATGAATACGTAGGGCTTTGGTGTCAGGTGTTGGTATACGCCACATTGGCGTGCATAATGTATCGCCTGCGCCTGAAAGCAATCGTGAAACGACTGTCATCGGCTGACAACCGCATGAATCTATATAAAGAGAAAGAACTTAAAAAATCAGAGTCATGAAACACGAAATCGGTAAGAACGCCGGTATTATCTGGCAGACAATATCGGAAAGAAACGGAAGAATCACTTTCGAAGAATTGTTGAAAGCCACCGGACTCAATGACTACCAGGCATTGCTGTCGCTCGGCTGGCTGGCACGTGAAGACAAAGTTTCATTGTTCGGCGAGAATGGAATAATTGAAGCGATAACTTTATACCAGGAGAGATATTTTTGAATTCATACCTTTCAATTATACTAGATCTGTACCCGCCGGCCTCCCCATTTGGATTATACCTGAGGCAGGCTGGCGGGGCTTTTTCAAACCGGTAATTAGGGCTCGCCGGGATATCGTTTTTTTTCAGAAGAGCGGATTATCTTGTCTCGTAATTCGCAATAGCGAGATTGTGGACAAGAACAAGCAAAAGGAGCATTATAAAAGGTAAAAGCCGCATTATAAAAAAAGGCTGCAAGCAGTATGAAATACAATATTTTCTCCTGAAAAACGTTTAGGAGAATAAATCAGCAAAACAATTCCAAGAAGATGGCAAAGGAAAAGGACACCATATCGCATACATCATTGGGGCTCGTACTGGAAGGGGGAGGCTTAAGGGGAATGTTCACAAGCGGAATATTGGATGTATTCATGGAAAACGGCATCAAGTTTGATGCCATGGTCGGAGTGTCGGCAGGCGTGCTGTTTGGGTGCAACTACAAATCCAACCAGCCTGGCAGAGCACTGAGATACAACATCAGATTTAAAGACGACCCGGAATACATGAGCTGGAGATCACTCATCACAACCGGCAACTTCGTAAACGAACAATTCTCCTATAATTTGCTCCCTAACGTATACGACCCGCTGGATTTTGAAACATATCGGAAGAACCCGATGAAATGTTATGCCGTATGTACGGATATTGAAGAAGGACACCCTATATACAAAGAGATAGAGACCGCTGACAAATCAGGGTTGAAATGGATGCAGGCTTCTGCTTCGATGCCTGTATTTGCACGTCCTGTAGAGATTGACGGTCGCCATTATCTGGACGGAGGGATTACGGACAGCATTCCATTGAAATTCATACAGGAGAAAGGGTACAGAAGAAACGTGGTGATTCTGACCCAGCCTGCAGATTTCAGAAAGAAGAAAGCCCATGTCAAGTTAGTCATGAAAATATTTCTTAACCGTTACCCCAAGGTGGCAGAACTAATGGGAAGAAGACATCTCATGTATAACGAAGAACTGGATTATCTTCATGCAGAACTCAAGAAAGGGAACACATTCCTGATTCATCCCGATAAAAAGCTTGATATCGGTAGGCTAAATCTGAAGGAAGGCAAGATGAGAAAAGTATATGAAGCAGGAGTCAGGAAAGCACAAGAACTGCTTCCTGAAATCAAAAAATTCATAAACAAGGAACAGGAATAATATGTGGAACAGACATCTTGTAGCCACCTGAACCCAAATCGGCCATTAGGGTTTGCTTTGATTTTGTTTTTATACGTTTTTTTTGGAGTGGAGGTTTTCAATCCCAACCTGCCATAAGGCAAATGCCGGGTCAGAACATGAACCCGGCATTGATGTAAAATCCAAGATTCTTGCCCAAATTGGAATAATTGGCTTGTATGCTTATTGGTCCCAAGACGAAATCATAGGATGCCCTCAAAGCACATCCCCACAAATCATCGCCAATGAAGACCCGTGACGCCTTATGGCTCTCCTTGCCATATTCTCCCAAAGCGGCAAGGAAGAATTTCCTTTTTATCCGATAGCGCAAACACAACTGACCTGCCATCATATTACAATCAAGCAGATGCACGTGTTGCACGGTTTCCCATGCCATCTGCCAAGGCAGATAGCCGGCATCGGCAATTCCACCCACACAATTCTGATAGATGGCAGGTATGGAACTGCCAAACAGGAAACGCCCCTTGAGTTTAGGAATCAGATATAGCCTTGAATTGAGCCTCAAAGCGCATTCACCCTGGAAAAGTGCTTCCCCGAAGGGATTGCCACCGCCATACTGAAGACCGTCTTCCGTATGCAGAGTGCCTTGAAGCAGAGCATGCCCTCCACGGGTGGGGAAATAACGGCGGTCGTAAGTATCCATCGTAAAAGAGGCGAAATAATTAAGGAAATGGTCTGACGAGCGAGACTGGCAGGTACCATCTTTCAGGAACATATCTGAATGATAGTGGAAATATTCAAATTGCGCACCTGCCTTAAGCCGAAGGTTTCCAATATCGTGGGTGTAATAGCCGGCAAATGAATGCGACAGGAACTTTACGCCATCCAACTTGTCTTTGCCGGAATAAAGGTCGAAATCGTAATGAGAAAGACGATAGGAGAATCCCATCTTCGCCCCGAACAGATGACCGTAGGCATAGCTCAATTCCAGATAAGGATTACGCGATATCCGTCCGGTCAGGGAATAATGATGAAGGGTGGAAAACTGCTGGTTGTTGGAAACATTGGCAATGACGCTTGCCAAATCCTCAGTATCGAAACGGGCTCCTATGTTTATCCTTTTATGCTCCCTGGGCTCCAGCATAAAGACCAAATCGAAGGGGGCATCATTAGTAAGCCTGTATTCCACCTTGGAAAAGATGTTCAACCCCTGCAACATGGCAAGGGTGTGGTCGATATCTTCAGAACTGACATGGGAATGCTCCTGCAATGCGATCTTCTTCCTTATCCACTCTTTTTCCTCTCCATAAACGCCTTCTATCCTAATATGTCCAATAGGATAGTCATCGACATGGGGTGTATGCTGTGGCTTGGGATGCAGACCGACGGAATCACACTCGCCAGAAAAAACATACTCCCGCAACGCCTGCAACTTATCCCACTGCTGACGAGCTGCCTGCTCGCCACGCAATATCATGGTGTCGATGGATTCTGGCTGGAAACTGGCTGGCGTATAACCTTTCAGTTGAGGATTAATGTAGATGTCGGCCTGTGTCTTGTTCTTACGGTATTTGGCCTGGCCCATTATCCCTATCAGTTGGTCAATGACAGAAGAAGCCGACTTCAAGTCCTCTTTCTTTTTCCATCCTGTGCTTAAATCAACGCAGACAACGACATCAGCCCCCATTTCCCTCGCCACGTCTACCGGCAGATTATTAAGTGCACCGCCGTCTACCAACATCATGCCATCCCATTCCACCGGGGCAAAGACACCGGGTATAGACATGCTGGCACGCATCGCCACAGGCAACGAACCGGATGACAGCACCACCTCCTTGCCGTCTACCAAATCCACAGCCACACAACGGAAGGGGATTGGCAATGTGGAAAAATCGTCAACATGATGATAGCCCACAGTCAGCTTTGAGAAGAGATTCACAATATTCTGACCTCTCACATAACCTGTAGGCAACGAAACCTTCCTTGTTCTGGAAAGAGGTATATGTATCATATATTTCTCTTTTTCCTCTTTGGAAAGGAATGTCTCAGACTCCCGCTTTATCTGGTCGCCCAACAGAAACAGCCAATTCTGGTTGCGGTAGAGGCTGTCAATATCAGCAGCATCATAACCGATGGCATACAACCCTCCGACAATGGCTCCTATACTGGTGCCGGCAATGTAGTCTATTGGAATATCCGCCTCCTCCAACACTTTCAGCACTCCTACCTCGGCAGCACCCTTGGCTCCGCCTCCTCCCAATACAAGTCCTACCTTCTTGCGGGATTGCTGAGCCTGAACGCTGACAGTGCCAAACAAACAGCAAAGCAAGAACAATACTGCAAATATTTTATTTTTATACAACGTCATGTCCTCTATATTTACATACAGGATGCTAAATTACTGATTTTTCAGTGAACATTCACAAAATTATGTCCACAAAAAATGTGACAATATGGAACAATGTGATTTGTTTGACGCTTATTGATCTTATCACTCCACATCTCCCGGTCTAACGCCGTATTCCTCCTTGAATCTCTTTGCGAAATATGAAGGAGTGGAGAAACCTACTTCGTAGGCTACTTCGGAGATATTCTTGTCAGTGGTTTCGAGCAGGCGCTTTGCCTTTGCCAGACGGGCTTTGCGAAGGAGGTCTACCACGGAATAGCCAGTGAGCGCCTTCACCTTGCGATAGAGCTGCACACGGCTGAGCCCCATCTCGCTACCAAGGTCTTCTACGGAATAGTCGGCATCGGGGATGTGGCGCTTTATGGCATCGCACAATTGGGAGATGAAGGTCTGGTCTTTCTCGCCGAGAGCTTCCTGCTCCTGCTGCTCCTGCCGCGAACCGGAGAAGATGAGCTTCAGCTGCGAACGGCTCTTCAGCAGGTTGGCGATGCGTGCCGTCAGGGTGTCGGCAGAGAAAGGCTTGGTGATGTAGGAGTCAGCTCCTGTGTTGTAGCCTTCTATCCGCTGATCCTCCAAGGTTCTTGCCGTGAGGAGTATCACGGGAATATGGCTCGTGGCGACGTCGGCCTTCATGCGGCGACAGAATTCCAGTCCGTCCATCACCGGCATCATGACATCGCATACCACCAGCTGCGGCACGTTCTTTTTTGCCATCGACAAGCCCTCCTCGCCATTCTGCGCCTCCATCACATTGTATGAAGACGAGAGAACGGAACGTATATATGACCTCATGCCGGCATTGTCGTCGATGACGAGGACGAGAGGACGGTCGCTGTCGTAGTCTTCACTGCCCGTCACCAGCGACAGGTTCTGCTCCGCCACGACATCCTTCACCGAATAGTCGTCGATGAGCTGAGCGTATGTCTTTATCTCTGTCTGCTTGTCGAGCGTGGCGTCATATCCCGGCTGGGAGTCGGGGATGACGAAGGAGAAGGTGGATCCACTGCCCTGCCGGCTCTCCATCTGCACCGTGCCATGGTGTAAGTCAACATAAGCCTTCACGATGGCGAGTCCGATACCAGTGCCACCCACGGAGTCGGCTGCCTGATAGAAGCGTTCGAAGATATGGCGTTGGTCTTCTTCCGACATACCCTTTCCGGTGTCTGCCACGGAGACGGTGCATCTGCCATCGGCATGGGCAAGCGCCACGGTGATGCTGCCCTTTGCCGGAGTGTATTTCAGGGCGTTGGTCATGAGGTTGAAGAACACATGAGCTATCTTCTCCCGGTCGGCAATCACGATGCTGCAAGCCTCGTTTGTCTCCACGCTGACGCTAATCCCCTTTCTCTCTGCCACGGCACGGAAATCCTCTGTCCATGCCTTCAGGTCGGCGGCGATGTCAAAGCGGTTGAGAGAGAGTTTCGCCTTCTCGTTCTGTATTTTGCGGAACTCCAGTATCTCACTCACCATCTGGGAGAGGATTCCCACGTTGCGACGTATCATCTCAACGAGTTTCCGCATTTCGCCACTGATGGTGGGACTATCCGCCAAGCGTTCGGCAGGTCCGGAGATGAGGGTGAGCGGAGTGCGCAGCTCATGTGAGATGTTGGTGAAGAAGCGCAACTGCGTCTGAGTCATCCTCTCCATGTCGTCGGTCATCTTCTTCTGCTTCTGAATGCTCTCCTGCAGCTGGGCATTGTATCGCTTCTTTGCCAGATATGCCTTCAGGGCAAGCACACAGACGATGATGAGCATCGCCACGAGGAAGAGCAGCATGAAGAGATAGCTGCGCTGGGTGTCGAAGGCATTGGTTGTGTTTTCCACCCTGCGGCTCAGCGATATCAGATTGTCGCTCTGGCGCTTTATTTCTTCGTCTTGCATGAGCAGCACGTTAGCGTTGTCGGTGGTGACGAGCGCCGAGGAGAGGAGGTTTTCTCTCTTGAACTTCCTCTTCTCTAATATGTCCAACGCCAGCTCCATCACCTTGTCGCCCCGTGTGGGATAGATATACGAAGCCAGCAGTTCGCCGTCTCTCACCATCTGCAGTCCGCCGCCTTCGAGCGCCACGGCGTCGATGCCAAGAAACTTTATCTTGTCGAGATCCAGATGATGCTTTCTGGCTGCCTCTATCGCTCCTTTTGCCATGCGGTCGTTATGGGCGAAGACGTAGTCGAACTCGGCGTGAGGACCCGACAGAAGGGAGTCCATCAGATGGTAGGCTCTCTCTTGGGTCCAGTCTGCCATCAGATGGCCCACGATATCCATATTGGGATGAAGGGCTGCCTCATGGTCGAAACCTTTCTGGCGGGATTGTGCCGGCGACGACGATTGCAGTCCGCAAATCTCAAGAATTCGTCCGCTTCCGCTTATCCGAGAGGAGAGGAACTTTGCGATGTTGCGTCCCATCTCCTCGTTTTCGGCACCGATATATGCGGTGTATTTGGAGGATGACGTGCGGCGGTCGAACATTATCACCGGTATTCCCTTGTCGTAGGCTCTGTCCATTGCCTTCGCCACATCTCCCTGTATCGGCGCTACTATCAAGAGGTCTACGCCCTGTTCCACCAACTTGTCTATCTGCTTTATCTGTTTATCCACATCATCGTCGGCAGAGACGATACGCAGTTCCACGTTGTCGTGGGGGAAGGTGGCGATGCGAAGTTCGTCGTTCATTTTTTTGCGCCATATATCTTCGCTGCACTGCGACACGCCGATGACGTATTTGGGAGTACGCTTTCCGCATGATATGAATGCGATGACGAGCAGTGCCGCCAGCATCCAGCGTATTGGATTCAGAGTTTTCATAGGCAGTAGTATTATACGGTTTTGCATCAGCTGATGCTTTTTTATTGGATATTATCTTATGGGTGTCTGCAACGGCTATTTCTTCCGGGTATCCGGAAGCAGTCCGGCCACGATGCCGAGCAGCGGGAGGAAGGCGCTGACACGGAAGATATAGTCAACGCTGGTCTTGTCGGCGAGCCATCCGAAGAAGGCGGCCCCCAGACCGCCAAGACCGAACATCAGTCCGAAGAAGATGCCGGCGATGAGTCCGAGCTTGTCGGGCATGAGGTCGGTGGCATACACCACGATGGAGGAGAACGCCGAAGCTATGACAAGTCCTGACATGAACGCCATGACCACCGTGAGCCACAGGCTATCTACAAACGGCAGCGCCAAGGCGAAGGGGGCTGCACCGAGGATGGAGAACCATATCACGTACTTCCTGCCGAAACGGTCGCCGAATATGCCGCCAGCCACCGTGCCGATGGCGAATGCAGCGAGGAAGGCGAAGAGGCAGAGCTGTGAGGTCTGCACACTGACATGGAATTTGTCGATGAGGAAGAATGTGAAATAGTTGGTGATGCATGCCGTATAGAAGTATTTTGAGAATACCAGCACCACGAGGATAATGAGCGCCATGTGTTTGCTACGCTCCGAGATGCTCGTGTTGGGAGCTGGGGCGGCGATGGAATGGTCCTCTCGGTAGGCTATCAACGCCTTATACCATCTGCCCACCTTCAGCATTATCAGCGAAGCGAATATTGCAGCGATGGCAAACCAGGAGATTGCCCACTGTCCGAAAGGGAGCACTATGACTGCCGCCAACAACGGTCCGACGGCCGACCCGCCGTTGCCACCCACCTGGAAGATAGACTGCGCAAGACTTTTCTTGCCTCCCGATGCCATCTGCGCCACTCGGGAGGCTTCGGGATGGAATACAGTGGAGCCGAAGCCGATGACGCTCACCGCGAGGATGATCATCCAGAAATTGCCGGCAAAGGCAAGCTGGAGGAGTCCGGCCAGTGTGAAGCACATGCCCAGCGAGAGGGCATAAGGCCGCGGATGACGGTCAGCATAGAGCCCGGTGAAGGGCTGCAGGATGGATGACGCCAACTGGAACACGAAGGTGATGAGTCCGATCTGGGCGAACGAAAGCGAGAAATCTTCTTTTATCATCGGATATATCGATGGTACCACCGACTGTATCATATCGTTGAGGAAATGGGATATGCTTATGATTATAAGTATAGCATAGGCTGTGCCCTGCATAGCCTTCGTGTTGTCAGCATTGCCGCCTGACGTTGATGTTGATGTAATAGTTCCTTTATCGTCCATCTTATCCTTTTCCATTTCTTTTTAATTTGATTGTTATGCTGAGATGCAGCTTATCTTATGCAAAGATAATGCAAACCGAATGCAGAACAACAAGCTTGCTTGATTGTTATGCTGAGATGCAGCTTATCTTATGCAAAGATACAAAATTCCGCGAATTACAAAGATAATTACACAAATGATTACAATGATAATTATGGTCCAACGGATTTGGAATAAAAAAAACTCGCTATCGGATGGATAACGAGTCTTGCTTTTGGTGGGCGTTGACGGATTCGAACCGCCGACCCTCTGCTTGTAAGGCAGATGCTC
>ERZ1026848.1075-NODE-1075-length-14726-cov-4.213482_pt1 | contig 14726 bp, 9 predicted proteins | sample MGYA00380154_ERZ1026848 | MGnify/ENA primary metagenome ERZ1026848 (study PRJEB33269, sample SAMEA4719790) | human gut metagenome | biome: human-associated habitat; feature: organic feature; material: feces | place: Cameroon | collected 2013-10 ...
CTCCGGAACTGTTACGGGATCAGGCGTTTTTTTTTCAGCCGGGGCAGGGGGCGGAACGGGTGCTGCCGGAGGTGCAGCAGGCTGAACGGGAACGGCGGGTGTGCTCTGCTGGATAATGACTTGCGGCGGCGGAAGATTCACATATGCGGGAACTGCGTTCAGCGGAGCCAGCTCGCCGTTCTGCCGGATATAGTTCAGACGCGCAATCAGGTCGTCCACCTGTACCGCGTGCGCCATGCGCATGGCTTTGAGGAGCAGTGTTTCAATGAAAATCTGTTTGTTGATCGCTTCGCGCAGGAGGAATCCTGTGCTTGAAAGCTGTTCCAGGAGGCGCTGAACGACGTCCGGACGCACGAGTTTTGCGAGTTCGGAATAGATGCGGATTTTTTCGGGATTCTCTTCAAGCACGGTCTGCGGATTCGGGAGCAGGGCGCACATGAGCACGCCGCGGAGCCAGCCGAGGATTTCATCGAAGAGCAGTTCGAGGTTTTTTCCCGCATAGGCGAACTCATGAAGTGCAGAGACGACCTTTGCCCGGTCGTTGCAGAGAATCGCCCGGATGAGTTCCTGCATCTCTGCGGGTGCGGTCAGACCGAACAGCGAGAGCGCCTGCGCTTCAGAGATTTCGGACGCCTTGCCGTCAGCGGTTCCGAAGAAGGAGATCATCTGGTCGAGCAGCGACTGCGCGTCGCGCATTCCGCCGTCCGCCGCGCGTGCGATGACGTCAATCGCCGAATCGGAGATCTGCACGCCTTCGGAGTGTGCGATGAGCGCGAGGCGTTCCGCTATGAGATTGGTAGGAATCCGCTTCAGGTCAAAGCGCTGGCAGCGGGAAATGACGGTCGGCAGAACCTTGTTGACTTCGGTTGTCGCAAAGATGAATTTTGCATGTTCGGGCGGTTCTTCGATGGTTTTGAGCAGAGCGTTCCAGGCGCTCTTGGAGAGCATGTGGACTTCGTCGATGATGTAGATTTTGTATTTGGAACAGATCGGCAGATGCAGGACTTCCTCGCAGATTTCGCGTGCTTTTTCGACCTGCGTGTGCGTAGCGGCGTCGATTTCGATCACATCGACGCTGCTTTCGTTGGCGATGGAGACGCAGGATTCGCATTCGCAGCAAGGTTCGCCGTCGACGGGGTGGAGACAGTTCAGCGCTTTTGCGAAGATACGAGCGGAGGTTGTTTTTCCGATTCCGCGCGGGCCGACGAAGAGATACGCCTGGGCGATTCTTCCTGAAATGATTGCGTTGCGCAGAGTCCGGGCGATATGTTCCTGTCCGACCATGTCGGAGAATTTCTGCGGTCTCCATTTGCGGGCGATAACCTGGTAAGCCATTTTGATATCCTGTTCTGTTATTCCATCAGCAGCACGGAGTTCGATTCGGGATCCTGAAGAGTCCGGACGGAACGCTGTGCCGCGGTTGTTTTTTTGAGTTGATAGCCGAAAGCGCGGAGGTTTTCGAAAACGAGCTGCGGATCATCCGGTTCCAAGCACCACGCGGGGTTCTGGACGGTTTTCCGAGCGACCTGTTCGAGCGTGAGGGAAGCCCCGTCAGCGAGACGGAAGCGGCAGAGAAAATTGCTGTCGATTTCGGGATTCCCGATCATGAGGGCATCGCGGTAGAACGCTCTGCAGAGCGGCAGGTTTTCGACTTGTATCAAGATTTCCGTTTCAGCATTCGGCATCAGATGAACTCCCAATATGATTTGAACAAAAGATAGCGTTCTTTTGCATGAAATCAAGGAGGAAACGGATTATTTTTAATTTTAAAACGCGAAAAAAAATAGAAAGAGGGCTTGCAAAAACGTAATGATGCTGTATATTAATGCCGTTATCCCGTAAGAGGGATGATGAAATCGGAGTGTAGCTCAGCCTGGTTGGAGCGCTACGTTCGGGACGTAGAGGTCGCAAGTTCGAATCTTGTCACTCCGACCATTCCTTTTTTAAAGGAGGATGGTTTCCCTGTTTATATCGGAGTGTAGCTCAGCCTGGTTGGAGCGCTACGTTCGGGACGTAGAGGTCGCAAGTTCGAATCTTGTCACTCCGACCATTCCTTTTATTCTTTCTGCTTGATTTCCCGTTTCTGTCTCTTCGGCGTTTTTTGCCATAAACCACAATAGCGGCAATGTCGGTTGTCGGTCACTTTCCTCTTCATCGCTGATTTTTTCTGTTCTTGCCCTCATCTATCGCAAAGATCGTCGATGAACCATTTTTTATCTACTCTTTCCATTCCTTCCTTGTTTAAGCAAATCCAGATGTTTGTGTGCTGTATTTTTTGTTTCTTCGGCAAACAATTCAAAGCGAGAAACTTTTAAAAGAAAATTCCACGAATACGTTTGCTATTTCAACAATGAACGGATATCTTAAAAAGAAAGGGGATAGCTCATTCCTTGCGTTAACAACTCGTCCAATATTTTGAAATAACCTCACCCATGGGGAATGTCTTTATGCGCAGAAAAAATATTCTGATTATTTTATTGGTAGCCTTGCCAATTGTCCTTCTTGCCCTTCTCAGGTATAAAGAGAGGCGCAATACTGAAAGAAATCTCTCTAGCGCAACTCAAACAAACATGGAAAGAATCTTAGTTCTTGCAAAAGAGTATAACCAAAGAGATCCATATTTTTTATATTTAATGCGATTCAAGGAACCAGAAGAGGCCCGAATCACTCCGTATTTATTCATGGATTGGCAATGTGCCATTTCAGACAAACCAGGAGATTGGAATCATTATTATACATCAATGCATATGTTTGCTGATGCAGAAGTCAAAGGACAGCCGTTATCGCGCGCCGAATTCGAAAAAGCAAATGATTTTTTAATATTCTCTGATGCGCAAGATAACGTATTTATATATAACAAAATCAGCAATACGTTCTACCCAAAACTTAACGGAAGGCAGGAATGATGCCCGCCTCAGATAATTCTTCAGCCAGTTCCCTTAGCGAAACGGGTATGGAATTTGCTGTGCAATAAAACATAAAGCCCCTCCGTTCTGAACTCAAAACGAAGGGGTTGAAACAAAAACGGACATTCTCCGGTTCCATGCAAAAATATTGCGAAACTTACCGTAATCTGCGTCCGAGGAAACGGATCAGGGCTTCAAGAAGCGTCGCCGGATGCGGGGGACAGCCGGGAACGTAAAGGTCGGGCTTCAGAATCTCTTCCACTCCGCTGCACGTCTCCGGATTCTCCGCATAAAGACCGCCGGAAATCGCGCATGTGCCGCATGCAATCACAAAAGAAGGCTTCGGCACGGCTTCATATGTCTTCTTCAGCGCAAGAAGCATGTTCCGGCTTACGGGACCCGTCACCAGCACGCAATCGGCATGCCGCGGCGACGCAACCACCTGGATGCTGAAACGCCCCATATCCCATGCGAGCGTGTTCAGAACATTGAAATCGAGTTCGCATGCGGCGCATCCGCCCGCCGAAACCTGGCGGATCTTCAGGGAGCGTCCGCAGAGATCCGCAATCTGGCGGTTCGGCTGAAGCTCATACTCGTACCCCGAATCCTTCGTCCGGATCAGCGACTCGCGGCGGAATGCGGCCAGGTCGTGCTGCTTCGTAAACGCAATCGTTTTCGACGGACACGCCTTCGCGCATGCGGAACAGAACAGGCATTTGCCCATGTCCAGCGCAACGGATTCTCCGGAACGCGTAACGGCATCGGTCGGGCATGCCTCCGCGCAGAGCGAACACTCCGGCGGACATGCTGTGCCGGCGATTTCGGGCAGACCGGCAAAGCGGTCCGGCATCTGCGGAGCGGCATACGGAAACTTGTTCGTGCGATATCCCTGCATCAGTCTGGCTTTCAACGTTTTCAGCATGGGAACCTCCTCACAGATCGTGTCCGCAATAGGACAGGTTGAAACTTTTGTTGCAGATCGGGAAATTGGAAATCTGTTCGCCGCGCAGCGCCATCGCCAGCCCGAACCAGTTGTGGAACGAGGGATCGACAATCTTATACGCCGCAAATGAACCGTCGTGCGCCGTCACCGCCGTATGGCAGAGCGCGCCGCGCCACGCTTCGGAAAGCGAAACCGCGATCGTATCCGGCAGGCGTTTCCGCACCGGACGGGTCCCCTCTTCCGTCGGCAGATTTTCTATCAGATTGCGTACAAAGCGGAGCGATTCGGTCAGTTCGCGGCGTCGGATTTCCGCACGGGCAAACACATCGCCGGAACCGACGCAGCACGCAACCGGAGCAGCCGTGCGGTACCAGCCGTAGGGCAGATTCATGCGGACATCTCGGCGGATGCCGCTTGCGCGTGCCGCAACACCGACCAGCCCGATCTCCCGCGCAGTCTCCGCGGAAACAACACCGGTGTTCTCCAGTCGATCCAGAACGGACGGGGAATCAAACATGATCGCCAGAGCGTTTTCAAGCTCCGGAGTAACGCGATCCATCCAGTCGCGAATCTTCAGCACGCGTCCCATTTCAATATCGAAGCCGACGCCGCCGGGAACGATGAGTCCGCGGCCGAAGCGGTTGCCGCAAATTGTCGCGGTCATGTTCAGGAACTCTCCGCGGATTCGTCCGCAGTAGGATGCCGTGGGCAGATAAGCGACGTCGCCCGCGAGCGCGCCGAGGTCGCCGATGTGGTTTGCGATGCGCTCCAGCTCCCACGCAATCGCGCGGATCGCTTCGGAACGGGCGGAAACGCGGCTCTCCGGGTCGAGCGCTTCAAGAATGCGGCAGTATGCCCCGGCGGAAGCGGTAGAGGTGTCGCCCGCAACGGTTTCCATCACATGCAGAGTCTTTTTATCCGGACCGCCGCGCAGCATTTTTTCGATTCCGCGATGCTGGTAGCCAAGTGAAATTTCCAGCGTGTAAACGTCTTCGCCCATGCACTGGAAACGGAAATGTCCCGGCTCAATGACTCCGGCGTGAACGGGACCGACAGCGACTTCATGCGCGGCGGAGCCATGAAGATGAAAGTAATCGGTTACGCCCGGTTTTGCCTCCGGGTCAGTGAAACGGATCGGTTTCAGCCAGGGATGCCCCTCCGGAATGATGCCCGTCTGTTCGAAAATCTCGCGTTCGAACCAGTGAAACTGCGCACACTCCGGAGTCAGTGCGGCATACGAGCCGGAAACATATGAGGAGAGCAGACGGAGGCAGGCGGAGGCATCGTCAGTCAGAACCGCGATCAGACGCGTGCGGTCCTCCTCCTTCGGCATGGCAAAGAACGAGGCGACGTGCCAGCCGCGCATGCGGACGGCGTCGATCAGCATCTTGCGGAATTCCGCAAAGGGCGGACACGGCAGGGAGGTCATCGGCGCGGAGCCGGCGTTGTTCAGTTTCAGAAATCCGGTATCCATATCAAAGTTCTCCCTGATTGAGAATGAAAGTCAGAACGAGTCCGCCGATCAGCGCAACAGCGACTGCGGCGGCGGGAACCAGCCAGAGGCGCTCCGTATCGCGCGCCCGGGTGTCGGACGGATTGACTTCGCCCGGCGTTCCCATGCACATTTTCAGACATGCCATCGACATTCCCGCGAACACCGCGAACAGCAGCAGAAGCACAACCGCGCCGAGCAGGAATCCCGATTCGCGCACAAGCAGATACTCCGTCACAAACAGCGGCGACGGCGGAGTTCCGCAGATCAGCAGAATCGCCAGCATCCAGAGCACCGCCGTGCGCGGAAGACGTCCGAACATTCCCCCCACCGCCGAAACCGAACGGGTTCCGTACGCAAGCAGAATGTTGCCGGCAACAAGGAAAAGCGTCATTTTGATGACCGAATGTCCGCAAAGATGAATCAGACTGTAATCCTCCAGCCCGCGTCCCCAGAGCAGCGCGGCAAGCCCCATGTGTTCCACACTCGAATAGGCGAGCATCCGTTTGAAGTCGCTCTGACGGATGATGAAGAACGCCGCAATCACCAGCGAAAGAATTCCGAGCGCAGTCAGCAGATTTCCGCAGAACGGCTTCAGCGCTTCCGGCGTAATCTGCCAGAACCGGATGATGCCGAGGAACGAGCAGTTCAGCAGGGAACCGGAGAGCAGAGCGGAAATCGTTCCGGGCGCTTCGCTGTGCGCATCCGGAAGCCACGTGTGGAACGGGGCAAGACCCATCTTCGTTCCGTAGCCCGCCAGGATGAAGATAAATGCCCCCTTGAACCAGCCGAGATCGAACTTCTCCGCATGTTCCGCAAGGACGTCCATGTTCATGCCGATATGTCCGAGCGACTGCGCGGAGACCGCCATCAGCATGGTTCCGAACAGGGCAAGACCGATGCCGACCGAACAGATCAGCAGATATTTCCACATTGCTTCAAGCGAGCGGTCCGAACGGTGAAAGCAGATCAGCGGAGCGCTTACCAGCGTCGTCGCCTCGACTGCCACCCAGAGCAGCCCGAAGTTGCGCGAGGTTATGACCAGCGTCATGGTCGCCAGGAATGCGAGCATGCAGGGAATGAAGATGTGTTCGCTCTGAAGTCCGGCGAAATGACCGGGCGCAGCGGGCTTTGTCTCCGCACGGTATTCGGCGGGAAGCCACAGCAGCGTATGCACCGTCACAAAGAGGAACAACAGCGAGGTGATGACAAGGAACAGCGAACCGGTTCGGTCAAGCCCGATCCATTCCTGTCCATTCCAGACACATGAAGTCATCTCGCGCGGAAGCTGAAGACAGCAGAACGTGAGTCCCGCGTGCAGCAGAGCGGTGAGCGCGAGGCAGACGCGGATGATGATCCGGTTGTTTCCCGCGAGATACGCCGCGAGAGCCGCCGCGAGCGGGAAAAAGACAAGGAGAAGAGTAATCATAAATCGGGATCCTCCGCAGGTTCGTTTTTCTCTTCCGTTTCGTTCCAGTCGCCGAGTTTGTTCAGACGGTCGGAGTCGATATGATCGAATTCGCGGCTGATCTGGAACACCGCAATACCCATGACGAAGACGAGGACAAAGACGTCGAGCAGAATTCCGAGTTCAACGATCAGCCCGTACTCCAGCGTCATTCCGGTTCCGAAAATCGTAATGCCGTTTTCAAAAACCAGGAACCCGATCGCCTGGGTGATCGCCTTGCGGCGCGCAATGACGATGAACAGCCCAATCAGAATCGTCGAGAACGCAACCGGAGCGGAAAGCAGCGACGCCGAGTGTCCGGTCCAGTCAATGTTCCGGCAGAAGAGGAACGAGCCGCCCGTAATCAGCAGCGCAATCAGAATCGAGAACGAATAGCCGATCATCGGCTCAAGTTCGCGGCAGACATGCGCCGAGCGCATCGTCCGCGCCAGCAGCCACGGCAGAACCAGACATTTGAGTCCGATATTCACTGCCGCGATGAAAACCAGCTCCGCATGCGGCGGCGCATCGTTCCAGTTCCACATCACCAGCGGCAGAATTCCGAGGAGGAATCCCTGTACCGCCACCAGACGGATGCAGTGCAGAAGCCGGCTCGCCGCCACCAGCAGCAGGTCGACTCCGAGAATCGCGACAAAAAGGATTTCAGTCAGTTCGGTCATTTCACGCTCCCTTCAAAAATCAGCATCAGAACAATCGCGATAACGGCGAGACAGAGCGCCGTCATAAGCATCTGCGGAACCTTCAGGAACCGGAAGCGCGCCATCACCGATTCCACCACGCCGATCACAGCGGCGGTTGCGAACACGGCTCCGAAATAGAGCGGAATCGAACTCAGGACGGAGAACACTCCGAACGGCATGACAGCGGTCACAAAGAACGACGCCAGCAGCCAGAGTTTCAGCGCCGCGCCGTAGTGAATCAGCGCAAGATCGGGTCCGCCGTTGTCCAGAATCATCGCTTCATGAATCATCGTCAGTTCCAGATGCGTTTCGGGGTCGTCGAACGGCACGCGGCAGCATTCGGAAAGCATCACAATGAAAATCGCACCGCCGACCAGCAGCAGAGAAGTTCCGCTCACAGTCCATGCCGCAAGCCCCATGCTGTTGAGCATCCCGCTGAGCGAAATCGATCCGGTCAGCATGATGAAGAAAACGACAATGCAGAGGAACACCGCCTCCGCCAGAGCGGAGAAGTGAACCTCGCGGCTCGCGCCCATTCCCTCAAAACTCGACCCGGTGTCCAGCGCGCCAAGCACCGTCGTCACCCGGGCGAATCCGAGAAAATAGAGAAACAGCAGAACGTCTCCGCCGAATGCGAGCGGGGAATTGCAGAATGCATACGGCAGGAACAGCATCGCGCAGAATGTCGCCGCCAGCCCGCAGAGCGGAGCCAGACGCACAAAACCGCACGACGTGGAACTGTAAACACTCTCCTTGCGCAGCAGCTTCGCCATGTCGTAATAGAGCTGCAGAACGCGAGGTCCCCTGCGTCCGGCGAAAAACGCCTTGACTTTGTTGATGATTCCGGGGAGCAGCGGACAGAGCGCAAGCGAAAGCACGAGCGCGCCGCCCCAGATGAAATTGTTGAGATAAGAGAGATCTTCCATCATTTCACCGCCTTCACAAGTTGAGAGCCATCCTGCACGGGGACTTCCGGCGCAGGCGCACGATCAAGCAGAAATCCCCACGCAAGCATCGCAAGCAGAGCAAGCACCATAACCAGAATATAAAGATGCAGATACCCGGACTGCAGGTGATGAAAGCGATCCGCCAGCTTCGCCGTAAACGAAAACAGCGGACGCCAGATTCCGCGATCCGCCGCGTCCTCCGTCGCCACGGCAATCTCCGCATGGGCGGGGAACAGACCATCCGGCTTGTGAATCTTTTTCTTCGGACGCAGGAAGCAGGCGAAGAAATCGACAAGCGGCTGAACGAATGCCGTTCCGGTGTATTCCATCCGCGCAGTGGGTTCGGCAAATCCGCAGTCCCATGTTCCGCGCACTTCCTCCTTGCGCCCGTTCACAAGCAGAATGCGGTGAATCAGGAGCGCAATGAAGAAAATCAGCGCAAGACCGGAGAAAACCGCAATCTGGAAAATGTATTCGCTGAGACGGAACATCTCCGTTGCAACGGTATCCTGCGGGAATCCCGTGAAATGCTGAATAACGGGCGTGAATGCGCGGCAGATCACCGGCGCGCCCGCTGTCATCGCGAGCGTCAGCAGAAATGCGGCGACGAGCGGGAAGTACATCACCTGCGGAGTCTCCTTCGCCTTTGCCGCATTCTCCGACCGCGGTTCGCCGAGGAACACAGCACCGATCGCCTTCGTGAACGCGGCAGCCGCAAGCCCGCCGATCAGCGCCAGAGCAATCACGCTCAGCACCGAGACGGCAAACACAGCTCCGCGCTCCGTCATGATTCCGGCAAACGCAGCCATGTAGATCAGAAATTCTCCGAGGAAGCCGTTGAACGGCGGAAGTCCGCTGATTGAAATCGAGGAGAATGTAAATACCGTTCCCGTCCACGGCATCCGCTTGAAAAGTCCGCCGAGACGGTCCATGTTCAGCAGTCCGGTCGCCTTCAGCACCGAACCTGCGGCGAGGAAGAGCGCGCTTTTGAGCACCGCGTGGTTGAGCATGTGGAGGAATGCGCCGGCACAGCCGAAGATCGCCATCACATGATCGCCCTTGTCAACCCCGAGGAAGCCGAGACCGAAGCCGATGCTGATGATTCCCATATTTTCCACACTCGAATATGCAAGCAGGCGTTTCAGATTGCGCTGGGCAAGAGCGAAAAGCACGCCGCCGAACGCGCCGACGAGTCCGAGAATCACAAAACTCCAGCCGAAAATATCAAGCGGGCCGTCGGAATTCACAAGCATTCTCAGAATTCCGTAGAAACCGAGATTGATCATGGAAGCGGACATCACCGCCGATACAGGCGCAGGCGCCGCAGGGTGCGCCTCCGGAAGCCAGACATGCAGCGCTGGGAAACCGATTTTGAGTCCGAATCCGATCATGCCGAGCGCAATCACCGCCGCCATGAACGCCGGCGGAACATTGTCAGCCCCGCCGTAAACGAACATCAGAATCAGGAACGCCGCGCCTGCATGACACGCCAGCAGGTAGACCCATGCCGCACGGAGCGTTTCGTGCGCTTTGTACTCAAAAGCGACAAGTGCGAAGCTCATCATGCCCATCAGTTCCCACGCAAGCAGGAACTCAATCGGAGTCACGGCGACCGTCACCCAGGTCATCGCACCGAGCGTTGCGTTGAAGAAGAACCAGAAATACCCCTGGCGCCCGTCCGCATGCCACTCAAGATAACCGACCGCATGAGTCGCGGCGAGAATGCCGACCGTGTAGACCGGCAGGAGGAAGAGCGCGGAAAGACGGTCAAACGAGAACGAGACCGTCTGAATGACGCACTGCGTTTCCCCCTGCGTACCGAAGATGAGAGGTACTGCACCGAAGAGTCCGCAAATGCATGCGGCGATGCATGAGAAGTATCCGAACCGAACCGCCGAACGGTCTTTCCGGTTCGCGAGCAGGGCCGCCGTTCCGCCGACGGCGAAGAGCAGCAAAGTTGTAAGAATCTGTAACAAGGAACGCTCCCGGTTTTAATAAATAAGATGGCTTTTAAAATACACCTTATTTGAATTTTTTCAAGCCGGAGAGCTTTAAAAGATGCGTTTGCATGCGACTTCCGGAATTTCTGCACGGCTTCCGAAAAATGGCACAAAATTCATGGGTCGTTTGTCATAAAAGGCTCTTGTAAAAAAATCGTTTTATGGTATAATAAATACCGTAACCCAAACAAAAAAAGGAGATTTGAAATGAATTACACGGATCCGTCGGTAAAAAACGAGTTTAAGAAAAGAAGCAGATTCACTCTTATAGAACTCCTGGTTGTAATTGCTATAATCGCAATTCTTGCCGGAATGCTTCTGCCGGCGCTCAACAAGGCACGGATGCGGGCTCATGCGATTCAATGCAAAAGCAATCTGAAACAGATCGGACTCCTCGTGCACGGATACGCCGCGGAAAATGACGGTGTATGGGGCATCGACTACGTAAACGGAATCGGCGTTCAATGGATTTTCCCGCTCGGATACACAGCAAAAAATCTGCCGAAATTCTTCAGCTGTCCCGCGCTTCCTCCAATGAATCTGCCCTTCCCGGAAGCGGCGATCTCGACAACCTACGGTGTGCAGAATGAACGGCACTGGGGAACCTATGAAAAAGAGTTCAATAATCCGCGTCTGACCGGAAAAACAGATGAGAACAAAGACTGGGTGGCCGTCTCGCTGAACCGCATGAAAAACAGCACGGCGTACACCATTTTCGGAGATTCCGTTTTCTTCGGAGGAACATATGAGGGGAATCAGTCGTACCGTCTCTACGGCGCTCAGAACGGCGTGCATCTCCGTCACCTCGGACGCGCAAATCTGCTGTTCGCCGACGGCCATGCAGGAGATTCGGATTTCAACGGAATGGCAAACGGACTGTTCCAGAAAGCGGATCCCTCTTCCTACGCTCGCAATCCGCAATCGTACCGTCTCGAAAACCATAAAATTTCCTACTGAAAAGGTCTCATATGAAATTAGGAAAAAGCATTTTCGGTCTCTTCGTCCTCACGCTGGCGTTCGGGTTGGCTGCAGAAGAAAATCTGCTGAAAAACGGGGATTTTTCCAAAGGGGACACGGCATGGACATTTTCAGGGCTTTCATTCCGCGGCACGGAAAAGGGAGCTGTTGTCGAAGCTCCCGCCGGAGCGCAGAAATTCTCATCACTCATGATGCAGGAACTGAATCTGAAAGAGGGAGTCGGATACCGTCTTTCCATACGGATGAAGTGCGGCGGAAAGGGCATCTTCCGCGCAGTCTATCAGCAGAAACAGAAACCGTGGACGGCGGCGGGACTCGTGAAGGAATGGAAGCTCGAACCGGGAACTCATGAGCTTGAGACCGCCTTCACCGCCCTTCCCAGGAACGGAGCTCCGGCCCACCTGACTCTCAATTTCAGCCGGATGTCCGGTCCCGTCGAGCTCTCCTCCGTACGGATTTGCAGAATCGACGATCTGCCGTTTGCAGTTTCATCCGAATGGAGCATTGTCTGGGATAAAAGCAAACCGGACTTCCGTTCAGTCCCGCCCGGTTCCGCAAAAGCGGTCATGGGAAAAACGGGAATCGACCTGCGCCGGATGAATCAGGAAAAATTCAGAAAAGAGACTTCGACTGCAATCCTTTACAACCGTTTCCATTCGGACAAAGAGGGGCTGATGCGGATCGGATTCGCCGCAGACTGGAGCTTTGACATTTATCTCAATGGAACGCATTGTCTGAAAGCGCAGGGCCCGACGCCTCTGAATGCGGACAGCAATTTTCATAAATTCCATATCCGTAAAGGCGAAAACATCCTCGTTGCAGTTGTCCGTGCGGGCTCCCGCGGCTGGGGATTTCTCTGCGCGGAACCGCGCGACCCGGTTGTTTTCCGCGAAGGGAAAAACTGGAAGGCGTACCGCAGTTCCAATCTTGAAATCATCCCGGGAAGCGCACTGGATCTCTCCGCGCAAAACGACGCTCCTGCGGGAAAGTACGGTCCCGCGGTTCTTTCGCCGGACGGCAGAGTCATGTTCGAAAACGCACCGGAACAGCCCGTTCGTCTGCTGGGGTTCAACACTTTCGCACTGAACGGCATAATGGCAATCAAAGACAACGGCGAATTCAAAGCCGCTGTCCGGAGATTTGCACAGGCGGCGAAACGCCAGGGCTACAATCTGTTCCGCACGCAGTCTTTCGACCGCTGGCTTGTTCTTGATTCAAAACAGGAATATCAGCTCAATCCGTTCTATCTGGATCGCGCGGATTTCCTGATCGCGGAATTGAAAAAACAGGGAATTTACACACATCTCCCCATTTTCAATTTCAACCTTTTCAGCAGAGAGCGCAACACGTTTCGCGACCGCACGCTTCACAAATTCATGATGTATTTCGACGGCGAATGGGAAATGAAACATTTCCGCTTCGGCGTCAAATCCCTGCTTGAACATGTCAATCCCTACACCGGCGTTGCGTGGAAAGACGAACCGGCGATTTTCTGCATCGAATATTACAATGAACAGTCTCTCGGACTCGGCGACCGCATGGTTTCGCTGTTCCGCGCACATCCGGAAGCGGAAAAACGCGTACTGAAATTCTGGCGCGCATGGCTCGAAAAGAAATACGGCAGACCGATGCCCGATGCACAGATTCCCCGTTCCGGGCAGGCGAAACATGCCAACGATTTCGCACTTTTCTGCATGGACCGCGCGAAAGCAAGCGCGGAACAGTGCGAAAAAATCATCCGTGAAGCCGGATTCCGCGGTCTCGTGACAAACTACAGCTACTCCAAACAGCTCGGTCATTCCGCCGCGCGGTGGCGAACTTCACAGATTACGGATATCCATTCCTATTTCAATCATCCCACAGCAAGCCTCAGGAAAGGCTCGGTCGTCAAGGCGAACAGCTCCATCGAAGCGAAAACCGGATACTGGAAAGACGCCAATGCGACAAAGCTTCTGGGACGCCCCTTCATCTGCGGAGAATACAACCACTGTTTCTGGAACCCGTACCGCTATGAAGCCGGGATGGTCTTCGGAGCATACTCCGCTCTGCAGGGCTATGCGGCAATCACGGTACATCAGCAGCCCGTCGTTCTGAACAGCGAACGCAGACTCCCGCTCGACAACTTCACCGCGGGCTTCTCTCCGCTGAGCCGCGCCGCACAGTTTCTGTCCGCGAACCTGTTTCAGCGCGGAGATGTGAAGGAATCTCCGCACGCAGTCGCGCTGAATGTCCCGCAGGAATTTCTGGAGAAAAACCTGCATGCGGATAAAGCGGTCAGCTCTGCGCAGTCAATCCTGAGCCTGCTTTCCGGATTCGGACTCGTCTTCCCGGATGAAAATGCCGCAGAGGGAACCGTCCGGAATCCTCGTGCGGATCTTTCGTTCCCGGTTTCCAACGTTGCCCAGATCTATTCGCACGACTGGTTTTCCGATGTTATTCAGTCGGCGGATAACAGCTTCTCTCTTCCCGAAGCCGTAAACCTGATGAAGCGGAAAGGCATTCTGCCCTCCGGGAACATCACGGATCCCGCACGCGGGATTTTCCAGAGCGACACGGGAGAAATCCTTCTGAATGCGCCCGAAAAGAGAATGACCGTTGTCACCCCGCGCACCGAAGCGGTCTGCATGACCGCCGGAAACACTCAGAACCTGAAAATTATGGAATTGAAAAACAGCTCCGCCGACAGCTGTACCGCTCTGACCTCAGTTGACGGAATGCCGCTCGAAAAGAGCCGCCGTATGGTTCTGCTCTATATGACCGAAGAGGCCAATTCCGGCATGACGCTTGCCGCCGACCGCGCGACCATGCTCGATTGCGGCAAATCCCCCGTTCTTGCCCGCACCGGAACGCTGAACATAACCGTTCGCCGCAGGGGAAACTGGAAACTCCATGCGCTCGCTCCCGACGGAAGCCGCTGCGAAGAGATTCCCGTTGCCCGTTCCGCAAACGGTCTGGAAATTCAGATTGACACCGCCGCGCTCCGGAACGGACCGACTCCGTTTTTCGAACTCGAAGAAACCCTCTAAAAAGAAGGATAACGATCATGAAAGAATTCAAAGTTGAAAATCATGCGGACAGCTTTCTGCCCGAAGACAAAAACTGGAAACTCGTCTGGAGCGACGAGTTTGACGGGACCGAACTCGATCGCAGCAAATGGGGCTTCCGCCTCAACTTCTGGGGAAAACCCTTCCCCGCATTCACAGATGAAGGTGTCGTGCTCGACGGCAAAAGCCATCTTCAGCTGCACCTTGTCAAGAAGAACGGAATCTACTGCTCCCCGCATCTCCAGACCGGTTCCCTGACCTATGACAT
>ERZ1026848.1081-NODE-1081-length-14638-cov-15.742097_pt1 | contig 14638 bp, 9 predicted proteins | sample MGYA00380154_ERZ1026848 | MGnify/ENA primary metagenome ERZ1026848 (study PRJEB33269, sample SAMEA4719790) | human gut metagenome | biome: human-associated habitat; feature: organic feature; material: feces | place: Cameroon | collected 2013-10 ...
AGAAGTATGAGGAGAACGACCTTTTGAAGGGTGATATCCGTGAGCTCGACGAGAACGGTAACACCAAGGAAGGTGGTATCACTGTTGAGGGTGCTATCCTGATGCCTAGCTACATCAAGGTAGAGGAGCAGAAGAATCTCTTCAATGACGCTAAGGTGGGTGATGTAATCACTTTCAACCCTAAGAAGGCTTACCCAGAGAACGATACTGAGGTTTCTTCTCTCTTGAAGATCGAGCGTGAGGCTGTTGCTGACTTGGAGTCTGAGTTCAGCTTCCAGATCACAGAGATCCAGCGCTTCAAGAAGCACGAGATTAACGAGGAGCTCTTCAAGCAGGTATTCGGTGAGGATACAGACGTGAAGGACGAGGCTGCTTTCCGTGCTAAGATTGCTGAGGGCTTGCAGGAGCAGTTGGTAAACGACTCTGACTACAAGTTCATCCTCGACGTTCGTGAGCACTGCGAGAAGAAGGTTGGCGAGTTGACATTCCCAGATGCACTCTTGAAGCGCATCATGTTGGCTAACAACAAGGATAAGGGTGAGGAGTTCGTAGAGAAGAACTACGAGCAGAGCATCAAGGAGTTGACATGGCACCTCATCAAGGAGCAGCTCATCAAGGCTCAGGATATCAAGGTGAACGACGAGGATATCAAGGAGACCGCTAAGGAGGCAGCTCGTGCACAGTTCGCTCAGTATGGTATGACAAACATCCCAGAGGAGTATATCGAGAACTATGCTAACGAGATTCTCAAGAAGGGTGACTCTGTTGACGCATTGGTAGATCGCTCTATCGACCGTAAGTTGGCTGCAGCCCTCAAGGGTGCTGTTAAGCTCAACGAAAAGGAGATTTCTGTAGAGGATTTCAACAAGATGATGCAGGAATAACACTTTTTTGAAAAAAAACTTCAAATAATTACGAGGTTATCGACTTTTTTTATTATCTTTGTTCCACCGAATGAGATAATGAGGTCGATAACCTCGTTTTTTGTTCCTTATTTTGAAGAAAAAAGTAATATAGATATGAACGATTTTAGAAAATATGCTACCAAGCATCTTGGTATGAATGGGATGGTGCTTGACGACGTGATGAAGTCGCAGGCTAAGTATTTGAACCCTTATATCTTGGAGGAGCGTCAGTTGAACGTTACCCAGATGGACGTGTTCTCTCGCTTGATGATGGACCGTATCATCTTCCTGGGTACAGAAATTGATGATTATACTGCCAACACCTTGCAGGCACAGCTGCTCTATCTCGACTCTGTAGATAGCGGCAAGGATATTTCCATCTATCTGAACAGTCCTGGCGGTAGCGTTACTGCCGGTCTGGGTATCTATGATACTATGCAGTTTATTACCAGTGATGTAGCTACCATCTGTACAGGTATGGCTGCTTCCATGGCTGCCGTATTGCTCGTTTCAGGTCAGGAAGGCAAGCGTTCTGCCTTGCCACATAGCCGTGTGATGATTCACCAGCCATTGGGTGGTGTTCAGGGTCAGGCTTCTGATATCGAGATCGAGGCTCGTGAGATTCTGAAGATGAAGAAGGAGCTCTATACCATCATCTCTGAGCATTCTCATACTCCATACGACAAGGTTTATGCTGATAGCGACCGTAACTACTGGATGACTGCTGAGGAAGCAAAGGAGTATGGTATGATTGATAATATCCTGGTACGCAAGTAACGGGACGGTATATATAATAAGGTATATATATAATAAGGTATAAAGAAGAAAAAGGAAAAGACATTATGCCAAAGAAAGCATGTAGCTTCTGTGGAAGAAGCGAGAATGAAGTGAAGTTGTTGATCACCGGTATCAATGGCTTTATCTGTGAGGAGTGCGCCAAGCAGGCATTTGAGATAGTGCAGCAGACTGGCGTATTGAATCCAAAGGGCGATGACGCGAAGTTTGCCTTGAAGCAGGTGCCAAAGCCTATGGAAATCAAGGAATATCTCGATGAATATATCATCGGACAGGAACAAGCCAAGCGTCATCTTGCCGTTGCTGTCTATAATCACTATAAGCGTCTGCAGCAGCCTGAGGATAAGGAAGGCGTGGAAATCGAAAAGAGCAACATCATCATGGTAGGTAGTACCGGTACCGGTAAGACATTGCTGGCTCGTACTATTGCCAAGTTGCTCGATGTACCTTTCACCATCGTGGATGCTACGGTATTTACCGAGGCTGGTTATGTAGGTGAGGATGTGGAGAGTATCCTCTCCCGTCTGCTCCAGGTGGCCGACTATAATGTGGAGGCTGCCCAGCGTGGTATCGTCTTCATCGACGAGATTGATAAGATAGCTCGTAAGAGCGACAACCCATCTATCACCCGCGACGTAAGTGGAGAGGGTGTACAGCAGGGACTTTTGAAACTCCTGGAGGGTACCATGGTGAACGTACCGCCAAAGGGTGGACGCAAGCATCCTGATCAGGATTACATCCATGTGGATACCAAGAATATCCTCTTTATCTGCGGTGGTGCCTTCGACGGTATTGAGCGCAAGATTGCTCAGCGCCTGAATACCCACGTGGTAGGCTACAACTCAGTACAGAATGTTGCCAAGGTAGATAAGAAGGATCTGATGAAGTACATCCTGCCACAGGATCTGAAGTCATTCGGTCTGATTCCTGAAATTATCGGCCGTCTGCCTGTGCTCACCTATCTCAATCCATTGGATAGAGATGCGTTGCGCAAGATTCTTGTAGAGCCAAAGAACTCTATCGTGAAGCAGTATATGAAGCTCTTAGAGATGGATGGCATCAAGCTCAGCTTTACAGAGGAAGCTCTCGACTTCATGGTAGATAAGGCTGTGGAGTATAAGTTGGGTGCCCGTGGACTTCGTTCTATCGTAGAGGCAGTGATGACCGATGCGATGTTTGAGGTACCATCCAAGAGAATTAAAAAGTTTGAAGTGACATTGGATTATGCCAAGGGACAGCTCGACAAGGCTCATCTTGGACAGCTGGAGTCTGCGTAAGGAGGATTCCGGCAAGCATCATTCTTTGTAAATATCATCAAATCAGTTGGGAGAGAATCCCGGCTGATTTCTAAATACCATATAAAGACATATAAAATTAAATTTGGATATGACGGAACAGGTAAATCTTACAGAACAGTTGAAACATTATTTCGGTTTCGATTCGTTTAAAGGCGAGCAGGAATCTATCATCAGGAACCTGATGGAAGGCAACGATACGTTTGTGTTGATGCCTACTGGTGGTGGCAAGAGCTTGTGTTATCAGCTTCCATCCTTGATTATGGATGGAACAGCTATTGTTATCTCACCACTGATTGCCCTGATGAAGAATCAGGTGGATGTAATCAATGGACTGAGTGAAGACGATGGCGTGGCTCACTATCTGAATTCATCTCTGAACAAATCGGCTATTGAGAAGGTAAAGGGCGACATCTTGAGTGGCAAGACCAAGCTCCTCTATGTGGCACCGGAATCTCTGACCAAGGAAGATAATGTAGAGTTCTTGAAGACCATCAAAATCTCTTTCTATGCCGTGGATGAGGCTCACTGTATCTCTGAGTGGGGACATGATTTCCGCCCAGAGTACCGACGCATACGCCCTATCATCAACGAAATAGGCAAGGCACCGGTCATTGCCCTTACGGCAACGGCTACCGACAAGGTGCGTACAGACATCAAGAAAAACCTCGGCATCGTGGATGCCAGGGAATTCAAGAGTTCCTTCAACCGTGCGAATCTCTTCTACGAGGTGCGCCAGAAGAGTAATGACATCGATCGCCAGATTATCATGTTTATCCGTCAGCATCCAGGTAAGAGTGGCATCATCTATTGTCTGTCCAGAAAGAAGGTGGAAGAACTGGCTGAAGTACTCAAGGCTAACGATATCAAGGCTGCTCCTTATCATGCAGGTCTGGATTCTGCAACCCGTTCGCAGACTCAGGACGACTTCCTGATGGAGCGCATCGATGTCATCGTGGCAACCATCGCCTTCGGTATGGGTATTGACAAGCCGGATGTAAGATTTGTCATCCACTATGATATTCCAAAGAGTCTGGAAGGTTACTATCAGGAGACCGGTCGTGCCGGACGCGATGGTGGAGAAGGTATCTGCATCGCTTTCTATGCACGCAAGGATTTGAGAAAACTGGAGAAATTCATGGAGAACAAGCCTGTGGCAGAACAGGATATCGGCCGACAGCTCCTGCAGGAGACTGCCGCATACGCAGAATCGTCTGTCTGCCGCCGCAAGATGCTGCTCCATTATTTCGGAGAAGAATATGATGTGGAAAACTGCCACAATTGCGACAACTGTCTGCATCCTTCCGTGAAGTTTGAGGCTAAGGATGCCCTGGTAGTGGTTTTGGAGGCTGTGGCTGCCGTGAAGGAAAACTTCCGTCAGGAGTATATCATTGATTTCGTGAAAGGCCGTGCCACCGACGACATCGTTTCCCACAAGCACGACAACCTGGAAGAGTTTGGTGCCGGTGAGGATATGGATGCCAAGGTATGGAATCCGGTAATCCGCCAGGCATTGATAGCCGGTTATCTCAAGAAGGATGTAGAGAACTACGGACTCTTGAAGTTGACTGCCGCCGGCAAGCGCTATCTGAAGAATCCAACCTCTTTCATGATCGTTGCCGACAAGGAGTTTAAGGACGATTATGTAGAGAGTGCTCACGAAGGCAGTAACAATGGAGAAGCACTGGATCCAACGCTCTTCGCCATGTTGAAAGACCTGCGCAAGAGTGTGGCGAAAAAGCGCAAGTTGCCACCATACGTCATCTTCCAGGATGTATCTCTGGAGCAGATGGCTACCATGTATCCGCACGACTTGCAGGAGTTGCAGAACATCCAGGGCGTGGGAGCCGGTAAGGCAAAGCGTTATGGCAAGGAATTCTGTAAGCTGATCCAGAACTATTGTGTAGAAAATGAAATCGAGCGACCAGAGGAGTTGCGCGTGAAGACCGTTGCCAAGAAGTCATTGCTCAAGGTGAATATCATCCAGAGCATCGACCGACAGATCGACCTCGAAGATCTTGCCAGCGCCAAAGGTTTGGAGTTCGCTGATCTTCTGGACGAAATTGAGGCAATCGTGTATAGCGGAACCAAGTTGAATATCGATTATTTCATCGAAGACAGGATGGATGACGACAAGATTGACGACATCTATGACTACTTCATGGAGAGCGAAACAGACGACTTGGATGCGGCACTCGATGAGTTGGATGAAGACTACACAGAAGAGGACATTCGACTGATTAGAATCAAGTTTTTGTCCGAACAAGCCAACTAATCACGTTAAATAGCATTAATAAGGTAAGATTTTCGTAAAAAGCGAACTCTATCTGAGAAATTATTGCTAAATTTGCACGCAATAAATTTTTAAAGGTTACAATATGTCATCATTTGTTGCAGATAAAATTGTAATGGACGGTCTTACTTACGACGACGTCCTTCTGATCCCTGCTTATTCAGAGGTACTACCAAAACAGGTAGAGTTGAAAACCAAGTTCTCTCGTAACATCGAGTTGAACGTTCCATTCGTTACAGCAGCGATGGACACCGTTACCGAGGCTTCAATGGCGATTGCTATCGCCCGCGAAGGTGGTATTGGTGTCATCCACAAGAACATGACCATCGAGGAGCAAGCTCGTCAGGTGGCTATCGTGAAGCGTGCTGAGAATGGTATGATTTATGACCCTGTCACCATCCGTCGTGGCAGTACAGTGAAGGATGCTCTTGATATGATGCACGATTATCATATCGGTGGTATTCCTGTGGTAGATGATGAAAATCATCTCGTTGGTATCGTGACCAACCGTGACCTTCGTTTCGAGCGTCACATGGACAAGAAGATTGATGAGGTAATGACCAGCGAGAACCTGGTTACCACTCACATCCAGACCGACTTGGTTGCCGCAGCTTCCATCTTACAGGAGAACAAGATTGAGAAGCTCCCTGTAGTTGATAATGAGAATCGCTTGGTAGGTTTGATCACTTACAAGGACATCACCAAGGCTAAGGACAAGCCAATGGCTTGCAAGGATGCCAAGGGTCGCCTTCGCGTGGCTGCCGGTGTTGGTGTTACAGTTGATACCTTGGACCGTGCCAAGGCTCTGGTTGAGGCTGGTGCTGATGCCATCGTTATTGATACTGCTCATGGTCACTCTAAGGGTGTTGTTGAGAAGCTCAAGCAGGTTAAGGCTGCCTTCCCACAGGTAGATGTAGTAGTAGGTAATGTTGCTACTGGCGAGGCTGCCAAGTATTTGGTAGAGAATGGTGCTGATGGCGTAAAGGTAGGTATCGGCCCTGGTTCTATCTGTACTACCCGTGTCGTTGCCGGTGTAGGTGTGCCTCAGTTGAGTGCTGTTTATGATGTATATTCTGCCTTGAAGGGTACAGGCGTTCCTTTGATTGCCGATGGCGGTTTGCGCTATTCTGGTGACGTAGTGAAGGCTCTGGCTGCTGGTGGTAGCTGCGTAATGATTGGTTCATTGGTAGCTGGTACTGAGGAGAGCCCTGGCGATACTATCATCTTCAACGGCCGTAAGTTCAAGAGCTACCGCGGTATGGGTTCTCTCGAGGCTATGGAGCAGAAGAATGGTTCTAAGGACCGTTACTTCCAGGGTGATACCAAGGATGTCAAGAAATTGGTTCCAGAGGGTATCGCAGGTCGTGTGCCTTACAAGGGAACTGTACAGGAGGTTATCTACCAGTTGATTGGTGGTTTGCGTTCTGGTATGGGTTACTGTGGTGCTGCTACTATCGAGAACTTGCACAACGCTAAGTTTGCCCGCATTACAAATGCCGGTGTATTGGAGAGCCACCCACATGATATCACTATCACCAGTGAGGCTCCTAATTACAGCCGCCCAGAATAATTATTTGAAAAGTAATATGAGATTTTATGCGCTTTTTGCAGCTATGCTCCTTTCGGGGAGCATAGCTTTTGCTCAAAACGACGACCCTACTATCATGACTATCAATGGTCAGCCTGTCAGTCGTTCGGAATTTGAATATTCTTATAACAAAAACAATTCCGAGGGCGTGATTGACAAGAAGACAGTCAATGAGTATGTTGACCTATTTGTTAATTACAAACTTAAGGTTTTGGCGGCGTTGGATGCCCATATCGATACAACGGCTTCTTTCAAACAGGAGTTCCTGCAGTATCGTGACCAACAGGTACGTCCGGCGATGATCAGTTCGGGAGATGTGGAGGCGGAAGCGCAGAAAATTTACGAAGAAGCGAAACAACGTGTCAGTAAGTCGGGCGGAATGGTTCATCCAGCCCACATATTGATCCGTTTGGGACAGAAAGCCTCTGCTGCAGACCAGGAAACGGCGCGACAGAAGGCTCAGTCTATCTATCAGGCTCTATGCAAAGGGGGCGATTTCGCCGGATATGCCAGAAAGTATTCTGATGACCAGGGTTCTGCCGTCAAGGGTGGAGATATCTCCTGGATATCAAGAGGGCAGACGGTGAAGACTTTTGAGGATGCTGCGTTCTCACTCAAGGTGGGAGAAATCAGCAAGCCAATCCTCTCGGAGTTTGGCTATCACATCATCAAGCTGATGGGAAAGCAGGACTTCTATCCTTATGATTCGGTGAAGAACGATATCCTTCGTTTCATCGATGCCAAGGGAATCAGAGAAAGAATCATCAACGAGAAGTTGGATTCCATTGCCAGGACGTTGCCTGCGGGAAGTGACCGTGAAACCGTCTTGGATCAGAAAGCTTCAGAACTGTCGGCTCACGACAAGAATCTGAAATATCTCATGCAGGAGTATCACGACGGATTGCTGCTCTATGAAATCAGCAACCGGATGGTATGGGAGAAAGCGGCGAATGATGAACAGGCACAAGCTGCTTATTTTGCCAAGAACAAGAAGAAATACAGATGGGAGCATCCCCGCTTCAAGGGTATTGCTTACCATACAAAGGATGCTGCCGACGTGGCAGCGGTCAAGAAATGCGTAAAGGGTAAGCCTTTCAGCCAATGGGCAGAGTTGCTTCGAAGGAAGTTTAATGCCGATTCTGTGGTGCGTGTCCAGGTGGAGGAAGGAATCTTCAAGAAGGGAGATCATCCTGTAGTGGATTCACTGGTGTTCAAGACAAGCGCCAAGGTAGAGAAGGTTAAAGGTTATCCTTACGATGCTACATTCGGAAAGATTCTCAAGAAGGGACCTAAGGAATACACGGATGTGAAAGCCTGGGTGATAGCCGACTATCAGGACCAGCTGGAGAAGGAATGGGTGGCAACATTAAGAAAGAAATATCAGTTTGTGGTGTACCCTGAGGTATTAGCCACGGTAAACAAACATTAAACATAAAATTCAAGCAGAATACAGATCTATGAAGACTGGATATAAAATGAGTCTGGCGTTTATCGCATTGCTCCTCATCATGGGCATGAGCGCAAGCGCCTCACGTATGGGCATGAGTCGCCATGCTTCGGTTGCCGACAGTGATTCGGCAAAGCTGGAAGCGGTGAACGACTCGCAGTCAATCGACCCGGGAAGTATTGTTGACGAGGTGATCTGGGTAGTTGGAGATGAGGCTATCCTCAAGTCTGACGTCGAGGTTACCCGCTTGCAGTCGGAGGCTGATGGCATCAAGTTCGTCGGCGATCCTGACTGTTCTATTCCTGAGCAGATTGCCGTGCAGAAACTTTTCCTGCATCAGGCTGCCATCGATAGTATCGAGGTGTCTGAGTCGGAAGTCATGCAGGGCATCGACGACCAGATCAACTACTGGGTTTCCATGATTGGATCCCGTGAGAAGCTGGAGGAATACCGCAAGCAGAGCATCACCCAGATGCGCCAGCAGATGCATGATGATTTCAAGAACCGCCAGCTCATCCAGAAGATGAAGCAGGAACTGGTAAAGGATATCAAGGTTTCTCCTGCGCAGGTACGTAAGTATTTCAACAACTTGCCTACGGATAGTATTCCATTCGTTCCTACAGAGGTGGAGGTAGAGATCCTGACCATGCAGCCTCGTATCCCTATGGAAGAAATCAGCCGTGTGAAGAACCAGTTGCGTGACTTCACCGACCGTGTGAACAAGGGTGAGACTACTTTCGCTACTTTGGCACGTATGTACAGTGAAGACCCGGGTTCTGCCCGAATGGGTGGTGAGATGGATTATATCGGACGTGGTATGTTGGATCCTGCATTTGCCAATGTAGCATTCAACCTGACCGACCCAAAGAAGATTTCCAAGATTGTGGAGTCTGAGTTCGGTTATCACATCATCCAGTTGATTGATAAGCGAGGTGACAAGATCAAGTGCCGTCATATCCTGCTCAAACCACAGGTTTCACAGGAGGCTATCGACAAGTCAATCGGTCGTCTGGATTCCATCGGTAATGATATCCGTGCCAAGAAGTTTACCTTCGAGGCAGCCGTAGAGGCATTATCTGATGATAAGGATACCCGTAACAACAAGGGATTGATGGCAAATACTGCCCAGGCAGACAACCGTACCTCTAAGTTCCAGATGAAGGATCTTCCTACAGAGGTGGCACGTGTGGTAGATACCATGAAGGTAGGTCAGATTTCTGCACCTTTTACCATGGTCAACAGCAAGGGCAAAACTACCTGCGCCCTGATCAAGTTGGTGAGTAGGGTAGAGGGTCATAGAGCTACTATTACTGAAGATTTCCAGGTAATGAAGGATGTCGTCCTTGCCAAGGAAAGAGAAAAAACGTTGCATGACTGGGTGGTTGACAAGATTAAGAAGACCTACGTTCGTATGAACGATCGCTACAAGAATTGCAATTTTGAATATCAAGGTTGGGTTAAATGATCAATAACAAGCAACATAATATTAACAAGAACGGGCATAGAATCTTTTTCATATTGATTCTATGCCTATTTGGGTTTTGTCTGGTGCAGGCTATGCAGGCACCTAGAAAGAAACACAAGAAGCGCCCGGAGGGTGAGAGAGTCTATCTTCTTCATGCCGATGAGCTGCGCTACGATATGTTTGGCAGAAACCCTGATGCCCAGATTGTAAAGGGCAAGGTTTCGTTCATGCACCAGGGAGGTCATCTCACCTGCGACAGTGCCTATTTCTATCAGGGAACCAACTCTGTGAAGGCTTTCGGTCATGTGCATTACCGTCAGGGTGATACCTTGTCGCTTACCTGCGAGAGGGCTGAATATGATGGTATGATGCAGATGATGCATGCCCGCAGAAATGTGGTACTGCACCATCGCAGACAGACCCTGAAGACGGACAGTCTGGATTTTGACCGTCTGTATAACATGGCGAACTTCTTTGACGGAGGTACGCTCATCGACGGTAAGGACCGACTGGTTTCCGACTGGGGAGAATACCATACCGAGACCCGAGAGGCAAAGTTCGTCTTCAATGTGAAGTTGCGCAGTGGTAAGGATGTGGTTACCACCGATACCTTGTATTATGACGTTCCAACCTCTACCGCCCATATGGTGGGACCTTCCAAGATTGTTTCCGGTTCCAGCGTGGTGCATACGGCAGATGGTTATTATGATACCAAGACCGATAAGGCTAAGCTCTTCGGCCGTTCTACCTTGGTGGATAAGGATAAGTCGATTACCGGTGACAGTCTCTACTATGTGAAGAATGGCGAGAGTACGGGTTATGGCAATGTTGTGTATGTGGATAAGAAGAACAAGAATACTCTTACCTGCAACTATCTCCGTTATAATGAGAAGACGGGAATGGGATTCGCTACCAAGCGACCTGTAGCCATCGACTATTCTCAAAAAGATACGTTGTGGATGCACTCAGATACCATGCGCATCTATACTTTCAATATCAATACTGATTCGGTATATCGCAAGGTGCATGCCTATCCGCATGTCCGTGCTTTCCGCAACGATATGCAGGCTATCTGCGATTCCCTGGTTTTCAATTCCAAGGATTCCTGTATGACGATGTATAAGGATCCTGTTATCTGGAATGCCAACCGGCAGATGCTCGGTGAGGAAATCAGAGCTTATATGGCTGACTCCACCATCCGCTTTGCCCATGTCATCGGTCAGGCTCTCTCTATCGAGCAGATGCCAGACAGCGTACATTATAATCAGATTACTTCTTCTGAAATGAAATCCTATTTCGAAAAAGGAGAAATGAAGATGACGGAAGCAATCGGCAATGTGCAGACGGTCTATTATATGACCAACGACAAGGACAGTTCCCTGGTGGGACTCAACTATCTGGAGACCGATACTATGCGTATGTATCTGGGAGCAGCCAGAAAGTTGGATAAGATCTGGACCAATAAGTTCACCAGTACCATGTATCCGATTACCCAGGTTCCGCCAGCCAAGTATAAGTTACCTAACTTTGCGTGGTTTGAGGACCTCCGACCAACGGATAAGAATGATATTTTTGTATGGCGTGGCAAGTCGAGTGGCACGGAGTTGAAATCCTTCAAGCGCCATGAGGCACCTTTGCAATCCCTGAAGAAGGAACCTCTCAAGGAGGACAAGGAGAAGGCTGAAGCTGAGACTGCTTCTGGGAAAACTGACAAGGAGGCATCCAAGAGTGCATCCAAGACAGCTCCTAAGAAAACTGTTCGTGCAGCTTCCAGAAAAACCTCAAAGGTAGCGCCAAAAGTTACCAAGAAAAACAAACGTAAATAAAAAAAAGAAACGACGATGAGTGATGTCATCCAACTTTTACCAGATTCTGTTGCCAATCAGATAGCAGCAGGAGAAGTGATACAGCGACCAGCTTCTGTCATCAAGGAGCTGGTGGAGAATGCTGTTGATGCCGGCGCCAGGAATATTCAGGTGGTCGTGGTGGATGCGGGTCGCACCAACATCCAGGTCATTGATGATGGCAAGGGAATGTCGGAGACGGATGCCCGCCTTGCCTTTGAGCGCCATTCCACCTCTAAGATCCGTAAGGCAGACGATCTCTTTGCCCTCCGTACGATGGGATTCCGAGGAGAGGCTTTGGCATCTATTGCTGCCGTGGCACAGGTGGAACTCAAGACCCGTCAGGAGTCTGACGAGATAGGTACCCTCGTAGCCATATCGGGTTCCCGGTATGAGCGTCAGGAACCTTGTGCCTGTCCTGTGGGCACCAACTTTTCAGTGAGCAATATCTTCTACAATGTTCCTGCTCGCCGTAAATTCCTGAAATCGAATTCTACCGAGCTCAATAACATCCTTACCGCTTTTGAGCGCATTGCCTTGGTGAATCCGCAGATTTCGTTTACCCTGCACAGCAATGGCACGGAAGTGTTCAATCTTCGTGCTGCCAATCTGCGCCAGCGTATCCTGGATGTGTTTGGCAAGAAGTTCAATCATGATCTCTTGCCCGTCAATGTAGAGACAACCATGTGCAAGGTTTCCGGATTTGCCGGCAAACCGGAGGCTGCCCGCAAGAAGGGAGTGCATCAGTTCTTCTTTGTGAACGGCAGATACATGAAGCATCCTTATTTCAACAAGGCGGTGATGGCGGCTTACGACCGTTTGATTCCGGTAGGAGAGCAGGTGCCTTACTTCCTCTATTTCGAGGTGGATCCTAAGGACATCGATGTGAACATCCATCCTACCAAGACCGAAATCAAGTTTGAGAATGAGCAGGCTATCTGGCAGATTCTGTCGGCTGCCGTGAAGGAGAGCATCGGTATGTTTAATGATGTACCGACCATCGACTTCGATACCGAGGATAAGCCGGAAATCCCGATGTTCAATCCGGAAGAGATTCCTTCGGCATCGGCTCCGAAGATCAGCGTCAATCCGGGATATAATCCTTTCAAGACTCGTTCTACTACTATGGCGAAGCCTGTAGGAGCCGGTTTTCCTGGTCCTTCCAGTACCAAACCGGAGATAGACCAGAACTGGGAACAACTTTACGAGGGGTTGAAAGACCAGGATGAACAGCAGCATACGATGGAACTCTTTGATGAGCCCGAGCAGGCTACTGCTGCAGGTACTACTGCTAGCAGTATTATAGCCGAGAAGTCGCCATCCCATTATCAGTATAAGGGCAAGTATATCATGACCGCCGTGAAATCGGGATTGATGATCATCGACCAGCATCGTGCCCATGTGCGTATCCTGTTCGAACAGTATCTCAAGCAGCTTGCCGAGCGCACCTTCCATTCCCAGAAGGTTCTCTTCCCGGAAGTAGTGCAGTTCCCGATGTCGGAGAAGGTGATCTTTGAAAAGATCTTGCCGGAAATGAACGGGATGGGATTTGAATTGGAAGATCTGGGAGGTGGCAGCTATGCCGTCAACTCCGTACCTGCCGGTCTGGAAGGTATGAATCCGGTAAGACTGGTGCAGGATATGGTATCCAGTGCTGTGGAGAAAGGAGTCTCTGCCATGGATGAAATCAACCAAGCCCTGGCTCTTTCGCTTGCCCGTCAAGCAGCGATACCGCACGGACAGGTGTTGAGCAATGAGGAGATGGAAGGATTGGTCAATGGACTTTTCGCCTGCGAGAATGTGAACTATACTCCTGATGGCAAGTCGGTGCTCTGCATCCTCCAGCAGCAGGAGATAGAGCATCTTCTGGGGTAGTTGCTTCCATCATCAAGGAATGCTATATATAATATCGAAGATTGCTATATATAATAAGGTGTAGTTAAACTGAAAGTTAAAAATAGAAAGGTATGAAAAAGATATTAGCTTTGCTGGCTTTAGCCAGTGTTTCTATGGGTAGTTTTGCTCAGGATGTGGTTCCTGAAGAAAAATATAGTATTGCCACCAATTCTTTTGGCAGCAATTGGTTCGTGCAGGCTGGTTTGGACTGGAATGCATGGTATTCTGCCGAAGAGAGAGGACACGATCTGTCGAAGAGTCCTTTCAAGAAGTTCCGCAGCAATCCGGGCATCTCCCTGGCTTTCGGTAAGTGGTTTACGCCAGGTATCGGTCTTCGTACCAAGATTCAGGGATTCTGGGGAAAGAAGGTGGATGCCGACTGGAACGAGGATACCAACGAGGGCAATGGCAATAAGTATTGGGTAGCCAATGAGCAGGTGATGTTCAACCTGACCAACCTTTTCAAGGGTTATAAGGAAGAGCGCGTCTGGAATATGATGGCGTTTGCCGGTGCCGGTGTGGGCCGCTCGATGACTCACGACAACTATGCCATGAATTACAGTCTGGGTCTTCATTCGGCATGGAAGGTGGCAGAAAAGGTTCAGCTTTTTGCTGAGGCAGGTCTGAATACCTTCGATCATAACATTGATAATTGTGCAGGAAGTGCCTCCCAGTCTTGGACCCGCCGATGCAAGAATTACTATTTCGAACTAGGTGTTACCTACAATCTGGGCTCTTCCCGTTGGAGAAAGGCTCCGGATATGGATATTGTTGATACGCTTCACCAGTCGGAACTGGATGCCCTGAATGCTGCTTTGGAAGATGCCAATGCAGAAAACGAGCGTTTGAGAGGACTTTTGGAGAAAAAGCAGGCTGGAGAGAAGGAGACAGAGCATGCTACCGACGTAGCTCCTGCAGATTCTGGAGATGCTCCTGCAGATTCAGTAGAACAGTAAGTTTTGGCTAAAATAGCCAAAAGAGCCTATATAAAGGGCATTTTCCCCCGTGGAAAATGCCTTTTTTCATGTTTTTTCAACGAAAATGAAAAAAAAGTCGGAAAAAGTTTGGTGGAATCAAATATTTGTAGTACCTTTGCAACCGCTTACGAAA
>ERZ1026848.1083-NODE-1083-length-14629-cov-4.505901_pt1 | contig 14629 bp, 23 predicted proteins | sample MGYA00380154_ERZ1026848 | MGnify/ENA primary metagenome ERZ1026848 (study PRJEB33269, sample SAMEA4719790) | human gut metagenome | biome: human-associated habitat; feature: organic feature; material: feces | place: Cameroon | collected 2013-10 ...
TCCTCTTCGTCGGCAGCGTCAGATGTGTATAAGAGACAGACGTGGAACTGGTCGACGCTCCAAATATCGTTGCCGTCTTTGTCCGTGGAGCAGAGAATTTCCGCGACGGGGCAATTGAGGGCGTCGGCTTTTTTGCCGAGCTCGATTTTGGGACCGCTCCACCTGCCGTCACTGCCGAGGGAGATATTGACTGTGACAAGGCCTTTTTTGAGGGTAAAGCTTGCCGCCGGGACATCGAACGCCACGCCGTTGGCGAGTGCATAACCTGCGGCGACCTGAACTGTTTTCGCCTGTTCGTCGATTGTGACGGCGAATGGACCGACGGCGTTTTTGTCTGGCCACCAGCAATGGAGCGCGGAATTTTCGCAGGGGTTGATGATGAAATCCTTTTCATCACGGAGAATTTGAGCGATCAGGAAATGGGCGTGTCCTTTTTCCGGCGGCGCGGATTTTTCCGTAACCTCGAATTCCGGCTTTTTGTTTTCGCCGGGCTTCCAGACTTTGAGCCAAAGGTACTGGACCTTGCTGTTTTTAATTGAAAGCGACTTGACCGCTTCGACGGAGGTGACGCTTTCGGGCGTTTTAGCGTCGTAATGGTGGAGGATAAAACCGCAGTTCGAGCTGTCGGCAGACGTGATGGAGATTTCGGCGCTTCCGTTTTCGGTTTTGAGATCGATCTGAAACAGCCCGGACATTGAGGAGCCGGAGCCGCCGCGTCCTCCTCGGGCACGGGACTTGAGAACGATACCCGCGCTGTTTTGATCGAGCTGCATGGAAGAATCGACGTGCAGTTTTGTCGCGCGGAGGTAGCGGATGATTTCGTTCACCTTTGCTTTGACGTTCCGGGGAAGCAGGGAATCGAGTTCAAAAGGGGGATTCATGTTTCACCTCATCTGGAATAAAGGTCTTTGTCCCAGCCGCGGCTGTTTCCTGCGCTCGTATAGGTGAGAGAGGCGATCCATGCTTTGCCGGACTTGGAGACTTCCGCATCGTCGCACTTCCATTCGAGGTTTGAGCCGAAGGTGTGGTGCGGACTGGTTATTTTGTTGAGCTTTGAACGGACGTAGTTGCCGGCCGTGTTTTCCGAATTGCATTTGATGCTTTCGGTGACAACATAGACGGCGACTTCGAACGTGGTTACGCCGGGCTTTGTGGGGGATTTGAGAACAAACCATCCGTCGCCGGGGATGTCGCTGATGGATTCACCCCAGCGGTACTTTTCCGGATCGGGGTCTGTTGCGGAGCGGGAAGCATTCCACCATGAGGGGATGGATGTGCTGCCTTTTTTCGCGAAGAGATAATGGTTCCACTGAGTACGGTATTTCGGGGCTTTTTCGAGCGGGAGGGGGAGACGGCCGCCGCGAAGTGAGACGGGAAGATCGATCTGACCTCCGGTGTCGGGAGTGCCGCCCGTGATTGCGGTTGTGGTGATTTCGCAACACCAGAAGTCGCCGGAATCCTGATAGACGCGTGCGGTTTTGGATTCGTCCGTGACGGCTGTCTCTGCCATTGTTTCCATTTCCTCGCGGGAGCCGATCCATGTTTCCGTGGTGACGGTGCTGTCCTGCGTAAGGTTCTTTTGTGTGCCCTGATATTTTGTGTACGACATGATTATTCCTCCGTGAACTTCTGGATGAGAGTTTTCAGGTCTTCAAGCAGACGCGTCTGTTTTTCGTTGTAAGTGCGGATGTCCTTGTTGTAATTCTCTTTCGGCGGAACGAGAGCGCCGCCCTGGAAACCTCCGCGCGCGGTGAGCTCGTTTGTTTCGATTTTGAGGTTTGCCGCTTTCGGCGCGCCCTCCGAGAGACCGGAGGAGAGCGTTGTCATGCGCCGAAGCAGGTCGCTTTCCCCGCCGGTGAGGTCCCGTCCGAGTTTCTTTTTCGCGTCGAGTTTTGCACGCTGGAATTCCGCTTCCGTTTTGTCGGTTTTTTCGAGCTGTTTGAGTTGGAGATCGCGGAGCTTGTCACGATTGTCCGTGCGCCAGTCTTTGCTTTTCTGCGCGTCGGTGATTTTGAGCCGCTGTTCAGCGACATGGGCGGCGTCGGCATCGCTCATCCACGCGTTGTTCTTTTTGAGATCGGACTGGAGTTTGAGCTTTTCGGCTTCGCGGTCTTTTCCGGCGAGTTTGAGTTCCTGATACTTGTACTCATCGGTTTCATTCCGAATGAATTTTGAACGGGCTTCGAGGTCCGTGAGCTGTTTTTCGAATGCGGCGAACTGTTTGTCGTCGACGGAGATTTTGACATTCGCCTTGAGGTCTTTGAGCCGTTTTTCGAAAGCGTCGAGTTCCGCCGAACCGCCGAGTTTTTCGCGGACGGTCGATGATTTGGCGAGGAGCTTGTCGAACTTGCTTTCCTGGTCAATTTCTCTGAATTTCTTCGCTTTCGACCAGACATTATCCATTTCCTGCCCAAGCTTTTGCAAGTCTTCGTGGGATTTTACGGCATTGATCTTCAGTTCCCATTCATAAAGTTGCTTTTTATCAGCCGATCCGGGATTTGCGTACATAGTCTTGATCAGCCCGGCTTTTTGGAGTTTAAGGTCTTCCGCTGCGAGTTCCCTGTTGAGTTTTTCTTCCTGCCGAAGACGTTCAGCTTTTTCCTTTTTATCCGCTTCTTCCTGTCTTTTTTTTCGTTCAGCTTCCACTCTTGCAGTGCGTTCATCGAGGGATTCGCGGCGAGTCATGAATGTAACAGACGGATCGAATTTTTCCTCTTTATTTCGAGCCAGTTCATTAAATCCGGCTTCGTTCATAGCTTTGTCAATCAAATGAAATCCGTCCCAGTTATATCCATACCGTTCTTGATATTCGGGGGAGTATGAAAACTGCAAATTTTTCATTTCTTTTATTTCTTCAGCGGTATATCGACCGGATTTTTCCGCGCGTCTGATCGCCTCATCTACAGCCGATCTGCGGTCATATACCTGAGCCTGTTCCATCCGGGCAGGGTTTGCCGTATACGCGTGGATTTCATCTACCCAATCTGCGAGGTTTTTCAACACTTTTGAATTGCCTACAATAGCTTTAAGTTTTGTGGTCATTGTTTCGAGAGACTGATTGAAGCGCTCTGCATGCTTAATCTGTTCATCATCAATGATGAGGCCTTCAGTTTTTGCATCTTTGACAGACTCTTTCCATGTGGTCAAAAAATCCGTCATCTTGTCGAATTCCTCACCGAAGAGTGCAATTCCAACTCTGGAACGCTCTATGGGATCTTGAATCAACATGATCGCCGAGGATATGAGTTCGAACAGCTCATAAGGCTTTTTACTTTTCAAATCATCGACTTCCAGACCGATGGCACGAAGATTTGAAACAGCTGTTTTATCCCCAACAAGAGCTTTTCCTGAAATTTGCTTGATTTTAGAAAATGCCATCGGAATCTTGGTCATTTCCATATTTGCAGACCGCGCGGCGTATTCGAGTTCCTGCAATTCACTTGCGGAAATGCCGATATTCCGAGAAGCCTTTCCCAGATTATCCAGAGTTGTAATACAGGATTTTAGAGTTTGAACAATATTATTCAACCCCACATATCCGTAAAATTCGCGTTTTAAGTTATTAAAGAAATCAGCGGCATTGTTCTGCGAATTAGAAACAGAGATGTTTTTTCCGCCTCCTTTGAAAGAATATTCCGGAATATCTTTTTGTTGAGTGCGAACCGTAACAACGACATCTTTCGGAATACCTTCAATTGCTTCCTGGATATTCTTCAGATCTTTTTCTGTGATTTTAGAGCTTGTCGATATTTTGCGAGCAGAATCCTGTACAGAGGAACCGACTTTTTCGGCAGATTTTGACATTTGCGATGTTTGCTGTGCAGTTTTCTTTACCATGTCTTCAAGTGCGGCATCATAATCGTCGGGGTTAAGAGTTAAACGTGCTTCTATAGGCATGACGGAATCTCCTTGACTTTTTCTTTTTTTGATGATATATTATTTTCGTCAACAACAGACAAGGTGAAGTATGAACGAAAAATTGAACAATGCAATTAAAGTTTTTTGGGATAGAGACGGGTATCTCTATTTTATTTTCATTACGCTCTTCGGGACCGGAGCTGTACTTCTGTTTGTTGAAAATGCATTTACAGCTGTTTTATTTCTGATTATTCTGTGGGGACCGCAGTTGAATAAACTAATTCAGAAGATTCATCCGGGATTGTAAACCGATTATCGGGAGAGGAAAATTAAAAAATATCGCGACCTGGCGCGGGCAACCTCGCTCCCCCCTCCCCCCTCCGGAAGGACCCGCAAGGGGGGCCTCTTACCGGAAGTCGAACTCCATTTGATCGTGAAAGGGCGCTCGCGGAGCTTTGCTGGGCAAATGGATATGCGCCCGCCACTTGTTGTACATGGGCCGATTCTGAATCACCGGGGCAAGCTCCGGACAGTATCTGAGGATGCGCTTTTCGTACTGCTGAATCGCTTGCTTGGACACTTCGTACTTTTCCCCGATCTGGGCTAGGGATATATCCGGATTCGCGAGCTTCAGACGCAAGATGTCGCGAATGCGGCTGTCTTCAAGGTCGACAATACGACGGATGATCTCGCAGACTTGAGAGAGCGTGAACATCGGTCGCTCATCTTCTGTTTTTTGCGTTCTTGCGGGGCTCTGAGCGATTTTCTCGCTGTAGGCTACATCATCATAGGAAACATTGCTTATCAATGCAGGATCGCCCGCGGAACGGCAATAATCGACATATTCACAAATGCGGCACTTGTCCAGCCGCCCGAACTTCTTTCCGTAACATTCCAAATCCATGATTTCAACTCCCCTTTGGAGTTACTATAGCACAATGCCCGCAAATGGCAAACGCATCATTTGCGGGCAAACATTTCAGCCGATTGCGTCGAAAAGCGTGGGCGCGTCGACCTCCTGTTCCAGTTCGTCAGGCCGTCGACAAAATCGATGATGTTCTTTTCGCGCGGTTCAATGTTCATGATTCCGAGAAATCCGGTGTAATGGATCATCGTTCGGCGACGGCGTGGCGATTGCGATTTTGTTTTTGAGAAAGTCTTCGTATGTCATTTCAATTCTCCTTTTGTGATTTTCCCTGCGAGTTCCGTTCTTGCGATTACGAGTTTGCACATCCTGCTGTCCGGACAGATGTAGCGGTTGTAGAACCATGCGTAAAGGTCTTCTTTCCGTTCCCGCTTTTCCGCATCAAACCGGCGGATGATTTCCACTTGCTTTTCCGTCGAATCCAGCCCGATCTTTTTTGAGAGCTCCGGATGGAATTTTTTCACGCGCTCGAACACGTCATCCCATGTCAGCTCCGGCAGGTCCGGTCGGAACGTCGAGTGATAGGATCCGTAAATCTGTCGGTACTTCACTCCGCACGCCGTCGAGCAGCACTTCTGACCTCTGTTTTTTGAAAGCGGTGTGAAGACTTTTCCGCACATGGCGCAGACGCGCGGTTCAACAGGGTTGGATTTTGCCCGGTGAGCGCAGAGATTGGAGCAGTACTGTAATTTTTCGTAGTTGCTTGGAGAGTATCCGAAGGTCGGGATCGCTGCTCCGCAATGTTTGCAATGCCGTTTCTTCATCGGTCATTTCTCCTTGATTTCCGTGATCTCCACTTTGGAAATCGCGCCTTTTTCCTGCCGGTATTGCCATTCGATTCCGAGGTGCTCCGCGTCATCCCGCCGGAGGAGACGCGCGATTTCGTCGCGGATGAGCTTTGCTCCTCCCACGAGATTATCACAGTCGAGCGGTGTTCCGCGATAGCCTCGCGTAATTGTGATTCGCAGTTTCGCAGACGGCGGGAATAGAGCTTGTGCAGTCTCGACCGCATTGTCCAGTGCATGTTTAACAGGGCGTTCAAGCTCGGGATTCTCAGTCCCGGCAAGTAAATGCTCAAAACGGGATTTTCCGCAGTTCCGGCACGTTCCGTTTGCGGTGTACCAGACTCCGGCGCATCCCTGCCAGAATCCGGCTTCATCGGGATTGACTGCTTTTTTTCGTTTTTCATTCATGATCATCCTTTCGTTTTTTTAGTAAACCTGCGGCATTTCCGGCGCGTCGGTTTCTGCGTATTTGTGAGGGGTTGAAAATCTTCCGGAAGCCCGGTCCCATGCGAGATCGACGATGTTTCCGGAACTGCCGATATACTTGTTCTTGACTTTCTGGATGTGCACCTGCACGATGTTGCTTTTGCCCTGCTGATCACGCCAGAGGGAGATTCCGTTGTCTGCCATGTTGTAAAAATCGGCGCTTCCGCTGATGTCGTACATCGTGGCGACGGGATATTGCCCTTTTTCATCCTTTTTGAGCTTGGTCGGATGAGCGACGATTCCGATCCACAGTTTCGTGGACTTCGCGAAATCCGCAGCCATCTGAAGAGCTTCCCCGATATAGTCGATCTTTGACTTTCCGGCGGGAACGCCGCCCTCCATGCGGTTCCAGGGGTCGATCAGAGCGCCGTTGATTCCGTTGCGCTCCTGGAGGACGCGGAACATCAGCAGCAGATTCTCCATGTTGCACTTGGTCAGCGGGTCATGGACAATCGGATAGATGTGCGCGTCGATGAAGGAAAGCGCCTCTTTGAGGTGCTCTTTTGTCATGCGCCCTTTACCGAAAAACGAGGTTCCGACATATTTTTCCGCGAAGTTTGAGAACAGGTTCTCCGGAGGGAGCATTTCCGGGGAGAAAATGCCCCACTTCCAGCCGTAATTTACGGACATGTTGAGCATCAGCGCGTTTGCGAACTCCGATTTCCCGGAAGCCGGCGCAGCGGTGATGATGTTCAGGCTGCCCGGCTGCATGGAAAAGAACTGGTCGAGTTCCGCCCATCCCGTGGAAATCTTTTCGGGAACGCCGTTGAAATACGTGCTCCATATCGCCTGTGAGAATTCCGAAAAGCGGTGAATGCCGGGGACCGGAGCGGGTTCCGCCTTGCATACCGCGTCGAGAACCGCCTGCGCGCCGTGCCGCTGCAAAACATCATTGAGATCCTTGCATCCCTCCGGATACCGGGCAATTTTGCATTTTGCGGGGCCTAGGAGCGCGAGAAGCTCTTTTTCCAGTCGCAACCCCGGACCATCCTTGTCGGAGCAGATAACGACCCATTGCGCCGCTTTCAGAATTTCCATGCACCGTGTAACGCATTCCAGTTTTTTCTCGACCGACTTGTCCTCCACCTGCGGAGCTCCTTTGTCGACCGAGACCGCCGTTCTCCATCCGCTTTCCATCAGGGAGAGCGCGTCAATTTCGCCCTCCGTGATTGCGATCGTCGAGGCGTTCCGGCAGGCGTCGATGTTCCAGAGGCATGGTTCAGGGTTCTTTTCCTGCGCCATGTTCTTGTTTGCGTCACGGTATTTGACGTTGATCAGTTTGCCCTCCTTGTAGTACGGGAAAGCGAAGCAGAGCGTGTCTTCCTGCGTGGCGGGGAGATAATGGTACGTGGAAAAGACTTTTGCTTCCGTGAGCGTGGCTCTGGAGATGCCGCGTCTGCGGAAATATTCGAGGATTCGCGGATCGATGTTGCAGGCTTCTTCCGCCGGGATCGGTTCCGGCAGATGATAAACCTGCTCCGTTCCGCCGGAATGTCCCTGTTCAAGACTTCCGGACCATCCGCAGTTGTGGCAGTGCCATACGCCCTTGTCGCCGTTCACAGATAAACAGGGATCGCCCTTTTTCTTCCGGTTTGCGGAGCACTGGGGACAGATCACTTTCCGGTCGCCGCTGAAATGGACCGGAAGGTCAATGCCGAAATCGCGGAAAGACTTCATCATAGCACCCCGCGCCGTGTTCCGTCCGCATTGTAGACAATGCTTCTTTCCGCCGCTCCCTTCCAGGTCTCCGGATCATCGAGATACCGGCAATCACGGAAAAACGCCGTGGAGCTGATGACATACTTCTGTTCTTCCGGAGAGTACCGCCGAACCCTGTTGGAATATTTTGCCGCCGCATTGTAGACAAGTACAATCGCTTTTTTCAGCGCCTTCGGATCATCGCCGAGTTTCCGGTACTCTCTGAGGATGGCGTATTTGATCTCAAGCAGAGTTTCCGTGTACTTCGTTTTGCGCGGATAGATTTTCCAGATATTCTCCGCCGTCTGGATGACTTCACTGTCTTCGGCGCTGGAAAGTTCTGAACTTTCTCTTTTATCTATTTTCTCTTTCTTGTTTAAACCTGTGTTTAAACCTGTGTTCTCTATAGACGCGCGCGCAACATTTACAGATTCTGTAATTTGTACATTTCCATTTTTTTGTAAATGCACATCTACATTTTCGTACAGTTTCAGAGCCTCATCAGAGAGCGTGTACCACATGGTCCGGTCCATGACATTTGGAGCATGGTGATCTGTTTCGATAAGTCCGGATTCTTTGAGCTTCTGCAGAATGTATTCGATCTGACGCTTGCTCCAATAGGGCAAGAGCTCCTGGAAAGCCCTGCTGCTGTTGTAGGTCCAGTATTTGCCGTTGATATGGTTTTTCCCGTTTGCCCGGTTGTGGATGATCCAGAAGTAGAGATGTTCGAGCATGATTGCGCAATCAACGCCGTACTTGACTGCAATATCCACTTGAAAATAATGAGAAATCATGGTTCAACCTCCGAATTTTCCGGAGGGAAGAGATGTCCTCCCTCCGGCGTTGATGTTATTCCGCGTTCCCGCCGTCGAGGGGGAGTTCCTGTTCCCCGTTGAAGCAGTAATCGCCTTCCGATTCTCCGGTGACCGTGGTCACGGTCTTGACCGGAATCGTGCACTTGATATGGGCCTGATTCGTCCGGTCGTAGTCGATCCGGATTTTCGGCGTGAAGGTGAGCTGAGTCTTTGTGACCTGCTGTTCGTCCTGCGTGTTTTTGCTGAGTGCGTCGTCGAGCATGACGCAGATCGCGTCGAATGCGTCTTCCTCAAGCGCGGCGATGATCTGCTGCTGGATTGCGGCGGCAAGTCCCTGTTTGGCGTCTGCGGTGATGATGTTCATGATATGTCCTCCTGGTTAAAATGGTATGTCGTCTTCGATTTCCTGCGGGGTGCAGCTGCTTTGCATTTCGGGTTCGTCTTCCGGTCCGTATCGGTGATCCTGCGGCTCCGGAGTTCCGCCGAAACCTCCGTCATTGTAACGGCGATCGCCTTGAGGCGCGGACGGATGGTATTGTCCCGGGCGCGGCGCGGTATTGCCGCCCTGCTTTTGCGGAACAAAATCATCGAGGTAGAGCGTGTACTGGTTGCCCTGTCTGTCCGGAGTGCGCATTTCAGACATGCAGAGGTTTGCCCAGCCGCTGGAGTTCTGATTCCGGCAGATGAGCTCGATCCCTTCCGGAGTGAGGGCTATCCTGAACTTTCCTCCTCCGTTTTTGAAGTCGATCCATTTGCCCTTGCCGACGTACTGGCGGTCCTGTCCGCCGCCTTGTCCGCCCGGAATTTGGGCAGAATTCTGTCTTTGATAGGTCATTTTACGAATCCTTTGTTTGAGGTTGTTTTACTCGACCGTTTCCCCTGGAGAGGGGACGTAAACGCCGAGCTCATCCGCCGCATACCGGCGGATGTTTTCGATGAAGCCGGTCATTTCGCGTGTGTCCAGATCGGCGGTGCTTTTGCGGATCTGAAGCATTCCGACTTTCGGGAGGAACATTTCCGCGAAACGGGCGTGCAGAGAATCGAGCTCCGCTTTTCCGCTGTAGCCGCAATGTTCCGCGATCACAGGGAGCACGACGCCCCTGTAATACGCATTTTGAGAGAGTGTCCGGTGGTTCCGCTTCTGCGCAATCGTCACTTCAACCGTTTTCCCGCGGAGCGCGAGCAGATGGGTCTTGACTTTCTGCACGTTCACAAACCGAAGGTTCAGATCATTTTCGACATACGCATAAAAAACGGTTTTCATTACCACACCTTGAGCTCGCGGACGTTTTCGTAATTGGTCGGCCAGTATTCGTCCTCGCGGCAGGTTGCGAGCTCCGCAAGCAGCGCCCGGTTACCTTCGGCGAGAAAATCGAGATCGTGTCCGTCGATGTGCCACACTCCGCAGTTGTGCGGGAACGATTTTTCGACCGCAACGATGTGGACCGGGATGTTGCTCATTCCCGTTTTCTGCTCGACGATGGAACGGTAGAACGCCATCTGCTCCGGATAATCGTACCGCCGTGCGTCAGCTTCAAACCATTTGAGCTCGTCGCAAGTCTTGAGATCGACGATTCCAGCTTCCGGGTTGAACCAGTCCACGCGGATTTGACAGAGCGTTCCGGCGTAATCCGGACGGAATACGCCTTCGGCCCATCCTGCGGAGAACAGTTTTGCGCATTCCGGATGCAGCATCACCGATTCCCGCATTGCTTCGAGAGTCTTCCACTCTTTGCCGGAAAGGACTTCTTTTTCTCCGAGTGCGGCGAGCCATGCCGCATATTCTTTTGTCGCCCGTCCGAACGGTTTTTCCGTTTTCGGATTGACCGGGCCGTCGGAGACATGGTAGCGCTCGGAGAATTTTTCCGGTTCAAGGATGGCGCAATGCACAGCCGTGCCGAATCGGAACGCGTCGCTCTTTTTCTCTTCCGGCGGTTCGGAAATGAGCTTGAAGTATCCTGCCGCGCTTTCGGCGAATTTGCGGAGCATGTGGCTGCTCATGCATTCGCCGGTTTTGCTTCGGGCGTGATATTCTGCTTCCGGCTCGAATGTGAAAAGTTTTCTGCAGTCGTCTATGTTCATGTTGACCTCACTGTTTTACCTGGTTGAATGCTGTTTTGAAGTCGCAGTTCTGCGCTTTCGCAATTTTTGCGGCTTCGCGGATGATGTTGATTTCGTCTTCGTTGAACGATTCCGGATCGACGCCCATCATGTCTTTCAGTTCTCCTCTGGAGACTCCGAACTTCTGCTGGACTGCGATGACAAGGTTTTTTCGCCGTTCTTCGATGGACAGCGCGCGTTTAGAGGCTTGCCCGGGTCTTTTATCGTCCGGAGTGTTTGTCGCGCTCTGAGGGGCGTTTCCGGCGTTTTTTGACGGGGTGTGCTGTTTGTCCCGTTCCGCTTCCGGGAGCGCCCAGTCGGGGAGCTGCGGCGGTCTCCAGTAAAACTTGCCGTCCTTCGTCTTTGCCGATTTCCAGCCGTCGCCCTGCGGTCTGTACTGTGAGACTTCCGCGAAGTTCGCCTCCAGGTTGTAGAGATAACGCCCGATTCCCCACTGGACCGCCGCGCGCTTCATGCTGTCGGAGAGTCCGCCCTTCGTCGGCTCGATGTCCGTCTTGTCCGCGCCGTCCCATTTCGTGACCCACTCGCCGCCGATCCGGATGGAGAGACCGCAGATTACCGCGCCGTCGCTCCATTCGCGGTACTCGTTGCGCCAGTTGTCCGCACCGAAAATATCGTCCAGCCGGTTTTGGATTGCGCGGTTCGTGACGTATGCAAGCACGAGCGCCCACATGTTTCCGTCCCGTCCTCCGCTCTGCTGGACGCGCCATTCGATGTCCTTTGCCGGGAAAGGTTCCTGCATACGCTTCATCGTGTTTGTCATGTCTTCGTTCATTTTGCACCGCCGTTTTCCGGATGTTTGAGTTTGAATATCTGTTTTTCAAGGCGTTCGACGTCCTCTGTGAGCTCTTTGATTTTCCGCTCCATGCCCGCTTTTTCGACCGTGAGCTGTTCGTTGATTCCGCGGAGGTGTGCGGCATTTTCGGCCGCGTGGCTGAAGCAATCCGCGCTCTGTTTGATTTTCGCGAGATCGTCCAGTTTGATTTTTACGATGATCTTGTTCATCATTCCCACTCTTTCTTGTGTTCAGCGGCATACGCCGCATTCGGTTTGTAATGTTTTTTCATGGCTCGGGTGCAGGTGTCGACTGCTTCCCGTTTTCGCCGATTGACCTGGCACCGCGCTCCGGTCCAGTATTCGCAGGAGAGGCAGATTCCCGCCGCGTCGAGGTGTTCTGTTACTCCGCAAGGCATTCTTCAATCCTCCGCTCCTGCTGTGTCGTGATCTGCCACAGCGCCCCGATGTATCCCATCGCCGCCCCGAAGACGAAAGCGGCGATCAGGAGCTTCAGTCCAGTTTTCTGATTGTGTGTCATTGTTTTTCTCCTTTTCCTGTTTCAGTTTCCTGTAGAGGGCTTCTGCAACGGCCCATCCGAGGTGATACATGTCGCTCTTCATGGTTGAGTTCCTTTCTTGCCACTCGCAGAGCGACATCTGCAATCAGCATAACCAGTCGTATCTCCGCCTCGGTAAGTCCCGCCAAGTGCGAGTAACGCTCTGTCGTTGTGTCGTATTTCATTGCGCAAAACTCCTATTCTTCGTGTGTTTACACGACGAAAGATTAAAAATTAAGACATCAGCTTTTTCAACGATTCCTCGTCGATGAGCCATTTTTTTGTCCCCGGGATTCGCACTGCATGGATCCGGCGATCCTTGATGCAGTTCAATACAGAAGCTGTTGAAATGCGGAGTTTTTCCGCTACTTCTTTGATTGTTAACATTTTACCCATTATCTGTTCCCTTTCGCATTTTTTCTGATAAGTCCCCATGTAAAGAGGTCCGGATGTTTCACTCTGAGAATAACCGCTTCGAGTTTTCTTCCTCCGCGTACCGGAATGCTTCCACGCCTGAAAGTGTGCCGAACAAAACCTTTTGGATTCGTCGTTCCAAATTCTGCAAGCGGCGCAAAAACTTCAAGCATTTCGCAACGTTCAAGACGTTCAAGAATCCAGTCGATACCTTGAGTATCGATAATTCCGCGCAGAATATCTGCTGATGTCGGTTGCTTCATGCGTCGTCGGGCTTCTTTTTCGACTTCGATAAAATACTGCCGAACTTTCTTGCCGATTTCGTTCCGCTCCAGCATTGCCAGATGTTTGGCGACGTCGAGGGTAATATAGTATTCCATGGAAGCAAACCGCCCCCGATTTTTACCATTAACAATTTTGTTAACGGCAAAATCTTGCCCCTCAATAAAATCGCTTAGTCGCTCTTTAACCCAGTTGCCAAACTGCCGTTTGCTTCCGAGCACTTTCCAGAGCTCTCTTGCATTGACTGTTTGCTGTTCTTCCCCGCCGATTTCGGCGACCGTCGTTTTGATGATCTGATTCATTTCAGACCTCCTTTGTTATGCCCTTTCGGGCGGTTGATTTTTTGCTCAAGACGATGTATGTTACGATTATGCCGAATGCAAAACCTGTAACAAAACCGCATTTGATAAACTGGAGCCAAAAATGTTTTCTGACCTTTTCGACAAAGCCTTTCAATTCTTCATCGACCCCGTCACTCAAAATGCCACTGTCGCCGGGTTCATTTTCGGTCTTGTTTGCGGATTCATGCTCGGTTCCATTTTTTGCAAAGGCTTCTATCTGCTGATCCGTGGAGTTTACTTTTCCGTTAAGACTGCTTGCATTCACAGAATTGAAGCAAAAACAGAGACTGAACGCCGCCGTGCACAAAAAGCGTTTATTGATGAAAAACAACGTCTCCAGCTTCATTTTGAGCAAGTTCTGAACGAGTGTTACCTGCTTGACCGGAACAATATGCTGTATTGCTCTGAATGCTATGCGGAGGGCTTGATTGCTCCTCTGAAAAATGACGGAAAGCATGTCCGGTATATTCATGTTTATTCCGGAAATCCGTTCAGAATCCATCCTCTGCTTCATGCTTACTGCATTCACTGCGGGAAGCTTTATGAAATTGATCTGGGGTGATTTCATTTTCTTTCTCCGCTGACCGGAAGTCTCAACCCTCCGGCATTGTGGTCATCGATGTAAATGTCCGCATAGATTTTTCGCGGATTGTTGCCGAATCGGGCGCACCGTTCCGGCAGGTTGTCATTGATCGCGTCAGGGCGCAAGCCGAGCTCCGCAAGGGCGGCGACGGCCTGTTCTAGGGTGGCGCCTTCGCGCATGGTGTACAGGATCCAGAGGTCGCCGCGTTCCTGAAGTTCGCGGATGAAATTCACCACTTCGCGGACAGGCTCGCCGATTTCCGGCCAAGCCTCACTGAAGATGGTCCCGTCGAAGTCAATCGCAAAAATCATTGCCAACCTCCATCAGAAAGCTTCATTTCCCCGACTGCCACGCCCAGAAACATTAACCCGAATGCGAGCCCGGGGAACATGTCTTTCTGCTCTTCCGGTTCTTCTCGATAGTTCGCCGGATCTTCCATCAGTGCCGGCAGAAACTCAAGCATGGTTAGCGCGGAGCGAATTCCTTTGGAATATTCGTCGGCGTCTTTTTTCCAGCCTTGCTGGTCCGCCTGTTTAATCTGTGCGCATTCCTCGCGCAGAATTTCCGCGATTTCCCCAGCCTCCGACATCCACTTGCAGAGCTTCCGGAAACGCTTGTCTCTTCTCTCTTTGTCAGTCATCTCTTATTCCTCCTTGTTTGTGTGAGCGGAACCATTCCCCGTCCTTGCGCTTCATCCATGCAAAAAGATTCATTTTGCCTGTTTCTCCTGATTAAAAGTTTTTCCCGTGTTTATACGGTCGTTTCTTGTTAAATTTCATTTTTTCAAGGATCGCAAGCGACAGATTCAAGCCCCGTTCTCCGGCGTAATCCATGATCCGGATGATCGCGTCTGCAAGTTCGATTTCAAGGCTTGAAAAGTCCGGGCAATGGTGATCCGGCTTGTTTCCGTCTCTCAATGCCTGCAAGGCTTCGGAAATCTCGCAATGAATCAAGGCCAGAACTTCGCCATCGTTGCACGGCTTTTCGT
>ERZ1026848.1090-NODE-1090-length-14557-cov-4.135361_pt1 | contig 14557 bp, 11 predicted proteins | sample MGYA00380154_ERZ1026848 | MGnify/ENA primary metagenome ERZ1026848 (study PRJEB33269, sample SAMEA4719790) | human gut metagenome | biome: human-associated habitat; feature: organic feature; material: feces | place: Cameroon | collected 2013-10 ...
AGTACGCGGAACACATGTTCCGCGTACTTTTTTCTTACTTTACCGCTGTGATGCGTCCATTCTCCACCGTAACGCCCCACGCCTCCTGCGCCGCCTTTACCGGCAGTGCCTGCACCGCCTCGGCCAGCACCGTTATCTGCTGATACACAGCCGCGCCGGTGGGCGAAACAAAGGTTCTCATCTGCATAGGTTCACAGAGCACCGTGGTGCTCTGTTCCGGCTCCACGGGCAGGGCATAGTAATATAGCCCGTCCCCGGCATCCAGCCAGTTCTGCCGCAGCGTGATCTGCGGGAGGGCGGAGGGCGTTCCGGTGGTCTTTCCCTCCGCGTCCACCCAGCAGGCGCTGAGCCGCAGGCGCAGGAACACCGTGGTGCTCCCGGTGTTTTCCGCGGTAATATCGGACTTGACGGAGCCGGACGCGGCGGAGCCTGTCACCTCCACACCGTTGACCTTTTCGCGAACGGCGCAGGTGACGATGGCGGGGGTAAAATTGCTCTGCACTTCCGCCCGGCGAAGCATGAAGGCCACCGCCACAGAAGCCAGCGCAACGGCGGCGGCCACGGCGATCACCGCCGCCGAGCGGCGCTTATTTTGCGGTCGTTGCAGTCTTTTCGCCACGTTACGCCTCCCTTCTGTTCACCACAGCATCGCTGCTGCCGGTGAGCCACTTCTTCTTAACGGCAGCTCCGTCAAACGTCACGGTTTTCGTCTGACTGTTCTCTACCGTCACCGTCTGCGCGCCGTCGGCGTACCGCCACGACCAGCTCTTCACCTGCTCCACCGTATAGTCGCCGCAGGGCAGGTCGTACACGGTGGTGCTGCCGCCGGCGGGTACCGTCACCTCCACGATGTAGGTCGGGTCAGCCTGAGAGGTCAGGCGATACACATACGTCCCAACGCCGTTGCTTTCATCCTCCGTCGCCTCTCTTGTGATGGTCACGCTGCCGTACACCGCCTTGAACCGTGCATAGAACACGTTGGTCTGGGGCGCGGGAAGCAGCTCGCTGCGCTTCGGCGTCAATTTGTCGGTCGCGTCATCCACCGTTCCCTTCTCCCCCACCGGGATGGTGCATTCGGCGTTCTGATACCATCCGTCAAAGGTATAGCCGCTCTTGGCGGCAGGGACGGAGCCACAGAAGTCATCATTGCCCGCCACCACCTCTATAGTCTTATTCAGTGTGCCGCCGCCATACGACCAGACGCGGTACTCCACCGTGTATTGCAGCGGCTCATAGTAGAAGATGATCTCGTTCTGACTGTTATCGGGGCGGAGGACGATGCTCTGGCTGACGGTGGACACGCAATGATAGCCGTCAATGGACTCCGCAGCGGCCGTGACCACCTCACCGTATTTGCCCGTGCCGTTCACAGGTGCGTGCAGCACATCGCCCGGCTGCGGGTTGTGGGGGTCGCTGCCGTAGCGGAGATAGCGGACAACATAGCTCTGTGTGTTGCGGGTATAGAACACGTACAGCTCCGTGCCCTCCTTCTGCACAGTGAGGGAGAAGGCTCCGGCGTTGACCTGCACCGTATCGCTGCTGTCGCCCCAGCGGACGGAGGCCGTGGAGCGCATCGTGAAGCCGCCGAAGGTCTGCGGCGTGATGCTGAGGGTGGCGCCGATCTCACCGATGCCCTCGGTGTGAACGGTGGACTCGGTGTAGTTGGCGTAGGTGCCGTCCGGCTGGAGGCTTGGCTCGTCCGTGGCGGCATCCACATTTTGCAGCATGTAGTGGATGGCATAGTAGGCATTCCCGGTGTTTTTGGTATAGTAGAAGGTGACGACATTATCCGGTGAACCCACGTAGCCGCCTTTGCCGTCCTCGACCACCGCCAGAACAAGCCGCTTGTAGAAGGCGTCCGGCACACAGTCCTTCACCACCGCAAAGCGCTCTGTGACCACCGCCTTGGGGGTTTCTTTCTCCACGACGCCGGTACCGGTGGACTCGGACTCGATCAGCTCACCTGTGTCATGATACCGGTATTCCACCTTATAGGACACCGTGGCGGCATGCACATAGTAGAACGTGAACACGTTGACGGTGGGGTTGGAGGGGGTGTCCTCCCCCATGGTGATGGAGTGGCTGGCCAGCGTGGGGTAATACCCTGTGTTGAAGCCGCTGTACAGCTGGTTGTAGGGGTCGCCGGCCTTGGGGTAGAAGGTACGGGTCGTCCCCTGATTGGCATAGCCCCGTGTGTCCCCGGCGATCTGACGGTGGTAGCCGCCGCCCTCACCGGCGTAATAGATGTAGGTGCGGCTCTCTCCGCTGCCATTGGTAACGGTGTAGGCTTTTCCGTCCTCCGGGCTGAACAGTGACGCGTCGTCCAGCAGCGCCTTCCACTCTGCGTCAGCCGTTTCCTTCAGCACGTAGTGAATGAGATAAGGCTGCGCGGTGAGATGGCTCCACTCGGCGTATACCAGCAGATCCTCCTTGACAGCCGTATCAGTGGGGGTAAGGGCGACCTTTTTCCCGCTCTTTTCATAGAACCAGCCGCCAAAGGTATACCCATGCCCCGACGGGTCGGTGGGATCGGCTATCTCGCCCAGCGTGGAGCCGTGATCCACCACCTGCGTGTAGTGCACCAGCGCTTCATTGCCGGTGGACTGATACTCCCTCATGTCCGCCAGCGAACGGAACATTTTCACCGTCCGCTGCACAGGCTTCCAACCGGCGTACAGCGCTACGTTATGGGCAGGCATAGTGCTGCCGGGGACGTACTCACTTCCCCCATAGTGGCCGGAGCTGGTGTACCAGCCGCTGAAGGTATAGGCGTCCCGTTCCAGCGTATCCGGGTACTGCACGCGCGTAGAGTCCACCCGGCCGTCGAGATCGTCTCCGTAGGGCACCGTCTCCGTTTCGATCTGGTTGTGGTTCTGCAGAGTCAGCTTGTACTCATTTCTCGTGTAGTAATACTGCGCCGTGATGGATGGCCGGCCGTCGGACATCCCCTCCTCATGGACGATCCTTGTGCCGTCCTTGCTGGCAGGTGCGGTAAATCCCGGCAGCGGCGGGCACGTCTGATGGTCGATGCCCTCATTGTTATCGTTGGCCTCTACGGTTTTGTACCGGGTGTAGTACACGCCGTTCTTCAGCACGCTGCCCTCCGTGTTTTCATTATGCAGCGTGGGCAGATACAACTCATAGTGCCAGGCAATGGGGATGCTCCATTTCACATTGGCGCCGTTGTCAAAGAAGGCCAGAAAGCTGACCCGGTCGGAATCGCCGTAGGTGGAAATGCGGCTCTCGTCATACAGCAGTGTGTCATCCAGCAGGGGATAGTAGCACTTGATGGTGGAGTTGCTGTGATCCTGGGTGTACTTGATGTTGAACTCACCGTTCCATCCGGCGAAGTAGGCGTAGTTGCCCCAGCCATCGTTGTCAAGGTGACCTGAACCGCCGTTTAATGTATGTGTGGCCTTCTCCGCGTCCGTCAGGGGCACCTTGTCGAACACCTCGCTGGGCCACAGGTCGCTGATGTCCGCGCCGTAGGGTGCGGTGAACTCCAGATAGTAATACTTGCGCTGGTTGCTGTTGTAGCTGCCGTCCTCCGGCAGCGTGCCCAGCTTATATGCCGCCCTATGCTCCTCCGAGATGAGGCTGCTCATGTCCTCGCCGTCGGGCACCTGCACCTCGCCCCATACGCCCTTCACTCTTTCCAGCAGCGTCATGTCGTTGTAGTCGCTGACATCCGGGCATTGATGGGCTATATTGCCGAAGTTATAGGTGCTGCCGCCCACCACATAGTAGTGGGGCGTACCGTTGTCGTTCCACGCATGTCCGTAGTAGAACCGCAGGGTGTATGCCCGGCGGCTGTACACCGTGTTGATAACGGTGGAGCCGTCACCCTGCACTTCCACCTGCATCTGTGTGCTGTCATACACATAGTGCCGCAGGGTGCTGCCCAGCTTGCAGGCATCCGTGTGCTGGCTGGGATCGGCCATGTGATCACGGTTGTCGCAGATGTAGGTGCTCTCCTCCAGTTTCGGCGAGTAGTTGCCCGTCTGATCGGGGTCGCTGCGGGGGTTCACGATGTCACCGGCCTTGGCGTCCACGGTGACGTTGGTGATATAGGTCATGTCCTCCGCCGTACACTCCGCGGTGGGCTTGCTGTTGGACTCCGGCTTTTTCAGCCAGTACACCACGGTGTACGTGGTGTCGGCACTCTCCCAGAGCGCTATGTAGCTGGCGTTCTCCGCCGGAACGGTGGTGGGCAGCGCGTCGGCCTTGCCGTCGCCCACGCCGTTTTCGTCCAGCTTGTCCCAGCCGGCGAAGCGGTAGCCGTGGCGGGTGGGGGTAGTGGCCACAAAGGGCGTACCATAGCGGGCGTAGACGTGCTCAGAGCCGTAGCCACCGTTGGCATCCAGCTTGACCTGATAGTAATTGCGGTCGTAGTAGCACTCGAACACGGTGGAACCGTCCGCCGCCACCGCCTCGGGATAGTGATACAGCTTGGTGAAGCCGCGCGCCCGAACCTCGTCCAGCCCCAGAGCTTCATTGGCGATGATGGTGCCCGTCAGGGCGCTGTCCCGCCTGTAATAGTCCACGTTCTCCGTGTACATGTCGTCGTGAATGTTCTGGAAGTAATAGCGGACAGCGTAGGACACCGCGATGGCCTTGTAGTAGACGTTGACGGTGTAGGTCTCCCCGGTGTAGTCCTTCCCCACCGACAGAGCCAGACTCTGGGCGCTTTCTGTGGCCGCGCCGGGGTCGGCGGTGTCCGGATCCTCGGCGCTCCAATAGGGCGCATAGCCCAGATAGGTGGGGGACAGCACCTTCTGGCTGTACGGCTCGCCGCTTTTGATCGTTGCGGAGAAGCCGGTGTAGATGGGCAGCTTGGTCACAGCGTCCAGATAGTTGACGGTGACGTTGATATATTCCGGAGCGCTGCTGCGGGACGCCCGGCGCTGCGTGCGTCTGGGCGCGGCAGCCGCCGCGGACGTCTCCTGCGTCAGCTCGTCCCTCTGGCGGTTCAGAGCGGCGGCGTCCGCCTCCACGTCGTAGGAAACAGTGACCTTGACGGCGTCGGAGGCGCTCTCGCCGCCCACGGCGCAGCGCACCATGGCGCTGCCCTTTTCCAGCGCGGGAGACACCATGGCATACGTCAGCGTCAGGGTCGCGGCGGTGGCGTCGTGGATGTTCACCCAGTCGCCGTCCAGCTGTATCTGCCACTGATAGTCCGTGTCGCCCGTCTCGCTGGCGGCCTCCAGCGTAACGCGGCCGGACTGGGGCAGCGTCACCTGCGTGGCCTTTGCGCCGTCCACCGTGACGGTGACGGCGTCGGACGCGTCGCCCACCACGGTCAGGCCGCCGGGCAGCAGCTCCATAAACAGCACAAGCCCCAGCAGCAGCGAGAGCAGCCGCCGGAAGCTCATGGTTCGGTTATTGATGCATTTCTTCATTCGGCGTCACCTCCCGCCCAGCCGTTCCCATGCGATCTGCGCTGTGTCCCCGCCCTCGCGCTGCACCGCAGCAGCCCGCACGCGGATTCTCAGCGCTTTGGACAGCTTTTCCAGCTCCGTGCGGGTCATATTCTCCGATACGTTCACCGCACCGCCGTCGATCAGCCCGGCATCCAGCGCCGTGTTGGGCGCCAGCTCCCGATAGTAGACATTGTCCTGCAAATGCGTCCAGCCGTCGGCCACCCGCCAGGACAGGCTGTCGGCTCCGTAGGTATAGGTGCGGTTATCCGCGCCCCGCGTCCAGCCGCCCTGTACCTCCGCAAAAACGTAGACAGCGGCCTCGCTGCCCTCAAAGTGGACGGTCAGGCCTTTTTCGGCGGCCACGCCGGGCTGCACCTGCACGCTGCCGCTGTCGGTAACGGTCAGGTCGCCGAAGGTGATGACCCGTCCCTCGTCCTGCGAATGGGCGGAGGCCACATAGCGGGAGAAGGTCACGCCGGTGAGGGCGAAGGTGGCCACCGCCAGATACAGCAGCCATGCCCGCAGGGGCAGGCGGCGCTTATTCGGTTTTGCCAGCCGCTTGCCTGCCATAGTCCTCTCCTGTGTCGCGTTTCTTCTGTAATACGTCCGGTACCAGCACCAGAACGGGGATCATCAGCACCAGGCACAGCGCGCCCAGCGGCGTGCGCAGGAACCGCACCGCCGCGCCCGCGCCGTGAAGCGTCAGTACCACCCGTCCCAGCACATCGGCGGGCGGCACGGTGTCCGCATCGGCGGTGTTGTTGGCGTCGCCCTTGGTCCGATAGCCCTCCGCCGTCACCTCCGTGACGCGGTGGGTGGTGGTGTTCGCGCCGCTGCGGAACATGATGATATCCCCGGCGCTGTACGTCTCCTGCCGGTGTACGATCACCAGATCGTCGGCGCGGATGGCCGGCTCCATGCTGCCGGTGAGCACCACCGCCGAGCGATAGCCCAGAATGGCGGGACTGTCGTTGTGAAAAAGTCTCTGCGCTGCCAGTGTGTACAGATTCGCCAGCAGCACCAGCGCCAGTGCCGCCACGAATACCCCTTGCACCGTCCTGATGACGGCACTTCCGATTTTTTTAGCCACGCTTGTGTCTCCTTTTTGTGTTTATGCCTGTGATGATAACGATCAGTGCCGCCGCGCCCGGCGCCAACACATACCACACCGGCGAGAACTCGTCGCCGGTCTTGTAGTCGGGCTTTTCCGGTTCGATGACCGTGCCGCCGGAGCCGCCCTGATCGACGACGGTCAGATAGAAGCCCAGCTCCTCCACATCCGTGGCGGCGTTGCCCAGCGCCGTGTCCGCCGCGTCCTGCGCGGCGCTCACCTCAAACAGCCACGACCACAGGATGGAAAAATCCTGCCGCTGGTTGCCGCCCACGGTGCCGCTGACGGCGCGCACCACCTGCCCCTTGTCCACCCCGTCGGGAAGGACGTAGGACGTTGTGTCGGCAAATGCCTCGCCGGTAAGGGCGGAGGTCACCGGCAGGGCGGCGTTCGTTTTTTTCTCATAGAGCACGGCGGTATAGCTCACCGTGCGCCCGGTGTTGTTTTTCAGCCGCACCACCGTCTCGCCCGCCGTGCCGGGGGCGATCACCCGCTGCCCGTTGGCGGCGTTCACATTGTCGTAGCTGCGGCGGAACAGCTCCAGCCGCGCCGCGCCCTGTCCGTCCGTCTCCGTGGCGCTGTCCCACGTGAGCCGGCCGGTGGTGTAGGTCAGAATATGCTCCGGGCGGGTGCCGCTGCTGGCATAGGTCACGCCCAGCGCCGCCGGAAGCAGGATAAGCTGGATGAGGAGCAGCGTCAGCACCACCTCCAGCCGATCGGTTTTTTCGCGGAGGCTCATGCCATCCCTCCCTTCCCCATCCGTTTTCCGGTACGCAGGCCGTCCGTCCGCCGCGCGGACAGACCGCCTATATACCGGAGCTCCCGCCTGCCCGCAAGGGGCAGGCGGGTTCTCGATGCCGCAGGGAATAGGGGTGTTTCTCCGCGACCCGTACAGCAAATTGGTTAAGATAGATTAGTCGATCTGGGTGACGGTCAGATACAAGCCAAGATGAATCTCGGGCATGTCATCATCAGCAGCATTGGCTGCCAGATCGCCCAGATAGGTGTCCTTCAAATCAATAGTATGATCTACTCTTCCATCAGCACCCTTGACTTCAAACGGCCACTCCCAGGAAATGCTGAGCTTATCGTTAGTCTCATTGGCAAGGTTCGTATTGGGTGCATACTGGGCATTGTGTCCACTGACAGCATCCGTAACCGCTTTAATAAAGGCCTCCTTGGTCGTATAATCAGTACCCTTGATAGCAGTATCATTGACCTTGATAATCAGCGGGCAGTAGAAGGTACCTGTGTCGTCACTCTGCCATTTTCCCGTAAGGTTCATACTTGCCACGTACTTGACATCCACCGCCACTTCGGGAGTGCCGGTCACAGACGCGGTCAGGCAGTTATCCTTCTTCGTGCCAGGCGCCACCAGATTGTCCGTTCCGTTAAACGCCACCACAGAATTGGCGATCGCGGTGACAGAAGTATCATCTGTCTTATATATCGGGTCAAACATGTCGCTGGTTCCCTGCACGTCCACGCCGAACTTGGCTACACGGGCGTTGTCCTCGCCATAGTTGCCGGTCGTGTACTTAGCGAACGTGCCGCCCACGAAGCAGCTGGTCACCAGCACCAGAGCCAGCAGCAGGCCGGCCACGCGCATGGTCTTTCCTGTTTTCTTTGTTTTCATACGTTTCCTCCATTCTGCTCCGGCACTCCCCCGGAGCTGCGTTTTTTTGTATTTTCTGCGCCTCCCCAGACGCGGGTTTACAGATCATTCGGCGGTCTTTTCCGCCTTCAGGCGCTCCAGCTCCCGGCGCAGCTGCTCCTTCTCCTCGTCGTCGGCGCGGGTCTCCCGGCGGCGGCGCAGAATATCCCACACCACGAAGGCGCACACCGGTACGCCGATGAAGATCACCATGCCCAGCGGCTTTTGCAGGAACAGCGCGAAGTCGCCCACCTTGGGAATACGGCCGCTGTACTGGCCGATGATCTGGTCGGCGCTGATAGGCTCGTCCTCGGTGTTGTTGGCGTCGCCCTTGGTGACGAATTCCGTCCGGTCGGCGCTGATGGAGACGATGCGGTGGGTGACCACGATGCTGCCGTCCATAAAGGCCACCACGTCGCCCACCTTCAGCTCGTCAATGTCGGCCTGCTTGGTGAAGATCAGGTCGCCCACCTCGATGTGATCCTCCGCCGTCCCGCTCATGGAGCCGGACAGCACCACCATGGGCGCCACGCCCAGCACGGTGGGCGGCGTCTCCGGGTGGAGGGTTCCCTTGACGATAATGATGATGTTGCACACCAGAAAGAACCCGAACACCACGCACAGCACCGCGCCGATGACATTCAGCGCCGCGCCGCTTTTCTTTTCTTCTGTCATGTGTTTACCCCTTCCAAAATTATTTTTATATGGACGATCCATATATACACATGCCCAAATTGTCATTCTGAGCCGGTGATGGCCACCGGCGCGGGGATCCGTTTTCCCCGAAAAAAACAAAAAAACCGGCTGCAAAAGAACGCACCCTGCGGGTACGCTGTTTTTGCAGCCGGTCAATCATGCAGTCAGTCCTGTTTAGACACCTTGGCTTTGCGTCTCAGCCTTTCGGCTGATTTGCCAAATATTCGATACATGGGTATTATATTCTTTTTATCGTGTTTCGTCAAACGTCATCTTGTACAAATTTTTGTGTATTCTTGCGTCGATTTTTGGCGAATACGCCTATTCCAGCTCCTCGAGCGCGGCCAGCACCCGCCGGTAGGCCGTCTCCGTCTCCGCCAGACGCGCCTGTGCGCCGGACAGCTCGCCGCGGCGCAGGCACTCCGTCATGTCCGACGCCAGCGCCCGCAGCCGCTCCAGCCCCAGATTGGCCGCCACGCCCTTGAGGGTATGCGCCGCGCGGAAGGCGGTCTGCACATCGCCGCGCCCCAGCGCTTCGGACAGCTGGGGAAACGAGTCGTCCAGCGGAAACAGCCGCAGGAATCGCAGCGCATGATCCGCGCCGCCCAGGCGCGGCGCGGCCTCGGCGGCGGTGCCTCCGGCAATACGATAGAATTCCTCAAGCGTCATGGCGCTTCCTCCTTATGCATTCCACGATGGTGCGCAGCATCTGCGCCGCGTCCAGCGGCTTGGGAATATGCCCGTCCATGCCCGCCTCCAGACAGGCCGCCACGTCCTCGTCAAAGAGGTTGGCGGTCATGGCGATGATGGGCAGCGCCGCGTCGGGGCGCTCCATGGCGCGGATGGCGCGGGTGGCGTCCAGCCCGTCCATGACCGGCATCATCACGTCCATGAGTACCGCGTCCAGCTCTCCGGGCTTCGACGCGGCGAATGTCTCCACCGCCTCGCGGCCGTCCCGCACCTGTACCACCTGCGCACCGGCGTCCTCCAGCAGATAGACGGCGATCTGGCGGTTCAGGTCGTTGTCCTCCGCCACCAGAATGCGGCAGCCCGTCAGGGACGGCAGCGCCGCAGGTATGGCCGCCGGCTCCGGGATGGCGCAGGGTGTCACCGGCATGCTGATCTCAAACCGGGTGCCCTTGCCGGGGGCGCTGTCCACCCGGATGGTGCCGCCGTGCTCGTCCACAATGCGCTTCACCACCGTCAGCCCCAGCCCCACGCCCTCGATGGTGTTGGCGCGGCCTGCGTTCTCCTGTGCAAAGGCCTCGAACATGTGCTTCTGGAACTCCTCGCTCATACCCACGCCGTCGTCCTCGCAGATAAACGTCAGCCGGCAGATGCCGTCCGCGTCATAGGCGGTACGGAAGCGGCAGCGCACCTCGCCGCCGGGAAAGCTGTATTTGATGGCGTTGCCGATGATATTCTGGCCGATTTGCCGCAGATACAGCGGGTTGCCCTGGAGCTCGTCATATTCCAGCGCCATCTCCGGCTCCGCCAGCGTCACGCCGCGCTCCTCCGCCTGCGCCCGCGCCAGCAGCATGACCTCATCCAGCTCCGTTGACAGGCGATAGGGCATGGTCACGGAGGCAGTTTCCTTCCGGCTCAGGCGATTCAGCGTCAGGACGTCGTTGACCAGCGCCAGAAGATAGCGCGCGGCGGTCTGCGCCTTCTCGCGGCAGTCCTGTACCCGCTCCCGGTCGTCCGGGCTGCGTCCGATGATCTCCAGCATGCCCATGATGATGTTGATGGGCGTGCGGATATCGTGGCTCATGCTGCGCAGGAAGTCCGTCTTAGACTGATCCGCCGCGGTGGCGCGCTGCACCTCCGCCTCCAGCTGCCGCTGGTAGATCTTCTCCCGGCGCTTGCGCTCCTGATCGGCGCCCATCAGAAGCAGCAGCATCACCACCACCGCCGCCGCGTATACGCCGAAGACGGCGATGACCGCGTTGCGGCTTCGGGCGAACACATAGCTCTCCGCCATGAATACATACAGGCGGTAGTCCCGATACAGGCCGCGCACGCCGAGAAACGCCCCGTTGGTGTTGATCCGCGTCATGGTGCTGCCGCCGCCGGCCTCGTCCAGCGCACGGATCAGGGCGACCTGCGAAACCGGCTTTCCATGCTGCGTCTCGTCGCTGGAGCCGATGACCGTCTCGCCGTCGGTGATATAGGCATAGACCCTGCTGCTCATCACCGTCTCATACCCGGCCAGCAGGCTCTCCACCGACGACTGATAGGCCGCCAGCTCGCCGGTCCTGCGCAGGCGGGCGCAGAAGATGACGCCCGGCGCGTCCTGCCGCGCCACCGCCGCGATGTCATAGAATTTACCGTTGCGGGTCAGGCGCTGGGAGAATATTTTCTCCGGATACTGCCGTATGGCGGCGATGGCGCTGCCGGTGTACAGGTCGCGCCACTCGCCCTCGCCGCAGGCAAACTCCGGCTTCAGCTCGCCATCCAGCACCAGCACGTCGGTCATGCGCTGGCGCTGTGCGTAATCCTCCAGATATTCGTCTGTCCAGATACCGGGCAGCAGCACGCCGGATGTGGCCAGCTCCGCCGCCTGCTCCGTCAGGCGCACAAGGCTCTTCACCTCGTCCGCCACGATGATCTCCCGGTAGGTGACGCACTGGCGCTCAAGATAGTGCACCGTGCGATCCATGGTGCGCTGGGCGTCCCGGCGGCCGAGATATATCCCCACCAGCGCCGTGGCCGCAACAGCCGCAAGCCCCACCGCCAGCATGATCAGAAGGGCGGCCTTGTTGGAAATTCTCTTCATCATGGCGTCACCCCACCAGGGCCGCTTCCGCGTCCACACCGTATCTTGTCAGAATATCCGCGATGGTGCCGTCCTCCTTCATCTCCGCCAGCACCGCGTCCAGCTGCTCGGCCAGACCGCGGTCGTCCTCCAAGCCGAAGGCCGCACCCAGCCCCACACGCAGCAGCTCCTGCTCCAATATCCGGTAGCTGCCCGTATGGTAGCTCATAAAGTGCCGGTAGGCCGTCTCGTGGCCGGCTCCGGCATCCACGTAGCTCTTGTTCAGCGCGGCGAACACCTCGTCCATGCTGACGAAGCTGTACACGTTCTGTACCTGCTCCACGCCGTCCACCTGATGGTTCAGCAGCAGCTCCTCCGGTCTGGAGCCGTTCTGCACGGCGATCCGCTTTCCATTCAGATCGCTGAGCCGGTAAATGCCGCTGTCGCTGCGTACCACCATCACCTGACGGCTGTACATATACGGCCCTGCCCACTGGTAGCGATCCTCGCGTCCGGTCATGGAAAAGCAGCCCCAGAGACAGTCCACCCTGCCCTGCTCCAGCAGGATGTCCTTGAACTGCCATGCGATCTTCTGAAATTCCGGCTCGTATCCCATACGGCGGCAGGCTTCCGTGGCGATCTCCACATCAATGCCGGCAAAGGAGCCGTCCTCGTCCAGATAGAAGTACGGCTCGTAGTTATCGCTGCCGATGACCAGCTTCGGCAGCGGCTCGTCCTGCTCCTGCCGTCCGCAGCCGCACAGCACCAGCGCGCACAGCACCAGCAGCGCCGCCAGCCGTTTCCCTATATGCGTCATTGGCTCTCCTCCCCGGTGTAAACCTCGCGGCGCAGCGTACCCTGCACTTCCCGCAGGCACTCCGTCAGCAGCGGATCGAAGGCGCCGCACTCCCCCGCCGCGATCATCTCCATAGCCTTGTCCATGGGGTACGGCTCCTTGTATACCCGGCGGCTCACCAGCGCGTCGAACACGTCCGCCAGCCCCGCCACCTGTGCCGCGATGGGTATTTCCTCGCCCCGCAGCCCGTCCGGATAACCCTTACCGTCAATACGCTCGTGGTGCCAGCGGCATATCTCCGCCGCCGTTTCCAGCAGCGGCTCGCCCTGATAGTCCTTCATGCTGCGCAGGATCGTCTCGCCTATGACCGGATGTCCCTTGATGATCTCAAATTCCTCCGCCGTCAGCTTGCCGGGCTTGTTGAGTATCTCGTCGGGAATGTCCAGCTTGCCGATATCGTGAAACATGGCCGCCGCCGCAATGCGCCGGCAATCCGGCCGGGTGAGCCGGTACCGGTCGGTCTTTTCCGTCAGGCGCTCCAGCAGCAGCTCCGTCAGGCGGCGGATATGGCGGGCGTGATCGCCGCCCTCGCCGTTGCGGTAAGCCACGATCCGCGCCAGCACGTCGGCCATCATGCCGCTGCTGCGCTCCTGCGCACGCGCCTGCTGTATCAGCACCGATGTGAGCCGCCGCTGGCGGGCGTACAGCTTCACCGTGTTCATCACGCGGCGGCGCACCACCTGCACATCGAAGGGGCGCTCGATGTAATCCGCCACGCCCAGCTCATAGGCGTGGCTCATGCTATCCGCCGAGGTGTCCGCCGTGATCATGATGACCGGTATGTCGTCCAGCAGCTCCCGCCGCTGCATCTCCTCCAGTACCTGAATACCGTCCATGCCCGGCATGATCATATCCAGCAGCACCAGCGCGATGTCGGTTCCATATTTTTCCAGCTGTGCCATGCACTCCGCGCCGTCCGCGGCCTCTGCCAGCTGAAACTCCCCGCCCAGCATCTCCCGCAGAATGGCGCGGTTCAGGGGCGCATCGTCCACGATGAGGATGCGCTGCGCCGTCTCGCCGCCGGCCGTCTCCTCGTCCCCTTCCCTGACCACCGCGTCCTTTCTCCGCTTGGCGCGGTACATGAGCCGGTCGGCGCGGTGGGCGGCCGCCGCTATCGTTTCACCCTGCGCCATCACGCAGCCGATGCTGACCGTCAGCCGCAGCTCATCGCCGCAGCCGGGTATGTCGGCGCTCTGCACCCGCTGCCGCACCGTCTCCAGCATGGCGGCGAACTCCTTTTCCTCCGCTTGGGGCACCAGTATCAAAAATTCGTCACCGCCGTACCGCACCAGCGAGCCGCGGCTGCCCAGCTCCCGGCGGATCACCTCCGCCAGCGCCCAGAGCGCCTTGTCCCCCACGCTGTGCCCGTACACGTCGTTGTACAGCTTCAGGTCGTCCATATCCACCAGCGCCACGCCGCCGCGGAACGCCTCCGCGCTCATGTCGCGCTCGTAGTGGTTGCGGCTGAGCGCGCCGGTCAGAACGTCCTGCTCCTGCTCCTGCGTGTCGCGTCCGGAGATCACCAGCACGTTGTCGTCCACCCGGTCGATACGGATGTCGTACTGGCGGTACGCCTGCCCGCCCTGCCGGAGACGCAGGCGAAAGCTGTCGTTATCCGCGTTCCCATCGAAAAAGCCGCGCAGGTTTTCGCCGCTGAGATAGCGCGTCCAGACATCCTTTTCCGCTGACACGGCGCAGCCGTCCCGGAAGATGTTCCGCAGCTCGTCCACGCTGTACCACTTGTCGCTGATCCCCTGTGCCAGCCCGGTCTTGCACACCCGCAGCTTGCCGCAGCTCCTGTCGTATTCGCACACCGTGTCGCAGAAGGGCAGCAGCGCCGCAATAAACCGATCCTTTTCCATCATAACGATTACCCCATACCGTCACGCCGTCGCCGGCATTTTTTCTGTATATTATACCGAAATCCGCCGGGTATTGCAACAGCCGCAGCAGGAAAAAGCGCGGCCTTTCGGCCGCGCTCAGACTGTCAAAAAACCTGCCCGGTCACAGGTATCGGAGGGAAGGATAGTGTGAAAGGGAACCGTCAGGGTTCCCTTTCGCGTTC
>ERZ1026848.1092-NODE-1092-length-14522-cov-3.763531_pt1 | contig 14522 bp, 7 predicted proteins | sample MGYA00380154_ERZ1026848 | MGnify/ENA primary metagenome ERZ1026848 (study PRJEB33269, sample SAMEA4719790) | human gut metagenome | biome: human-associated habitat; feature: organic feature; material: feces | place: Cameroon | collected 2013-10 ...
GACAGGGCGCCGTGGGCCGGCGTGTCGCCCGCGCCGAAGCAGGGACCGCAGAAGGCGTTCTTGATGACCGCACCGGCGGCCATGAGCTTGGCAGCGGCGCCGTTGCGCACCAGGGCGATGGCCTGGGGTTCGCTGGCGGGATAGACGGAGAGCGAGAACTCGCCGCAGCCGGTGCTCCGGCCGTCCAGGATGGAGGCGGCCATACAGCAGTTCTCGAACGAACCGCCCGCGCAACCGGCGATGATGCCCTGGTCCACCCAGACGCCGCCGTCATGGATCTTGTCGCGCAGCTTCAGGCCTTCACCGGCCTTGCCGAACTGCTTGCGGGCCTCTTCTTCCACGGCGGCGAACAGCTCGTCGGCATGGCGCACCACTTCGGCCACGGGATAGGCGTTGCTGGGATGGAAGGGCAGGGCCATCATGGGCTCGATGGCGGACAGGTCCACGCGGATGCAGCGGTCGAAGCAGGCGGGCTTGTCGTGACGCAGCTCGGTGTAATCGTCGGCGCGGCCGTGCATGGCCAGGTAATCGCGCACCTTGTCGTCCGTGGTCCAGATGGAGGACAGGCAGGTGGTCTCGGTGGTCATGACGTCGATGCCGCAGCGGTATTCCACGGAAAGGCCCGCCACGCCGGGGCCGGCGAATTCCATGACCCGGTTCTTGACGAAGCCGTTCTTGAACACGGCGCCGATGAGGGCGATGGCGATGTCCTGCGGGCCCACGCCGGGACGGGGAGCGTTCTCCAGCCAGACCAGCACCACTTCGGGACGGGCCACGTCGTAGGTCTTGCCCAGCAGCTGCTTGACCAGCTCGGGGCCGCCTTCGCCCACGGCCATGGTGCCCAGGGCGCCGTAGCGGGTGTGGCTGTCGGAGCCCAGGATCATCTTGCCGCAACCGGCCATCATTTCACGGGCGTACTGGTGGATGACCGCCAGATGGGGCGGCACGAAGATGCCGCCGTACTTGCGGGCGGCGGTCAGGCCGAAGAGGTGGTCGTCCTCATTGATGGTGCCGCCCACGGCGCACAGGCTGTTGTGGCAGTTGGTGAGCGCGTAGGGCATGGGGAAGCGTTCCAGGCCGCTGGCGCGGGCCGTCTGGATGATGCCCACATAGGTGATGTCGTGCGAGGCCAGGGCGTCAAAACGCAGGCGCAGGGTGGGGTCGTCCCCGGCAGCCGTGTTGTGGGCGGCCAGGATGTTCCAGGCCAGGGTATTTTGACGGGCAGCGGCGCAGTCGATGCCGCGCGCCGCGGCTTCTTCCTGTTCCATCAGGGTGTTGCCCTGCACAATGACCGGTTTGTCGCTCAGTTGGATCATCTTGCTTCCTGCGTAGTCTGTGCTGTGCCGTGATGGCGATAAAAGGCAGGCCCGGCCTTTCCCCGTCCACGGCGACGGGGCGATGCGCAAGCATCCGGCGGGCGTGAAATTTTGCACCAGATACTATGCCACAGGCCAAAATGCTTTGGCAATGCCCGGAAGGGGCGCGCGTTTTTTGGGGTGGGAAGCCCCCCCTTTACTGGCGCGAAAAGGGGCCCTTCCCCAAAAGCCCTCCATCCTCCCCCGAACGCACTCTATCTTGAAGGGTGCCAAGCGGCACCACTCCTATGATTTTTCTGTGCTGAAGGTCCCCAACGGGCCCCACCAGCAAAAAAAGTTCTCTTGAGCTCCAGTGGGCGCATGGGGCCAGACGCAAAAAGGACGCCTCACGGCGTCCTTTTTCATATATTAGGGAAGGAAGAGCGGCTCTATTCCACGGTCACGCTCTTGGCCAGGTTGCGGGGCTGGTCCACGTCCTTGCCCAGATAATCGGCCATCTCGTAGCTGAACAGCTGCATGGCGGGCAGGGCCATGAAACCGGCCAGGGGAGCGGGCAGGGCGGGAATCTCCCAGACATCGTCCACGGCCAGATCCATGCCCGGATTGGTCAGGGCGATGACCTTGCCCTGACGGGCCTGCACTTCCACGATGTTGGATTTCACCTTGGGGAAGAGGGCGTCGTCCAGAGCCAGGGCAAAGGTGGGGAAGGCCGGATCGATGAGGGCGATGGGGCCGTGCTTCATCTCGCCGGCGGCATAACCTTCGGCATGGATGTAGGAAAGCTCCTTGAGCTTGAGCGCCCCTTCCAGGGCCAGCGGGTAGCAGTGGCCGCGGCCCAGATAGAAGAAGTTGCGGGCCTGGGCATAGGCGCGGGCCAGCTGGCGGGCCTTCTCGTGCATGGCGGGCAGGGCGGCATCCAGCTGGGCGGGCAGGGATTCCAGCAGGGCGATCTGGCGGGCGCGGGCCGCCGCGTCCATGATGCCCTGACGGCCGCCCCAGTACAGGGCCACCAGCGCCAGCATCAGCATCTGGCTGCACATGGCCTTGGTGGAGGCCACGCTGATCTCGGGCCCGGCCTGGGTGTAGATGACGGCCGAGGACTCGCGGGCGATGGACGAACCCACCACGTTGCACAGGCCCAGCACCGGCACGCCGTGTTCGCGGGCGATGCGCAGGGCGGCCAGGGTATCGGCGGTCTCGCCGCTCTGGCTGATGACCAGCACCATGTCGTCCTTGTCCAGGGGCAGGCTCTCGCGGTAGCGGAACTCGGAAGCGATCTCCAGCTGCACCGGCACCTTGGCCCAGGGCTCGATGAGATGCCGCGCCCAAAGGCCGGAATGGTAGGACGTGCCGCAGGCCACGATATGCAGACGGCGCGGCACGGGCAGGGCGTCCAGCTCGGGCAGGAGCACGGTGTCACGCGCGGCGTTGAGGCGACCGCTCAGGCCATCCACGATGACCTGGGGCTGCTCGAAGATCTCCTTGAGCATGAAGTGGCGGTAGCCGCCCTTCTGGGCCGCCTGCATGTCCCACTGGATGGTCTGGGGCTCATGCTCCACGGGGGAAAGGTCGGCCAGGCTCAGGATCTCATACTCGGAATTGGTGGCGTGCACGATCTCGCCGTCTTCCAGAAAGACCACCGTGCGCGTGTAGGGCAAAAAGGCCGGGATGTCCGAAGCCACGAAGTGCTCGCCCGTGCCGATGCCGAAGATGAGCGGGGCGGACATGCGCGCGGCCCAGATCTCACCGGGATATTCCCGGCTCATGAGACAGACGGCGTAGGCGCCGTGGGCCCGGCGCAGGGCCGCGGCAAAAGCCTTGAGCAGGTCGGCTTCCTGCTTGTGGCAGTCGGCGATGAGGTTGACCAGCACTTCCGTGTCGGTCTCGGAATGGAAGACATAGCCCTTCTGCAGCAGCTCTTCCTTCAGTTCCTGATAGTTCTCGATGATGCCGTTATGCACGATGGCCAGGCGGCCGTCGTTGGAAGCATGGGGATGGGCATTGCGCTCGGCGGGCACGCCGTGCGTGGCCCAGCGGGTATGGCCCATGGCGCAGGTGGCCATGGAAACAGGCTCCTTGGCCAGCTTTTCCTCAAGGGCGGAAAGCTTGCCCTGGGCACGGGTGATGCACAGCTCGCCGCGCTGCACGCAGGCAACGCCCGCGGAATCATAGCCGCGGTATTCAAGACGCCGCAGGCCTTCGATGACCACAGGCACCGCCGGACGGTGCCCGGCATATCCGATAATGCCACACATGGTGACCTCCTATGCGATAAGGGATGGCGGAGAGGGGAGCTTTTTTGAGGGGGGAAGGGAACCTTTTCCTGGCGGAAAAAAGGTTCCCTTCCCCCCCTCAAACTCCCCCCATCCTTCCAAAAACCGCTCATATGCTGTTTTGCCCCACAGGGCAATCCCTGCTCCGGGACGTACGGCGCCCGAAAAAATCAGGGAAAAATGCCGCAGGGAACGGCTATTTTGTCAGTAAAGTCCCGGCCCGGCAAGTGCCCCTCAGGAGGGGCCCCCGGGAGGGCGGAGACCCGCCCCTTGCATCCCCGGAAAAAGCGTGCTTTTCCCATCCATATGGCCGCCTGGAGACATCTGGTCTGCCTTTCTGTTCCCGCAAGCTAAAAGCAAACCGTCCGCGAGTAGTTATGGTCCCGTGACTTCGGGTCATGCCCGGCAATGTCATACAATAAAAAAGAGGCTGCCCTTGCGGGCAGCCTTTAATAAGCGGGTTTTGGGGGAGGAGGGTTTCCTCCCCCAGCCTTTATCTTTCCTAGATACCGGCGCTTTCCAGCACGCGGCTGTTGTAGACTTCGATCTTGGCCTTCTGTTCCAGCATGCGCATGAAGGTCTGGTACATGCCTTCCACGCGCTTGCGCTGCACCAGCTCGGTGAGCAGGGTCTCCATGCCGGCCCAGCCGTCGGACTTGGGCTGTTCCACGGCGGTCACACGGCAGAGCAGGGCACCGCACTTGCTGCTGTCTTCCTGCTCGTACACGCTGAAGGCCTGGTCGATCCAGGTCTGCGGCGCGGCGCGGAAGATGACCTGGTTCATGGCCGGGTTGGGCACGAAGCCGGCCAGGGCGCCGTCGCGGGTCAGGTCGGCGCTCTGCACGCGGGCGGCGTCTTCAGCGGGCAGCGCGCCGTCGGTCATGGCCTTGCGGATGGCAGTGGCCTTTTCCATGGCGGCCTGCAGGGACTTTTCCGCCACCAGGGCCTTCATGACGCGGTCGCGGGCCTGATCCAGAGTGGGCGTGGTGGACGGCTCGGAGGTGAGCACCCGCACCACCAGGTAGCGGTCACCGGCTTCCAGGGCCGTGTCCACAGGGGAGTTGGCCGGGGCCTTCATCAGGCTGGCCGCCATCTCGTCGCTGATGCCCAGGATCTTCTGCAGTTCGGCCTGGCCCACCAGACCGGTACGTTCGGCCTTGAGCAGGGGCTGTTCCTTGCCGTCGGCATCCTTGTAGCTGCCGACGCTGGCCGCGCTTTCCTGCAGGGGACGGTTGTTGATGTTGTCACCGATCAGGCTGTCCAGCACGTCGTTGACCTTTTCCACGCCTTCCTGCTTGGCCAGGGTGGCGCGCACTTCGGCTTCCACTTCGGCAAAGGGCTGCACGCTGGCGTCCTTGCGCTCTTCCATCTTGATGATGTGCAGGCCGAACTGGCTGCGCACGGGCTCGGAGATCTGGCCGGGCTGCAGGGCCCAGGCGGCATCTTCGAAAGGCTTCACGGTCTGGCCGCGCTGGATCCAGCCCAGCTCACCGCCGGGGCCGGCGGCATTGGGGCCGTTGTTGGCATTGGCCACGGCGGCAAAGTCGCCCTTTTCCGCCTCGCTGCGGATGCGGACGGCCTTTTCCATGGCCTGCTTCACGGCCGCTTCGGGAGCGTTCTCCGCCAGGGGCACCAGGATGTGGGCCACCTTGACCTGCTCGGGCTGGCGGAAGCGCTGCTTGTTGGCTTCATACCACTTGAGGGCGGCCTCGGCGCTCACGCTCTCGGGGCGCACCAGGCCTTCGGGGGCCACGGCCACATATTCCACTTCCACGCGGGGCTGACTGGCCAGCTCGGCCTTGTGGGCCTCGTACCAGGCGTTGAGCTCTTCCTCGGTGGGCTTCACCGAAGCGGCAAAATCGGCAGCGGGCAGGTACAGGTACTCCACCGTGCGCTGCTGGGTGAGGAAATCATAGTACTTGCGGGCTTCGTCACCGGCGGCCCAGGCGCTGCCGGCCACGGTGCGCATCACCTTGTCACGCAGGATGCTGTCCGCCAGGCCCTGTTCGTATTCGGCCACGCTCATGCGCTGGGCTTCGATGTTGCGCTTGTAGGCCTCGGGATCGAACTTGCCCTGGGCGTCCTGGAACGCGGGCAGCTTGGAGACCACATAATGCATCTCTTCAGGGCTCACGGTCATCCCCACGCGGGCGGCTTCCTGACGGATCAGCTGGGCGCTGATGAGCTCGTTGAGCACCTGACGGCCCAGCTTCTGCTGCACCAGGGCCTCACGGGTCAGGGAGGGATCGTTGCGCATGGCGTATTCGGCGGCCCGCTGATAGGCCTGCTCGAACTGCTGGGCCGTGATGGCCTCACCGTTGACCTTGGCCACCACATTGCTGGAACCGCCGTCGGTCAGGCTGCCGACGCCCCAGAACATGAAGACGAGGATGATGATGGCGAAGGCTACCTTGACGCCAAAGGACTGGGCATTGGAACGGATATAATCAAGCATGGGCACTCCGAAAAAAGGCACGGAATTTATTGCCCGCAAAGATTCGGGCAACGGACAACTATAGGGGCATTCCGGCAGAAACTCAAGAAGAGCGCGGCAACGCCCCGCCGTCCGCCGAGAATGGTTGACAACCCTTTCACCGCTGGCTACTACTTGATAGTAGACTAAGTCTACTATTATCCTCATCCATATTTTCAGGCCCTCTCGGCCATTTTTCTGGAGGCTGCTCATGAAATATGACAGACGCTTTGTACTTCGTGGACTGGCGGGACTTCCCCTGGCGGGACTCGCGCTTTCCCCGGCGAAGAACACGCTTGCCGGTCAACAATCTTCCTCCCCTCGCCAAAGTACTTTCCAGCGCTTCTCGCAACGCGGAGGCGATTTCAGCTGGACGCCCCATCCTCTGGACCCTGCCGAATGCGCTCCTGTGGCCTACGATGGCTTCTGGCATAATTTGAACGCCTGCGGATACGGCGCATTTTACAGTATCGTCGGCATGCTGGCGGAAAAATATGGCGCGCCGTACGACCAATTTCCTTTTTCCATGCTGGCAGTCAACGAGGGGGGTGTCATCGGCTGGGGCACCATTTGCGGCGCGCTGTACGGAGCGGCAGCGGCCTTTGCCCTGTTCTGGAACCGGGAAGAGTGCGCCCCCATGGTCAACGAGCTTTTCCGCTGGTATGAGACGACGTCCCTTCCCGCCTACGACCCAGGCCCGACCGCCAAGGGAGTCGCAGGGACGCTTCCGGCCACGGCCCCCGGCTCCGTGCTCTGCCATGTATCCGTATCCACATGGTGTCATGCGTTCGACATGAGGGCCAACAGCCCCGAACTGGGAGAACGATGCGCCCGTCTAACCGCCGATGTGGCTCGTAAGGCCATCGAGATCTTCAATGCCAAGATATCCCAAGGCGCGTCATATCAGGGCGTCATTTCTGCCCAATCAGCCGTCGCCCAATGTTCTACCTGCCACGCCGCAAGCAAGAAAGCCGACATACAGAAAGGCCAGATGAACTGTACTCCTTGCCATGGAGGCAATCCCCATCTCACCGACAAGTTCAATAATCATCCGTAATATCGTGCGCCTTCTCCCATAAAGCGCGCCAAAGCGGGAAGGTGTCGTGTCTGCCATGGCACAGGAAGTGACGGCATCGGAAGCAGTGCTCTCGTGGGGAAAAGAAAAGCCACCCGTATGGCCAGCCGCGTGCACGCCCCGCCGCCTGCTGACAAGCGATGTCCTTTGCCCTATATGCAGGGGATGGATCATACAGCTATCGAAAGCCTGCTGCAGGCCGTGGCCCGGGGGGACATCCCGCCGGAACAGGCCCTGCGGCATCTGGGAGACGCCACTGCGGCCGACAGCCTGCAGGGCCTGCATCTGGATCATGAACGCGCCCTGCGTACCGGCCTGGGCGAGGTCGTCTTCGCCCAGGGCAAGACCGACGGGGCCCTGGTGGGGGCCGTGCGCGGCCTCAGCCTTCGCGGCGCCCCCGTGCTGGTCAGCCGCGCTTCGGAAGCGCAGGGGGCCCTGTTGCAACGCGAATTCCCCGCAGGACGCTACTGGGCGCAATGCCGTCTTTTCTGTCTGGGCGGTGAAGGCCGGGAAGTGCCGGAGCTGGGCCCGCCGTGGCCCGAAAGGGGCGAGATCATGGTGGTCACGGCCGGAGCGGCCGACATCCCCGTGGGCGCCGAAGCCTACGGAGCGCTGCGCTTCTGGGGCCACGACTGCGGCTTCCTCACCGATGTGGGCGTGGCCGGGCTGCACCGCCTTGCCCCGCACATCCGGGATCTGCGCGCCGCCCGCCTCATCATCGCCGTGGCCGGCATGGAAGGCGCCCTGCCCGGCGTGCTGGCCGGGCTGGTGCCCTGCCCGGTGCTGGCCGTCCCCACGTCCGTGGGCTACGGCGTGGGCGCGGGCGGCATGGCCGCCCTCCACAGCATGCTCTGCTCCTGCGTGCCCGGCCTGGCCGTCCTCAATATAGACAACGGTTTCGGCGCCGCGGCCTTCGCAGCCAAACTATTGCGCCATGCCTGATGCGCGCACAGATGTGCACAACAAGCGCAACTATCTGTTTTTTAAACAATATTTTTTAAATCCCGCGCTCTCCGAAAGGAGGGCACCCCCGTATCCCGGGACGGCCCGCAAGGCCGTCCCGGCCGGGCCGCCAACGGCGTTCACGCCAGCGGACGGCCATGACAGCATTTTTCCCACCCCTTTTCCTCTCTCCTGCGCAGGACGTCCCGAAACACAGCCATGTCACGGGCACTGTCCCTGCCGGGAGTGCTGGCACTGTTGATGCATCTGCCCGTACAGACATCACGGACAGGCCGGGCAGGCATCCTTCACATCTTCAACGACCGGAGCAACTATGACACCGCACCAGATGCTGGACGCGCTTTCACGCCAGACCGGGGCCGCCCTGGCATTCAACGGGGACGGCCTGTGCCGCCTGCGCTTCGACGGCCGCTTCATCGTGGACCTTGAGGTCACGGACGACGAGGACGCCATCTATCTGTATGCCCGCCTGGGGACGCTCCCTGCCGGTGAGCAGGGCAGGGAACTGATGGCCCGGATGATGCGGGCCCATTGCCTGGGCCGGGAGAGCGGCAACACGCTTTTCGGCCTGGACGGTGAGGAGATCATGGCCTTTGCCCGCGTGGCGGCGGCCGAAGCCGGGGAAGGGACGCTCTTCACCGCGCTGGAAGATTTTCTGGATGTCCTGGCCCACTGGGCCGATGTGATGCAACAGGGCCGCTAGACGGGAAGGCCCCGCTGCCTGCTGCCGTCTTCCGGTACCATATACCGGGGCGATTTTGGCCGGAGCTCCGCGTCCGGGAGATATGTCTCGCCGGTGACAGCGCCGCCAAGGAACTGTGCGGAACTCCTTGGCCCTGCAGAGCCCCGCACCGGCCCCGTGCTGCACAGGCGACCACAGGGCATCACCGCCGCGGGAAATCCCACGCCCGCCTGCCCGGTCGCGACAGCCGGAGAAGGCCGCCACGCCGCCGCTCACAACCATATTCATAATGAAGGGGGACGCCATGCCAGGACCAGTGCAGGCAACGCAGACACGCTACATCAGTCTTGATACGGATTTCGGCTATGACGCCCTGGGCGGCATGGGCCGCCTTGGCAGGCACAGCATGGAGGTGCTGGAGCCGGGCACACGGCAGACCGACCGCATCCCGGGCCCGCCCAAAACGGTGGGGCGCTGGTTCGCCAAGCTGCTGGACAGCCTCACCCCGGCAAGCTGGCGTGCCCAGGGCAAGTTCCGTCGCGGGCTGGAAGACTTCAGCGCCCAGACGGGCAGGATACTGGGCCATCTGCGCAATGCCGCTGCCGGTGCGCCCGACGATCCCCAGCGCCGTGCGGATCTGGAATCGGCCCTGCGGGAGCTGGCCGGACTGCGGCAGGCGGCGCGCCCCATGACCAGCCGGGGCGCGGACTATGCCGAACTGCTCCAGACCCGTGTGCGCCGCAACATGGCCATCCTGCGCGAGGAAGCCCCGCAACGCGCCGTGGAGTTGCGGCAGCTGCAGACGAGCGGCCTGCTGGATGCCGTCATTGCCGACCTCGATGACGGGCAGGCGGACATGGCCGCCGACCTGGCCCTGATCCGGGATGCCCTGCACACCGGCGCGGACGACATGGCCGCCCGGGTGGAGGCTCGGGCCACCGACCTGGGAACGGCTTCCGCCGCACCGGTCGATGACACGCCCCCCGAAACGGCCCCGCAGCCCTATCGTTCCCGTTTCAGCCCCGCCGCCCTGCGGGACTTCTTCCTGGGCCGCATCACCTTCAGGGAGGAAGCCCGGCAGGCCTTGCAGGAACGCCAGGCCACCCTGGCCCGTTTCACGGGCGAGGCCCGGGACACCCTGCAAGCGGCCCTGGAAGCCGTGGACGCCGTGCTGCAGGACAGGCTGACGGCTGATGCGGACAGTTTTGCCCACGTCCAGCATCAGGTGGACGAAAAGATGCGCCGGGCCATCCACTGCGCCCTGGACGATGTCTGCGGGCTGGCCCTGCGCCATCTGGATACGTCGGAGAGCGTAGGGCAGGAAGGGCAGGACTTCCGCCGCATCGACGCGGACTTCGTCCGGCAGGAGCTGGCCGCCCTCGAACGCGGCGACCGGCCCGCGAGCGGGGACAGCACCCCGGCGGACACGGTTCGCCCCGATGCGGACCCGTTCCGGCAGGGCATCCGGCAGGCACGCCGGCAGATACGGGACATCTCCCGCCTGTACGGCCAGCTGACGGAAGGTCTGGGCGAGCTGGCGCAGCGGGACAGCCGCTGCCGGGCCTGCCTGCTGCTGCACGAGCTGGCCGAAAGCGACCTGCCCCCGGACATGGACCGTCAGGAATGGGGCCGGGCCTGCGACACGCTCATCGAGGCCCTGCGCTCTCCCGCCACGGATGCCTGGGCCGTCAGGGACGCTCTGTCCGTCATCGACCGGAGGACAGGAGATGCCCGGATGCCGGAAGACGTGCGCCGGCGCTTCCAGGAAGGGCGGGCCGATCTGCTGCGCCACCTCGAACCGGCCATGGACCGCCCCGTCTTCCAGCTTGCCGGGACCGACCAGGCCGAGAGCCGCCTGGATGCCCTTGAGCAGGCGCGCGCCCTGCATCAGGTGGTGGGCCACGCGGGAGCGCTGTTGCAGCGCGCCCGGCTGCCGCAGGCGGACAGCCTCATCTCCCAGGGGCTCCAGATCAGCCGTCTGGCCCTGCGCCTGCGTACCAACGGCCCGCGCGAGCCGGAACACCGGCAGCAGGCCATCACGGAACTGCGCACGTCCGTCGCCCGTTTCATGGCCAACCTGACCCTGGCCCGAATGCAGACGGAGAACCCCACCGTACACAGCGCCCAGCCCGAAGCGCGCGGACTGGATACCGACGGCGCCCGGGAGGGCCTCGACCTGATCCGGCAGAGCGTGGAACGCATCCTTGGCGGCCTGCAGGATCAGGAAGGCGGCGTGGTGGCACGCGCGGCCCTGCAGGACGGCCTGAGGCTGCTGGAAAAGGGCAGGAACGCGGCCGTGGCCTGCGGCAGGCTCCTCGACAACGCCATCCGCAAGGAGACCGGCGTGGCGGAACAGCTGGCCGTCTGCCTGGAATCCGGCCGCGACGATGCCGCCACGGCCCTGCACGGCCTGCTGGAAGGCAGCCGCTGGACCAAAGGCAAGCACGGCGAGGCAAAGGCGGCCATCGATGCCTTTCTGGCAGCCCTGCGCCCCGTGCAGGAAAGCCGGGGGCAAAGCCGGCTGCTGCGCTTCCTCGCCAACCGCCTGTCCGGTGCCTTCACCCCGCACGATGTCTACATGGGCTTCGACGGCAGCATCCACATGCTCATCAATACGGACAGGCAGGGCCTTGGCGGCAGCCGGAAGCTCCAGGGCACCCGCTGGATCACCCTGCCGCCGCCGGACCAGCTCCGGCCGGGCGTCTCCACCGGCGTACACCGCCTGGACCAGCTGCTGGAAGCCGGGGACAACCGCACCACCTTCTACCCGCAGCTCCACCAGCTGCTGACGCGCTATTTCTCCGGCATCCCCTATGATCTCAGCCTTCCCGGAGACGGGCAGTAACCACGTGAAACAGTCCCGGGGGAAGACTTCCTCCCCCGGGCTTCCGCAACAGTTGCGGCTACGGCCCCCTGCTTCAGCAAAAGCCCCTCCACAGGGGCTTTTGCTTTTCAGGAGCGGGACAGGCCCCTCGGAGAAAGTGCATTTGGAGGGGGATGGAGGGCTTGGGGGGAGGCAACTCCTTTGGGCACTGGTCAAAGGGAGGACTTTCCCCAAAAAACGAACGCCCCGTGCATGGCACGGGGCGTTCCCATTGGCGTACTGCCCAAAAACATCATGACCGCTACTTGGCGGAAGGCTCCACATCATCCACGGGCACGATGCTGTCCACATCATATTCCAGCAATGAGGTCTGGCCCAGCAGCAGGGCACGTTCCTTTTCCACGGTCTTGCGGAAGCGGTCCATGGAGGCCTTGCGCACGCTCTCGCCGCGCGGGTTGATGGCCTTGGCCGGATTGACGAACTTGCCGTTCTGCCGCAGGCGGAAATCCAGATGCGGCCCGGAAGAAAGGCCCGTGCTGCCCACGAAGCCGATGACCTGGCCCTGGCGCACGCGCTGACCGTTGCGCAGGCCGCGGGCATAGCCGGACAGATGGGAATACATGGATTCCAGCCCGGCCGAATGCTTGATGATGACCTGGTTGCCGTAGCCTCCGGCCCAGCTGCGCCGGGTGACCACGCCGTCACCCACGGCCTTGACCGGCGTACCGGTGGGCGCGCCGTAGTCCACGCCCAGATGCGGGCGGCTGTAGCCGAGGATGGGATGCTTGCGGTTGTGCGAGAAGCGGGACGTCACGCGGGTGAAGGCCAGCGGCGCCTGCAACAGGGTCTTGCGCAGGTTCTCGCCCTTGGCGTTGTAATGCTGCGGCCGGTTCTTGCCGTCGCGGAACAGATAGGCCTCGTAGGTGGTGCCCGTGTTGGTGAAATGGGCGGCCAGCACGCGGCCATAGCCCTTGTATTCGCCGTCGCGGTAGCGTTTTTCCACCAGCACCTTGAAACTGTCGCCGGGTTGCAGGTCGCGGATGAAGTTGATCTCCGAGCCGAACAGACTGCCCAGGGTCAGGGCCAGCTGCGGGCTTTCGCCGATGTCGGCCACGGCCTGGAAGAGATTGTCGTCGATGGTGGCTTCCACCTGGGCGAGGGTGGTCACATATTCGATGGGCTCCACGCGGGCCACGGGCTCTTCCGCTCCTTCCACCACCAGACGGCGGCTGGCGTCGATCTCGTACTCGAATCGCTTGAGCTGGCCGGAAGCGGGGTCCACCACGATGGTGTAGGGCTGGCCGGTACGGAAGGCCCGCATGGAAAAGACCTGCCGGGCGGCGCTCACATAAGGATGGGATCCGGAAGAGGTGTTGCCCTCGATGATCTTGCTGACGGTATCGCCCTTTTCCACCGTGCCGTGCACCACGGCCTCGCCGTTGATGATCTCGGCCCCTTCGGGCAGGGGCACCGCGGGCTGGGCATCCTGGTCCGTCTCTGCCTCTGCGGCAGTGGCAGCAGTTTCGGGAGCGGCAGGGGCTTTTTCCTGCCCGGCGTCTTCCGTCCCGGTCGCGGGGGCCGTTGCCTCCCCGTCGCGGGCCGGGGCCTCGGCGGCCTGTTCCGTCACGGCCGGGCCGGGAGCCGTATCTGTATCCTCTGAGCTCCAGGGCAGGTGGGCTATGCCCAGCTGTCCGGCCAGCAGGCCAAGGAGGATCACGAGGACGAAAAAGACTGCAAGTCCTGTTTTCTTCATGCGGTACACTCCAAACAGTATGGCATATAGCCTGCGCGCCCGTCAGTTGTCCAGCAAGATGCCCGCCGTCCCCTCCGGACGGGGAACACGGCGCGCACCATGCCCTTCCTGAGGGGTGTTCCTTGTGTCAACATGTGCGTAAATATCATAACATACTGAAAATAAAGATAATAATAAAAACATCCCCTCTTGATTTTCTTGCGCCTGCCGTATAGATGTTGCTCACGCAACAAACAATCATCATCGCAGCAGCGTCACAGGACGCTTTCGTGGGGTTTTCCGTGTCTTTGCATCTTTCCTACAAAAAATGGCTGTTCTTCGTCCTTTCCTCAGCCTATCTGGTGGCCTTCATCCAGAACGTGGCCATCACCGTGGTCACCCCCGACGTCATGCAGGACCTCGGGCTCTCCTCCGGTGACATGGGCCTGCTGGGTTCCGTCTACCTGTATGCCTATGCCCTTACCCAGGTCTTTTCCGGCATCCTCTCCACCCGTTTCGGCCCGCGCCGCCTGCTGAGCTGCCAGTTCTTGGTGGCGGCCCTGGGCGGCTTCCTTTTCGCCACGGCCCACAGTCTGCCCATGGCCGTGGCCGGGCGTCTGCTCAACGGTCTTGGCATGGCCGGGGTCATGTCCTCTTCCTTCACCCTGTTCAGCCGCTGGTTCGCGCCCGAGACCTTCTCCCGGCTCTGCACCCTGTTCTTCATCGCGGGCGGCACGGGCGGCCTGCTGGCCACCACCCCGCTTTCCCTGGCCAACCACTGGGTGGGCTGGCGGCTGGTCTTCCTTGCGCTTTCCGTGCTGACCTGTTCCCTGACCGTCATCATCTATACCGTGGTGCGGGACTGGCCGCCCCATCTGGCGGCCACCTGCAGCGGCATCCGTCTGGCCGACGTGCTGCGTGACGTGGCCGCCATGGCCAGGCAGTCCGACTTCTGGAAGATGGTCGTCTGGTACCTGACCCTGCCGTCGCAGTATTTCGTGTTCCACGGGCTCTGGGGCGCTGTCTACATGGGCGGGACCTTCGGCCTTTCGCCCAGCCTCATCGGCAATATCCTGGCCATGGGCGCCGTGGGCTTCATCGCCGGGACGCCGCTTTTGACCTGGATCAGCGAAAAGCGCCTCAAGTCCCGGCGCAAGGCCATGATCCTGGCCAGCCTGCTGGCC
>ERZ1026848.1093-NODE-1093-length-14519-cov-7.341607_pt1 | contig 14519 bp, 12 predicted proteins | sample MGYA00380154_ERZ1026848 | MGnify/ENA primary metagenome ERZ1026848 (study PRJEB33269, sample SAMEA4719790) | human gut metagenome | biome: human-associated habitat; feature: organic feature; material: feces | place: Cameroon | collected 2013-10 ...
TGGGCTCGGAGATGTGTATAAGAGACAGATATAATTATGTGCTTAATTACATTGCATCAACAACAGAGTCAAGAACCTCTAACAGAGCAAGAATGGAATCATTTAATACTTCAGCATCCTCTTCTGTGATGGTGTCCTGGGAGATTTCACCCATCTGGGTCATAATATCCTGAGTTTCGTTCAGAGCTGCTTCGATGTCATCGTTCTGTTCTACTTCGTCAGACATATAAGCGTCTGATACAGCATCATAGGCTTCGGATAATGCAGCAAAGTTGTCCTGTAAGGTAGCGAAGGATTCATCGGAGCATCCCTCGGAAGCTGCGTCAGCAGAACCGTCTGTTTCAGTCATACCATCAACGAGTAAGGATAAAGCATCTAAAATGTCAAGCATTGCGGAATTCAGAGTTTCAGCATCTTCTTCGGTAATGGTATCCTGGGAGATTTCACCCATCTCATTGATTACATCTGCAGCCTGGTTCATTACATCCTCGATGGAATCGTCAGCTTCAATCTCATCGCTTTCATACAGATCCTTAACAGCGTTGTAAGCTTCTACCATGCTTGCGTAATTGTCCTGTAAAGCGGAGAAGGTTTCATCGGAACACATTCCGTCTGCTGCGGTATCCTCTTCCTCTACAACTTCCTCAGCTGCGGTGTCGGTGCTGGTCTCTTCAGAGCCGCCGCCACATGCGGTAAGCATGGACATTACCATAGCTCCTGTCAATAATACTGCTAATAACTTCTTTTTCATAATATATTTCTCTCCTTTTCTTTTCGATTGCCGCCTCTAACGGCACTTTTTGTATTTTAAACGCATTATCAGGAAAAAGCAAGAGCATCTGCCAAATTGTATGGGAAAGTGCCAAACTGTACAATCCGGCAGCTTATGAATGAGCATGGCTGAACGTTTACACAGCTTGTAAACCATAAACCCAGATAGATATCGACAATTTCCGGAGCGCTTTTTTATAGTTTCCCAACCACTGCTATGCTATAAACTTCATAGAAGAGGAGAGAACTTTATGAAAAAAACATATGTAACAGACATGACAGTAGGAAAGCCTTTGGGATTACTGGTATCCTTTATGCTTCCGTTATTAATAGGAAATATCTTTCAGCAGCTGTATAATATGGTGGATTCTATCATTGTAGGACAATATGTCGGTGCGGATGCGCTTGCTGCCGTTGGTGCAACGGGATCCTTGAATTTCCTGATCTTCTCCCTGTGCGGAGGTATGGCGAACGGTACCGGTGTGGTTATTTCCCAGCATTTTGGCGCAGGAAAGAACGATCAGGTGAAGAACACCATCATCAACGCGGCTTATATCATGCTGTTCTGTGCGGTCCTGATGGGAGGCATTGGCGTCATTTTTGCAAGAAAGATTCTGATCTTTTTAAATACACCGGATAACATTCTGGATAGCTCGACCTTATATATGACGATCATCTGCTGTGGAATTCTGGGTGTGAGCCTTTACAATGCGGTATCTGCTATCCTGCGTGCGGTAGGAGATTCCAAGACGCCGTTGTATTTTCTGATGGTATCGAGTGTGATTAATATTGTACTGGACTTATTGTTTATCCGTGGCTTTTCCTGGGGCGTGGCAGGAGCTGCGTTTGCAACCATTATTGCGCAGCTGATCTCCGGTATCGGAAGCCTGATTTTCGCGCTGGTAAAGAATCCGTTCTTCAGGATTGAAAAGAAATACCGTTCCCTGAACCGTGAAATTATCTGGCAGTGTATCCGTATGGGTGTGCCGCTGGCCTTTCAGAGCTCACTGATTGCGATTTCCTGTGTGGCACTGCAGAGCGTTGTGAATACCTTTGGATCAGTCGTGGTTGCTGCCTTTACTGCTACAAGCAGGATTGAACAGCTGGTACAGCAGCCTTACAATTCCCTGGGTATGTCGGTTTCTACCTATACCGGACAGAACATCGGTGCCGGACAGCTGGAGCGTGTGAAAAAGGGCTATCGGATTGCATTCCTTTTAATGGCTGTCTTTTCCTTTACCATGCTTCCACTTGCACAGTTCTTTGGAAATCCGATCATGCGTCTGTTTGTCAGTGAGCCTGAGGTTATTGAAATGGGAGCGCATGCCTTAAAGCTTACGAGCTGGTTTTACCTGCCGCTTGGCATGATTTATATTACGAGAGGCCTGTTAAACGGAGCCGGAGATGCAACCTTTGCGTTTATGAATGGAATCATCGAAATGATGGGAAGAATCTGCTTTGCAAAGCCGTTAACCCTGATCCCGCAGGTCGGAGTCTGGGGCGTATGGTTGGCAACTGCCTTTACCTGGCTGCTGACCGGAGTACTCACGTTTCTGCGGTATTTACAGGGTAAGTGGAAGAAGTATGTTACTCCAAAGGAGACCAGGCAGGAGGAACTTGTTGAGATCTGATCAGAGGATCCGGTTAAGTTCGCAATAATATGATGAGCATCAGTAAGGGGGATCGCTTATGGCGGTCCTCCTGTTTTGATTCTATAAAGCAAAGGCTCCGCAGGGGTGCGCAGCTCGCGGAGAAGAAATTCGTTGTTTTGCAACACTGCTCGCATGTTAAAATGGAACTCGTTAATAATCAGGAAAACAATTCTGTACATTCCCCTTACAAATCGTTATTATGTAACTATTCAGAGCCATGCAAATTATGACAAGATGGACGTCGAATGCTCACATTCGTAAGGACATTTGGCATAATTTATATGGCGAAGTAACCACATGAGGTAAACTATGTTGCGTTAGCAACGGTTTTACGAATGGGGTTCTGAATAGTTACGTTATTATTAAATAAGTAGAAAGGTCACTGTGAGAGTACGGGGCAGTTACGCAGAAGGCTATAAGGAGCAGAACATGAAGACAATCGTAATGGGAATTCTCGCCCATGTGGATGCAGGGAAAACAACACTGTCGGAAGCAATGCTGTATGAAAGTGGTGTCATCCGCAGCATAGGGCGTGTAGATAAAGGAAATACCTATCTGGAAAGGGATAATCAGGAGCGGGAGCGTGGAATCACGATTTTTTCCAAGCAGGCGGTGCTGCCTGTGCATGAGGACAAACTGATTCTGTTAGATACGCCGGGACATGTGGATTTTTCTGCAGAAGCGGAACGTACCCTGCAGGTATTGGATCTGGCGGTGTTGGTGGTAAGCGCAGCGGACGGGGTGCAGGGACACACGATGACGCTGTGGAAGCTGCTTTCCCGGTATCATATCCCGGTCTTTCTGTTTGTGAATAAGCTCGATCAGCCGGGCACGGATGCGGATGCGGTATATAAGGAACTGCAGGAGCGCCTGTCCGGAGAATGCGTGGATTTCCGGCTGCCGCATGGGGATGCCTTTATGGAAAGCGTTGCCATGTGTGGTGAGGAAGCCATGGAGCAGTATCTGCAGACCGGTGAGGTTTCGAGGGAGAGCATTGCGCGTCTGATCCGGGAGAGAAAGCTGTTTCCCTGTTTCTTTGGCGCTGCGTTGAAGATGGAAGGCGTGAAGGAGCTCCTTGAAGGGATTGATACCTATGGAGAACCGGCTGCCTATCATACGGAATTCGGGGCAAGAGTCTATAAGATTACACGGGATCCGCAGGGAAACCGGCTGACCCATATGAAAATCACGGGCGGGCAGCTCCCTGTTAAGACAGTGATTACCGGAAAGAACCGGCAGCAGGAGGAATGGCAGGAAAAGGTGAACCAGATCCGCTGCTACAACGGAGAAAAGTTCGAGCTCGCAGACTGTGTGCAGGCAGGAACGATCTGTACGGTGACCGGACTTTCGCAGACTTATATCGGACAGGGACTTGGTGTGGAAACGGAGCAGACGCATCCTCTGCTCGAACCGGTAATGAGCTATCGTGTGTTGCCGGAACAGGAAAATCAGATGAACACCGTCATCGAAAAGCTGCATCTGTTAGAGGAAGAGGATCCTCTGTTACAGGTGAAATGGAATCCGCATACGAAGGAGCTGACGGCGCATGTGATGGGACCGGTACAGATTGAAATTCTTGAACGGATCATGAAGGAACGATATGACATCAACGTCACCTTTGGCAAGGGAAGAATTCTTTATAAAGAAACCATTGCACCGGAAGCACAGCCGGTAGAGGGAGTCGGACATTATGAGCCGCTGCGTCATTATGCAGAGGTACATCTTCTTTTGCAGCCGGGAGAGCCCGGAAGCGGATTTGTCTGTGATACCGACTGCAGTGAGGATGAGCTGGACCGGAACTGGCAGAGGCTGGTGCTCACCCATCTCATGGAAAAGGAATACCGTGGCGTTCTGCTTGGAGCACCGGTTACGGATATCCATGTCACATTAAAGAGCGGCAGGGCACACCAGAAGCATACCGAGGGCGGTGATTTCCGGCAGGCAACCTACCGGGCTGTCCGTCAGGGACTGATGCAGGCAGACTGCCGGATTTTAGAGCCGTTTATGGAATTCCGGCTGGAGCTTCCGGAGGAGTATGTGGGACGTGCCATGACGGATCTGTCGAATGCCGGAGCAGTTTTTCGTAATGAAGTGGAGCGCGCAGGCTACAGTGTGTTAAAGGGTCGGGCTCCGATGGAAACGATCGGGGACTATGGACAGATGGTGATTTCCTATACCAGAGGTCAGGGGATCTGGTCTATGACATTTGACGGGTATGGTCCCTGTCACAATCCGGAGGAGGTCGTGGAAGAATGCGGTTATGATCCGGAGCGGGATGTGTATAATACGGCAGATTCCGTGTTCTGTGCACACGGAGCAGGCTTTGTCGTGCCATGGTATGAGGTGCCGGAATACATGCATCTTCCGGGGATTCTTTCACAGAGAAGAATGCAGGAAGATGCTTTGGCTAAAGAGATCGGACGAAGGAAGCAGACCACCATCACGACGACACTGGGAACGGAGGAGGTGGATGCCATCATCGACCGGGCTTCGGGGGCGAACCGCAGAAGGGATAAGCAGGAGGCCGGGAGTGTGCAGAAGCCTGTTGCACGCACGGTGGAGGCAAAGCCCTATGAATACCGTCCGAAGGAGAGAAAGGCGGAATACCTTCTGGTGGATGGCTACAATGTCATCTTTGCATGGGAGGAATTGAAGGAGCTGGCAGAGGTAAATCTTGACAGCGCCAGAGGACAGCTCCTTGATCTTTTATGCAATTATCAGGCGATTGACGGCAGGGAGCTGATTGCTGTTTTTGATGCATACCGTCTGCAGGGACACCCGACGGAGTGCCTTGATTATCATAACATTCATGTCGTGTATACCAAAGAGGCAGAGACGGCGGATCATTACATTGAACGGTTTACCCATGAATATTCGAAGAAGTATCAGATCACCGTCGTGACCTCGGATGGTCTTGAGCAGGTGATTATTATCGGTCAGGGGTGCCTGTTGATTTCTTCGCGCGAGTTCCATGAGATTGTAAAAAAAGCCTCCAGGGAAACCATGGAGACCTTTGAATGGGATGAGAAAAGGGAGCGCAGGCTTACGGTACCGTTCCCGGAAATTCCGGTGCGCGATCAGTAATGCAGCTTGTTTTTATATCTTACGGAGCAGGTCAGCAGCCCTAGTAAATAGCCTCGACATCCGTGATTTCATCGTTTTCCACGCGGAAGCTCCAGATGGAGTGACCGGGAAGACGATGCTCGGTAAGATAGTAGCGGTCGTCAATCTGCGTAAGGCTGTACGGGGTGCCGCCTCCTAAAAAGCTTGCATAGACATCCTCGTAATTGCCCTTTTCAAGATCCTTCAGATGCTTCACACGGATCAGCGTGGCAAAATCCTGATTTCCGGTAATGTCGGTGGAAACCGTAATATAGTAATAATTCTGGATCTTTTCCAGCTGGATCATGCCGGCAATTGCGTCGGGAACCGGATAGCGGTTTAATACCTCGAAGGTGTAAAGGTCGGCCTCAATAATGTTGGAATTGCCGGAGACAAAGTAAATCCGGTCATCCAGAATCGTGAAGGAGCGCACATAAACACCGTCAAGCTCTGGAATGCTTAAAATCTTCGTCAGATACATGCGCGTGGAATCGTTCGTGTGGCGGAAAAAGAACATTTCCCCGCTCTGGGAGCTCCATGCATAAAAGGTGTCGGTATAATCATCGTATATGATGTAATGAGGCCGGTTGCCGATTCCGGTGAATTCCTGTGTGGGCACATAAACGGTTTCACCGCTGCTGTTTTGCATCTTTTCCATGATCAGAACCCGGTTATTTTCAGTATCGTCAATCAGATAGACATTGCCGTCACTGGCAATCGTATGTCCCATGGAAAGGTCATTAGTCATCACCTTCCAAAGGTACAGAGGATCGGTCAGATTGTCGTGGTAAATGACCTGATTGTGATAGCAGTCCACGATGAAATACTGATCGTCCAGTCTGGTAATATAGGTCGGAACGCTCAAAGAGCCGTTGGGATTTGTGGGAATCGTTTCATAGTCCGCAAGGTCGTAGGAGAGCAGCTCCGATTCTCTTATGTAATCCGAGCCATCGTAAGGCGTGGCAGGCTCCGGACGGGTGGGGGCGCAGCCATTTAAGTAAAGTGCACCGAAAAGTAACAGAAATAAGGTTAAAATCGTATATTTTCTCAGTTTCATTGACAACTCCAATACAAATCCATCATAATAAAATCAATTGTACGCTTACTATACACTTTTTTTGAGCGGCAGACAAGAGAAACAGTTGGGAGGAAGCTTATGCGGGAAGAAAATAAACAAATGCGGATTCTGTCTGCAATCGGTATGATTCTGGTTGTGGCAGGACATCTTGGATATTCCTTGTTTGATGTGGGCGGGCTGTTTCCTTATTATTCCTTCCATGTGTTTATTTTCCTGTTTGTTTCCGGTTATTTTTATCGGGAGGAAGCGGAGCAGCAGCTGTTACGATATATTGGTAAAAAGTGCAAAGCGTTGCTGCTTCCTTATTTCATCTGGAATCTGGTCTATGGAATTCTGGCAGTGCTTCTGCACCGCGTGGGCTTTTCCATCGGAGGAGAACTGACGATGTGGAATCTCCTTATAGAGCCGTTTGTGAGCGGGCATCAGTTTCTGTATCAGTTCCCGGCATGGTTTGTCCCGGCACTGTTTTTGATTGAGGTTCTCAATGTACTTGGCAGGAAGGTGCTTTCTTTTTTTCATTTAAAGAATGAATGGCTGATCTTCACGGTATGTCTTCTGCTCGGAATTGCTACGGTTGCGCTTGCAAAGGGAGGGCATGTCTGGGGATATTATAAATTTCCCGGAAGACTTCTTTTTATGATGCCGGGCTTCCAGCTGGGACGTATTTATAAGGAAAAATTAGAGAACAGGGTAAATAAAATCAGTGATGGCCGGTACTTTTTTGTTGTAGTGGGAGTCCAGCTTCTGACTACAATATGCTGCCGGGGGCTTGCCTTCAGTGCGGTATGGGTAACCGGGTTTGCCAATGCCGCCTTTATTCCTTATCTTACGGTGGTGACCGGAATTGCATTCTGGCTTAGAATATCGGACCTGATCAGCAGGATCCCGTCTGTTGGAAGCTGGCTTATGAGGATTGGAAGGAACACCTATGCGATTATGATGCATCATGTGTTCTGGTTCTTTGTGGTGAATTCGATCTGTTATCTGCTTTCCCGTACCACTGTGTGGTGTGCGGAATTTGACACCGCACAGTTCTTTTCTGATATCAATTATGTTTATGCGATTGGCGGAAGTGATGTGGGAAAATGGTTTTATCTTGCATTGGGAACAGGAATGCCGTTGCTATTGGCAAATGGAACACAATATATTGTGGGCAAGAAAATTAGCCGGAAATAACGTTCAACGAAATTTCGGGCTAATCCTGAAAAATGAGTTGACGTCTGTTGAAAGCTATGGTATTCTACAAACACTTTCTTTGAAGGACAAGTAAATACGAATTTGAAATAAAGGGTATCTTTCTGTGATTTTCACAAAGGGTGCCTTTTTTGTACCAACCGGTTTTCAATGAGTACAGATTACAAATCAGACAAAGAAAGGAAAGTAACGTGAGAAAATTTGAATTAATTTTAAGAAGAACCAGAAATATCGGACAGAAAAAGAAACGAAGAGTTGTAAGCAGGAATAAAAAGGGAAGAATGGCAGCAGCCTTTTTCGGCATGCTGATGACGGGAACCCTATTGCTTTCCGGAATGGGGATGCAGGCTTCGGCACAGACCATAAGGCATGAACATTCCGGGGATGCACAGAATGGAGGTGAATGCTTCTCAAACCCTGTATATCATGTCCATGAAGGAAATGAAACAGAAGGTGGCAGCTGCTACAGCACTCCGGTTTATCATGTACATACCGGGGATGAAGTAAACGGAGGCGGCTGTTACGGAGAAGAAACGGTGCATACCCATGAGGGAAGCACGAGCCAGGGTGGAGCCTGCTATACGGCAGTTTACCATAGCCATAGTGATTCCTGCTATGCAGAAGGGAGCCACAATAGCTCCTGCTCTTCCCACATTGAATTTCATCCTTATGACTGCGGAAGTGTGCATGACTGGGATGGAGACGGACATGGCTGTGACGGCTTTACAGCATATGACTGTGGGGGACACCGTTATCTTGCCTGTGGAAGAGGGGGCAGCATTACGGGCTATCGCTTTTCCTGCAGCATGACCGAGGGACAGATCACCGGGTATCAGATGAACTGTGGGAAGACAGAAGAAACGATAGAATCCTATGAGCTTACCTGTACGAAAACACCGGAGGATATTGATTATTATGAGAAAACCTGTGGCAGGGAAGAAGGAGAGGAGATCTATATTCCTGATCCACCGGAGGAGAATACCGGTGACAATGGCAATTCCTCCGGGCAGGAGGGGGAAGGAAATGGCAATGGAGGAAGTGATGGAAATGGCGGAAATGAAGGCGGTGAGGAAGCCCCTGACGAGCCACTGCCGACACCGGTTCCTTCGGCAGAACCGGTTGTGAAGCCTTCTCCGTCTGCGGTACCGGTTGTTGCAGAAGTAACCGAAGAAGCTCCGGCGAGAAAGAAGGAAAAGCGTGCCGTGCCAAAGCCCTCGCTGACACCGGAGCCTGTCCTTACGCCGCCGTCGCCATCTCCCACCCAGCAGGTGCTGCCAAAGATCGTAGAAGAAGAGAGCGTGGTACTTCCTACGGCAGCGGCACAGCCGGAGGATGCGGGAGGTGAACCGCTTGTGCTGAAGCGCAGATGGGCAGTCTTTACACCGGTCATTAAGATGCTGTCCATTACCTCGGGAACGGTTCTGTCTCTGGCTGCGATTGTACTGTTACTTCTCTATCTGCGAAGAAGTGTGAGAGTTTATAACGATAATGGCAAAGGCAGAATGAAGTATCTGGGAAGAGCTGCCGTGACACTTTCCGAAGAAGGATATTACATCCGGATTACGGAGAAGCTTGAGGAACGTGCCGCAACGAACCGTTACAGCATCCGCCCGGATCTGTTCCTGATCGGAAAGAACAGCAGCTGGGAAATTTATGTGGTGAAGGATGGAAAGAAAAAATCCGTGTATCTTGATAAGGAGATGACCTTTACCATTTAAGGCATGTATAACTATAACAAAAAACTGCATAAACTATTGACTTTCCGTATCTGCCGTGATAGATTTTAGTTGTTTTAGAAACTAGATTCGCGTTTGAAAACGCAGAAATGAGGAGAGTTATGAAAAAATTATTAGCCGTTTTATTAACAGCAGCAATGACAATGGCTATGCTGACCGCATGTGGAAACAGCACAGAAGCCACAGACACCACAGCAGAAACTACTGAAGCAGAAGCTGATACCACAACAGACGATGCAGCAGTAGAAGAAACTGCAGAAACCTCTGACGCAGAAGCCGCTGTTTCCGAAGCACTTGCAGATGGTGTGCTTACCGCAGGTACGAACGCAGAGTTCCCTCCGTTTGAGTATGTTGGGGATGACGGAGAAGCAGATGGTTTCGATATCGCTTTAATCAAGGCAATCGGTGAGAAGCTTGGCGTAGACGTTCAGGTAGACAACATGGAGTTCGCATCCTTAGTATCCTCCATCGGTAACAAGATTGATGTTGCAATTGCAGGTATGACCGTAACCGATGAAAGAAAAGAAGCAGTTGATTTCTCCGAGCCTTACTATGAAGCAGTTCAGTATGTTCTTCTTCCTGAGGGAAGTGAGATTGCAACTGCAGAGGATCTGAAGAACAAGACCATCGGTGTCCAGCTTGGAACAACAGGTGACTTCATTGCATCCGATATCGAAGGAACTACAGTGAATACCTATAACAAGGGTGTGGATGCGGTAAACGATCTGATCAACGGAAGAGTAGACTGTGTCATCATTGACAAGAATCCGGCACTCGTGTTCGAAAGCAAGTTCCAGGATGACGGTTCCAAGATCACAGCAGTAGACGGTGCACAGTTTGAGTTCGAACCGGAATATTATGCAATTGCAGTTCCCAAGGGAGATACCGCTTTAGTAGATGCCATCAACAAGGCTATTGAAGAATTAAAGGCAGATGGAACTTTTGATGAACTGGTAAAGACATATATTGAAGAATAATCATTTTTGTGTTAATATTCAATATAGCGTATAGCATATCAAAGAGGATAGCATATTATGCTATCCTCTTTTCATTGCCATGCATATGAGAAAATGATCCAGTGGATCATTTTTGAGTGTAGAGCACATACATATACATAGTCAGACAGGAAGGGTTAAGCACAGATGTTGGAATGGTTGAACAAGGTAGAAGGAAGCTTTTATAAAGCATTCCTTGCAGAAGACCGGTGGAAATTATATTTTGCCGGACTGGGAGTGACACTGAAGGTTGCGTTTTTTGCCGCAATCCTCGGACTGGTAATTGGAACAGTGATTGCACTGATGAAGCTTTCCACCGGAAAGAAAGGAAAGGGAACCATCTGGTCCTTTATCGCGAACTGCTATATTGACGTGATCCGTGGAACTCCGTCGGTGCTGCAGCTGCTAATTATGTGGTTCATCATTATGAAGAGCTGTAAGAACGGTGTACTTGTTGCAGTTCTTTCCTTTGGTATCAACAGCGGCGCATATGTGGCAGAGATTGTCCGTGCCGGAATCCTTGCGGTAGACAAGGGACAGACGGAAGCCGGCAGATCACTTGGTTTATCCAAGGCACAGACCATGATCTATATAGTCATTCCACAGGCAATCAAGAATGTGCTGCCTCCGATCGGTAATGAATTTATCGTGCTGTTAAAGGAGACTGCGATTGTCGGTTACGTGAGCCTGACAGATCTTACCAGAGCCGCAAACCAGATTTCTTCGAGAACCTACGAAGCATTTATGCCATTGATTGGCGCAGCGGTGATTTACTTTGTGATTATCAAGATTTTAACCATTTTGCTGGGCGTATTGGAGAGGAGGCTGCGTAAGAGTGATAATCGTTAAGGATCTTCATAAAAAATTTGACAATAACCACGTACTTCGTGGCGTGAATTATCATGTACATCAGGGAGAAAAGATCGTTATTATCGGTCCCTCCGGCTCCGGTAAAAGTACGTTCCTCAGATGCCTCAATTTACTGGAAACACCGACAAGCGGTGAGATCTGGTTCGATGGACAGCTGATTACAAGTGATAAGGTGAACATTAATCACGTGCGTCAGCATATGGGAATGGTATTCCAGAACTTTAACCTTTTTAATAACCTTTCCATTATGGATAATATTACCCTTGCACCTGTGAAGCTGAAGCTGCAGAGCAGGGAGGAAGCCGGTGAGAATGCATTGAAGCTCTTAGAGCGTGTCGGTCTGAAAGAAAAGGCAGATTCCTTCCCGAGCCAGTTATCCGGCGGACAGAAGCAGCGTATTGCGATTGTCCGCTCCCTTGCCATGAATCCAAGGGTAATGCTGTTTGATGAGCCGACCTCCGCACTCGATCCGGAGATGGTAGGTGAGGTTCTTGCCGTTATGAAGGAGCTTGCAGATTCCGGTATGACGATGGTGGTTGTTACCCATGAAATGGGATTTGCAAGAGAGGTCGGAACGAAGGTGTTGTTTATGGATGAAGGAATTATTATGGAAGAAAATACACCTTCCGAAATCTTTAACAATCCGCAGTGCCAGCGTCTGCAGGATTTCTTATCCAAGGTGCTGTAAGCGGAAGGACTATTCCGGATAGTTACAGTTTAAGAAAGATCAAGCCGATATGCGGTACATCGGAAATACAGACAGATGTACCTGTGTATCGGCTTCTTTGAAAAGAGGAAGCCATGATTCGGATCAGTTTATGTATGATTGTCAAAAATGAAGAGAAGGTATTGGATCGGTGTCTTGCTTCCATCTTCGATCTCATGGATGAGATTATTATCGTGGATACCGGATCGACAGACCGGACGAAGGAGATTGCAGGGAAGTATACCGACCGGATTTATGATTTTGCCTGGTGTGACGATTTCTCAAAGGCAAGGAATTTTGCTTTTGAAAAAGCTGCCTGTGATTATATCTATTCTGCCGATGCCGATGAGGTGCTTGATGAAGAGAACCATGAGAAATTCCGGCTTTTAAAGGAAAATCTGATGCCGGAGGTGGAAATTGTGCAGATGTACTATGGAAACCAGCTTGCAAACGGCACAGTCTATAATTTTGACAGGGAGCTCCGTCCCAAGCTGTTTAAGCGTCTTCGGAATTTTGTGTGGACCGAGCCGGTTCATGAAATGGTGCGGCTCCTTCCGGTGGTTTATGACAGCGAGATCGAGATTACCCATAAGCCGGAGCACAACCACGGAGGCCGTGATATTGCAATTTTTGAACAGCTTCTTGCCCGCGGAGAGGCACTTTCAAAGAGACTGTCTGATTTTTATGCAAGGGAGCTGTTCGTGGCCGGAACGAAAGAACAGTTAATCCATGCAAAGGATTATTTTATTTCGATTGTGAAAGACAGCGAAACAGATGCGGACCGGTTGAAGACGGCGCTTGCGGTCGTGGTGCGGAGCTGCTTTGAAGCAGGGGATGCACTTACGATGTACCAGTATGCAATGAAGGATGCCGCCAGCGAGGCCAGCAGTGAGGTCTGCTGTATTCTGGGAGAGTATTATCAGAATCGGCAGGATTATGAGGAAGCGATTTTGTGGTTTTATAATGCCGCCTATGAGCAGCAGAGTATTCTGAACATCCGTTATCAGAGGGAAATTCCCCTGGAAGGACTCATTGCGTGCTATCATGCATTATCCATGAGTGAGCAGGAGGCTTATTATCAGAAGGAATTATCTTGCATAGAGCCGGGATAGATGATACCATAAGTGCGTAACATGAGTAAAACTTAAGCTGTGTCAGCAGCGGTCTTACGAATGGTGTACGGAATAGTTACACTACATAAATCAGAATAAGGATAACGATACAGTTACGAATGGGGAACAACATGAGCTGGGAAGAAAATGTACGAAAAGTAGTTCCGTATGTCGCAGGCGAGCAGCCTAAGGATACGGATGTGATTAAGTTAAACACCAATGAATGCCCATATCCTCCGGCACCGGGAGTAGAGAAGCGGGCAAAGGAGCTGTGCGTGGACAGGCTTCGGTTATATCCGAATATGGATGCGGCAGAGCTCGTTGCGGCGATTGCCGACTATTATAAGGTAAAAGAATCCGAGGTGTTTGTCGGAGTCGGCTCGGATGATGTGCTGGGAATGGCATTTATGACCTTCTTTAACAGTGATAAGCCGATTCTGTTCCCGGATATTACCTATTCCTTTTATGATGTCTGGGCAGAGCTTTTTAAGATTCCGTATGAAACCTGTGCATTGGATGAAGCATTCCGGATCCGCAAGGAAGATTATTTCCGCCCGAATGGGGGAATCATTATTCCAAATCCCAATGCACCTACGGCGATCTTTGAGGACTGCAGTGTATTAGAGGAAATTGTGGCAGGAAATCCCGGTTCGGTAGTCATTATCGATGAAGCCTATGTGGATTTTGGGGCAGAAAGCATGCTGCCGCTCATTCGTAAATACGATAATCTCATGGTAGTACAGACCTTTTCCAAGTCCCGCGCCATGGCCGGTATGCGGATCGGTTTTGCGATCGCCAGTGAGAAGCTGATCGGGTATCTGAAGGATGTGAAGTTTTCCTATAATTCCTACACGATGAACCTGCCGGCAATTGAGCTTGGCGTGGAAGCAGTGAAGGACAGGGAATATTTTGAAAATACCGTCCGGAAGATCATTGAAACGAGAGAATGGACGAAGGTTCAGTTAAAGAATCTGGGATTCACATTCACGGATTCGAAGAGTAACTTCCTGTTTGCAACGCACAGCCGGGTTCCGGCACAGCAGATTTTTGATGAACTGCGTAAGAGGAAGATTTATGTGCGCCACTGGAACAAGCCGCGTATTGAAAACTATTTACGAATTACGATCGGAACGCCGGAACAGATGGAGAAGCTGTGTAAAGCGTTAGCGGAGATTCTTGGTTAAAACAGGCTTATGGATGCTCCGGTATAGATGTTTCGGACAGGGATGGTTACTTGAGAGACACTTAAAAAATATTGAAAATTTGTCTGAAGATTGTTAAGGAGAATGTTATGTTAAAGAAA
>ERZ1026848.1103-NODE-1103-length-14450-cov-16.041820_pt1 | contig 14450 bp, 8 predicted proteins | sample MGYA00380154_ERZ1026848 | MGnify/ENA primary metagenome ERZ1026848 (study PRJEB33269, sample SAMEA4719790) | human gut metagenome | biome: human-associated habitat; feature: organic feature; material: feces | place: Cameroon | collected 2013-10 ...
AAGAAATAGCCGAGCAGGAAGAAACCGCCGACAGCGAAGCTGAAATTGACGATGATCAAAATGACATTGCTACCGAAGAAGCCGCAAGCGAGCCTGTCGAGGAGGCAGTAAAGGCTTTTGAAGAAATAGCAGAGCAGGAAGAAACCGCAGACAGCGAAGCTGAAATTGACGATGATCAAAATGACATTGCTACCGAAGAAGCCGCAAGCGAGCCTGTCGAGGAGGCAGTAAAGGCTTTTGAAGAAATAGCAGAGCAGGAAGAAACTGCAGACAGCGAGGAAGAGTCGCTTGAAGAACAGTTCCACGCTATAATGGCGGAGGAAACCGCAAGCGAGCCTGTTTCTTCTGTTCGTACAGCTGAGTCTGTAGAGGACGCATTGAAAGAATTCGGTGACTTTATAGGAATATCCGAAACCGCTGACAGCACCGGTAGCACCGGTAGCACCGGCAGCACCGGAGGCATCGAAAGCTCCGAAGATATTTCGGACGACGATCTTGAACAGACAAGCGGTATTTTTGAGGAAAGTACATTATCCGATGAGCTGTCAGAAACTCCGGAAGAGCCGATTGACGCTGACGAAAAGCCGAGGACTATGGACTTCTTCGACCTGCCGGACGAAGCATATACTCCCGCACAGGTTGCTGAAGAAAAGCACGATGAAAATGTTGCCGAGGTAGAGGATCTGTTCGGAAATCTGCTTATGGATGACGAGCCTGAATTAAAGAAAACATTCAACGATCCCTCAGAGGTATTTTCGCTGTTCGATACGGCTGACGGCGGACAGGACGATTTCGACAAGTACAGCGATGAAAAGATCGAGGAAGAAAACGAGAAAAAGAAGACCAGCGATACAAGAAAGTACATAGCGCAGGATATTGCGGATAATATCGCATCGTTTGCACAGCTGCTTGAACCGCTCAATGCCATCAAGGAGAACAAGATACGCAGTAAGAGCGGTATACTGTTCGACTGGGAAATGAGAATACAGGCGCTTATAGGCGATCTGCCGATAAAGACGTACTGGAGAAACAATTTCCGCAATTATGAGATATGGAGCGATGAAAAGTGCATGGAAAAGGCAGGCGAGCTGCTCTCTATGCTTGAGCTTGTCGGAATAGTGCGTGATAAGGCAAAAGAGGTCGTGATAGACAAGGATACGCTTGATTTCTATTCGGCACAGAGCGAGCATCTCAACAATGATTTCCATATAGGTGAAACTGTCGTTGTTACACGGCCGTGCTGGAAAATAAACGGACACCCTGCAAGAAAGGGCGAAATTGCCAAGAAAGCTCCGTTTGCGGAATTCAGCCGTAAGAAAGTATCACCGCTTGAAACTATGCTGAGAGAAAACAGCTGTTCTGACGGGGATGTTAATATTCCCGTTACGGAGGATAATTTCTGTACATATGACCGTGATATACCTTATGTAAAGAGGGCAATCTCCGAGGGATTCTGCAAGTGTGCTGTAAGACGTATGGATGACGGAGGCGCTCTGGCATTCTTCTATGAGGTTATTTCAGAAGGCGAAAATGCTCATTATTCGCCGTGCACGCTGAGATTTGAGGTCAACATTGATAAGAATGCAAATGTTGTCGGAAGATTCAGAAGTGAGAAAGTGTAAAAAGTAAAAGTGATATGTATACAAAAAAGCACCGCCACATCGGTGCTTTTTTCGTTTCACTTCACAATTGACTATGGGTACGGAATATGTTAAAATCTATAACGTAAAAAGAATATTGGTCTAATTGGAAACGCACATCCCCCGGATGATAACGAACAACACAATAAAGTGCAAATTGTTATTATCAGGAGGAATTTTTTATGCCCAAAAACTTATTTCAGGAAATCGTGTTTACCGTTATGATGGTGTTCGTTATGGTGTACGCCATGATATGCTATAATATAGCGCTTAATATCGGCGGTATGACAAACGAGGTCTTTTTACTTGCTTTCAAGGAGCTTGTGATAATGGGACCTATTGCTTTCGTGCTTGATATTTTTTTAGTCGGCAGGATAGCAAAGTACAAGACTTTTAAAATAATTAATCCTGAACGTGATAATCCGTTTTTCATAGTTCTCGGTATCTCGGTTATTTCAGTTATCTTTATGTGTCCGCTTTTGAGCCTTGCCGCAACTCTTCTGTTCAAAAATGCAGGAAGCGAAGTTATTGCGGTGTGGATTCAGACAACGATAACCAATTTCCCTATGGCTCTGTGCTGGCAACTCTTTTTTGCGGGTCCTGTTGTAAGAGCTTTTTTTTCACTTTTATTCAGAGAGAAGAAAGCTTTACAGAAGGATGAAATGAAAGAAATGCCTGAGATAGAGGTACAGTAATATTAAAGCCACGATTTTTTATCATCGTGGCTTTAGTTATATTTATTTGCCGGATTTATTTAATCAGTGAAAAGCCGAGAACTACAATTCCCAGTATCACAAGGATAATGCCGGTCACACGGTTAAGCGTTTCGGGACTTGCCTTATTCGCTATCTTTGCGGCAATTCTTGCAAAGATAAGCGTGAAGATTATGCAGAGGATGAACGGGAGCATATCCGGAAGGCCGCCTATCGCAAAGTGCGAAACAGAGCCTGTAAGTGCAGTGAATGTCATAATAAATACGCTTGTGCCTACTGCGGTCTTAAGCTCATAGCCCATAACGCTCGTAAGCAGGAGGAGCATCATCATACCGCCGCCCGCACCGATGAAGCCGCAGATGAAGCCGACCATAATACCGCAGATGATTGACTTTATCAAAACCGATTTTGCGGATCTTGCGCTCATATCGGCTTTTGTGGTCATTACAGGCCTTACTATGAATTTAATGCCGAGCAAAAGCGTCATGAATACCGAGAAATTGCCCATTGCCACAGACGGCACAAGGCTTGAAACGAAACTGCCGACAACCGTGAAAATAAGCACTGTTATCATCATCACAAGTCCGTTTTTAATATCAAGGTTTTTGTTCTTTCCGTATGTGTAAGCCGATACGGCACTTGCCAGAACATCTGAGGCAAGGGCGATACCGACAGCGGTATACGGCTCTATACCGAGAAATGTAACAAGCATAGGTGTGATTACCGCCGCCGCACTCATACCGGCAAACCCTGTTCCAAGACCTGCGCCAAGACCGGCAAGCAGGCAAACGGCGGTCGTTATAAGATATTGCATTATTTGTCGCTCCTTTTTCTGCTTATATTGTCCAGTATTTTAATATGGTATCTTTCAAATGCGGCGATTTCTTCATCGGTAAATCCGTCAAACAGAACAGCCGCAAAATCGCTTTGTTCCTTTTTGCCGTATGTGACAACAGGCTTTGCCTTTGCCGTCAGTGAAAGATGCACGCTTTTTTTGTTTCCGTCCTTATAAGTGCCTGTCAGCAAGCCCTTTTCGCTGAGTGATTTTACCGAAACCGAAACCTGCGATTTCAGTATATGGCGGACCTTTGAAATATCAGCCGCTGTGTCATAGCCGGGGTTGTTCGCAAGGAACATAATTATATCCGTTTCTGCGGCTGAGAGAGAAAACTTTGCCATAATGCGCTTTCTGTACATGCTGTATTCGTCCTCTGCGGCAGAGATGAAATTCCAGAAACTGCTTGTAGTCATATGCCTATCCTTTCTGTCAAAAGGCGATATTGTTCAAATTTAAACAATACCATTATAGTTCAAAAATGAACAATTGTCAATAGCCGATGTTAAAATTTCCGCTTGAAATCACGGATTTGTTTTAATTACAAACATTTTTAAAACACCTCTTGACAAATATAAAAATAGTGTTATAATATATTTTAGCACTCAGAGTGATAGAGTGCTAAACCGATTGCGATCGGTGTAAATTCAGTATAATCGCCGCTGATATAAGGCGCAGGCATAGAAAGGAAATGATTTTTATGGCAAAAAAGGCATTCAAGGCAGAATCAAAGCGTTTGCTTGATATGATGATCAATTCGATCTACACTCATAAGGAGATATTTCTGCGTGAGCTTATTTCAAATGCAAGCGATGCGCTTGACAAGCTGTATTTCAAGTCATTGACGGAGAATCTCGGCATAGAGAGAAAAGACCTCGGCATAGACCTTGCGGTCGACAAGGAAAACCGTCTTATAACAATTACCGATAACGGTATCGGTATGACAAAGGACGAACTTGAAAATAATCTCGGTGTTATCGCAAACAGCGGTTCTTTCAAATTCAAGAACGACAATACCGATACTGAAAAGGACGATATAAACGTTATCGGTCAGTTCGGTGTAGGCTTCTATTCGGCATTTATGGTAGCGTCTGAGGTTACTGTCGAGTCTAAGGCTTACGGCAGTGAGCAGGCTTACAAGTGGTATTCGCAGGGCGTAGACGGTTATACTATCACAGACTGTGACAAGGACGATGTCGGCACAAAGATAACCCTTAAGATAAAGGAAAATACCGAAGAAGAGGAGTACGACGAGTATCTTCAGGACTACAAGCTCCGTATGATAGTAAAGAAGTATTCCGACTATATCCGTTATCCTATCAGGATGGAAGTAAGTCATCAGCACCTCAAGGAAGGCACAGAGAACGAGTACGAAACACATACCGAGATAGAAACTCTCAACAGTATGGTGCCTATCTGGAACAAGAGCAAGTCGGAACTTAAAGACGAGGACTATAATCAGTTCTACAAGGAAAAGTTCTTCGACTATGACGATCCTATCGCACATATCCACACAAAGACAGAGGGTACAGCAACATATAACGCACTGATGTACATTCCGTCAAAAGCCCCCTTCGACTACTATTCAAAGGACTATGAAAAGGGCTTACAGCTTTATTCGAACGGCGTTCTTATAATGGATAAGTGCCCCGATCTGCTCCCCGATTATTTCAGCTTTGTAAAGGGTCTTGTTGACTCTGCGGATCTGTCGCTCAATATCTCCCGTGAGATGCTGCAGCACGACAGACAGCTTAAGATAATCGAAAAGAGCCTTGAGCGTTCTATCAAGAATGAACTTACAAAGATGCTCCGCAACGACCGTGAGAGATACGAAAAGTTCTGGAAGGTATTCGGACTTCAGATAAAGTTCGGCGTATACAACGGCTTCGGCGCAGGCAAGGAATTGCTCAAGGATTTGTTGCTGTTCTATTCTTCATACGAAAAGAAGCTGGTAACTCTTGAAGAGTATGTTTCAAGAATGAAGGAAGATCAGAAATATATTTACTTTGCAAGCGGCGAAACGGTCGACAAGATAGACAAGCTCCCTCAGACCGAACTTGTAAAGGATAAGGGCTACGAGATACTTTATCTTATCGACAGCGTTGACGAGTTTGCTTTACAGATGATGGTCGACTATAACGAAAAGCAGTTCAAGTCAGTATCCGCAGGCGACCTTGACCTTGAAACTCCCGAAGAAAAGGAAGAAATGAAGGCTAAGGCAGAGGAAAGCAAGGATATGTTTGCTTTCATGAAGGATTCTCTCGGCGGTAAGGTAAAGGATGTAAGACTGTCAAAGATACTGAAGTCCCACGCAGTATGCCTGACCAGTGACGGCCTGCTTTCTATAGAGATGGAGAAGGTGCTCAGTCAGATGCCCGCAGAGCATGATGCAAAGGCTGAAAAGGTGCTGGAGATCAATGCGGAGCATCCTATCTACGAAACGCTGAAAAAGCTGTATGAAACAGATAAGGACAAGCTGAAAACATACAGCGAGATCCTGTATGATCAGGCGCTTCTTGTTGAGGGTATGCCTATAGAAGACCCCGTTGAGTACAGCAACAAGATATGCTCGCTTATGGTATGATAATTATATCAAAAACGCTAATAAAAACGCTCCGACAGGTGTTCCTGTCGGAGCGTTTTCAGCTTATGTCAATAGATTTTCGGAAGCGATCCGAGAGTTAATGAATATTTGCTAGCGTACATTTTCTTTATGACCGATTTTTCGGTGTATTTTTCACTGTAATTACTGCCGTTAACGGTAAACTCGTTGCCCCATGTCATAAACCAGCACCACAGTGCGTTTATGCTCACGGCGGAATCTATATCAAAGATACAGCCGTTTTCTGTGAGAGCCGTTATCTTTGTTTTACTGCCGTAGTTTATCGCCTGTCTGAAACGGCTTACCTGAGGATCGTAGACGTGATTTCCGGGATAGATGTCCTCGCCTACAATATCAACATATTCGTCACCCGGATACCAGTCGGCGCTCTGACCGTTATAGACCCAGATAAGATTGTTACAGCCGTATGTATTTGTAAGCTCGTTGTAAAGGTATTTCCACAGCTTTTTGTAAGCGTCGGGACCTTGTGCGCCCCACCAGAACCAGCCGCCTGACGCTTCGTGCAGGGGTCGCCATATAACAGGCACGCCCGCTTTTTCAAGGCGCTTTAACTGCTTAGCTATTTCCTTGATGTCACGGTCGATCAGTTTTTTGCCTTTTGCATCCTGTCCGTTCATAACCTTTGCAATGTCAAAATTGCTGCTCTTGGTGTAGAATCCGCCCCACCAGCCGTCAGAATTGTTGGCGGTGCTGTAAAGGTATTCGGTCGGAGCGTTCCAGTGCCAGCACAATGTTACGATACCGCCCTTATCGGCAAATTCTATCGCCTTTTCAACAGTGGAGGATGATGCGCCGAATGCCGTTCTTGACGGAGTGTAGTCCATCAGGTCGAGTCCGAGCAGGGCAGGGTAGTCGCCGGTAAGATTTTTTATCGCTTTGAATTCGTTGCCGTTTATTCCGCCGTCACACTGCTGACCTGTGATTACATATTTTCCGTAGCTGTCCTTAAGGAAACTGTACAGCTTCTTCGTGTTTGCGGTGGAGTTCTTGTTGACGAGAGATGATGTGACGTTATAGGTGCTGTTGCTTATTTTTGCACCCGTCTTTACTGTTATTTTATCAAGCTCTATCCAGCCCCATGACTTTTTGACGGTAAGAGTGTGACTACCTTTTTTGAGCGTTACGGCGCATACGGTATAGTCGGAGAAATTATCCGGTTTGCTTACAAAAGTACCTACTTTTTTACCGTCTGCGTAAAGGTCGTTCTCTTTGTTTGGGCCGATAGCCTTTGAGCGTATCACTATATCGTAAACCGCATCGGCAGGAACGGTTATACTAATCTGACAGTATGAGCTGTTGCTTTCGAATTTTCCTACCGATTTTCCGCCGGATGCGTTGCTGTCGGATATGACGGACATATCGTTTGACAGCTTTCCGTTTTCCGCTTCATAGGTTTCCGAAAAGTTCAGCGGCTTGTCGCTTGTCTGCTTTACGGTTGTTGTGGTAGTCGTTGAGGAAGGCTTTTTCGTTGTAGTCGTTGCGGAAGGCTTTTTGGTGGTATCGGCGGCAGTTGCAGATGCAGGCTTGCTTGTTGCCGTGCCTGTGCTGTTTGTCGGCTTGCTTGTTGCTGTGCCTGTGCTGTTTGCAGGCTTGCTTGCCGTAGCGGCAGAAGAACTGCTTTCCTGCTTGTTTGTTGAAGGCTTTGACGTTTCGGAAGAAGTATCGGACGAGCTGTTTTGCTTGTCTGAGCTGTCGGACGATGAGTTGTCCTGCTTGTCTGAGCTGTTAGCCGATGAGTTGTTCTGCTCGTCGGAGCTTGTTTTATCAGAAGTGTCTGACGAGGTATCGTAAGACGAACCGCTGTCTGAGGAGGTATCCTGCGATGCGGTTTCGGCAGAGGACACTGCCGAAGCTGATGAGCTGTCAGCTGACAAGGTGCCGTTATCGGCACTGCAGCCGCAGGCGGATATAATTACCGCCGCACATAAGATAAGGGAGATGATGCGTTTTTTCATTTTTCTTTTCCTTTTCCTTTTCCATTTCCGTTAGCCTGCCGTAAACGTGATAAGACAGGGCTTGTATTCGATTACAATATGATTATACTATATAAGCACGCAAAAGTCACGCCCATATTTTTCTTGTTGCAAAATCCGTGATTATCACCAATAGCGGCTACAGGGATTTATCACATATTCACAAAATAGCAAAACAAGTCTTGCAAATTTAACTTAAATGGTGCATAATACTTGTGTAAAGGTTTACATGAAAATTAAGCAAGTCTGCTTTAATAAGAAAGGAATAAGAAATGAAGTACAGAAAAATAACAGCGGTCATACTTGCGGTAGCAACGGCAATATGTGCCGCAGGCTGTAACGGAAACGATAATTCGGGAACATCGTCAAGCGGCGATGTGACCTCATCGGGCAGTGGTGACAGCAGTATGACAAGCGATAACACAACATCGGGCGGCAATTCGGGAACAGCACAGGCGCAGTTTACGTTCAGCCAGGTAGCTATGGGCGGCGGCGGATTCGTAAGCGGCGTATTTGCAACAAGCGAGCAGGGCTTATATTATGCCCGTACAGATGTCGGCGGCGCATACCGTTATAATAAGGATACTCAGAAGTGGGAAGCAATGTCGTACGATATAAGCGAGGAAGACAGAGGTCTGCTCGGTATAGACGGTCTTGCATTCGGAGAAAAAGATCCTAACAAGGTATATATGCTTGCAGGCACGGAGTATTTCAGCAACGGCAAAACCTGCCTCTTATACTCCGATGATTACGGCAAAACGTGGAACCGTACCGAACTTACCGATATGATAACGGCGCACGGAAACGGTATGGGCAGAGGAAACGGCGAGCGTATTGCGGTTGACCCCAAGAACAGTGACATAGTATATGTCGGCGGAAGAACAGGCGGTATAATAAAGTCGACCGACGGCGGAAAGACATTTACTGCACTTGATATGGGAACAAAGACGACAACGTCAAACGGCAACGGTATATGCAGTATCATAATCGATCCGAAATCGGGCGATGACAGTGCCTGCACAACTATATATGCGGCTGTTTCGAGAGCACAGGAGGAAAACCTTTATAAATCGACCGACGGCGGTGCTACCTGGACAGCCGTTTCAGACGCACCTAAGGGAATCATGGTCCAGAGAATGAAGTATAACGGTGACGGCAAGATCGTCATTACCTATGCCAATACCGAAGGACCGTGGAACAATAACAGAATTGCCGGCGGCGTAAAAATTCTTGATATGTCGAACGATTCGTTGACAGATATTTCTCCTGCAAAAAAGAGCTTCGGTGATGTGGTGATAGATCCTTCAAACCCCGACAGAATGGTTGCCTGCACGGAGAATATATATGTCCCTCAGCCTAACGGTCAGTACGGCGATGAATTCTATGTAACTACGGACGGCGGTAAGAACTGGACACTTCTCAATGATAAGATGAAGATGAGCAGCGGCGGAGTTGAGTGGATAACAACAGCGTCTATGCACTGGTGCAGCTCAATGGCCATTGATCCCAATAACACAAATAAGATAATGGTGGTATCGGGTAACGGCGTCTTCACCTGCGATAATATATGGGATGAAAGCCCCGAATTCTACTTCTTCTCAAAGGGCATAGAGGAAACTGTTCCGTATGATATAATCAGCATACCCGGTGGTAAGCTGGTAAGCGTTATAGGCGACTATGACGGCTTTGTACAGGATAGTGCCGAAGAATACGGTATGGTACACAACAGCGTTGCAGGCTCAATGACCGGTCTTGCGATAGCGGCAAAGTCAACTGATATATGGGTAAAGTGCGGCGGCAGTGAAGAAAAACCTGGCTTCTGGTATACTCTTGACGCAGGCAAGAAATGGGTGAATGTTACCGTTTCTCCGCTTGAAAGCGGAAAGGTGGCATACGGCGGCTATGTGGCAGTTTCCGCTGACGGAAAGAGATTCTTCTGGGCACCCGGAAACGACAGCAGCATTTACTATTCCGACGATCAGGGCAAGACCTGGACAAAGAGCGAGGGCGGAGTAGGCTCAAAGAAAATCATCTGCGACCCTGTAAACCCCGATTATGTATATGCCGCAAGCGGCGGTGCGTTCTTCTACAGCGAGGACGGCGGAAAGACGTTTACTCAGAATATGACGCTTTCTGTATTCACTGCGGCAAGACCTGTGGTTGCACCCGGCAAGGAGGGCGTTGTATACTATCCTTCAATGGGACTTCAGGTATCGACGGATAACGGCAAAACATTCACAAGAATGGATTCTTTAGCCGCTTGTATGGCGGTAGGTCTTGGCAAGGGTAAGACGGACAGCGATCCTTATACCATATTCGTATGGGGCAAGCCCACAAACGATGATTCTATAGGTCTTTACTGGTCTGAGGACGAGGGTAAGACATGGAGCAGGGTAAACGATGATCAGCATCAGTTCGGCGGCCCCGGCAACGGATTTTTTGTTGTGGGCGATATGAACAAATACGGCAGAGTTTATATGAGCACAGTCGGTCTTGGCGTTGTTTACGGAGATCTTGTGCAGTAAGCAGGACAAAAAGATAAAATATAAGCGGAGCAGATGGGAATCTGCTCCGCTTTTGTTTATCGGTTATTTACTTTGCAGCCTTGCACGGATTCTTGCAAAGAGTGACTTTCTCGGCTCTTTATAGAGCTTTTGCGCCTGCTCGGCTTCCTGATATGCACGTTCGTAGAACAGCTTGTGTACCTCTATGTGTTCCTCGCCCGGCATAGCTTTTTTATGGCGGTAGATTCCGTCGCTTCCCTGCACACGAGCCTTGACGTTATCCTTGAGCATCGTATTGAATATATCAACCGCCTTATCGGCAATTATCTTATCCTTCAGCGGTACGGCAACCTCCACACGTCGCTCGGTATTTCTGGTCATAAAGTCTGCGGAGGAAATATATACCTTCCTGCGTTCGCCCTTGCCGAAAATATAGATACGGCTGTGCTCAAGGAAACGTCCGACTATCGAAATGACCGATATATTTTCGGTGTAGCCCGGCACTCCTGCAATAAGACAGCAGATACCTCTTATTATCAGCTCTATCTTTACCCCCTGACAGCTTGCTTCTATCAGCTTGTCTATAATATCCTTGTCGGTGAGCGAGTTCATTTTAAGTCCGATATAGCCGTCCGTACCGTAGGTTATCTCGTTGTCGATCATTTCCACAATGCGTGACTTGAGGCATTTCGGCGCAACAAGCAAGGTGGTACTGCTCTCAACTGTCGTGCCTAGCGACAGTGCGTTGAACACGGTGCTTGCGTCTGCACCTATGTCCTTATCCGATGTCATCAGCGTAAGGTCGGTGTAAAGACGTGAGGTTTTCTCGTTATAGTTACCTGTGCCTATCTGAGTATAATATCTGATGTTGCTTCCCTGCTTGCGTGTTATCAGCAGCAGCTTTGAGTGTACCTTCAGAGCGTCAAGACCGTATATTATCTTAACGCCCGCCTCCTCCATCTTCTTGCTCCAGCCGATGTTGTTTTCCTCGTCAAATCTGGCACGAAGCTCAACAAGCGCCATTACCTGTTTGCCGTTTTCGGCGGCTCTTATGAGAGCGCTTACGATTTCGCTGTTTCTTGCGACACGGTAAAGCGTTATCTTTATGGAAGAAACATAAGGATCGTCAGCCGCTTCATCAAGCAGACGCAGGAAGTTCTTGAACTTGTTGTAGGGGTACGACAGAAGTATATCGTGCTGTGAAAGCTGGGTGAACATACTCTCGTATGGGTTTACCATTATTGAATTCTGCGGAGAAACCTGATTGTAGAAAAGTTCGCTCCTGTTTTCGAGCTTATCCTCAAGTGCGGACATAAAGCCAAAATCAAGAGGACAGCTCTGCATAAACGAGAAGCTGTCTGACAGCTCAAGATAATCAAGCATACGCTTTACAAGCTCCGGTGAAGCATCATACGAAAACTCGGCTCTTACCGGCATCAGCTTCTTTCTCTTACGGCACAGCTCCTCCATTACGTTTCTGAAGTCCATATCGTGATCGTAAAGAGCCTCGTTCACATCAATGTCGGCATTTCTTGTAACACGCATGATACAGCGGTTTTCAACGAAGAAATTCGGGAACAGGGTATCAATGTAATGCAATATCACATCCTCCGCCAGAACATATCTCAGATTCTGACCGGGCAGGAAAATAACACGGGGGAAATCCCTGTCGCATTCCGCACTCAATATTCCCACAAGCTGCTTTTTCTTTTCCTCGTTTTTGCTTTTGAGCAGAGTGCCGATATATATCGCTCTGTTCTTTAAGAACGGGAACGGGTGGTTCTTGTCTATAATGCTCGGAGAAAGCAAAGGGAGAATTTCTCTTTCGAAATACAGCCTTAAGAACAGCTTGTCGTCGCCCTTAAGGTCGGTGGGCTTTTTAAGCTCGGCATACTCGCTGAGCTTTGCCGAAACCTCTGAAAAGGCGCAGTCCTTTATATAGAGCAGATCCTTTACCCTGCGAGCGATTTCCTTAAGCTGTCTTGCGGCGGTCATACCCGTCTTGTTCTCGCACTTTCGGGGGTCTACCAGATCCTGATCGTACAGTGAGCCGACACGAACCATAAAGAATTCGTCCAGATTGCTTGTGAATATTGAGATAAACCTCATTCTCTCAAAGAGCGGAACATTTACGTCCTGCGCTTCTTCAAGTACACGCTGATTGAATTTCAGCCACGATAATTCACGGTTATCGTAAACGTTGCTGTCTGTCATAAATTACCTCTTTTAATGGATCAAATACGGTCTGAAGGTGTAAAGGGAATGTAAAATATCCCGTAATATGAATATAACCGCCCGCTTTCACGGGCAGTTATTGTTCGTTCTTTACTTGTTTGCCTGTTCAAGCGACGCTCTTATAAAGTCCTTGAATAAGGGGTGCGATCTGTTGGGACGTGACTTGAATTCGGGGTGGAACTGAACAGCCACGAACCAGGGGTGAACGCTTCTGGGAAGCTCAACTATTTCAACGAGTTTTCCGTCGGGCGACTGACCTGCGATAACAAGACCGCTCTCTGTCAGCTGCTTGCGGAATACGTTGTTGAACTCATAACGGTGGCGGTGTCTTTCATAAATAAGCTCATCGCCGTAAACCTCACGGGAAATAGTGCCTGCTTCGAGCTTGCAGGGATATAAGCCAAGACGCATTGTACCGCCCATATCAACATCCTTCTGGTCGGGCATAAGGTCGATAACGTTCTGCTCGCCTTCGTGGAATTCGCTTGAATTTGCGTCTGTAAGACCTGCCACATGACGTGCAAATTCTATCGTAGCCATGTGCATACCAAGACAAAGACCAAGATAGGGCTTCTTATGCTCTCTTGCGTAACGGACAGCCTCAATCTTGCCCTCGATGCCTCTGTCGCCGAAGCCGCCGGGAACGAGAATGCCGTCGCAATCATGCAGAAGTTCGTCTGCCGTTTCGGGAGTAACTTCTTCTGAGTTAATGAGCTTTATTTCAACGTGCGATTCGTTTTCGAAGCCTGCGTGACGCAGGGATTCCATAACGGAAATATAAGCATCGGGGAGTGCAACGTACTTGCCTACAAGACCGATTACGGTATTCTTTGTGGCGTTGTACTGACGCTGAACCATATCCTCCCATTCCTTGAGATCGGGAACACGGGGATCAAGTCCGAGATGATCGCATACTACCTTTGCAAGACCTTCCTTTTCGAGCATAAGAGGTACTTCATAAAGAGAAGGAGCTGTAAGGTTCTGTATAACGTCCTGCTTGCGAACATTACAGAAGCTGGCAATCTTATCTCTCATATCCTGAGGAATCTCCATCTCGCTTCTGCAAACGAGAATGTCGGGCTGAATGCCGAGTGAGAGAAGCTCCTTTACACTGTGCTGTGTGGGCTTTGTCTTCATCTCGTTGCTGCCTGTGATGAAGGGGAGGAGAGTAACGTGGATATAAACAACGTTTTCTCTGCCTACATCCGAAACTACCTGACGGATAGCCTCAAGGAAGGGAGTGCTTTCAATATCTCCGACAGTACCGCCGATTTCGGTTATAACAACATCTGCGGTGGTTTCTGCTGAGTTTGCAACTCTGTATATTCTTGATTTGATTTCGTTTGTTATGTGGGGGATTACCTGAACCGTGCCGCCGAGATAATCTCCACGACGTTCCTTATTAAGAACTGTCCAGTAAATCTTACCTGTTGTTACATTGCTGTACTTTGAAAGGTTTTCGTCTATAAAACGTTCATAGTGACCGAGGTCGAGGTCGGTTTCGGCACCGTCGTCTGTTACGAAAACTTCACCGTGCTGATAAGGACTCATCGTACCGGGGTCAACGTTTATATAGGGGTCGAACTTCTGGATAGTTACCTTGTAACCTCTCATCTTGAGCAGTCTTCCGAGTGAAGCCGCCGTGATACCTTTTCCGAGTCCCGACACAACGCCGCCGGTGACGAATACATACTTTGTAGCCATTATTTTGTTCCTTCCCTTGAGCTTTTCCTGCCCGTCGTATTGATTTTATATGTCAATTTGAAAAATAAACACTACTCACTATTATACTAAATCCGTTCGGCTTTTTCAAGTGCTTTTCGATTATTTAAAGTTGCTTTACGGTGTACAAAATAAACAAATAACCTTTTTGCTATTTGTGCATATCGTTTAACTGTCTCTTATACACATCTCCGAGCCCACGAGA
>ERZ1026848.1104-NODE-1104-length-14423-cov-7.762528_pt1 | contig 14423 bp, 9 predicted proteins | sample MGYA00380154_ERZ1026848 | MGnify/ENA primary metagenome ERZ1026848 (study PRJEB33269, sample SAMEA4719790) | human gut metagenome | biome: human-associated habitat; feature: organic feature; material: feces | place: Cameroon | collected 2013-10 ...
GAGAAAACATTGCTTCTGCCTGCTCGTTGAGGTCTGCAAGGTAATCGTTCAGCTTGCCGATGGTCAGCAGGTTGGCATAGCGTACACGGTGATGCTCCTTGAGATAGCGGAGGTGCCGTTGTCCCCATACCCCGATTGGCTCTTGTTCTTGCTCTGGCTCATCGTCCCCGGCGATTAGGTAGTAGTCACCGACCAGTTCATACTTCAGCCCTGTGCGCTCATCTGTGATGTACTTTTCCATCATTAGCGCCTCCATCCCCACAACATTGATTTCTGCGGCTTTGCCTTGGCGACTTTGATTAATATCTCATCTACGGCTTCTGTGTACCGTCCCGCCGCAATCAACTTGTTGCGGAACCGGTTCAGCCCCTCAATGATAAGCCGCCATTCCTGCCGGTTCAGTTCCACATAGTATTTCTGCTTCATACGCTGTACCTCCTTTGATTTTCTGCAATTATTGTAGCAGGAGAATTGGCGTAAATCGAATGTACGGATATAAAAAAATCACCGAGAAAAGTTCATAATGAACTAATCTCGGTGATTTTCCTTGCCATTGCTACGCCTGATAACTAAGCTCTTTTAATACTTCGTTATCAGCCTGTAGCGTTTCAAATGCCGCGTTTTTTTCAGCGTATTAAAAAGCCTCGCAGAGTTTGCCGCCCGTAGGCGGCAAAGAAATAAAATCATTTTCTCTCGCGACATGTGCGTGAGAGAAAATACCTCTCAGGCTGCCAGTGTGGAATTTGCCCGTCATAGACGGACAAATTATGCGCGCAGCAGACTGTGAGCCTTTTGTCGGAAAAACCCGGAGGGTTTTTCGACAGTCTCAGAGAAACGCGGCATTTTGAAGTGCCGCGTTTCTTTTCTTTGTGATTTATCCTCTTCCGAAGAAGTAGTCATACAGGGAGCCGAAGCTGTTGCCGCCGTTCTGCTGATCCTGCTGATTTTGCTGGCCTTGCTGGCTGTCCTGCACCGTATCGTCGGCCTTTACATCAAAGGTCAGGCTGGTGGTGTGGCTGCTTCCGTCACGGAAGTAGGTCACCGTCACGGTGTCCCCGGCCTTGTGCCCCTTCTTGGCGGCAGTAAGGTCCTCCATGGAGGCAATGTCGGTGCTGTCCACCTTGGTGATCACATCTCCCATCCGCAGTCCGGCCTTTTCACCGGCTCCGCCCTTGTTTACGCTGTAAACGAAGGCACCGCTCTTTTGCTCAATTTGATATTGAGCGGCCATCTGCTCGGTCATAGTCCCGGCGGTAATGCCGAAGGAGGGCTTATCCGTCACCTGGCCGTTTTCCATAATGTCCGTGATAATGGCCTGCACATCCCCGATGGGAATGGCGAAGCCCAGACCCTCCACAGTGGTGTCGGAATAGCTGGAATACTTGGCGGACACAATGCCCACCACTTCGCCGTACAGGTTCATCAGCGGGCCGCCGGAGTTGCCGGGGTTGATGGAGGCGTCCACCTGGATCATGTTAAAGGGTGTGCCGTCCACATTGATGGCCCGGTCGCAGCAGGATACGATGCCCTGGCTCATGGAGAAGGTCAGCTCCCCAAGGGGATTGCCGATGGCCAGCACCGAGTCGCCTACATTCACGTTGCTGCTGTTGCCCAGAGTCACCGGCTGCAGGTCTGTGGCGTTGATTTTCAGCACCGCCACATCGTAGTCACTGTCGCTGCCCACCACCGTGGCCGGGTACTCCCTGCCGTCATGCAGTGTCACCGTCACCGAGGACGCGCCACTGACGACATGGTGGTTGGTCACGATATAGCCGTCCTGGGTGATAATGAATCCGCTGCCGGAGGAGGCGGACTGCACGGACTGACCGAAAATGTTGGTGGACACGGAGGAGCAGTTGATGCTCACCACGCTGTTTACCGTGGAGGCGTATACCTCCGCCGGAGACATGAGGGTTTGGCCGCTGACCTGCTTCACGGTGATCTCCGACGCCGTGCGATTGCTCTGCCGGATCGTGGTCTTGCCGCTGCTGGAGAGGGCGGCGCCGCCGTAGCCTGCCGCGCCGCCTACCACTGCGCAGGCCAGGAGCAAGGCCGTGACCTTTACACCGGCCTTTTGCCAGAAGGAGGGCTTTTTCGCCGCCGCCGGCGCCTCCGCCCAGCCCGGGTCGAGCGGTGTATTGTGCTGCTCGTTGTAATTAAAATGGTACAGGTTTTCAGGGTTGTTGTACCCCTGCTCCTCATGACGGAAATCGTTATTTTCACTCATAGTATTGGCCTCCTGTCGTTTCTGTTATTTGAGGATATTTTTCCGCGCCGGGTGCTTGTGGTCGGCGGAAAAATGTTGTATACTGTGTTAAACTTTCCCGGGACGCCTGCTTTCGTCCTATGCTCCTTATCATAACCCTTTATCTTAATTGAAGCTTTAAGAATATATGAATTTTTTTAAGAAGGGAGGAATTTTTCCTTGCTGAAACTGGAACAGGTCAAGCGCCGCCCGGAGGAACCGGAGGATTGTCTGCGGGAAAAGGCGGCCTCTCTCCTGCGCATTCCCCCGGAGGAAATTCTCTCCCTGACCGTTCTGCGCAGGGCAGTGGATGCCAGGCCCCCTATCTGCCTGGTCTACACCCTGGCTGTGGAGGTGAAAAATGAAGGGGCGGTGCTGCGGCGCAGCCGGTGCAGGCAGGTGTCCCCGTATCTTCCCCAAAGATACACTTTTACCGGCACCGAATCGGCACCGAATTGGCACCAAACAGCACCAAATGTCCTGCCTCCCGTGGTGGTGGGGGCAGGCCCGGCGGGGCTGTTTGCGACCCTGCTATTGGCCCGGGCGGGGCTTCGGCCCATCCTCTTAGAGCGGGGCCAGCCCGTGGAGCAGAGGCAAAAGGATGTGGAAAATTTTTGGTCCGGCGGCCCCCTTCTTCCCAATTCCAATGTGCAGTTTGGCGAGGGCGGCGCCGGGGCTTTTTCCGACGGAAAGCTAAACACCGGCACCAAGGATCCACGCCATCGCTTCATCCTGGAGGAGCTGGTTTCCTGCGGCGCGCCGGAGAGTATTCTCGTGGATGCCAAGCCCCATGTGGGTACGGATATGCTCCATATTACCCTGAAAAATATGAGAAAAAAGCTCCTCTCTCTGGGGGCGGACATCCGCTTCGGCCATCGGCTGGAGGGGATAGAGACCCGGCAGGGACAACTGACGGGTATCACCGTCGCCCATGGGGAAGAAATTTACGCCTTACCTGTCTGTAACCTGATTTTAGCGCTGGGCCACAGCGCCCGGGACACGGTGGAAAGGCTCTATGGTCAGGGCCTTTTTATGGAGGCCAAGCCCTTTGCCGTGGGGGTGCGTATCGAGCATCTGCAAAGCCGCATGGATGCCGTGCAGTATAAGGAATATGCCGGGCATCCGGCCCTGCCTGTGAGCAGCTACAAGCTCTCCTGCCACCTGCCCGACGGACGGGGCGTGTTCTCCTTCTGTGTCTGTCCTGGGGGACAGGTGGTGGCGGCGGCCTCGGAGCCCCGGCGTACCGTTACCAACGGCATGAGCGAGTATGCCCGCAGCGGCGAGAACATCAACGGCGGCCTGCTGGTGGGCGTGAGCCCAAGGGATTTTGGCAGCGACCATCCCCTGGCGGGCATCGCTTTTCAGCGGCGGTTGGAGGAGGCGGCCTACCGTCTGGGCGGCGGCTTCACGGCGCCCTGTCAGCGGGTGGAGGATTTTCTGCATCACCGCCCCTCCACGGGCTGCGCAAGCGTGAGACCCAGCTATCGGCCCGGCGTGCGCTACGCCGACCTTCACGACTGTCTGCCCGACTTCATCGCCGGAGCCCTGGAGCAGGCTCTGCCCCTTTTGGATAAAAAGCTTCCGGGCTTTGCCGACGGCGATGCCCTGCTTACAGCGGTGGAGAGCCGTTCCTCTGCCCCGGTACGCATACCCCGGAACGAGGACTACGAGAGCAATATCGCCGGACTTTACCCCTGCGGCGAGGGGGCCGGGTACGCAGGAGGGATCCTGTCGGCGGCGGCGGACGGGATGCGCTGTGCGGAAAAAATTATGGCGAAAAACCTGTGATTTTATGCCAGTTTATGAATAAGGAGGACGATATAATATGAAAAAAATTGCGGCGGCGGATGTGTTTTTTACCCCGGAGTATCGGGAGCAAATTGAGAAAACCGCAGCAGAGTGCGGCTATTCCGTGGACTTTTACCCGGACGGACATCTGCCTCCGGAGAGAGCGGCGGAGTATGAGATCGTTTACGGGTGCTGCCTGCCCGGGGAGCTGAAGGCGGCGGCCAATTTGAAATGGTTTTGCTGCAGCTTCGCCGGGGTAGATATTTATATGGATGAGAGTATTTATCCCCATCCGGGGGTGCTGCTGAGCAATTCCTCCGGGGCTTACGGCATTACCATTGCCGAGCATATCATCATGGTGACGCTGATGCTCTTGCGGCGGATGCCGGAATTTGAAAAGGTGGTTCGGGAGAGGGGCTGGCTGCGCACGCTGCCCATGCGCTCCATTTGCGGCAGCAGCATTACCATCCTGGGCACCGGGGACATCGGCACCAATTTTGCCGTCCGAGCCAAGGCTCTGGGAGCCAAGGCGGTGCGGGGCGTGCGCCGGACCCAAAAGGCCGGGGACCCTGCTTACGATGCGATGTATACCTTTGCGGAGCTTGACAGCGTCCTGCCCAAGACGGAAATCCTTGTTATGGCCCTGCCGGGCACCCCGGAAACCCATCACATCCTCTCCCGGGAGCGCATTGCCCTGCTGCCGGAGGGGGCGTATGTGGTGAATGTGGGCCGGGGCAGCGCCATTGACCAGGAAGCTCTGATGGAGGCCCTGAACGGCGGACACCTGGCCGGGGCGGCTTTGGATGTGATGGTCCCGGAGCCCCTGCCCAAGGATCACCCCCTGTGGGATACCAAGAACCTGCTCCTCACCCCCCACATCAGCGGCAATATGTCCCTGGGCATTACCTGCGACTTGGATGTGGACCTGTTCTGCGAGGACCTAAAAAATTTCGCCTCCGGGAAGAAATTGCAGCGCTTCGTGGACCGCTCCCTGGGCTATTAAGCCCCTGAAAGTACCCTGCGGGAGCGCAGGAAATAAATTACGCCAAAAAAAGAACCGCCCCCGGGCGGTTCTTTTTTATAGGTGATAGAATTACCGGTCCAGCTCTTTATCCAGCTCGTCCAAAGCAGTGAGCATTTCGCCAAAGCCGGACAGGTCCGACTCCTGGACCACATTTTTTGCCGTCTCCAGCTTCTCGGCAAAGCGCTGCAAAAGCTCCTCGTAGCGCACCCGGTTTTCATTGCACCAGCTTCGCTGCTGGGCGACCAGGGTGTGGATGCGCTGGATGGCCTGAGCCCGGAACTCCTCCGTCCGCCGGTGGGCGCTGATCTCGATTTCCGCAATGTGGTCGCGGATTTTCGCGTACTCGTCGGCCTGCTCCTGCAAAAGTCCGCACCGCTCCTCCATTTCCCGCATAGCGTCCTGCAGGTCACGGTTTTCCTGGGCTAAGCGTTGGTTTTGCTGGGAAAGCTCGTCCTTTTCCCGAGAGGAAGATTCATAGCTGTCCAAACGGCTGCGCAGGGCGGCAACCTCCTGGCGGAGTCCGTCGTTTTCCTGGGAAAGGGCCTGATTTTGCTGGGTCAGCTTCTCCAGCTGGGCCTGATTTTCCTGGGTGATCTTCTTGATATAGGCGACCACATCCTCCCGGTCGAAGCCGCCGAACATACGAGTTCTGAAATTTGTACTCATAGATGTCCTCCATTTTCCCTGCCTATTTCCCAAAAACCGCAGGAAATCATTGTTTTCATACCTTACCATAGCACAAATTTGACCATATGACAAGCAGGAAAATGGACAGAGTAAAGGATATTGGTGCAGATTCTGCATATTTATCTGTGTTCACTGCTGTGTTCATGGAGCGCACCATCGTCGGATTAGGACGAATATTTCGTGGAAAAAGTATAAAAAATCCCTGAAATCGCTGCATTCTCAGCAATTTCAGGGATTTTTTGTGGTCGGAGCGGAGGGATTCGAACCCTCGGCCTCATGGACCCGAACCATGCGCGATACCAAGCTTCGCCACGCCCCGTTTTTTCATAGCTTTCTTATTATAGGGATTTTTGCCCCCAATGTCAAGGGGTTTTACGCCGGATAGGGCAGGAAAAATATACGAACAGATGTTTGCAGTTGGCCTTGCGCTATGGTATAATCGAAAATAAGAAAAAACAGGGAGGTACAAGCGTATGCTGCAGCTTTGGATCGGCCGGGCAGGCACGGGAAAATCCGAGCGGATTCTGGAGACGATGAAGCGTGACTGCCGCACCCGGGGACAGGTGCTTATTGTTCCGGAGCATGTGTCCCACGAGGCGGAGGTGGCGCTGTGCCGGGCTTTGGGTGACACCGCCAGCCGGTATGCAGAGGTGCTGAGTTTGCGCAATCTTTCCGGGCGCGTGCTGGGAGAGGTGGGCGGTCTGTCTGACTTCACCCTGGACGGGGGCGGCAAGCTGCTGACTATGCGCATGGCGCTGCAGGAGGTGGGCGGAAGCCTCCATGTGTTCAATAATCCCTCCCGGCGGGCGGCGTTTTTGGAGCAGCTTGTGGCCCTGATGGACGAGCTGTACGCCTACGAAATCGCCCCGGAGGAGATGTATGTCCGGGTGCAGGAGGCTCCGGGACAGCGAGGGGACAAGCTGCGGGATGTGGCCCTGCTCTACGCTGCCTACGATGCCCGGCTCCGGGAAGGGGGGCGGGATGCCCGGTCCCGGGTGCAGAAGCTTCGGGATGCCCTGCCGCAGTCCGACTATTTGAGGGGGAAAGATGTGTTTTTTGACGGCTTCTCCTATTTTAATAAGGTGGAAGAGGGGATTTTGGAGACGGTCTTGCAGCAGGCGCACAGCGTTACTGTGACCCTTTTGGGGGACCGCTCTGCTTCCGACATTTTCCAAAACGCCTTCCGCCAGCGCCAGCGGCTTGTGCGCATGGCCCGGCAGACGGGACAGCGGTGCGAGATGGAGTTTATGGAGCGTCAGGAAAATTCGGCCTTAGGACATCTGGAACGGTACTTTTTCGGGGCGGCGGCCCCGGAGCGGTCCGGCGGAGAGGACCAGGTGAAGCTGTACGAGGCTACCACCGCCTACGCAGAGGTAGAGTATGCGGCGGCACAGATCCGGCAGATGCTTTCCCGGGGCTATCGCTGTCGGGACATCGCCGTGACAGCCCGGAACCTGGAGGAGTACGGCCCACTGCTGGAGCATATTTTTGCCCGGGACGGCATTCCGGTCTATATGAGCCGCCGCAGCGACATCCTGCAAAAGCCGCCGCTGCTGCTGATTCTGGGCGCGCTGGACGCCGTGACCGGCGGCTTTGAATACGAGGATATGTTCCGATACCTGAAAACCGGCCTGGCGGGCATCGACCGGGCGGAATGCGACGCACTGGAAAACTATGTGGTCCTGTGGGGAATTCGGGGAAAAATGTGGCTGCGGGATGTGGCCTGGACGGCAAATCCCGATGGATACGGCGCGGATATGACCCCGGAGCGCCAGGCGCGGCTGGACGAAATCAACGCCATTCGGGAAAAGGTACGGCTGCCGCTGCTGGACCTGTACGAGAGCATGGGTGTGCCCTCGGCGGCGGTGAAAAAGGCGGAGGCTGTGTACCGCTTTGCCCAGCAGGCAGGGGTGCCGGAGCTTTTGCAGCAGCAGGTGCAGCACCTCCTGGAGACCGGACGGGTGCAGACGGCAGAGGAATACCGCCAGCTATGGGAAATTTTCTGCGGCGTGCTGGACCAATTTGCGGAGATCCTGGGGGATACGCCTCTGAGCGGGGAGGAATTTTGCCGGATGCTGCGCCTGGTGCTGACCCAATACAGCGTGGCCACCATTCCGGCCACCCTGGACCAGGTGAAGGTCAGCGAGATGACCCGGGCCGACCGCAGAAGGGTAAGGGCACTTTTCCTGCTGGGGTGCAACGACCATGTGCTGCCCCAGGTGAACCAGAGCGGCGGCATATTGGACCGCAAGGACAGAAGCTTTTTACAGGAGCATGACCTGCCATTGGCGGATGCATCCTTTGACGAATTGGACAGTGAACTGCAAAATATTTACTCGGCCCTGACCCAGCCCACGGAGCGGCTGTGCGTGAGCTATCCCACGGTGTCACTGGAGGGGAGCGCCCTGCGCCCTGCCTTCGTGGTGGAGCGTATCCGGCGGCTTTTGCCCCAGGTGCCGGTGCAAAGGGAGGATGGCGCATACCGTCTCGGTGTGCCTGCCACGGCTTTGGAAATCGCCGGACGCTATCCGGGCAGCGCTCTGGCGGAGTATTTCCGGCGGGACGGAGAAAACGGTCGGGTGCTGGAGGCCATCGCCCGGGCGGAGGAGATGGAGCGGGGACGGCTGTCGCCGGAGGCGGTGCGTGCCCTGTACGGAACCCAGGTACAGATGTCCGCGTCCCGGATGGATCGCATGAAAAGCTGCCATTTCGGCTATTTCATGGAGTACGGTCTGCGGGCTAAGGAGAGAAAAACCGCCGGATTCCAGGCGCCGGAAATCGGAACCTTCCTCCACTATCTGCTGGAAAATGTGCTGCGCACGGTCCGGGACCGGGGCGGCTTTGCCTGCGTGGAGACGGAGGAGCTGGACGCACTGGTGGAGCAGTTCACCGGAGAATTCGCCCGGACGAAAATCGATCGGTACAGCGAGAAAAGCTCGCGGTTCCGCTACCTGTTCGAGCGGCTGCAAAGAACAGCCTGTGCAGTGGTGCGGAGCATTGCCGATGAAATGCGGCAGTCAGACTTTAAGCTGCTGGAGTTTGAGATGAATTTCGGCGGGAAGGATGCGGATCTGCCGGCAGTCTGCGTGGAGCGGGAGGGAATCTCCCTGCGGGTCGTTGGCAAGGTGGACCGAGTGGACGGCTGGGTGAAGGACGGAAGGCTCTACCTGCGGGTGGTGGACTACAAGACCGGAAAAAAATCCTTTGACCTCAGCGAGGTGCAGTACGGCTTGGGCATACAGATGCTGCTGTACCTCTTTGCCCTGGAAAAGGAGGGGCAGGCACACTTCGGAATGCCGGTGGTGCCGGCGGGGGTGCTGTATCTCCCGGCAAAGGATGTGATTGTGCGAGAGAAACGGGGAGCATCGGAGGAGAAAATCCGCAGCGATGTGCAGGCGGAGCTGCGGCGCAGCGGACTGCTTTTGCAGGATGCGGAGGTTTTGCGGGCTATGGAGCACAGCGCCCTGGAAAAGCCGGTATATCTTCCGATTACCCTTAAAAAGGACGGGACCATCACCGACGGAGTGGCCACCGCTTACCAGCTGGGGCAGTTGGGAAAGTACACGGAGCATCTGCTGGAGCAGATCGCCGGAGAGCTGGCCCGGGGCAATGTGGACGCAGACCCGGTGCAGCGGTCCCAGCAGGACAGTGCCTGTCGCTACTGCGCCTATGCCTCGGCCTGCTATTTCCGGCCCGGTGTGGGCAGGGATCGGCGGCGGTACATACGAAATACCCCGACGGCGCAGGTGTGGGAGAATATGGAGAAGGAATTGGGAGAGGAGGCGCACCATGGGTGAGATCAGACTGACGGACGAGCAGCGGATGGCTGTGACGGACCGGGGCGGGAGTCTGCTGGTGTCGGCGGCGGCCGGCTCCGGCAAGACCAAGGTGCTGGTGGAGCGGCTGTTTCGCAGGATCGAAGAGGAGCAGTGCAGTGTGGACGACTTCCTCATCATCACCTATACCCGGGCTGCCGCCGCAGAGCTTCGGGGAAAGATTGCAAACGAGCTTTCCAAACGGGTGGCAGAGCAGCCTGAGAGCGACCATCTGCGCCGCCAGCTTTTTCGGGTATATCAGGCGGAAATCAAAACGGTGGACGCCTTTTGCGGGAGCCTGTTGCGGCAAAACATACATCTGCTTGCACCTGTAAAGGGGAGAAGCCTTACACCCGATTATCGACTTTTGGACGAGCAGGAGGGGGCCGTGCTGCGCCAGCGGGTGCTGGACCGGGTGATGGACCGCTTCTATGAGACTTTGGAGCAGGGGGACGGCAACGCCGAGCTTTTGGCCCAGACTCTGGGCGCAGGCCGGGATGACAGCCGCCTTACGGAGCTGGTGCTGGAGCTGTATGATAAATTGCAGAGCCAGGCACATCCTCTTGCATGGCTTCGGGAGACAAGGAAGTTTTGGCAGGCGGTGCCGGAGCATTTGGAGCAGACGCCTTTTGGCGAGATTTTGCTGAACGACCTGAAGCAGTGGGCGGACTTCTGGAACGGACGGCTGCAACGGGCGGTGGAGGAAATGACCGCCTGTCCGGCGGTGGAAACAGCCTACGGGGCGGGCTTTTTGGCTATGTCCCGGACGATGGAAGCACTGAGGGAGGCCACGGACAGGGGCTGGGATGCCGTGGCAGCGGTGGACCTGGCGTTTCCCAGGCTGAAGCCCGTTCGGGGCCAGGAGAACGAGTACTGGAAAACCCGGATGCAGAAGCTGAAGGAACGATTCCAAAAGGAGCTGAAGGAGGTCATGGAGCCCTTTGCCGTGACCCAGGCCGAGCATTTGGAGGATCTGCGGGCCATGGCTCCGGCCATGCTGGCCCTGGTGGATCTGACGGCGGACTTTACCGAGAGCTTTCAGCAGGAAAAGGTGCGGCGGAATGTGGCGGATTTTTCCGACCAGGAGCATTATGCCGTGGAGCTGCTGACAGACGCGGCGGGAGCGCCTACGGAGCTGGCAAAGCAGATTTCCCGGGAATATGTGGAGATCATGGTGGATGAATACCAGGACACCAACCAGGTGCAAAACTGTATTTTTGACGCCATTTCCCGTAAAGGGGAAAACCTTTTCACCGTTGGAGATGTCAAGCAAAGCATCTATCGGTTCCGCCTGGCCCAGCCGGAGATATTCTTGGAGAAATATGAGAACTATCGCCACGCCAGCGCCGCCCTGCCCGGGCAGGCGAGAAAGATTTTGCTCACCTGCAATTTCCGCTCCCGACCTGAAGTGCTGGAGGCTACTAACTTTATTTTCCGCAATATTCTGTCCCGGGAGATGGGCGAGATGGAGTACGGCGAGGCGGAGAAGCTGAACGCCGGGGCTACCTACTATGCCCCCGCGCCGGACCGAGAGACGGAGCTGCATCTGGTGAGCGTAGAGGACACGGAGGACGAGGAATTTGACCGGGTACGGGTGGAGGCGGACTTTGTAGCGGGGCGGATACGGAAGCTGCTGGAGGAGAAATTCCCCGTGCAGGGGGAGGACGGCACCCTGCGGCCCGTACAGCCGGAGGACATTGTGATTCTGATGCGCTCACCGGGCAGCCGCATGGCGGAGCTGGGGGCAGCCCTGAGTCGCTGCGGTATCCCCTATTCCGGAGGCGAGCGGGAGGCATTTTTTGAGACCGTTGAAATCTCTACGGTGTATTCGCTTTTGCAGATCATTGACAATCCCCGGCAGGATGTGCCTCTGATCGCTGTGCTGCGATCGCCCCTGTACGGCTTTACTCCGGATCTGCTCTCCTGCATTCGCAGCTGCGCCAAGGGGGACTTTTACGAGGCCTGCTGCGCCTGCGACCAGGAGCCGGTGCAGGCATTTTTGCAGCAGCTTTCCCAGCTTCGGGACCTGGCGGCGGAGCTGCCGGCGGATCAGCTTTTGTGGCAGGTGTATGACAGGCTGCATATTCCGGGCATTTTCGGGGCGATGGAAAACGGGGAGCTGCGGCGGAGCCGACTGCTGAATTTGTGCCGCTATGCGGAGAATCTGGCGGGCATGGGAAAAATCACGGTGTTTGAGCTGACGGACTATCTGCGCAGTCTCATGGCCCGGGGCAAGGAACCGCAGATCGCATCAGAGCAGAGCACCGGGGGCGTGTGCATTATGAGCATCCACCGTTCCAAGGGACTGGAGTTTCCGGTGGTCATATTGTGCGACCTGAATCGGAAATTCAACAAAGACGACATGAAGCGGCCGGTTTTGGTCCACTCCCGGCTGGGACTGGGGGCAGAGCGGGTAGATCCGACCCGGCGGGTGCGGTATTCCACGGTGTCTAAAACCGCTCTGGCCCTGGAGATGGAAAAGGAAATGCTGTCGGAGGAAATGCGGCTTTTGTATGTGGCCATGACCCGGGCTCAGGAGAAGCTGATATTGGTAGACTGCATGAAAAAGGCGAGGAGTCAGGTGGAGAGCCTGGCGGCACTGACGGACCTGCCCGTGCCGCCGCAAGTGGTCCGAGGGGCGGCGAACATGGGGCAATGGGTACTGCAGACGCTGCTGTGTACCACTCAGGCAGGGGTGCTGCACACCTGGGCCGGGGTGCAGCCGGAGCTGCGGCAGGACGCGCCGGGCTGGCGGGTGTATCTCCATGAAAACCCGAAGAATACTTCCTGTGCAGAGGAAGAAAAGAAACAGGAAGAACCGGAGCCGCCTCTTTTTCCGGAGTTGCTGGAGCAGCGGTACGGGCACATGGATGCATCCCGGGTGCCGTCTAAGGTTACGGCCACCCAGCTCAAGGGCCGGGAGGTGGATCAGCAGATCGCCGAAGGAACCGGCCAGCACATGGCCCCCCGGAGCGACTTTCCCGCACCGAAATTCCTGCAGCAGCGGCAGGGGCTGACCCCGGCGGAGCGGGGTACGGCCACGCACCTGGTGATGCAGTACCTGCCCTTTGACACCCCGGCCCGGGCGGATGCGGTGGAGGAATTCGTGCGCGGACTGGTAGAACGCCGACTTTTGACGCCGGAGCAGGGGGCAAGCGTTAATACTTTACAGATCGCAAAATTCCTGGCATCTGACCTGTGCGCACAGATGCGCTCGGCGGAGCAGGTTTGGCGGGAGTTCCGCTTTGCCCTGCTGGTGCCTGCGGAGGTGTACGATCCACGGGTCCGGGGAGAGGAGATGATGCTCCAGGGTGTGGCGGATGTGTGCTTCCGCACGGAGAAGGGCATCGCCGTGGCGGACTTCAAGACAGACTACCTGCACCCCGGGGAGGAAAAGGCTCGGGCGGAGCGCTACCGGGCCCAGCTGGAGGCATACAGCCTGGCCTTGAGCCGGGTGCTGGAGGCGCCGGTTTGCCGGAGAATTCTCTATTTCTTTTCCACGGGAGCGGAAGTGGAGATCTGATGCAGTTTTTAATGGATTTTGTGAAAAAAAGCTTGCATTTTTCAAGGCGGTGTGCTATTATGTGATTTGCCTTTGGGATTTCAAGGGACTTGTGTACCGGAAAGGGGTGAACCAGAGCAATGAAGGAAGGAATCCATCCCAATTATCAGCAGACTACTATTAAATGCGCCTGCGGTAATGTAATTGAGACAGGTTCTACGAAGAAGGATATTCGCGTAGAAGTCTGCTCTAAGTGTCACCCGTTCTTTACGGGTAAGCAGAAGCTGGTGGACACCGGCGGCCGCGTGGCCAAGTTCAACAAGCGCTTCGGCCTGGACAAGTAATCTGTCAAATGAGAAAGACCTGTATCTGTTGGATGCAGGTCTTTTTTTGTGGCCGGAGGGGGATTTTTTGTCATATTTTGCCGCTGCGAATAGGGGCGTTTTAAGCGGGAAATACTGTCTACATCGAAGGATGGAGGCGGTGTTTATGCGGGGGCGAGTGGAAATATGCGGCATCAATACGGCGAAGCTGCCGGTTTTGAGGCATGAGGAAAATATGGCCCTGCTGCGCCGGGTGAAGCAGGGAGACCAGCAGGCTCGGCAGGAGCTGATCTGCGGGAATCTGCGGCTGGTGCTGGCGGCGGTGAAGCGGTTTGCCGGGCGGTGCGAGAATGCGGATGACCTGTTTCAGGTGGGCTGCATCGGGCTGATGAAATCCATTGACGCCTTTGATCTATCCTACGATGTGCGGCTGAGCAGCTATTCGCTGCCCATGATCATCGGGGAGATTCGGCGGTATCTGCGGGATAACAGCCCCATTCGGGTGAGCCGCAGCGTTCGGGACACGGCCTATCGGGTCCTTCAGGCGCGGGAAAAGCTTCTGGCCCAGCAGCAGAGGGAGCCCACGGTGGAGCAGATCGCTGGGCAGTTGGGCATTCCGCGGGAGGAAGTGGTATTTGCCATGGATGCTATGGCCGATCCGGTTTCCCTCTATGAACCGCTGTATGACAGCGGGGGCGATGCCCTGTGCGTTATGGACCAGATCGGCGATGACAGCAGCAGCGACACCTGCTGGCTGCAGCAGCTGGCCCTGAAGGACGCTATCGCCCGGCTGACGCCCCGGCAGCGAGATATTCTGGCCTTGCGGTACGGCGAGGGAAAGACACAGATGGAGGTTTCCCGGGAAATCGGCATTTCCCAGGCGCAGGTGAGTCGCCTGGAGAAGGGGGCCATTGGGGAAATTAAGAAAAATTTGTAAGCTATTATAGAAAAAAAGAATAATTCTACGAAGGCAGCGAGAAAAGCGGCTTTACTTGCCCTGCCGGATTTGCTATACTTCTGTCTCTTATACACATCTCCG
>ERZ1026848.1107-NODE-1107-length-14398-cov-10.440354_pt1 | contig 14398 bp, 10 predicted proteins | sample MGYA00380154_ERZ1026848 | MGnify/ENA primary metagenome ERZ1026848 (study PRJEB33269, sample SAMEA4719790) | human gut metagenome | biome: human-associated habitat; feature: organic feature; material: feces | place: Cameroon | collected 2013-10 ...
ATCTACACTATCCTCTTCGTCGGCAGCGTCAGATGTGTATAAGAGACAGTGTATAAATATACGTAATGTTTCAGGATGAATACAATGGAAAATAATAAGAACGGAATTAATTGTGAATGTGTAAATGCTGGGAAATCCGTAAATGCTGAGAAATCTGTAAATGCTGCAAAGGCTAAGCACGCAGCAACTGCACATTTGAAGAAGCGCCCGTCGGCGTTGCTGTCATTCACGCCGATTGCGTTGCTCGTGATAATGCTCGTTGCGACGATACGAGCGTTCGGCAGCGACTCGCTGGCAGGAGCGTCGCAGGTGACATTGATAGCCGTATCGGCGTTCTGCGTGCTCATCGGCATGGGCTATCTGAACGTGCCGTGGGCAAGTTTCGAGAAAGCCATCACGAAGAACGTGTCGAGCGTGTCGAGTGCGCTGATAATACTGCTGCTCATCGGAGCCTTAGGCGGCGCCTGGATGGTGAGCGGCGTGGTGCCCACACTGATATACTACGGCATGCACATCATTCATCCGTCGGTGTTCCTGGCGTCCACCTGCCTGATATGCGCCCTGGTGAGCCTGATGACCGGTTCGTCGTGGACCACCATCGCCACCATCGGCATTGCGCTCATGGGAATCGGCAGAGCACAAGGCTTCGCCGACGGTTGGGTGGCAGGAGCGATAATCTCCGGCGCCTACTTCGGCGACAAGATCTCGCCACTCTCCGAGACAACCACCCTCGCCTCGGGCAGTCTGGGCGTGCAGCTGTTCAGTCACATACGCTACATGCTGATCACCACCGTGCCCTCGATAACCCTCGCGCTGATAATCTTCGCCGTGGCAGGACTCACGATTGACACCACCGAGACGCAGGAAGTAGCCTCGTTCATGTCAGCCCTCGACGGACGCTTCAACATCACGCAGTGGCTGCTCGTAGTGCCCGTAGCCACCGGCGTGCTCATCGCGCGCAAGACCCCGCCCATCGTCACTATCTTCTTATCTACACTGCTCGCCGTGGCTTGCGGACTCATCTTCCAGCGCGAGGCGTTGGCAGAAATCGATCCGTCGATGTTCAAGGCGGCGATGATGAGCGTATACGGCGAGACGACGCTGAGCACATCGAACCAGATGCTCACCGAACTTGTCTCTACGCGCGGCATGGCAGGCATGACCGACACCATCTGGCTCATCATCTGCGCCATGTGTTTCGGCGGAACGATGGCGGCAAGCGGAATGGTGGGCGGCATCACCCGACTCTTCATCCACATGGTGAAGGGCCGCACGTCGCTCGTGGCGTCGACAGCCACCACCGGCGTAATGCTCAACGTAGCCATCGCCGACCAGTATCTGTGCATCCTGCTCACCGGCAACATGTTCCGCGACGTTTACGACCGCGAGAACTACGAGCGCCGACTGCTGAGCCGCACCACCGAGGACGCCGTGACCGTCACTTCGGTGCTTGTGCCGTGGAACACCTGCGGCATGACACAGAGCACCGTGCTCGGCGTAGCCACAACCACCTACTTGCCTTACTGCTTCTTCAATATCATCTCGCCGATAATGAGCGTTGTTGTGGCGGCAATAGGCTACAAGATATTCCGCAAAGGCGAGGCTCAAACAGAATTACCGCAGTGTGGTAACGCGATTACCGCAGTGTGGTAATATCGTTACCGCGTATTGGGAATATTGTTACCAGTACGCGGTAATTCCCGTTTCAAGCACATATACTATCAGACTAAGCCAAGCAAACATCGGATCATACTATTGTCTTTTTGTGCAAAGTGAACTATTGTGAACTTGCATTTTATCGTTTTATTGCTTAACTTTGTATTTCTTAAGCTTTAACACCGCAAATAATATGAGTGCTTATGATAAGAAACCTGTCTTTCTAATTGCTTTGGCTCTTCTTGTAGCATGCACATCGTGCGGACACGACGACCCCGACGTGCCACCTACGCCCATCGAGCCCCCTACGCCCACCGAGCCAGACAAGCCAGACAAGCCAGACAAGCCCGCGGCACAGATACCTATTAATGTCAGCGCCACGATAACCCGCGCCACGGAGGAAGCGTTCGAGAGTGGCGACCGTATAGGGCTGTTCGTTGTCAACCGCAATGCAGACGGCAGCGCGGCTACGCTGAAACCCTTGGGCAATCACCTCGACAACATGCCGTACACCTATACCACGACATGGAACGCAGAAAAGACAGTGTACTGGAAGGACGCCCAGACGCACGCCGACTTCTACATGTATTACCCCTACACGCAGACAGTGGCGAGCGTGAGCGCAATGCCGTTCAGCGTCAGCGCCGACCAGAGCAGCCTCGACGCATACAAGTCGTCCGACCTTATCGTAGGCTCCACGCTCGACGCCGCTCCCACGGCATCGCCGGTGAACATCGCGGCAAGACACCTGATGAGTCAGGTGGAGATAGTCGTAAAGGCAGGTGCCGGATATAGCGAAAGCTCACTCGCAGAGGCGGATGTGTCGGTGACGCTGAACAATCTCGCCACCTCCGCCACCGTCGACCTCGCCACCTCCACGGTGAGCGCCGACCGAACCGCGCGCAGCCTCACGCCCTATAAGGACGGCGCCGTCTACCGCGCCTTCGTCGTGCCGCAGACCGCCACGGGCAACAACCTCATAACCATCACCGTCGACGGCGCCGACCACAACATCTCGAAGACCGTCACCTTCGTCGGCGGCAAGCGCCATACGCTCACCGCCACGCTAAGCAAGGAAGGCGGCGGACTGAACGTGAGCATCGGCGCATGGGAGAGCGACGGCGTGGATTACGGCGGTGCGGCAAGCTGACGCAGTAAAAGAAACAGAACGGATTAAAAGAACATTGCATTTGACATGAACCATACGAATCACAAGAACTTGAATATATACACAGCTGTACTGATGCTTTGCATTCTGCTTGCTGCCTGCTCCGACTCGTTGTTCGACGGCGACGGCGGCACGCTCAACGGCGAAGACCGCATACAGTTGTCAGGCGCCATCGAACAGTTGTCGATGACACGTGTCAGCGACAACGGGTTCGGTGACGGCGACGTTATCGGCGTGTACGTCGTCGACTACAACGGCGGCACGCCCGGCACATTGAAACCCAGCGGCAACCGTTGCGACAACGTGCGCCACACGTTCGACGAAGCCAACAACCAGTGGGAACCCGCCTACGACATCTACTGGAAAGACAAGCACACGCACATCGACGTTTACGGCTACTATCCCTTCGCCAACCCCGAGAGCATCGACGACTATCAGTTTGAGGTGCAGAAAGACCAGAGCCGCGCTTCTGCCGACGGCGAGATGGGCGGCTACGAGGCGAGCGACTTCCTCTGGGGCAAGGTGGGCGACCTGGCTCCTACGACCAGCGTCATCCGTCTGCCGCTGTTCCACCGCATGTCGAACGCCCGCGTCACCTTGATTCAAGGCATGGGCTTTGCCGACGGCGAGTGGGCTAACACCGAGAAGATAGTGCTTGCGCCCAACCTGGTGCGCAAGGCGAGCATCGACCTTGCCACCGGCGAGGTGAAGCCCTCAGGCAGCGTGGAGAGCACAGCCACCATCCCCTCGCGCGTCGACGACGAATGGCGCGCCATCGTGGTGCCGCAGACCGTAGAGGCAGGCACTACGTTCTTCAGCATCACCATCGGCGGCATGCCCTACAAGTTCGTGAAGAACGAGGCGCTCACATACGTCTCGGGCAAGATGATGAACTTCAGCATCCGCGTAGACAAGAAAGCAGCCAGCGGACAGTATCACCTTACACTCGTGAACGAGAGCATCACCCCGTGGGAGAACGACCTCGTGAGTCACGACGCCACAGCCAAGGAATACGTCATCGTGAACTCTACCGCCGGACACCTCAAGGAAGCCATTGCCGCTGCAAACAAAGACCTTACCAAGCTGAAGCACCTCAAAGTGAAAGGCACCGTCAACGCCTACGACTTCCACATCATGCGCGACAGCATGTTCTCGCTCACGGCTCTCAACCTGAAAGAGGTGAGAATAAAAGCCGGCAATTGGAAATCTAAAATTATGTGCGAGGACGACGAGATGCCTACCCAGTGCTTCGAGTATAAACGACTCCTGACAAGCTTTGTGTTCCCCGATGTGCTAAAGAAGATCAGAGGTTCTGCCTTCCATGCAAGCGGACTTTCCGGATCGCTCAACATTCCGGAAGGCGTGACCGACATCGAAAACGGAGCCTTCGAGAATATCCCCACACTCAACGGCACGCTGTCGTTGCCGTCTACGCTCAAAAGAATAACCGGCGTAAACACCTTCTTGTATACACGTTTCGTTTGCGAACTGAAGTTGCCCGACGGCTTGGAAGAAATCGGCGAGCAATGCTTTATGGGTTGCACCGGCTTCTATGGCGAACTGAAACTGCCGAGCCGTCTGCAGAAACTTGGCGTGTCGGCTTTCAACGGCTGCAACGGTCTCTCGGGCAATCTTGTCATTCCTCAGACCCTTACCTATGTCCCGACCGGTGCATTCAAAGGATGCGGGCTTGGCGGCAATCTGCAGCTGCACGATGGTATCGGTTCTATCGGTACAAGTGCATTTGCTAACAACGGCTTCAAGGGCGAACTCGTTCTGCCGAAGGACTTGAGGACCATACCCGACGAATGCTTCTACAACAACGACTTTTCAGGCGAACTTAAGTTGCCGAAGAATTTAGCAAGCATCGGCTCAAGAGCTTTCGCTAACAACTGGCGACTGATGGGCGTGCTTGAGATACCCGAAGACGTGGTGAGCATATCGCCCGGCGCCTTCGCCGAGTGTCGCAGTCTGGAGAGCATCGTCTTGCCGAGCGCTCTTGAGACCGTAGGCTCCGGTCAAGGCTATGGCGGAGCATTCAAAAACTGCTACGGCGTCGGCTCTATAGTATGCAAGGGCACCATGCCGCCCTATGTGCAAAGCGGCGCCTTCGACGGCGTGGCAAAAGACAACTTCACGCTCGAAGTGCCCGAGTCAGCCATTCAGCAGTATCAGGCAGCAGGCGGCTGGTGCGATTTCAAGCGCATTGCAGCCCACCACGAGCTGGTGTGCCGCCCGTCGGTGGCATGCGCATTGAGCACACAGCACAAGCAGACCCTGGTCGTAAACGCCGAGGGCGAATGGGAAGTGGAGAGCAAGCCCGACTGGTGTGAGGTTTCGCCAGCCAGCGGCAACAAGAAGACAGAAGTGACGCTCACCATCAAGAGCATGTCGAAGAGTGCGAGCGACCGCGAGGGCAAGATAGTGTTCCGACTGAAGAACAAGGACTATACCCATGCGTGCACCGTCTCGCAATACGGCTACGAATACGGCGAGGACGAATGGATAACCCTGCAGAAAGCCACCAAGGGACGCAACGGCGGCATCAACATAGTGCTGCTCGGCGACGGCTACAACGCCAAGGACCTTGCCAGTGGCAGCTATCTGAAGCACATACGTCAGGAAGTGGAATACTTCTTCGGCATTGAGCCGTACAAGACCTACCGCGAATACTTCAACGTGTACACCGCCATACCGCTGTCTACCGAGAGCGGAGTGGGCACGGTGAACACCATACGCTACAACCGCTTCGGCACAACCTTCACAGGTGGCGTCGGACTGAAAGCCAACTACGACGAACTGTTCAGTTATGCCCTCGGTGCGCCCACCGTAAACAAGGACAACCTGAAGCAGACGCTGATAATCGTCGTGCCCAACACCACCGACTACGGCGGCATCTGCCAGATGTGGCCCGACGGATCGGCTATAGCGTTCTGTCCGCTCAGCACTTACGACTATCCGCTCGACACGCGCGGCGTGGTTCAGCACGAGGCAGGCGGTCACGGATTCGGCAAGCTCGGCGACGAGTACATCTACCACAACGCCTTCATCGACGCTTGCGGCTGCAACTGCTGCGGACACGTGCTGGAGTTCAACAGCGCCAAGTCGCTCGGCTGGTACGACAACCTCTCGCTCACCGGCAAGATGCACAACGTAGGCTGGAGCCACCTCATCTTCGACGACCGCTACAGCGACATCGTCGACATCTACGAGGGCGGATATATGCACAACCGCGGCGTGTTCCGATCTGAGCAGAACTCATGCATGAACAACGACATACCCTACTATAGCACCATCAGTCGCGAGAGCATCGTGAAGCGCATCATGAGCTACGCCGGCGAGACATTCTCGTTCGAGGAGTTCGTAAGAAACGACAAGCGCGACGCCGGTACAGCGACACGCAGCATGGGCACAAGCTATGCGCGCACCGCCCATACCTATCAGCACGCCCCGAAGATACACAAGGGCAGTCCGCTGCAGATGAAGAAGGTGAGAAGACACCGCTAAGGAAGTCGTCAGTAAGAAACTCTAAAAACGAAGCAACATGAACAAACATATAATAAGATGTGTCGCACTGGCGCTGGCAGTGTTCTCGCTGGCGGCTTGCGGCGACGATCTGGAACCGACTCAGCCGCAAGACCCTAAGTCGACACCCATGACATTCGTCGTAGACTATCCTGGGCAGACCCGCGCTACAGCCACCGACTTCGAGCGCAACGACCGCATCGGTCTGTACGTAGCCGACGCGAGAGAGCCGCTGGAGCTGGCAGGCAATCTGGTGAACAACGAGGCGCTCACCTTCGACGGCAGCACATGGGAAGCCGGTCGCACGCTGTATTGGGACGACGGCTCGTACAACGCCTACGCCTACTATCCGTACATGCAGGATGTGACGAGCGTCACCGACCAACCGTTCAGCGTAAGCACCGACCAGAGCACCTCGAAGACCGCCACCACTCTTGGCGGATACGAGGCGAGCGACCTTCTCTTCGCCACAACCAATGACATCAAGGCTTCAGATTCGCCCGTAAGACTCACCTTCAAGCACATCATGAGCAAACTGAAGATCCGCCTTATAAAGGGAGAGGACTTCGAGGGCGACATGCCCACCACCGCCAAGGTGTACATCCACAACACCGTGCCCACAGCCACTATCGACCTGCAGGCAGGAGTGGCGACACGCTACGTTAAGGGTACGCGCCAGACTATCATCGCCCATCAAGACGGCGACACAAGCTATTCGGCGATAATCGTGCCGCAGCGCATCGACAACCGTCAGCCGCTCGTAGAAGTGGAGATGATGGGCGTGAGCTATCTCTTCGAGAGCAAGTTCCTTTTCAAACCCGGAACGGAGCATCTCGTGAACCTCGTCATATCCGAAAACCCCGACAAGGTGAAGATAAGCATTGGCGGCGAGAAGCAGAACTGGTAATAAAACGATTCGTATGAAGAAAACTACCGGCATATTGTCAGCCGTAGCGCTGGCGCTCCTCCTATGGGCAGTGGCTTTATGGCTGCTGCCCTTTGGTGGTTATAAGAAAAACATGAAGGAGACGCGCTACGGACTGAACGAAGGCATGGAGGTTGTAGAGCAGATTGTGGCGCAGGGACAGCGCCAGTATGTGGTGGAAGACGCCCAAGGCAACACGCTTTTCCGCATACCTCTGCGCGGATGTATGATAGACACGCGCTTTCGCGGCGGCAGACTCCGCTTTCGCGAGATGGCTACTGGGCGCGAGGGATATGTAGACACTAACGGAATGGTGACATTCACGGCTGGTGCTGCGGCGCAAGCAAAGGCTGTGGTGCCCGAAGACGAATTGACGAGGCAGGATATGAACATGGAGAGTCAGTCGGCAGAGTCGGCGACTCCTTCCGTTGGCAAGTCGCGCCGTGCAACTCATGGACACGCGGTGAAGCTCACGCCGACCGACATTCGCAGGATAGCGCAGAGCAGTCCGTTCTACAACGAGGCTGCAAAGATAGTGAAGGGCAAGCTGACGGAGACCGATGCTTCGCGCCGCCGTCAGATACTCAACTACTGCGAGCATCTGCGCACGGCATACACCACGAAAGACATCGACTTCCTTAGACAGGTGTTCAGCGACGAAGCACTCATCATCGTCGGCAATGTCGTGAAAGAGTCGGCTACGACCGCCGGCGTTGGAGGCGACTCGCGCGTTACCTACGCCCTGCATACCAAGCGCGACTATCTCGCACGACTCGCCAAGGTGTTCGCCATAAACAAGGCTGTCGACGTGAAGTTCTCCGACTTCCGCATCATGCGCCATCCTACGAAAGACGGAATCTACGGCGTTTCGCTGCGCCAACGTTACGCAAGCGACCGCTACTCGGACGACGGATGGCTGTTTCTGCTGTGGGACTTCCGCAATCCTTCCATGCCGCTCATACATGTGCGAACGTGGCAACCGTCGGCAACGGTCGGCAGTTCGGAAGGAGTGATAGACATCTCCGACTTTAATCTTGAATAAAAAGACATTCTATTATGCTAAACAATAGTTCTCAGACAATAAATATTAGCAGGACGCTGCGCAATGCGATGCTTTGTGTGGCGTATACCGTCGCTTTGTGCTGCCTCTCGTTGCAAGACGCAAAGGCAGCTGTGCCGTTATTGTCTGCAGCGGCTGCTGATGATGATGCGTCCGCACCTGCCGACAGCACGTTCTCGGTAGAGAGCTTCCGTCAGTTGCCCACCGATGTGAGCGCTTTCATCGACGCTGTTCGCGACCTTAACGACGAAGCGTGCGCACTTCTTAAGGTGGTTGCTCCTGCCGATTTCGCTTTCTCCTCGCCGTTAGGCATCGTAGAGCGTCGCGACAAGGTGGGCGAGATATGGCTTTTCATGCCTAAAGGCACAAAGAGTATAACGCTGAAGCATCCGCAATGGGGAGTGCTGCGCGATTATGCGTTCGGCACAAAGCTGGAGAGTCGCATGACATACGAGATGCGTCTGCGCTTGCCGCAGGCAGCTGTTGTGGAGAAGCACGACACCGTTGTGTATACACAGACTATTGTAGACACAGTTACCGTGGCGCCGCCGCGTCGCGTTGTGCCCTTGCATCTCTATACGCTGCTCACAGCCTCTATGCACACAGACGGTCCGTCGTGGGGAGCGATGATAGCCGTGATGAGTCGTCACGGTGGCTACGTTCATGCCAGCACCAATCTGCGTTCGGGCCAGAAGACCGTAGGAGCGTGCAACCGCGATGGCTATAGAGACGGAGCCGCTGCAAAGCCATACTATTCAGGTAGCACGCATACTTCAGAATATGCCATCACAGCAGGCTTGATACACCGCATAAACGCCAACTTCAATATCTTCGAAGGAGCAGGTTATGCCAAACAAACTACCGCATGGCAACTCGCAAAAAGCGAAGGCGGCGAGTGGTTGCGCAACGACGGACTCACACATAAAGGCGTGGCGGCGGAGATTGGCGTGCTCTTTACAAAGGGCAGACTCAGCGTGAGCGCCTCTACGCTTACAATCGGCGGCAGTCAGTGGCAGGGATGTGTGGGCATAGGCATACGCATTGGAAAGAATAGCGTGATAACAAAACCTGCCAAGCGTTGAGGAATTGTCTATATATAATAGAAGTGTTTATATATAATATATGTGCAAAACAACTCGAGATATGAATCATAGCTCACATTATAATAATATATACCATCGACTGTGTATCGCATTCATGGTCGTAGTGGCGCTCTTGTGTTCGTGCAGTAGCGACAAGCCTGACAGTCTTGAGCCGCACTTGCAGACTCTGCAAGCTACGGACATAACCCGAACGGAAGCTACGATTTCAGGACTATGCCAAACGGACAACGGTGCGGAGATGCCGCAACTGTGGTTCCGCTATGGCGCCGACGAGAGTATGAGTGAACGTTCTGAAGCGCTTGACGCTGCGGAAGGCAGTGTGAGCATGCGCTTGCGTAACCTCACGGCAGGCACCACATATTATTATATGTTGCAAGGCAGCAACGGCACCGCTGTGCTGTCTGGCGAAACTCTTAACTTCACAACACTACCTAACCTGCAGCCAACTATCGGCGAAGTGAAGGTGTTGAGCAGCAGTCCGATGAGTGTTATCGTGGGCTATCGCATTGCTGACGACGGCGGCGACGAGATAACCGAAAGCGGTTGCCGCATATCGCGTCAGGATGGATCCGCTATGAGCGGCGGTGAGAAGGAAACAACCATAATGCAGACTGGCTCAGTGGGCGCTGACGGATTCTACCGCTTGCGCATAGGCAATCTGCAGCCGAGCACGGCATACACAATATGCCCGTTCGCCAAGAACAGAAACGGCGAGGCTGTGGGCGAACCGCTTTCGTTCACGACTCCAACGGCTGTGGTTTTGGATGAGGCAGGCATGCTCTCGGTAGTCATTGGCGACGACATCTACAAATACACCGCTATCTCTATAGCCGGACCGCTCAACGGTGACGACCTTCGCACTCTGCGCCACATGGCAGGACGTGGCATAGACGGTAGTGCAACAAACGGGCGACTTGCCGATATAGACATATCAGGAGCGCGCATTGTCGCAGGAGGCGGCGTGTATGATGCGGCGCGCTATTCGGAAGACAACGTTGTGGGAGTTGGACTGTTCGCCGCGTGCAGCAATCTGAAGAATATAAAGTTGCCGATGGATGTGACGAAGATAGAAAAAGACGCCTTCCTCAACTGCTCGTCGCTGCGCAGTATCGTCATACCGGCTACCGTAAGCAGTATAATACCTTCGGCTGGATGCACCTCGCTTGAAGATATAAGCGTGTCGGGTGCCAACACATCATACACAAGTAGTGACGGTGTGCTGCTGAGCGGCGACGCCAAAAGCATATTGTGGTTCCCGATGGGCAAGCGAGGCGACTACGCTTTGCCAGCCACAGTGACGGCAGTTGGTCCGTATGCCTTCCGCGACTGCAGCATTGAGAAGTTCGTGTTTCCGGCAGGACTCACCAAAATAGGCGAATGTGCTTTCTATAACAGTAAGGTAAAGGAAGTAGCGCTGCCTTCAACACTGAAGATGTTGCCGACCGGCGTGTTCCAGAAATGTGCCGACCTGAAGATAGTGCGCCTTGGCGCCGACGTCGAACTGCTGTCCGACTACGTGTTTGACGGCTGTCCGCTCACCGATCTGTACATAACAGCCCCACTTCCGCCCGTGTGCAACAGCAACACCTTCGCCACAACCGGCGTCAACTTCGTGAAGACCTGCCGACTGCATGTGCCGAAGGGCAGGAAAAAATACTATCGTGCGAATGAAAAATGGAATGTTTTTGAAAATATCGTAGAAGAATGAACTCACCAGAAATAGAAGAACTCAAGCGTCTCGTGAAGGAGAAATACGAGGACACACTCGCTACGTCCACCGACTTCGAGGTGTTCTCGCTGATGCTTAAGAAGAAATACAATGCAACCGTGTCGACATCCACGCTGAAGCGTCTTTACAACTATGTAGGCGACGAGCACACGCCGCGTGTGGCTACGCTGAATGTGTTGGCGCGTTATATTGGTCATGCCGACTACACTAAGTTTGTGGCATGGCTGAAGACGAGTCCGTGCTACAACTCGTCGTTCTTTAACGCCCACCAACTCATGAGCAGCGACCTCAATCGCGGCGACGAGGTGGAGATAGGCTGGAGCCCGAACCGCATTGTGCGACTTGAATATCAGGGCGACAGCAGATATGCCGTGCTCGTGTCGCACAACAGCAAGATGTTGCCTGGTGACAGTTTCGTTACGGGCTGCTTCATCGCCGAGCAACCGCTGTATCTGCCGTTCCTTGAGCGTGACGGCGTGCGCACACCGCCGTTCGTAGCAGGTCGCAACGGCGGACTTTCGATAGTTAGGGTTGTTAAAGAATCGTGCTGATGAACGACAAGGAGAAACGACCCACATCAGGATTCGTGGCAGGCTTTGGCGGCGAGTGCGGCTTCAGCGGCGCGCAGCACGACAGCGGCTTTTCGAACATTAGCGAAGTATATGTCTCGAAGTCGGGGTTTTCGCGCTTGCTCTCTGCCGTGAGATACGGCAAGCGCTATATGCTGAAGTGCTTGAAGCCCGACTTCGCCTTCACGCCCGTATATCGCCAGGCGCTCATGAAGGAGTTTGAGATAGGCTTGCAGCTCGATCATCCCAACATCTGCCGCACCATAAGCATGGAGCCGGTAGAAGAACTTGGCGAGTGCATCGTCATGGAATATGTAGACGGCGAGAATCTTGAGACAGCCGTCACAAGCGGAACGTTTACAGAAGAGAAGGCGCGCAAGATTGCCGCCCAACTGCTTGACGCGATGGAGTATATGCACGCCAAGCAGACCGTTCATCGCGACATAAAGCCGTCGAACATCATGGTGACCCATCGTGGAGGCGACGTTAAGCTCATCGACTTCGGACTTTCAGACAGCGAGACCTTCTGCGTGCTCAAGATTCCGGCAGGAACAATCGGCTATATTGCGCCAGAACAGTTGCTGCCTGGAGCCAAGAGCGACCCCAGCGCCGACATCTATTCGTTCGGCAAGGTGCTCGAGTTCATGGCTGAGGCTGTGCACAGCAAGAGTCTTGCGAGAGTAGGGCGCATGTGTGCCGCCGCCGACCGCGACCATCGACCCTCCGACATCGCCCAGATAAGACGCCTGCTTGCAGGCAAGAGCAAGTCGTTCGCCATTGTGAACGCCGTGCTCGTTGCGCTGATAGTGCTGCTGCTTGTCGTTATCGGTGTGATGACCAACGCACGCCAAGACACACGCCCGGAAACTGTTGCTACAGATTCGGTTGCAGCAGATGGCGTGAATAGGGTGGTGGACAGCAATCTTTGGTGATCATTGGTGATTATTGCGTTTGAAAGCGCAATAATCCTTCTTTCTTCAATAATATTCTGCCCGTAACTGCGTTATTAGTTATATGCAATGGACCGACCAAATACGTAGAGTGAAGATATTTCTTGTGCTCGCCGCGGTGATTATCGCCGTGGCGTCACTTGTCGTGTCGCATATCCTCATACGCGACCTCGCCAGGGAGGAACACAACAAGATGGCGGTCTGGGCTGAGGCTATGCGCACACTGAACAACGCCGACGAGAACACCGACATCAATCTGGTGCTGAAGGTGATAAACGGCAACAACACGATACCCGTCATCGTGCTCGACTCGAACGGTGACGTGCAGGCTTACCGCAACATCAATCTGAAAACATGCAACACGGCAGCCGACTCGCTTAGGCGTGTGGAGCAACTCGGCAAGGAAATGCTCGCCGAGCGTCAGGTGATACGTATCGCGCTTAACGAAGACGCCGACAGCATATCGCACTCCGACGAGTACATCAACGTCTGCTACGCCGACTCCGTCATGCTGCGCCGACTCGCCTCCTATCCCTATATACAGCTGGGCGTGGTGATGATATTCGTCGTCATAGCCATCTTCGCCCTGCTCACGTCTAAACGCGCCGAGCAGAACAAGGTGTGGGTAGGACTCTCGAAGGAGACGGCACACCAGCTCGGTACGCCGATATCGAGCCTCATGGCGTGGACCGAGATACTGAAGGAAACTCACCCCGACGACCCGCTCATACCCGAGATGGACAAGGACGTGAAGCGCCTGCAGCTCATCGCCGACCGCTTCTCGAAGATAGGCTCGCTGCCCGAACCTGTGGAGACAAATCTGAAGGAGATAATGCAGCACGTGGTCGACTATATGGACCGCCGCACGTCGCGCAAGGTGCAGATGATATGCCGCTTCCCCGAGGAAGACGTCATAGTGCGCATCAACGCCTCGCTCTTCGAGTGGGTGATAGAAAACCTCTGCAAGAACGCCGTCGACGCCATGGAAGGCGCCGGCACCATCACACTCACCATACTGAAGGAAGGCGCACGCGCCGTAGTCGAGGTGGCAGACACCGGCAAAGGCATACGCAAGAAGGACATCGGCAACGTGTTCAAACCTGGATTCACCACGAAAAAACGCGGCTGGGGATTGGGCCTGTCGCTCGCCAAACGCATTGTAGAAGAGTATCATCACGGCAAAATATACGTGAAAAAGTCGGAATTGGGCGTCGGAACTACCTTTAGAATAGAACTTTTCTGGTAATCAGTTGTGTAATTCGCAGAATATTCGTAACTTTGCACACCAAATGTGTAATTTAGAATCGCTTAAGATAGATTTAAAGGAGTTGAACGAGGGTCTCACAACGCTCCATTTCAACCTGGGCGACGCTTATTTCGAGTCGTTAGACGAGGACGAAATCAAGCGTGGCTCTGTCAGTGTGTCGTTAAACGTGCGCCGCACGGAGAACTATTTTGAGCTCGACTTCCACACCGCAGGCTCGGTCGTTATTCCGTGCGACCTCTGCCTCGACGATATGGACCAGGACGTAGAAAGCGACGACCGCCTTATCGTCAAGTTTGGAGAAGAATATTCCGAAGACGATGACCTCATCACCGTCGACGAGCGCGAAGGCGTACTCGACGTGGCATGGTTCATCTACGAATTTATAGCACTCAACATTCCCGCTAAGCACGTGCATACACCTGGAAAATGTAACGCGGCGATGATAA
>ERZ1026848.1108-NODE-1108-length-14390-cov-5.547541_pt1 | contig 14390 bp, 23 predicted proteins | sample MGYA00380154_ERZ1026848 | MGnify/ENA primary metagenome ERZ1026848 (study PRJEB33269, sample SAMEA4719790) | human gut metagenome | biome: human-associated habitat; feature: organic feature; material: feces | place: Cameroon | collected 2013-10 ...
GTATAAGAGACAGGGTGTCTCCTATGCCGGCAAACAAAAAAGACCGGGCTCTCCGCCTGGTCCTCTACGATACTACTATAACACGGAATACTGTGCCATTGTGTGCCATCATTGTGCGGGCTGAAATACTTCAAATTTTTGAAGTGCGGACAGCGGACGAAGGGAACCACCCCACAACTTTTACCCCATATAAGAATATACATATATATATTTATAGCCTTATTTCACTAAAGTTTCTCCTATTGTTCCCTTTTGCCCTCTGTTCCCTTATAATTAAAAAACATAGTATTTTCAATGGGTTTAGCTATTTTGAGGAGGGGAACCAGACCCATTAAAAACGGGCACCAAATTTTTACAGCCGTTCCACACTTCAAATTTTTGAAGTAAATTTAAGCCCACGGGCGCGCCCGAAGCCCCCGCAGGTACGTATCTGGCAAGAATTGGTGCCCTCTTTTCACCTTGTCTCGTTCCCCTCCTGGGAGGTGATTGTGTGGCTGAAAAAACAGAAAAGGACCCGAAGGAAATCAAGCGCCCGCCTGGCGGGCTCGCGCCTCCTGGGATCCTGTATAGATAGTAAACAGCCGGGGGCGATACCCCGGCTGTTATTCTTTCAGCTTCTTTATATCCCTGATCTCCGCGATCTCCTCCGGGGTAAAGCCCTGCTTGAGATACCTCCACGTGGTGTTTCTCGGCAGTCCTAACAGGCGCGCCCATTCTGCGGCTGAAGCCATTCTGCCGAAGCCTGCGTACTTGCGGTTTCTCGCGGCTATGTGCTCTTTTCTTCTCTTGATTTCTTGAGAGGTCATGCCGCCACCTCCATTCCGTCAAACAACTGCACGACGTTACTCCCGGCCGGCCTCGGCGGGGTGTCTGCCTCATTGAGCAGCAGCCTCCACACAAAGTCCAGAAGGCTCTCGTCGGTACACGTCCCGACCGCCTCGGCGGTCAGCTTCCTCAGCATTTCAATACTTGCCATGTTTTTCTCCTTTCTGGGCGGTTTAGCCGCCGCCCTTCGGCTTATTCATCAAACGAGTTCCCAGCAAGACCAGAAGTCGTATTGCTCACCGTGTACACTGATTTCGTTTCCTTCTTCAAAGTAGTTGGTCAGCCATTCCGAAAAAGCTTCCGGGCTGCCGCATTCATAGTTTTTGTTTTCAAGCCATCTGCGCAGGGAAGAAACGCTTGTGAATGTTCTGCAAATTCCGTCTTTCAACTCAAATCCATAAAACTTTGTCATTTCAATTTCTCCCTTCCATTCTATGCGGGGGACTTGCCGCCCCCGCTCGGCTTTATGTTTTATGCGATTTCGAACCAATCGCCGAACTTGGCCATGAAGTGCTTTGCGCTGTGGTTTGTCTCTGCCGCTGTCCACTTCGTGGAGCGCTTTTCCATAATCGCCGTGTAGGTCTGAGCTTTAACATCGCTCTCAACCTTTTCAACCTTGCCGCGCTTCTCCATGATCTTGATGAGGTACATCGTTTCCTGATTGTGGATCGTATCGGCCTCAATGATTGCCTCCGCGATGGTCTTGGCATTCAGTGGGAGGTATTCGGCAGTCATGGGCTTGTATGAGGCTCTGTAGTCGATGTAAATAACGTACTTCATTTTTATTATCCTTTCCTTTATCCGTGGAGCCCCGATGTGGTCAGGAGGGGCTTGACTTTTTTACTTCTTTATGATATTAATAATCTTGGTTTTTGTGGATACGCTCGGCGCTTTTGGTTTTTGTGGTGCTGGGCGTTTCTTTTTGCTTCGGGTTATCTCTATCGTTATTGTTATTTTCACATCGGGGCTCCTTTCTGCCCCTCCTGACAGTTGCTATAATACACTAAAACACCGTGTAATTCAATTGACATTTTACACGAAAATACAGTGTATTATTTGTGCATGTTTTACACTTGTATTTCGTGTAAGCCTGTGTTATATTTGGCTTAGTTGCAATAATACAGCTTTCGTTGCTGCCACGCAACCAAAAAATGGGGGTGTTCGTGTGCCGGTTAAATACAAACTTGATATTCTTCCAGCGCTCAAGGCGGCGGGGTATAACACCACACGTCTGCGCCGTGAGAAGCTGCTCGCCGAGTCCACAATCCAGCAGTTAAGGAACGGCGAGCTGGTGTCCTGGGCCAATATAGGCCGCCTGTGTGGGCTTCTGAACTGCCAGCCGGGCGATTTACTTGAATACGTGGAGGACTAAAAAATGTTTGTTTCTTTCGGTTCTCGCCTGCGTAGCTTGTCGGGCGTTCGCTTCGGTTTTCGGCTGCATGGCTGGTCCGCCGCTTTCATGCTGCTCGTGTATGGCTCTTTCTACCTGCTCTGGTACACCATGCTCGCCGGGGCCTGGATGGTGTACGGCTCCTGCTGGCTTGTCTGGCAGTTCTGCGTCTGGGTGATATACAAGCCCTGCGTCGCTCTCATAAGATGGATAAAGAAGAAAATCGCAGAAAAGCCGGAGGCATAGGCCCCCGGCTTTTATCCTTCTGTTAGCAGCCTCCACACAAGGTCCAGCAGCTCCGGGTCCGCGCAGGTTTTCACGGCTTCGGCGACCAGAGCTCTCAATAAATGCAGATTTTCCTCCATGTGCGGCTCCTTTCGGCGTATTCATCAAAAGAAAAGTTAAAATTTCGTTAACATTGCGAATTGTTCCAGTTTTCGTAAACTGCTATAATTGTACACGTGCCGCCCCGGTGACAGTTGCAGCTGCCACACGGGGCGTAGGCCTCCGGGGGAGGTAGATGCCCCGTCTGCTTGCCTAAAAGCATATCAGACATGGCGTGGATAACACAAGCGCCCTTGTGGGTAAATCCTTGCCCATTTGTGGGTAAACACCGGGCCGGGCCCTTGCCCAAACATGGACAAGTACTTGACCACCGAACTGAATAGCGGAGGGAGAGGTCGACATGGCACTTTTATCGGAAGTTTGCAGGCAGGCAAAAGACGAGCAGCGGGTTACCGCTCAGCATCTCGCCGAAGCGGCGGACCGGCCGCTGGGCACTGTAAATAAATTCTTGTCCGGCTCAGTGGCGGACACGGGTATTTATACGGTCGGACCGGTCTGCCGCGTGCTGGGCGTGTCCTTGGACGAGTACTTCGATATTCACCCCCAGCAGCGCGCCCAGGAGATCGCAGCAGAGCTTCAGGAGCTGCGGGCCCATGCCAAGGGCTTGGAGCGGGAGCTGGCCTTCACGCGCGAACTCCTGGCCGCTCAGAGGGAGACACTGACCGTCCGCAAGCATTTTATAGTCGCGCTTTTTGCACTCTGCTGCGTTCTCGTTGCGGTGCTGCTGCTTTATGTGGTGATAGACCTCGGCACTCCGCGGGCGTGCATTTTCGTGAGTAGTCCAGTCTCTGCCGCAGTTCTCATTGTGGTGTCGGTGTTCAGCCTTATTCTATTGGCCGCGCTCATCTCTCGAATATTCAACAAAAAGCCGAAGGCGTGAGGCCTCCGGCTTTTATTTTTGCGTGTCCACGACTCTGGTGTCGGGGGAGTCCCGCCAGAAGGGCGGGATTGTTGCTCGTAGCGCAGCCAGGTCGTCGGCCTGGGAGATTGTCAGCCATCCACCCGACGGCCTGCGGCGTTGTAGCTTATACCTCATAGACGAGGCAGTCCTTCGACCCTTGGCCCTCTTGCGGCAGGTCCCACGGCAGCGCGAATTTGAACGACTCGCGAATTATGCCGAAGGGCGTCTTGAACTCGGCCATAAAATAGCGGTGCGGCTTGTTGATATACACCACGGTGCAGGGCATGGCCTTCTGGCGAGGGTCGTCTGTGTTCGGTATGAGCCGCAGCTCCGTGCCTATTTCGATTTTCATGCGTCGCCCTCCTCTTTCAAGGCGTCCAGCGCCTGGGCGTGAAGCCTGTGCATCTGCCGCCAGCTATAGTTCATTTTTACGCAGATTTCCTCCCACTTGAGGCCGTCAATATAGCGGTATCTCAGCAGCGTGCGCGCCGCCGGGGGCGCTTGCTCAATAGCGGCCTCAATGGTGAGCTGTTCCGCTAAGAGCTCGGTCAAGAGCTCACTATAACGGCGTTGCAGCTCGGCGCGTTGTATAACCATTTGCTCCAGGGGGTTGTCCTTCGAGGGCGCGGACGGCATTCCTGTTAGCTGCTGAGCCTTGGGGTTATACATGGCGGTCTCCAGCGCGTCCAGGCGGTTAAGTATTTGGCGGATCTCCCGTCCGATGTTTCGGTATGCTTGCAGTTGCTCTTTGGTCATTTACTCACTCCTCCGGTTATCTCCAGGCGCAGCGCCTCAATGGCTGCGGCCTGACCCTTATCTTTGTTTTTCAGTGACTTGAGCACGCGCTCGTCGTGGGTGCCTTTTAATATCAGGTGATACACTCGGCAGACGTTCTTCTGGCCGGGGCGGTTCAGGCGTTCGTTGGCTTGCTGGTAGAGCTCCAGGGACCATGTGAGGCCGTACCATATGATAATATGGCCACCGTCCTGGAGGTTAAGCCCGTGACCGATGCTGGCCGGATGCGCCAGCGCCACCGGGATCTCGCCTCGGTTCCAGGCGTCGATGTCCTCGGAGGTGTCCAGCGCCCGGCATTTGACGCGCTCGCGGATCCTGTCGGCGTCGTGCTTGTACGAGTAGAGCACCAGCACCGGGTCGCCTCCGGCCGCTTCCAGCAACTCCTCCAGGGCCTCCAGCTTGACAGTGTGGAGCGGGTGTGCTTGCCCTTCCATGTCGTAAATGGCGCCGTTGGCGAATTGCAGCAGCTTGTTGGTCAAGGCGGCCTCCGTGCCGGCGATAATGCCGCCGTCAGCGCCCAGGCACTCCAGCACCTTGTCGCGCTCGAATTGCTTATATTGCCGCATGATATCCGACGGGGCCTCCAGCACCACGTCCTCATATATCTGTCCGGGGAGGCTCAGCACGTCCTCCTTGCGGATGCTCATGCAGATATCGCCCAGGGCCTCATACACCTCCGCCTCTGCGCCCTCCCGCGGCCGGTAACTGTAGACAATGTGGCCGTTCATCTTCTCAGGGATAAGGTAGCGGGCCCGGAAGGCGCCCAGGGTACGCCCCAGGCGCTCGCCCTTGTCAAGCAGATAAATCTCCGGCCAGAGGTCCTCCAGGCCGTTCGGCCTTGGTGTTCCGGTCAGCCCGATAATGCGCCGGATGCGGCCGCGCACCTTGCGGAGGGCTTTCCACCGCTTCGCCTGGGCGCTTTTGAAGCTGCTCAGCTCGTCAATCACGACGATGGGAAACGGCCAGCGCTGCCCAGACACGGAGCCGCTGAACGTGTCCACCAGCCACACCACGTTCTCGCGGTTTATGACATAGATGTCGGCGGGAGTGTTCAGCGCGGCCAGCCGCTGGGCCTGTGTGCCCATTACGCGGCTGACACGTAGGTGTTGGAGGTGTTCCCACTTCGAGGCCTCCTTGCTCCAGGTGTTCTCGGCGACGCGCTTCGGCGCGATCACCAGCGCGGGGCCGTCCTCCAGGTAGTCGTTGAGCAGCCGGTCGACAGCGGTCAGCGTTGTGACAGTCTTGCCGGTCCCCATGCCCCAGAGCAGCCCAGCGGCCGGGTGCTCGATGATCCAGTCAATCCCGGCCTGCTGGTGCGGGTACGGCGTGAAGTTCATTTAATCCTCCTCTATGCGTTTTTGCGCGATGTTGAAATATACCGGGTTTTGCTCTATGCCGATGAACTCGCGGCCGGTCCGCTTGCAGGCCACGCCCGTGGAGCCGCTGCCCATGCAGTTGTCCAGGACCAGCTCACCCTCGTCGGTGTAAGTTTTGACCAGATACTCCAGGAGCGGGACCGGCTTCTGCGTCGGATGCAGCCCGCGTTCGGTGTTGTACTCGAGCACGTTTTTCGGGTAGTTCTTGTAACGTGGGCTATATTCGTTCAGCAGCGTGCTCGTTTTATAAACGCTCTCCCGCGAGGGCTGCCGTTTCTTTCGCTTTTTGGGCTCCAGTATAGCCTGGAGCCCTTGCGGGTTATATGTACCGTGCTTTTTGTAAAATACGCAGATGTCCTCGACCTTCCGCATGGGCTGGTACTTGGCGAAGGTGAAGCCGGTCGGCTGGTTCTTTACCCAGTACCAGCAGTAGCGGAAGGCTTTGGCGTTGCTGTTTATCAGCTGTGTCGTGAACGGCTGCGCGGAGAACAGCACCGCGGTCCCGTCGGGTTTCAATATTCGGTCGTATTCCTCCCAGAGCTCCGGCAGCGGCAGCGTCGTGTCCCACTTGCAGTCGGTTGTACCGTATGGCGGGTCGCTGAGTATCAGGTCCACGGCCCCGGAAGGAATATTTTTCATAAGTTTTAAGCAGTCCCCGTTGAATAATTGCAGAAATATCAATCCTTTATCTGATATTTCCCCCTTGTCCGTATGTGCTTAGCCGCTGGGTGTCTCCTCGATAAGCATCTCCAGCGTGTAGATGTCCTCGCGGTCCCACACTATGGAGCAGTGGAAGCCCAGTGCGCCCAGCTTGCGCGCCCACCATTTCTGCCGGTCGCTTAGGACGCCGCCCTTCGGCTTTTTGGTCTCCACGAAGCGCACCCGGCCGCCAGGCAGCAGCAGAATGCGGTCCGGCACGCCAGCCCAGCCGGGGCACACCCACTTGAGGCAGAGGCCGCCGTGCTCTTTGACCATCGTCACAAGCTGCCGCTCAATCTCCTTCTCCAGTATGGTCATTTTTTGTGCCCTCCTTACCACACGCCGAAGAGCTTGCACACGGCCACGAGAATGATGTCGATCAGACCCACACACAAGAGGCCGCCGAGGACAATCACCACCCCAGCCTTCACCGCGTCGGCCCACTCGACCACTTTCTCCAGGTTCTCCTGCCTTATTTCCTCCTTGGTCATATACTCGGAACGTTTCACTTTTTCGTGCTCCTTTCAAAATAGCGTTGGCGGCCGTAGGGCCGTATGGTTAATTTTTTATTGCCGGAGCTCCGCCACTCAGGCAGCCCGGCCATGATTTCCCGGATTTCTTTGCCTGCGTAGCGGTCCAGCTTGTCGGGATTGCCCCCCAGGGCCTCCGCCCATATCTCCATGGTGCAGACGGTCGTGCGGGGCTCGGTGCCGTCGGTGCCGCTGCCCTCCAGCCATTGCCGGCGACTGTAAAGGTCCATGATGTCCCAGTCCATTGGCAGGCGGCGGTCGAGATAGTCGGCGATAATACCGGCTCGCGGGTTTTCCTCCTCGTAGGTTTCCTGGACCTCGCGCGCATAGGCCTCCAGCTCCTTCGGCAGATAGAGCGCCTCGCCGCTCTTGAATATCTGCACAGCCTCGCCCCAGATTTGCCGGACGGTCTCAGGCGTGAGCTCCGCCCACAAGTCGCGCGTCGGGTCGTTCGGGGTGTCCACCACCCAGAAGCGGCGGTTGCCCGTTGCGTCCCGGAGGAACTGGGTCTCGTTGGTTGTGCCGATAAAGATGCACTGCCGCGGGAACTCTTGCAGCCGGCGCCCGTAGGCCGGCCGGAAGCGGTCGACTTGCTTGGATATGTAGAGCTTGATGGTCTCGGCCTCGGCCTTCCTCATGCCGGCCAGCTCGCCGACCTCCATGATCCAGACGCCGAGCACCTGCTCGTAGGCGTCCTTGCCCTGCATCGTGGTGAAGGTGTCGGAAAACCATTTCCCGCCGAGTTTAGCGATCAGGGCCGACTTGCCCAGGCCCTGCCGGCCGCGGAGGGTCAGCATATAGTCGAATTTGCAGCCAGGGTTGTATATCCTGGCCACGGCGGCGGTCAGCGCCTTGCGGGTGACGGCTCTGGTATACGGGCAGTCCTCCGCGCCCAGGTAGTCCACCAGCAGCGTCTCCACTCTGGGCGCTCCGTCCCATGCGCAGCTGTCAAGGTACTCACGGACCGGGTGAAAAGACCCCTTCTGCGCCACGACGTTCACCGCGTCGAATATGCGGTCCTTCCCGGTTATGCCGTAGCTGCGCTCCAGATAGTAGCGGAGAGCCGCGTCGTCGTTATCGGTCCACTGCCGCGGGCCTTTCGTCGCGTTCCACGGCAGGCTTGACAGCGTGACGATGTTGTGCTCCATCTCGTTGAGAGCCAGACGGCCGGCCAGCTTCGGGTCGTGGGTTAGGATAATTACCACGTTCTCGATGGTCTGGGCGATGCCGCCCTTCTCCGTGATTTTGAGCTTCTGCCGCCAGTCGGCGTCCTCCGGGGGCGCCTCGAAGTCCTCGGCAGCTTCGGCCATGCGGTCGGCCACCAGCTGGGCCTTGACGCGCGGGTCGTTCGTGGCGAGCTGGGCCATAGCCTTGTAGCTTGGCCGGCTGCTGACGCTCATGTCCGGGTCGCAGTCGCCGTCCAGTGCGCCGAAGCGGTGCAGCCTTACCAGGTCCCAGGCATTGCAGAGCTGCCCGGAGGCCGGGTCGGTGCCGTGGTGGGAATAGCTCCACTTGTCGTCGTAAATCACGACGCCGGCCGCGGTGCTGCCCTCGGTGTAGGTGTAGCGGTTGGGTTCGTCGCAGGGCTGATAGGCCGGGATAAATTCCGCGATGGCTTCGGTCACGCTATACGCGCGGCAGAACGCGCCCACGATGCCGCCCTTCTCGGTTGGGTCTTTCTGCTTGGCGGCGGTGTGTTTGACGACCTCCGCCACGCGGCTGCTCATGGGCCAGCTTGACACGTCTGCCCAGTTGTGGTATGTAGCCAGTACCGAGTCGGGATCCAAGAAGGCCCCGTCGGTGTAGTCGAAGAAGTACGGCGCGTCCTGCGAGCAGCTTGGCCAGTACATCATGCGCTGCGGCTGGTAGCTTGTGTCGTCGAACTTGTCGATGCCCAGAGTCGCGGCCACTCGGCGCCCGACGGCTTGGTACTCGTCCGGGCCCACATTGCGCGCCAGTGGCACCACGAGGCGCAGTCTGGGCTTTTCTGCCGTGTGCTTATGCGTGGAATACACCGCCGCCGCATTGCCGTATAAGAGCCCCCAGTCGTCCCAGAGGTCGCCGTCCGCGAAGTCCGCGTCCAGGCAGAGCACGGAGCGGAAGGCGATGTCGGAGCGGCTGCCGTTGTTGCAGTAGCCACCGACGAAGCCGCCCACGTCCTTGATGTCGCTCTGCCGGCTGCGACTCATGGCCTTGTACTCGGCCATTGTTTCCGATGTTCGGGTCTCCTTGCTCAGACGGTCCAGCAGCTCCGACCACTTGACGGGCTTGTTTTTCCACTTCTTTGTCTTTCTCGAATTTCCCAGGGCGATGTCCAGCGCCTTGTCATTTTGGACGGTCATGCTCGCCCCTCCTTAGCTGTTTTTATTTGGCCCACTTGCGGGCGATGCGTCTCGACTTGAAGCCGGTTCGCCAGATGAAAAGCCGGAATTTGACGCGGCTCCAGAAAGTGAAGGCAAGGTTAAGACTGAGCGTCGTGGGGACCTTGCCGCGCTCGCTTCTTATGGGACCGATGCGGTATTTCAAGTCCGGGCACTCGCCCAGGACCACCTCCTCGCCGGTGTCCTGGTTAATCATTATCGCGCTCCCCAGGTGCAGGGTCTTGGTTTTCGGCAGCTTCATGTTTCCTCCTCCAATAATTTGTCGATGGTGTCGCTTATGCGCTGCATGGCGATCTCGTGATACTTCTCGTCCAGCTCGAAGCCGATGAAGCTCCGCCCGGTCAGCAGGCAGGCCACCGCGGTGGTGCCACTGCCCATGAAGGTGTCAAGGACGACCCCGCCCGGCTCTGTGCTGTCCTCTATCATCTTCTTGATGAGCTCGACCGGCTTCTGCGTCGGGTGGACCTTTTCACCGTCCGTGCTTTTCGCTCCGGAGCTAAAACTCGCCAGGCGCCAGACATTAGAGCCGACGCCCTTTTTTGTTTTGCCCAGGTAGGTCCCGAAGATAATTAGCTCGTGCGCGAAGCTGTAAAAACTCCCCGGGCCGCTTTTCTTGTCCCAGACGATTAGGTTCCGCACCGGAAGCGCTGCATTGAGCAGGGGAAAATAATAAGCGTAGCCCCTCCAGTCAGTGAAGAAGTAAAAACTCCCGGTGGGTTTCAGCACGCGCGCGTATTCGCTGAATACCTGCTTGTAAAAAGGCGAGCAGATTGCTAAGTCATTGAAGCAGCGGTTACTTGTCAACTGCATAGACTGGGCGGTGCCTTTATCGCCCGCGTGCCCCATGCTCAAGAAGTAGGGCGGATCTGTGATAATGGCGTCCACGCTTTTGTCGGGGACGTCTTTCAGCCCCTCCAGGCAGTCGCAGTTATCTATGTAGTTGAGCCTCACCGTCCCGCCTCCCTCGTCAGGATAGTCCGCAGCCCGCGGAGGGCTCCGTCGGCGTCTCCGGCAAGCACCTGCCCGCGGAGGGTTTTATACTGCTGAAAACTCAGCCGGTCACGGCAGGCTTTTATCTGTATCAATGCCGCGGTGTTAATTCGTCTCATGGTCCTCAGTCCTTCATGTAGAATTTTGTTTCATACCCGTCGCCGCGGAGGATGAGGCCCGGTGCCCAGTCAATCGGGCGGCCCATGACCTCGGCCACGTCCTCCCAGCGGCTGCCCTCCGGCGCCTCGACGATTACCTCGTCGTGGACGTGGAAGCATATGTGCCAGCCCTCGGCCTCCAGGCGTACCATGGCGACGGCCAGACAGTCGCGGGCATATGCCTGGACGATGTTCTCGACCAGTTTGCCGCCCCAGGTCTCGGTCTTTTCCCACTGCCGGGTGGTCTGGTTCTGGCCCATGAAGCATATGCTCCCGTCGCTGTCAAGCCACGCGCCCCAGTAGCTGAGCACTCGCCCGCTGGGCAGCAGGCACCGCAGCGCGTCGTCGTCCATGCGGTACTTCACGCCGCAGGGCACGGTGGCCGTCCGGCCCGGGTTGTTTAGGGCTCGCTTCGCTGCGTTCTCGACGTCGCGCCAGAAGCGGGGGATTGTCGGAGACGCTGCGCGCCACTGGGTGACGATCTGCTGCATCTCGTCCTCGGTTAGCCCCATCTTGTCAGCGCCGAAGGCTTTCAGCGCTCCGACGCCGCCGCCGTAGCCACAGGCCAGCTCCGCGATCTTGCCCTTCTGCCGCAGGTGGCCGTTTATGCCGTGTTTCACGACCGGCACCTTGAACATGGCCGACGCGCTGGAGCAGTAGATGTCGCCGCCGTTGGCGAACACCTCCTGGCGCCACTTCTCGCCCGCCAGGTATGCGATCACGCGCGCCTCAATGGCCGAGTAGTCAGCCACCAGGAAGGTGCAGCCGGGCTTGGCCACGAAGGCCGTGCGGATTAACTGGCTGAGCACGTCCGGCACGCTGTCGAAGGCAAGCTCCAAGGTGTCCAGGTCTCGCTGCTTGACAAGCTCCCGGACGTCTGCTATGCCGTCCAGATGGTTCTGCGGGAGGTTCTGCACCTGCACCAGGCGCCCGGCCCAGCGACCAGTCCTGCCGGCACCGTAGTATTGCAGCAGCCCGCGGACGCGGCTGTCCTTGCACACGGCGTTGGTCATGGCCGCGTACTTGGTGGTGCTGGTTTTGCCCAGCAGCTGCCGGAGCTCCAGCACCCTCCGCGTCGTCGGGTCCGAGACCTTAGCCTTAAGGTCCTGCACGGTGGCCTTGTTGAGGCTGTCGACGTTAACGCCGACAGCGCTCAGCCAGTCCTTGAGCTGCGCCACGCTGTTGGGGTTGTCCAAGCCGGTGAGGCGCTGCATCTCGGCCGCGTGCGTGGTCGTGAAGGCCTCGTCCACCGCGATGGCGGCCTCGGCCAGGTCCGTATCCACTTGTACCCCGCGCTCGTTGATACGCGCGTCCAGGGCCCACACGCGCCGCTCGAAGGCGGTCACGGGGAAGTCGCGCAGCCGGTAATAAATAGCCTGCTCGACCTCCACGTCGCGCCTGCAATACTCCACGAAGCGTGCCCACTTATCGGGCGCATGCTCCGGCAGGTTCCGCGTCCGTCCGCCGTTTGCGATGGTGGGCTTGCACGGTTTGCAAAAGTATGATATGAGGCTCGTGCCCTCTTTGATTTTCTGGTCCTTAAGCTCCAGCGCAGCGCCGGCAGCGTCCAGGCTCAGCGGCAGGCCGTTCATAGCCGCCAGTATCATGGTGTCCTCCCACTCCTCCGGCGGAAGGTCGCGGCCGGTGACACGGGAGAGGCAGGCGCGCTCGAAGGCCGAGTTGTGCGCCACTTTCACGATGTTCGGGTCAAGGATGGAATTGCGCAGCTCCATGTACTCCAGCACCTCGCCGCGGGCCAGGTCGATCACGTTCACCGGCCCATCATCCCAGGCGTAGGCGAGCAGCAAGATCTCAAAGTCTGGGGCCTCCACGTATTTGAAGGCGCCGGTCTTGGTTATGTCCGCGCTGCTATACGTCTCCAGGTCGATGAGCAGCCGGCGTTTAGAGGAGGTCATCATAGGCCTCTGGGTCGCGGTAGTCGTCGTCGAAGTCGTCGGCGCTGCCCACGCTGCCGCCGAGAGGCTCGCCGTCGTGAAGCTTCTGGATGCTCAGCAGGCCGGCGCTGATGCCCTTCTTGCCGTTCTTGCTATAGCCGTAGAAATTGATGGAGGCGCGGCCGTAGCAGCCGGAGTAGACCTCGCCGGGGTCGGTGATCGCGTTGCGGAAGCTGTCCACAATGATGGGCTTCTGCTTGCTGCTGACGGTTATCACATAGTTGCCCTTGCACTCGGGGCCGAACTCCTCGCCGCTATCGCGCATACCGTCGCCGTCGTGCATGGTGTGGTTGGGCTTGGGTGGCAGAGCGTTCGGGCCGTTCTTCTTGCAGAAGTTCTCGCGGGCCTCAGCCATTGCGGCCTTAATCTTGCCAAGGGTCTGGGTGTCGCTCTTAGGAATGAGCAGCGTCACGCTATACTTGGGGTCACCGCCGCCCTGGGGCTCGCGGGCCTCGAAAATGCTGCAATAGGAGAAACGGACTTTTCCGGTTACGACTTTAGTGCTCATAATTTTTTGGCTCCTTTTTATTCAAAATTTTTAATCTTCTTTGAGGTGGAACGGCATAACGAAGCCGACCAAGCGCTCGCCCTCCAGCTGGGTGGTCTCCCGGATGGCGATAATGCTGCGCGGCTTGTCGAGGGCCTGGTAGAAGGTCGGAGCGTCGAAGTTCTTAACAAACTGCTCCTGGATGTACACGCTCTCGACGGAGCCGTTGTAGCGCTCTTTTTTGTACTCGCGGGCCAGATAGCCGCCTTTGTCGATCAGGTTCTCGGTCGGCGTCAGTATCTCGTCAGAGACGCAGAGCGGCAGCCGCAGGGCTGAGATGTTTGTCGTCGCCTCGATCTTCTCCACGTCGAGCCAGTTGGCGTCCTCCGGGAAGATGTAGCCCGCCACGCCGTCAACGATGAGGCACGCCGTCGCCCCGCCGGTGATGCAGTTTATAACTGCTTTCGAGTTTTTGACGAGCTTGGCCAGCACGTCCTTCTGTGCTTTTGCGTAGTTCATTTTTACCTCCTTGTTAGACCGGCTGGAGGGCTTTATACTCGCCCAAAAGCTCCTGCATCTCCGGGTCAGTTTTGGCCAGTATTTCGTATAAAGCCTGGTCCTGGAGCTTTTTAGCGCGGGCCTGCATCTGGGCCTTGAGCGCTGCCAGTTTCGCGCGCTGCGCCACGCGGGAGTTATAGGCAGCGAAGTCGGCGACGCATACGATTTCACGATGCAGTTCTTCGTCAGTGCTCGCGTGCAGAGCCTTAACCTGGGCGAGGCCGGGGCCATGGTGAGCGGACATTACTACAACAATGTCGCCGATTTTGACGGCGGGGTCGTAGCAGGCGTACTGGTACGTGACTTCTTTGTTGCTGCCAGATATAAAGCTGATTTCTGCGACACTGGCGTAGTTCTCTAATTTAGGCATGTTTTCGTCCTCCTTTAATGCCTCTTTTTTGTTCCGTAGGAGCTGGAGCTCGATTGGAGCGAAATAGTAATAGCCTTTACTGCTTCTCGGATTGGCCTCAAAGTCCAAGGAAACTGCCACGTTGTCATACGACCACGAGTAGAAAGCGGGACTTGCGACCGTGCCCAACTGCCCGATGAGGTGGTCCCGGTGTCCGCCGACCACGACGACACGGTCACCGGGGGAGTATACTTTTGATCGGCTCATTTTTACCTCCTATTCAAAATCTTTCACGGCCTCGGCCAGACGGTCCAGCGGTGGCCGCTTATCTGATGCAGGAACGACGGTGGGCGCTCCGGGCGCGCGGTCGATCAGGTTGTCCAGCAGCTCGGCCACCTTCTTCTTGCCGATGCTCTTGTCCATCGCGGCGGGGCTGAGCAGCTTGGTCTCGGTAATGTCCTCGGCCGCGTAGCCGGCGGCCTTGAGCGCGTCCATGACCTGGAACTCGTTGGTCCACTTCCGGTTGCCCAGCTTGCCCTCGACCACCTTGTATCCGGGGATCTCGCCTCCGTCCAGCAGCGTGGTCATGGCCTGCGCCTGTCTCTTATTACACATCTCCGAGCCCACGAGACGCTACGCTATCTCGTATGC
>ERZ1026848.1110-NODE-1110-length-14385-cov-10.631124_pt1 | contig 14385 bp, 12 predicted proteins | sample MGYA00380154_ERZ1026848 | MGnify/ENA primary metagenome ERZ1026848 (study PRJEB33269, sample SAMEA4719790) | human gut metagenome | biome: human-associated habitat; feature: organic feature; material: feces | place: Cameroon | collected 2013-10 ...
AACTGCATAACCTATCCAAATCACTTTTCGATTATCTTTAGAATCGAAAAGTGAACCCACGCTCTTCCAATATTTATCCATATCTTTCATAAGCCTTATTCCCAATAATAGCAGTTACTAATCACGACGCCTTGGTTCCGGCTCCGCCACCATTTCCGGCTCTTCTTCCGGCAATTCATATCTTCTGATATGATGATCTTCCAGATAGATATGGTTCAGCGTAAAGGCTAGCGACTCCAGCGTCTTCTCCCTTACCGCCGGCTTCAGTTCACATTCCCAGATAACGATGGTATGCCATCCCATTTCAGCCAGCCGGTGCAGCACCTCATGGTCCCTCTCCCGGTTCCTCCTGATCTTCTCCATCCAGAACCCGGTGTTCGATTTCGGCACCACATAATATTTGCACCCCTCATGTCCGTGCCAGAAGCATCCGTTCACCAGAATACAGGTGCGATATTTCCTCAGCACGATGTCCGGCTTGCCCGGCAACCGCGGATGATTGAGCCGATACCTGAATCCCCTACTCCACAGAAATTTCCTGACAAGAATCTCCGGTTTGGTATCCCTGCCTCTTATTGCCGCCATATTGTTATGGCGCTGTTCTATGGTCAAGCGGTCCGACATCTTACTCTTTATTTACGAAGACTTCTTTTAACGTAACTTAGTAATAAAAACGAGGTCACTCTTACCAGCAACCTCGTTCAAATATTAGTTGAGTTTTAAAATATCCTCCTTGGCAAGCCCTGTATATCTTGCGATTTTATCAATAGGCTCGTTTTCCATCAGCATAATCTTAGCCATTTCTATTTTACTCTCTTTTTTACCCTCTTTTTTACCTTCTATTCTACCTTCTATGATAGCTCCTTTATATGCAGCAATGTTATCACGCATCACCTTGATACTTTCATCATATTTTTCACGGTCTTCCTTACTGAGTGCAGTGATATCCGCTATCTCAGCCAGTTTCTGGAAGACGGCATTTCTTGCCATAAACGGCATTCTTTCCAATGTACTCATATTCTTTAAAACAAATATCCAACGTTCAAAATCAGTTTCACATTCATCCTCCTCCTTAGTAAAGAGGGGAAGCATAAGATATATCATTCTGAGATTATCAGAGAAAACCCGTCCTGTTTCTGTATCCACAAGACAAACATCTGTTCTAAACTTCTCAGGGCTTCTACTCTCTATATTGAAGTTCATAAAACATACTGTATAGACCGGCGCGAGGTGATAGTCCCATTCCCCCTTCACGCCTTGCTTTACTATAGCACGCGAAGCATAATAAAGAGAGCGATCTACAAAATGTTCCTGATAACGGTTTTGCATCTCCACAATAATATGCTGTCCCTGATCTGTAGTACAATATATATCATATATGATACCACGCATATTCTTTGCCTCGGGCAATTGCTCCTTGTCCTTAAAGGTGATATCCGTTATCGTATGCTCACCCTTCAGGAGATCATTGAGGAAACTAATCAGTAAATCTTTAGTGATTTCCTGTCCAAAGATCAGTTTAAATCCCCAATCAGAAAATGGATTGATAAACTTTCCCATACGCTATCTTATTTTTTTCTGCAAATTTACATTTTTCCTTTGAAAACACAAAAGAAAAAGCCCAAAAACTTGCAGAAAAGAGAAATATTTCATAATATTTGCAGAAGAAAAGCTGCACTCGGCAATTTGAAAGCAAGCTTTCATTGCGCTCGTTTGCATTACAAACATTTTAAATTATATAATTATGTTAGGAACTGAACTTCTGCATGTGGTTCAGGCACGGGCTGAAGGCCCAGAAGCTCCTAGCCCAGGGTAACACCCTGGGTATAAGCGCAATCAGCCTTGCGCCCTGTAAGGGCAAAAGCCTTAAAAGACATAAGGATATTAAGAATGAAGACAAGAGAAGAATACATAGCCCTCATCACATCTCATGCCGAAGAACTGCAAAACACCTTCGGCATCACCTCCCTGCGCCTCTTTGGTTCTGTAGCAAGAAACCAGCACCACGATGGCAGCGATGTAGATATCTATGTAGAAATGCCCCCTAAGTTTTTCCTGATAGTCCGTCTGAAAGCATACCTTGAAGCCCTTCTATGTAAGGGCGGATTTTTTGAGAAAAAGCCCCAAAACTTGCAGAAAAATATACCTAATCTTACTTTATATCATACATTTATCAAAATAATCGAATTAATACTTGGTTATTTCACCGAAAAGTTGTACTTTTGCCTAAATTTCAATAAAGAAACAACATGGAAGATTACGATAAACTTATGGTTGGCGACCAATCTACTGACGGGCGCATTATAATTGCTGATAAAGACAGACTTTGCTATCTGGTAAAATCAGGGAGCAAAGGCAGCTTTAGTATTCGTACCATATCCAAGCAATTGCTGGGAGAATTTATAGACTACTATAGAAAAAACCCCAACAAAAAGGCTGAGGATGCCAGAGTAGAACTCAAAGAACTGTCTGACATTGATAAATATGAATATGGCTACAACGCTACGTTGACAGCGATGGCTAAGATGGTTCTTGACCCAAAGAACGAACTCGTCAGAAAAGGGAATCCAACAGAATCTTCTCGTGCAGAAAACCATTTGCTTAAGACTACAGGCCTTCAGCAGATTTACTATGGTGCTCCTGGCACAGGCAAATCAAAGACCATCAAGCACTTGACTTTCGGAGAGAGCGTGATTCGCACTACATTCCATCCAGACTCTGATTACGCCTCTTTTGTAGGCACCTACAAGCCTATCACAGAAGAAGTTACACTGCGCGATTGCTATGGCAAAAAGGTAATCGATGAAGAAACGAATGAAGTCGTAAAGGAAGAAAGAATTGCTTACAAGTTCATTCCTCAGGCTTTTCTCGAAGCCTATGTTGAAGCGTGGAAGAAACTAGGCTCCAACAAAAAGCAATATCTTATTATCGAAGAAATAAACCGAGGCAATTGTGCCCAAATCTTTGGTGATCTGTTCCAATTGCTCGATCGCAACGAATATGGTTTTTCTGATTATCCTATCGTTGCAGATAAGGATATGCAGAAGTATCTCGAAAAGGAATTTGCGGGATGGGAGATTACGAATAAAGACGAAATCAACCAGCTCTATGGCGAAGCCAATATGGTAAATCTCATCATGAAGGGAGAGCGCCTTGTTCTGCCTTCAAACCTCTATATTTGGGCTACAATGAACACCAGCGACCAGAGTCTCTTCCCTATCGACTCAGCCTTTAAACGCCGCTGGGATTGGAAGTATGTGCCTATTCGCGAAGGTCGTGACAAAGAAACCAACGCTCCTCTCAACTGGTACATCAACACGGGAGATAAGCAGTACAAATGGTGGTCATTTATCAGCAAGGTTAATGAGCTAATTGGTTCACTTACCAATTCAGAAGACAAGAAACTCGGCTATTTCTTTTGCAAGGCAAAGGATGGCGAAATCGATGCCGATTTATTCGTTAGTAAGGTTATCTTCTATCTCTGGAATGATGTGTTCAAGGACTATGGTTTCGATGATAAGGACTTTCAGGATGAAGAAGGCAAAATATTGTCTTTTGATAGATTCTATGAGGATAAGAACGGCAAAACTAACGTTGATATAGCTATCGTTGAGCAGTTCTTGGAGAATTTGGGAGTAGAGGAATACATTTCTGAGGAAAGAGAAGAAGAGGATTCAGAAGATTCATACGAAAAAGAATCTGATTGGAACCTTAACAATAACAACAATAGCAATTCAAATTCATACGATTACTCTAAATATCGAGTTAACGGAAGTAGCGAACTCCTAGGAAAAGGAAGAATGGCTCTTGCCGTAATGGAATATCTGGTTAATGATAAGAAAGAAACATATTCTGAAATATTATCAGATATATCAAGGATTATCAATTCAAAAACAGATCGAATAGTTATAAAAGTTGAGGACTATCCGCTTTGGAAAGAAAAATATAAAAATGACAAAGGTAAACGTTGGTATGACGATTACCCTTTAACAACAATAGATAACGTCGAATTTTATTTTACAAATCAATGGGGCAAAGGAAACATCCAAGCTATTCTTCATTTAGCGAGAACAAAAGGATGTACTGTTGAATCCGTAGAATAACATAACATGAGAATCCTCATAGAAGAACATCAGTATCAGGCTGAACAGATTAGGGATGTCCTGCACGGCATCGACGCCATGCAGGACATCGATGGCAACGTCAGCATCAACTACGTTGGGTATTACTACAATACCCAGCTCAACGATTGCGTCTTTATTTTGCCGAAAGTCCTGCTCGAAGACACCCCAGAGGGCGAAAGAGTTTTTGGCAAATACGCCCCGGAAACCATCGTCAACCTGAACCAGAACAACCCACTCTCTCAACAGGAGAAAGATTTCATCTATGAGTTCTCTGTCTGGATTTACCGCACTATCGAGGTTTACAACAATACCACCAGAAACGGCATTGTCTATCACCAGAAAATAGCGTGCCTCGGTAAAAGTAACAGACAAATCAACAACACATTCCTCGATATCCTGCTGGCTCTCATCGACTTCAACAAGCACAACCAGGATTTCATCTTCTTCATCCTGAAGAACATTCATTCTGGTTACAACCGCATTCATTGGTCTAAGACCATATCTACCACAAGAGCCATAGTCTGCAAAAACAGTCCTGTTTATACCCATCCTGTCAACAGGAAAAAGCAGATTAATTTTGATGAAGAACTCCTGATTATCTTCTATTCCATCCTGAATTATATCAGCGAAAGATACGGCTTCGCCAATCATATCAACTGCAATTTCCAGCTGATAACAGGCTATCGTTTCAAGACCTATCTGGATGGATTAGGGAAGACCAGACTGCTCCAGATTAAGTATAAATACTTCTCAGACAAGGCTTTACACCTCTGGCAACTATGCTACGATTTCTTTGATAATGCCAAGCGCATGAACATCCAGCAGGAACGCAAGGAGTATCTTCTGGTTAAGAGTTTCAATATCGTTTTCGAGGCCATTATTGATGAACTTCTAGGCGAGAAGAACATTCCAGCCGGACTGAAAGAACAGGCTGACGGCAAACGCATAGACCATCTGTACAGCTACCAGAACCTGATTACAACAAGAAATCAGGAGCCAGTTTATTACATCGGCGACAGCAAGTATTACAAGTTAGGTCATGCCATCGGAAAGGAATCTGTGTATAAGCAGTTTACGTACGCCAGAAACATCATCCAGTGGAACCTGAACCTCTTTATGAACAACGATAAGGACGATGAAGAACTGCAATACGACAAGCGTAACTTTGGCAACGTACCCAAGCTTCGCGATGACCTGACGGAAGGCTACAACATCATTCCGAACTTCTTCATCAGCGCAAAGATGGCAGAGAATCTCTCTTTCTCAGACCAGATTTCGTCAACCGACAGGGAAAAGAAGTGCTTCAACACCCAGCATTTCAACGACCGCCTGTTCGATCGCGACACCCTTCTCGTCTTCCACTACGATGTCAATTTCCTCTATGTAGTATCTCTGTATGCCCGTCATAACGAGCACCAGAAATTCGCCTGGAAAAACCGGGTTCGCAAGATGTTCCGTGATGAAATCCAGAAGATGCTGGACGAAAGATACGACTTCTATCGCCTCACGCCGAAAGAAGATACACAAGTAGAAGAATTCGTCAGCCGGAATTTCAGAAAGCTTATCGGCAAGATATTCTCTCCAACGAAAGACAATGATTATCTGATACTTGCGTTCGAGAAAGAAGACTCCAACGAGGAGCAGAAAGAAGCTATCATAAACGATGTTAAGGAGAAATTCTATATAGAGGGATTTGCCTTATCTGATGATGACAGGATAGGCTAATATATTATAAGATACTTTCCACTATCCCAACATCCGCAGCAGCCCAGTTGAGCCCTTTCAGCTCTTCTTTGCTGCACCACTTGCTATCAGCGTGCTCACGCCTCTTAAACCCATCAGCATCGCCTTTTGGCGTACACAGAAAGGCAGTCATGGTTATCGAGAAATCAGGATACTCGTGATTCACAGTTACCAACTCCCCTCCTACTTCTACCGGATATTCCATTTCCTCCATCAGCTCACGAGCCAGCGCCTGTTGAGGAGTTTCACCAGGCTCAATCTTGCCACCAGGAAACTCCCATTTATAGCTGGTATAATCAAACTTTGTCTTGCCTTTCTGCATGCAAAGATACTTGCCATCATGGCAAACCACGGCTGCAACCACATTATAATGTTTCATTGTTCTTATCTCCTCTTAAAATATCATTTACTCCATCCACTGGAAGTCTTCCTGCAATTCCTGCGACAACGGATTGTCCATGTGGATATCATACAATATGGAACCATTCGTCGTTACATCCTTTCTCGGATTCTCCAAATGACCAGTTCCGATATAAGTATATGGCAGAGTGATACCATTCTCAGCACTCACCTTCCTCACAAACACCAATACCCTCTTGGCAGTTCGCTGCAAAGCCTCATCCTTGGCAGAGATACGAGCAATACTCTCCCACTGGAAAACATCTGGCGACAAGAACTTGTCATTATACTTCAAATGTTCATCCAGCGAGGCATCCTTCTTTAAACCAGCAAATACATACATATTGCCATCCTTATAGTAAGTGCCATACTGATTGTGCTTCGGATTCTCCAGGATTTTCAAGAGCACCTGGTCCTGACGATAATCCTGCCACAACAGGAAATCTTCTTTCGTTTCAGCATATCTTGCCGCATATTGCGTCAAACCATAGTTGAGCAAATCTTGCAAGTAAGCCTCATATTCTTCTTCTCTTTCGCCACATAAATGCACTTCATCCGCTTCTATCTTCACAGCAAATCCCTCTTCCAGGAATCGCAAAGCGTACTCCAGTTGCTCATGCTTGAAACCAGGAATCTCCTCCCGGATATTGGCTTCAATATGAGATAAAGAAGACTCTCCGTTCAGTAAATTCTTGATTACCAAATACTCATGCTCTCTTACCAAAGGCAAAAGACTTGAAAGATAGTTGATGCAAGCTATCTGCTCTTCTGAGAATACAGGCAAATCCTCTTCCTCTATACCCTTCAAGAAGCCATAATAAGAATTGGTTTTCTTGGAGCCAATCTTTATCTTCATGAATTTCAAGAGATTAGGAGCATAATCACTATTCATATAATCCATGTGCGATGGATAAGACGGAGTTTTCAGATATGCCTTAAAGTTCTGATAATCCATCTTCAGATAGTTGATGCGGTTGAAATTCTCGCTCTCAATCTTGTCGATGATTTCCTCTTTGGAAAGGTCATCGATGTGCACTTCAACGCCATATTTATCCAAGCCCAAGCTCTTGAAATCATTCCTTACCATGAACTTCAAGAGTTTCTTTTCCAAAATGGAATTGCGGGAAAGACTGCCTAGCGCCAAGGCTATATGAACGCTACGCTTATAGCTGTTGCCAATGAAATCGAGTATCGTAACATAAGGCTTGTTTGTATACTTACGAAGACCTCGACCCAATTGCTGCAAGAAGATGGTACTCGATTCCGTTGGGCGCAGAAAGAGCACCATGTTGACACCAGGAATATCCACACCCTCGTTCAGGATATCTACAGCAAACAAGATTTCCAAATCCCGGTTTTCATCCTGTAAATCATTGTAAGCACGAATACGTTCACCGGTCTTGTTCTTACCGCTCAAGAAAGCTGTATGGTAATAATCACCCAGATTATCAGCCATCATTCTGGCATGCTGGATGTTTCTACAGAAAGCCAGCGCCTTCAGCTTCTGGTTTCCCATTCGATGCTTCTCTATCTGCTGGTGGATAAACTCGCAGTTTTCAGGTGTAGAAATTTGCGAAATCAAACGGCGTTCGCCAGATGCTGTCAACCCATAATCAACCAGTTCGTCACGAATACCATAATAGTGGAAAGGCACAATCAGATCATTGATGATGGCATCACGAAGCCGCAACTCGTATGGGATATTATTGCCGAAAATCTCTACTACATCCTGATTATCCATTCGGTTCTCGGTAGCTGTCAAGCCCAGCAGGAACTCCGGCTCAAAATAGTCGATGATTTTCCGATAACTGTCTGCTACAGCATGGTGACACTCATCGATGATGATATAATCGAATTCCTTCTTATCAAAGAGTTCGAGCGAACGGCACATCGAAACATTGGTAGAAAACAGGAAATCCTCACCTGTTTCCTTTGCCTCCGCATTATACAGACCGCAGGTTTTAGAGCCACCAAAGACCTTTTGGAATGTCTCCAGAGATTTCTTCAAGATAGAGTCCTCATGTACGATGTAGAGCAATCTGTCGGGGTTAAAATTGAGCGCATCGAATGCTGCCAGATACGTCTTTCCTGAACCTGTGGCAGAAATCACCAAAGCCCTCTCCTGACCGATGGCACGATACCTGTTCAATTCCCTAAGTGCTTTGCGCTGCATATAATTAGGTTTGATTTCAGAATCTGCCATATCATAATCCATATCCCAATGCTCAATAGCAAAACTGAGTTTGGTAGAATATTCTTTAATTCTATCCTGCGATAATTCATACGTCTGATTCCATAAGCTTTCAAACTCATTCATTGCATCAAGATAAGCCTCGGTATCATGCTCGCAATTTACCACCAAATCCCACTCTATGTTTTTCAGCAAAGCATAGCGTGTGATATTAGAAGAACCAACAACCATTTCTATACCATTTTCCAGTTCGAAAATATAGCCTTTAGAATGGAAACCATTGGTAAAATAGTTCTTCTCATCGTGGAAACATTCATCGTCCAGATGACATTCAAAATTAGGATGTTGTGCCAAACTCAAAAAGTAGTTTAACGATTCAACATCCGTGAAATTCTGATAGGTAGAAGTGATGATTCTTCCTTTAGCTCCACGCTCTATAGCTGCACTAATGTCTTTAGCCAAGAGTACCAGGCCGGCTTTCTTGATAAAGCTGACTGAAAAAGCAAATGACTTGCAGCGGCGCAAGTTCATCTGAATGGTAGACAGGAAGGTTGTCTCTGTATAATTGGTCAAGAATCTAGATTCCATAAGTCTTGCATTTCTTTAATTGCGTACAAAAGTACAAAAAAGAATCCATTTACATCATCTTTTCTCCTATTTTTTCGGCTTATTTATCATATTCGGGGCGCCATATAAAGCTTTTGCCCTTTCAGGGCGCCAGGCGTGGGGACATGAATACCCAGGGCGATGCCCTGGGCTAGGAGCTTCTGCCCTTTCAGGGCGTGAGGGGAATGGCAGGGACGTGAGGGGAATGGCAGGGATGCGTGAGGGGGAATTGCAGGGATGCGGGAAGGGTATTGCTGTGCGGTCTACGAGGAGGCTTGCAGGCGGCATTCAAGCCAAAGAAGAAGTTCGTTACGATTCGGCTGGGCGTGGATTTCAATGAGGACATTTTGCTTATTTTCCCTTCTTTTTAGTTGCATTCAAACAAAAACTACCATTAAACCACTAAAATTCCATAAAATCAATGTATGCTATTCCATACTAGCATACATTCACATTTTGCCGTTTAATACATAAATTGTACTTTTGCAGAACTTTGAAAAATAAAATGGCAACAATAAATGACTTAAAAGCAAAGTTAATCCAAGAGGATAAGCTGATGTCTATCGAAAGGATTAATGAAATACGGGAGAAAAACATCCTCTCGTATATTAAGTCCTTTATTGGTCAACAAGGAGATTTTATAAGGCCCAAAACTTTCTCCGATATTACAGGAATCTCAGAACATTCTATTTCCAGAATTCTAAATACATCCCACTTACGACCAGAGCAGCAGTTGAGATGGTGCCTCTGCATTTGGAATAACTGGGATAAGATAGTAGAAGAATTGGATAAAAAACACAGGGCTATCAACCTGAAGTTTGATAAGGAACAATTCCTAGAGGATTTCAATCAAGCCTTTCATCATTTTTCGGATATTGTTTATCTGATGAAGGATTTCAATATCCTTGAAGAAAACATCAATATTTATCAACAGAAATATTGTAGAAAGAGCTACAGAAATGGAAACTCTTAGAGTAGTATGAATTTTAATAATCAAATTAAAATCTGAGATAACCGGTTAAGATGCTAACATCTGAAGCCAAATATTAACCTAATCCATACCAATACCCAGAAAGTACGCACAACCCTACCCGCCCCCACACCTTACGATAGTAGGCGCTCGGCAGTTCTCCAGCGGCTTACGCTAAAAACGTTAGCGCAAACACACGTCCTCTACTAAAATGAGGCGGAAACAATTAAAAACAAACTAAATCAATAAAAAATGAGAAATAGCAATCTTGGGAGAGTTCGACACTCCCACGCAAAACAAGTGAATATCATCAACATATACAATACCATCCAGTTAAATGACAAATGCCAGTATATCGAACACATGATCAACTATCAACGAAAGGAGGATGAGAAATGTCTGGACAAAGAATGATCATCATGAACGCTGGTAGCTCGTACTTCGAGCATGTGGAGAACTATTATGGCAGCAATGCCTGTGAGCAAACCTCATGCAGAAATGCTGAGATGCCGGAAGAGCTGAAAACGGAAAAGGCTCAGAGGATTAAGAACAACCTGATAGAGATTGGCATGGTAACCGAAGATTTCATGCCCTCAGGACTGTCATCATCCGAAGCTGCCGTCCTTGCCAATCAGATAGGTACAGAGTTGGAAATCAAGAATATATGGAGCGTATTCGGCAATTATTGGGGTCCTAATCCGAACTCGATGAGAGCCGCCTGCAACCGAGGAATGGAACAGAAGAAAACGGGTGCCTTCCTCGAAAAAGTGATGCCTGCTATCAGAGGCTAAACTGATAGGTAGTACTAGTACGCGTACATAGTACGTACTAGGTAGAAGTGAGAAATTTTCCCTACCTTTGCCCCCGGAATTCAGAACCAATGCGGTCTGAGTTTCGGGGGCTTTTGTGTATCTGCACATCAACCGTGGTGGGAGCCCCCAATCTTCTAAATTATTTAAAATGATGGAAGTGAAAGCGTATGTGTTCAGTCATCCTTCTTACAGACGACTGAGAGTAGTGAAAACGGAAGAGGGCATTACCCCACAAACCAATCTTTTATTAACGAAATAACATGACAGAAACACAACATGTAATTGCACTGAACCCTTATCGCAAGGGCAATAAGGGGAAGGTGTTTTCCAACAGTCTGGCGGTGTATGACAAGGTGATTGCATCGCCGGAAATCAGGAAGATGATTCAGCAGATTAGGGGCGAACTGCCTATCCCGAAGGTGGATGCCAACGACGAGAAGGCGGTGAAGAAGGCGCAGGACAGGCTGAAGAGCGAACTGCCTTTCTTCTGTCCCCACTACGGCATTTTCAAGAACAATGTGCGCAGACAGGAGAATGCCCGGCCCGAGAGCTTCATGTTTCAGACTATCATCGACGTGGATGACAGGGAGTATGTAGACAAGGCTATCGAGAAGGCAAGGGAGCTGAACTGCTCTGACAGCATCTGGAACGGCTCGCTGCTGCACCTCTGCTACAGTGCCCGGAAGAAGCTGCACATCGGTATCAGGCTGCCGGTGGGAATGACCATCGAGGAGACGCAGAAGGCGTATTGCGAGGCGCTGGGGGTGCCGTATGACGAGAGCTGCATCACACCCGAGAGAATGATTTATCTTACGGATAAGGACTCGGAAATCTACAGGTCGAAGATGTGGTGCGCCGTGCTGAGCGAGAAGGAGATTCTGATGCGAAGGCAGGCGTATCTGGACCGCGGACTGACCGTGGACGGAAGAGGGAAAGTTAATAGTTTACAGTTAAAAGTTAATAGCAATGGTAAGAATAATGAAAATAATAGACTATCGGGCAACGACGGCAATCCTGCTGTTTCTGCTGGCTCTGCTGTTCAGCCTGCCCAACCTGGTAATAGCCATGGTGCTGATGCTCCTCATATCGGGGATTCTGGAGGCAATCAGAATGCTGGCGGACTGGAAGCCAGGGAGAAGAACCTGATTGCGTTTGACCTCTTTACGCAGGCTGCCGGACTCGGGGGTATGGAGATTGATACCGTGGGGTCGAGACACTCTTCGCTGCTGGCTATCATGAGCGCCGGTGCTTCGAGGGTGATGGAGGAAGAGGAACTGATGAAGGTGGTGAGGGTGAAAATGCCGAGCTACTATCAGGAGAACGACTGCCATCAGCTGATTCACGACTTCTATGCGAAATATGCTGACAATACGAAGCCGATGTCGAAGGAAGTGATGAGGGTGAATGCACTGGCGGAAAAACAAGCCAGCCAGCAAGTTAATAGTTTACAGTTGAAAGTTAATAGGGCTGATGGTAATCATACAGTTCAAAGTTCGAATCTCCAAGTTCAAAGTACCGAGCAGGATTATCCTGACCCGCCGGAGATGCCGAAGAAACTGCCGAAGCTGGTGGAGCTGCTGATATCGAGGACGCCGGAGATTTATAAGCCGGCTGTGGCGCACGCTATCTTCCCGCCGCTGGCTACGCATCTCTGGAAAACGAGGTTCCGGTATATTGACAACGTGGAGCACGAGGCGAGACTGATGACGCTGCTGCTTGCGGGTACCGGAGCGGGTAAGAGCAGCGTGAACAGGCCTATCGATTTCATTATGGAGGATATCAGGCTGAGGGATGCTGAAAACCTGAAGCGCGAAAAGGCGTGGAAGGATGAGATGCTGCGCAAGGGTGCCAACAAGGATAAGCGCAAGAGACCTGAAAACCTGATTATCCAGGAGATTGATGCGGATATGACGAACCCGGCTTTCGTGATGAGAACGGCTGAAGCGCAGGAACATTTCCTCTATACTTCGCTCAATGAGCTAGACCAGTTTGATGCGCTCAAGGGTAGCGGAAACCAGCAGTTCCGTATCATGTGTCTGGCAGCAGACCCAGGTAACAAATATGGACAAACTCGCGTAGGAACGATGAGCGTAACGGAGCGTGTTACCATCCGGTTCAACTGGAATGCATCTACTACCATCCAGAAGGGTCAGCGTTACTTCGCTAGGGTTCTTACCGATGGTCCTATCAGCCGTATCAACTTCTGTACCATCCCCGAAAGGGAAATCGGCGAAGATATGCCTGTTTACGGAACCTATGATGAATCGTACCGTGAGGCGCTCAGGCCTTACATCGAAAATCTGAACAAAGTAACGGGTCTGATTGAGTGTAAAGAGGCGTTTCAGCTTGCCCTCAAACTGAAGGATGAGAATGCTGAGTTTGCCCGGCTGTCGCAGGACAGGACGTTTGAGAATCTCTCGTTCCGTGCCAACGTCATCGCTTACTTGAAGGCGTGTGTGCTGTATGTAGCCAATGGTTGCAAGTGGGAGCCGGAGATTGACGGGTTTATCCGCTGGAGTGAGCAGTATGACCTGTACTGCAAGATGCGGTTCTTCGGCGACATGATTGCGAAGGAGAACTTTACGGCGGAGAGGAGTTCGAAGCGCGGGCCTCAGAATCTTTTACAGATACTGCCCGATAACTTTACGGCTGCGCAGTTGCTTGCCATCCGGCTGGAGCATGGTTTGGATGCAAAGGGTACCGATATGATGATCAGGCAGTGGCTGCACAGGAAATACATCAGGCGGGCGTATCAGTATACAGGCAAGCGTGACAGTTGTGACAGTTGTGACAGTTTTCAGAAGCTGAAGTACCGCCACGACGGTATAGTTATTGAATCTTAATTTTATTTTTACTTATGCAGATAGTTTTAAAACGTATAGCGAAGAAGAAGACCTACACGATAGGTCGCCTTTACATCCTGAAGGATGAGGATGTGAAGAAGCGCACGATTGAGAGTGTGAACAAGTGCAGGGGGCTGAAGACGGTGTGCGAGGTGCCCCCGGAGAAGCTGAATGCGGACTCGTATTTCTGTGATACGCTGGAGCCGTGCTGGCGCAACCTTCTGGGTGTGGAGCTAAGTCCTGCCGAGGAGAATGTGCGGTTGGGGCGTGTATCGGGCAAGAAGGCGCAGAAGATGAGGGGCAAGACGGCGATACCTGAGGGCACTTATCCAGTGGTGATCAGTAAGTCGCCGAGGTTTAAGATGTGGTTGCCGCTGCTGTTGGGTGTCCCCAATTTTGAGGGCATCCGCATCCATGCCGGCAATTATCCCGATGATACGCAGGGCTGCATCCTGGTGGGTGAGAACCGTGTAAAAGGCATGGTTGTGAACTCCCGCATCTGGCTCCACCGCCTCATCAATGCTATTACCGCTGCGAGAGACAGGGAGGAAAGCATTTGGGGAACGATTTTGTAATGTTGAATGTTGAGTGTTGAATGTTGAATTAGGCTAGCGCCCTTGAGTCCGTTAGGCAAAAAATCAACATTCAACATTCAACACTCAACATTCAACATTACAAAATCGTTCCCCAAATGCTT
>ERZ1026848.1111-NODE-1111-length-14384-cov-12.296671_pt1 | contig 14384 bp, 12 predicted proteins | sample MGYA00380154_ERZ1026848 | MGnify/ENA primary metagenome ERZ1026848 (study PRJEB33269, sample SAMEA4719790) | human gut metagenome | biome: human-associated habitat; feature: organic feature; material: feces | place: Cameroon | collected 2013-10 ...
TCAACCTTCACCAGGAATAAGACTCTAGGTAGTAAACTAAATATAGGAAACTACAAAGTGTTACGGTTTCATGGCATGAAATATTTTGTTTCATACCATGAAACTGTTCGTTTCAAGCGGAGAAACGCTTCGTTTCACCCTGTGAAACGAACCGATACGTCTCACTAAAGCTTTTGCCCTTACAGGCACGAGATTTCCTTATCGCCACGGCTATTACCGAATGCTTTTATCTCGTATTGGGAGCGGGCGAAAGGATAAAATAGAAAGGCATCTACAAGATATTCTATAGCCAAATCGAAGAAAAATAGCTCGATTTGGCTATTGTATAACCTATTCTTTAGCCAAATCGAGTTAAAATTCATCGATTTGGCTAAAGAATCCTTGCTTTTCTCGGATAATTATCTTATATTTGCACCATCATTAAAGTTAGATTAAAAAGGTATGGAGCAAATTATCGGACGAAAGAAAGAAATCGAGCAGTTGACAGAATATTATCATTCTGGCAAAGCTGAGTTTGTGGCTGTATATGGCAGGCGTCGTATCGGCAAGACTTATCTTGTGAGAAATCTCTTCCGTGATAAGTTCGCCTTTGATATGTCTGGGTCTATAGAGGCATCAGCTGAGGCGCAACTCTCTAATTTCGGGTTTGCGCTGAGAGAATATGGGGATACCAAACAGCCTATTCCTACGAATTGGACAGAGGCTTTTGAGGCATTGAAACAGTTGTTAAAGGCAAAAATGAAAGGAGAACGACTCGTTGTTTTTATCGATGAACTACCATGCTTGGATACGCCGAAATCTGGTTTCCAACAGGCTTTTGAACACTTTTGGAACGGATGGGCTGCTTACCAAAGTGAAATCATGTTTATCGTTTGTGGCAGTGCCACGTCATGGATGATTGCCAATCTGATAGATTGTCATGGTGGGCTTCATAATAGGATAACGCACGAGATGTATCTTGCTCCTTTTACTCTTCGTGAGACGGAACTGATGCTGCAAGCTTATGGATTCTCATGGACTTGTATTTCTATCCTTCAGATATATAGCATCCTGGGTGGGGTGCCTTATTATCTCAGTTTGTTGGATAAAAAGCAAGGTGTGGAAGGGAATGTCGACAGATTGTTTTTCTCATCCCACGCTGAACTGAAGCGAGAATATGGAAGACTTTATTCGTCCTTGTTTAGAAATTCTGAGGCCTATATGCGTGTTATAGAGGCACTTGCCTCATGCAGACAAGGTATGACCCGAAAGGAAATCACGGAGAAGTTGAAGCTGAAATCGGGTGGAACCTTGACAAAGGTTCTTAGTGAATTGATAAATTGCGATTTCGTAAGAGGGTATAATACCAGGGATAAGAAGATAAAGCAGAAAGATCAAATCTTTCAGCTCACCGACCTCTATACATTATTTTATATGACGTTTTGCCATCCTGGTACGACGGACACGGAATATTGGACTCACTTGATGGGAAAACCTCGTCAAAATACTTGGTATGGATTGGCTTTTGAGCGAGTTTGCATGTTGCATATTCCTCAAATCAAGCATTTCTTAGGTATAGACCAAATCCATACCGAGTATTATTCTTGGCGAAGTAAGGTTTCAAAGCCAGCTGCGCAAATCGACTTGCTGATAGAACGTGCCGATAATCTCGTGAATCTATGTGAAATCAAGTATTCGCAGATGCCTTACACGATTACTAAGGAGGAGGATATGCGCATTCGTAATCGTATGGCTGATTTCGTGGCAGAAACAGGGATAAAAAGTGGCATTATCCCAACGATGATTACTACTTTTGGTGTGCGCCTTACGCAGTATGCGGCCTTGGCTCAAGTACAAATCACAATGGATGATCTGTTTGTATAAACAAATACGAGGACTACCTACGATGGGTAGCCCTCGTTCGATAGACAGACCTTGTATCTGCACAATATACAAGAAAAATACATGAAAAGCATAAAAAATGTGTTCAAAAGTTTTGTGGTTTCGATAAATCTTTCTATATTTGCACCGATTCTTAATGTTGGGGCAGCTTAAAGTTGCAATGATTAAGACCAATCATTTAATCCCGACATCGAAGCTCTGCGCCGATTCGCCCTATGGCATCAAGCCTTTGGGAGAAGAAGTTAAAGGGTGGGTGTGAGAATCACGACATATGAATTAGGCGTTTACTTGACGCTTTGTTCTTGGCACTTCGAAACTTCGCAAACTTCAAATGTTGTCATGGACTTAGCAGCGGTAGATGTCCCGGGATATGTATATCCATATCCCTCAGGTTACTGCTTTGGAGGCATTGTATCTTGATACGATGTCCCTATTAGCGTATCTTGGGGATAGTTTACGCATATCGGCGTGGGCTTCGACGTTGCTCGTTCAACAACATTGGGCAATGCGAAGGCCTCGAAGTGCGGAACGGGTGACAGACTGGTTCACGCTTTTTTTTGTCTTAAATCTACGTTCTCAATTATTTTTTTTACTTAATAAGAATAGCAAATGAAAAAGCTAAAGTGTTTATTGATGGCGTTGTTGGCGGTGCTGACTTTCGCTGCGTGTGAAACAACAGAAGATGAGGATAAGGAACCTCAGTTCTTTGACTATTTTGACATGCGAGTCACCAAGTGTGAGCGTGTGGGTGCTAACCTGAAGGTAGACTTTACCTTGAAGAACATCACGGGCAAGGATGTGCAAGGCGTAGCCCTGAATGGCGGTACCGTTTGGGATATGTGTCAGGACGATTTGGGCGGAAAATATTATTCCGAAGTTTCCCTGTCTGGTGGCAACTGGATGACAAGCGTCGAGTTTAACATGGAAAAGGGAGCTTCGGTTACAGGCTCATTCTTGGTGGAGGGCTATGATGCCACAAACTCTTCCAAGAAGTTCAACTTGATTTTTAATGGTCGTTGCCAGAGTGTTTCTTTTGATGGTCGTGCAGAGATTAATGGTATTTCTGTTACAGACAACCGAGTTTTGAAGAATGGCTTCGACACCAATGACCAAGTCTTGGAGTACAAAGCCGTGAGTTGTAAGATGTTAAGCGAGCCGGAAGGCGAGACACCATATTACAACCTGTATTTTACCTATACTGTCAAGAATACTTCATCTAGAGACATTTCTCGTTTCGCTCAGAACGTGGGAGGTCACGACCAAGTGAAGGATGAAACCAATCAGCAGTATAATGCGGAAATAGCATTGGAAGGTGTAGATTATCGTTATAGTCAGGAAGTAACCTTGAAGGCTGGTGAGACCAAGACTTATGTGATGAAGGTAAAGCATGTGCGTGACAATGCGAAAGCCATCAGTGGCTATGTGGCTTGTCCACGTGAGAGTGCCTATCCTTGGGCTGATGTGTCAGCTCGCTTCTATGACATTGCCGTCCAACGATAATGTTATTTTGAATCATGTCCTATCTCTCGCATTCTTTATGAGGAGAATGCGAGAGTAGGATTTTATGCTTTAGTACTATAACTAAACAAGAATGTCTATGAACAAGAAAAGTATTATATTCGGAGTAGGTGCCATGTTGTTACTCTTGGCATCTTGTAGCAGTGAGAAATCGCTTGATGGCTACAACTTCACTGGTGATGGTTTCCTTGGCAAGTTGCCAATGGCGCAAGCTACCAAGTTGGTTACCTTGCGAGAAATTGGTGAGGAATTGAAGGGCGATGATCATCCTGATGTCAATTTGCGAGAATTGAGCAAGATGGATGAGGATGAGAAGAATAAGAAAATCCAAGAGGTACGAGATTATCTTCAGAAGCAAGATGATAAGTATAATCATTGCTTGGATGATTTGCACAAGGACTTAGCTGCTGATACGGCTAGATTGGCTGGTATGAAAGACTTGCTTTGGGAGAACAAGACTAAATGCAATTTCAATTTGGTTAAGGTTCAACTTGGTGGTGATGTCGTTCATAATAACAGCCAAGGCGTTACTCTGTGTTTCAATACCAAGGACAATGTGGATGTGCTGCCTGATGGAGGTCTACATTATGCGCTGCTAGATAACAAAGGAAAGTTTATATCTGGTGGCGACTTATGGTTTAAGCATGATGTTTATGAATTGAGACTTGGTCACTTATTTATGGAAAAGGGGATGCAATCTCTGATGCAGGAATGTTTGAATGAGAGCAAGTTTACGGAAATGATGTCAGCATTGCAGAAAAGTGATAGCATAGTCAAGATTCTTATCGTTGATTCTGAGCAATACTTGGATTATGAGCCAAAGATGACCATCGATGGCAACGGACCTGTTGTGTTTGGTGCTGATATGAAGACGTTGCCGGCTAGCTATAAAGGGCTATATAATAAATGTGAGGATATGATGGCGATGGACTGCCTCGTTTATTCGTTTGAGGATATTTATGGAACCTCATTGTTTACTGCAATAGGCGACAATGACGGTAAAATAGACGAGATAGAGGTCGAGAGTCAATATTATCCTCTGAAGTTGGGTGACAAAGTGTTGCGAACTTGCGATAAATTGCGTGATGTTATCGCGAAGTTTGGCAAGCAGATGACGTGGACTTATGACGAAGAGTCGCTCAATGCAGTTGGTTCAATGGAGAATGGTCGAGTAACCATCAAGTTGATAATAGATGTATTTACCCCTGCTGGTCAGGCTAAGGTGCAGAAGTTGGCTAAGGGTGCAAAGGTGGAAATTGTGCCAGAGGATATTAATCCATTGGAAATTTTGAATTACTATCAGATACATGCTAAGTAAAGCGTGCCTCTGTTGTATTTATGCAAACTTTAAATGTAAAATATAAAACGAATTAATTTATGAAAAAGTTGTTTTTGATGTGGATGCTGTTGGCATTCATTGGCGTTTCTCAGGTTCATGCACAGAAGTGGCTCAAGGTTTTGGGCAAGGCTGCAGAGAATGTGCTTAATCAGGCTACTAGCAGCTCTAGTAGTGCTGCTGGTGGAAGTGTAACATGTACTTTGCCAAACTTTTCTGTCAAATTACAGAGTTGCAAGCGTTATGGCACAAATGTACAGCTTGAAGTGATTTTCACTAATAATAGCAATAAGGATATGTCTATTGATACCTCTGGTAAAACTACGGTAATAGATAACAATGGCGAGAGCTGTTGGCTCGATGGTGACAGTTCTCCTATCGTTGGTAGTGATACGTGGGGACAGTTTAGTAGCATTACTTTCTTGAAGGATGTGCCTGTCAAGGGTAAACTCATCATTCGTAATGTGTCGGAGACGGCAACAAGCTTCAAGATAGTTAAAATGGAGTTTGATAATTATTATATCCAGTTCCGCAATCTACCGATTACGGAAGGGAATCAATAATATTCACTTACTAAAAAGCATATAATTATGAAACAGGTGAGACTTTCTAAAGCTTTTTCTGCTAAGATAGCAGCAATGTCATTGTTCTTGGGAATGGGGCAGAGTGTTTCTGCACAAGCTTTTATTGCTTCGACTCCAAGCTCTGCCCGTTTTGTTATGGTTACAGCTGATGGGGTGAATCTACGCCGATTACCAGATGCTAAAAGCGGAAAGGTAATGGTGTGGAATTCTGATGCTGGTTCGGAAGAAACTTACTCTAAGCTATATTATTCTGATACCGAAGCCAAACTTTATCGGGCGAATGCAGCGACTGGGGCTTATGTTGATGTGTATCATCCCGCAAAAAATAGTTACTTGCCAGTCCCTTACACACAGACTGAGCCTAAAAATGGATGGTATAATGTTGTGGTGACTGCTGACGAGTATGCTGGAAATCCAGGTAAAGCTAATGCAAAATATGCTTGGTTGAAAGGTGATTTCTGCAAGCCTGTAGATGCAAATACTGATTTTGCGACCTTGATATCATCAATCACTATACCAAGGTACAAAGAATGGGACGCAGAACATGATAGAATGGGGTATGGACCAGAGGTGGCTTTTACAAATATCCATCAGCGAGATAATGGTATTAGAGTGATGGCAACTCCTGATGCAGAAAATAATTCTGTTAGAGTTTGTTTGCCATTCTTGTGTAATGGATATATTTTGGTGGCTCGCATCTCAGTCGAAGTTGTGTATGCTCCTAACATGAAAAATGGCGAATTCACTGGTATTCGTGAGATGCAAGAAAATGATATGGGCGAAGCTGAGACGGTTTTCAAAGTATACATGAAAAGTAATGTTGACATGTTGAAAAAGGCAGCGCAATATATTGAATCTGCTCCTGCTGAGGTATTTAACAAGTTGTTAACTGTGGCATGTCCACAAACTATAATTCCGACAGATGAGGTTTATTTTATAGATAAGAATAACAAACGTCATGAAATGAGCTATAATGCTCGTGTTACTGGTGCGGATGATGTTTTTTGGACACACCCAGTCGTCCCTCGCGCCAAGAAGAAATAAATGTTCCATCTTTAGCCAAATCGAGTTAAAATTCTTCGATTTGGCTATTTTTTTTTATTTGTTTTATGATAAATAATATGTTGTAAATCAGTTAGTTGGTATACTTGATGCGGCGTTTCACCGTGCATGGGTAGTTGGCAAGATACAGGCTCGTTTCTAAATTCTGAAGGGCTTGTAATGACCTTTATCGGCGAAGGCGAGCATTTCCTTATCGCCACGGCTATCACCGTATGCTTCTATCTCGTATTGGGAGCGGACGAAGGGAGCGGTGGATGCAGGAGAGGAGGTGGATGCTGGAGAGAAGGTGGATGTGGATGCTGAAAGCGCCTCTGTGATGCGATGTACCTTTTCCTCGCCATAACAGTTGTTGCTCTTGAACTTGCCGGTAAGTCTCCCGTCAATCACTTCTATCTGGGTGCCTAAAACCCTGACTCCATCCAGGCCGCGAACTTTAAAGAACGGGCGGACCCAATTGTCGATGCTGGCACTCACGATGAAAACCTGAGCACCTGCAACCAGGGCTTCGTGTACCAGCGTAACACCTTTGGGGCGCAACAGATGCTGGTATTCTTCGGCAAAATCGCGGCAGAGCGCATCAAACTTCTCGATACGCATGCCGGCAAAAAGATGGGCAAAGATGAGTTGCTTCGCCTTCCAGTTGGGAAAGAGATGCAACTTCATCAGTACCAGGAGCGGACTGTACATCAGAAATACCATCAGAAAACGACCGGTACCCTTGGCATATCTGATGAATTCTAGCAGGGTATCGCTTGTTGTCAGCGTTCCGTCGAAATCGAAACAATATAATTTTTTCTTCATTTTCTTATACGATATAAATAAGGATCAGGAAGGAGAGCAACCAGGCGAGCACGATAAACTGGGTGATGCGGTCGCGCAGGATAATCTTCGTAGGGTCACCACTCTTCTGGTCTACCACAGCTATCTGGATGTATCTCAGCAAACCAACCAGCACAAAGACACTCGTAAGATAGAGATAATCAGTATGGAAATTATCAATCACCTCCGGACTCACCGTATACATGATGTAACATACCAGGGTTACGGAAGCCGTAATCGTGATAGCCTGGTTGATGAAGGTGAGGTTGTAACGGATGGTATTCTTGCGGGGAGCCTCGCCCGTCTTCTCCATGCGCAGCACATCATCGCGGCGCTTGGCAAAACTCATGAAGAGGGTGATGAGGAAGGTCATCAGCACAATCCACTTACTGAGTACGATGCCCGTAGCTACACCACCTGCCAGCAGACGGAGTACGAAACCGAAAGCCACGATACACACATCGATGATGGCATATTGCTTGAATTTGGCGCAGTAGCCGAGATTCAGAAGCCAATAGAAGATGATGATTCCCATCGTCTCCCATGATTCGAGCAGGCTGCATATACCCATAGAAAGGGCAAACATCAGGAACATCAGTCCGTATGCCTGTTTGATGCTGACCGCTCCCGATGCTATCGGACGATGGCACTTGACAGGGTGGCGGCGGTCGGCCTCCACATCATAGATATCGTTGAAACAATAGATGCTCGATGCGGCAAAACTGTAGCCGAAGAAAGTAATCAGACCCGCCAGCAGAGCATCTGTATGCAACAGGGCGCCGCCAAAGAACAGCGGTAAGAAGATAAAGCCATTCTTGATCCATTGTTTCGGGCGAACCAGTCGCAGCAGCGCTGCAAACCCTTTACTGTCTTCCAATTTATTCTCGTTCATAAAACTCCAATTTTCTTAATAAATAAACTCCTTTTTACTTGATAAACTTAGCTAACTCTTTAGAAATCCATCCGGCTATCTTGCTCAGAATCCATGCTGCAGGCAGGGTGATGCCTATACAGATGAAGAAGGTAGGCCAATAGCCCAAATGATATGGTTCAATGTATTTCAGCACGAAGTGGATATGGAGCAGATAACACTCCAGACTCAGCGCTCCCACAAACATGAACCCCTTGTTAAACCAGCTCGGTGTGCGGCGGAAGATGCGGTTCAGCAGCAGAATGCTGGTGATGGTAAGCGGGATATAGAGCATGCGTTCCAGAAAGAGCGGAAACATGCCGTGCTTCTCCTGTTCCAGGAAGATGCTCGCCAGCAGCGTCATCAGGAACATGAGCCATATCATCCATATCGAAGTGCCGTCGAGCGTCTGTTTCTGTCTAACCATCTCACCCATGTTGATGCCGATGAAGAAGATAGGCACGCGGCTCCAGAAAATCTCCAGGTGTCCTACAGCCTGATGTATCGGGGTAACATATTGTACCAGGATGCACCACATAATCATCACCACCGGTAGCCAGCGGTAGATAGGATGGCGCCTGATGAGTTCCATGTAGGCAGGGGCAAAGAGATAGAGCATCATCGTAGCCGGGATGTACCAGAAGTTGAGCTCATCATGCAGCCAGAAGCCCCAGTTGATGGTTATCTCTCCAAAGAGATAGATCCAGTTCCAGGTGCTTCCGCCCTGGAAAGTCGGGATATAGAAGAGGCAGGCGATGATGAGCCAGGTAGGGTAGATGCGCAGATAACGGCGGATGAAGAAATGTTTGGCAGAAGGATTCTTCATCCACGAGAACCAGAGACCTATTCCGCTGAGAAAGAGGAACATGTCTACACCGACATTGCCCATTCTTCGAAGCCCGAAAAAGGCATCTTCTCTAGGCAATGCCACATGAAAGAGGATGATGAACAGCATGGCTGCTCCCATCAACTCGCCGCGAAACCGGCTGATATTCGCCAGTTCTATATCTTTAATCTTCATGATTTTCTTTTAATATTTCGGGTTTGGAATCTTCTTCATCAGTTGGGTGAAGAGCCATGCCAGGCAGATGCTCGATATGATGTAGAGGAGCAGGCCGGCATAGATATCGCCCTGACGGCTGATAGGGATGAATATCTTGCGGGTGATAGGGTGGCATACGAAGAGGGCGGCGGAGATGCTGCCCATCCACTCTAATACCTTATAAATACCTGATAGCCAGCTGATGTTCTGAAGCAGGTCGGCTACCAATACACTCAACAGACAGAAGAAGAAAGGCACGAAGGTCCAGCCAACCATGCTGCCGCTCAGACTGAAGATAAGCGACAGACAGAAGATGCAGCCAAAGAAATTAGTGATAGGCGAATGGAACGTCATGAGTATCTTTTCGCCATATCTGGCATAGAGAATGCCCAGACCGAATGGCAGCATGCCGCCCATAAAGTTGTAGCGGTAGCGGTTCATCACTTCACTCTCCGGATTGTCAAAGCCCAGGATGAGCTGGATGCCGATGCAGATGGCCATCAATCCTACTGTCCATCCCCAATGGCGACGATAGAGCAGCAGACGATAGACGATGTAGAGTTGCAGCATCAGACCGAAGAACCAGTACGGACCCGGCCAGATAATGTTATCCGGATTTGGCAATACATTATTGAACATGCCCAGCATCGCAACGATGTCGAGCGCTGCATAGTGGTGAGAGCCCGGCGTGATAAGGTCGAGCATCGTGAATGCCACGAAACCTGCTATCATCATCTTGAAGAGCTTCAGATAGTGATAGCGGATAAAGTGGAGCGGTTCGCGCCAGTTGATGCTTCCTGTAAGTTTCTTGCCCGAGATGCTGTACATTCTGGTCTGCTGTTCGGTAGAGAGATGAGGTTTAGCCTCGTATTTCATCACCAGTCCGTAAGCACTCAGGAAGAGGAATACGGGCACACCATAATGACCGAAGAACGAGAGCAGGTGCACAGGCAGGTTGAGGTCCATGCTGACCATTACCTGGTTCAGCCAGTCAACATTGTGCTGAAAGTACTGATACTCGTTCTCCTTGACAATAGGTCCCAGCCAATGGCAGTAGTTATGCAAGAAGATGCCGATGATGGCGAGTCCTCTCAAGGCATTGCATGCCGGGCGTGATAGAATAGCACTATTCATAATCAGTTTCTCCTTTCTTTCTTTTTTACCTTTTTACTTTCTTCTTTTTTTATCTTTTCCAGATGCGCATCACGAAGTTTGTCGTAATCGGCAGAGTTTTTGAGGATACGTGGCCGCATCTCGTCATATTTCGGACTCAGGATGTTATATTCCTCCTTATAGGTAGGTGTCTCAATGCCTGCCAGATACAGCAGGAGATGAGGCAGGGCATCGGTCATGAAGCGCTTGTCCTTAGCCTTACGTATCTGACGGTAGATATCGCGGTGGTTCCTGATATATTTTGGCGAACAGTATATCCAGAACGGAATTTCAAACTCATAGTGAGCCAGCGGCCAGTCGATTTCTGCAGAGTGGTTACGGCAGATGAAGCCACGGTTCTCTTCGTAGCATTCCTCGCCATGGTCGGGCACGTAGATGACGATGGCATCCTGCTTCTGGAACCGCTTAACAATCTGGGCTACGATAGAGTCGTTGTAGAGGGTGGCGTTATCGTAATGACTCAGCATCTTGCGCTGGGCATTGGTCAGTTCAGGGCGCTTGTCTTCGTAACTGCTTGCCCAGAATCGGGCTTGCTTCGTGCGGTAACGCAGCTTATAGTTTACATGCTGTCCCATCAGGTGGAAGATGGTGAGATTGTGCTCCTTCTGGAAGTTCTTCAGACTGTCATCATAATCCTTCAGCAATCCGTCGTCCAGGTCGTGGAGTTGGGTGTTGCGATGGTCAAACTGGAGTTTGCTCAGTTCCGGGTTGTTCAGGAAGAAACCGCCGCTGAAGTCGTAAACCGCCTCCTTTGCCTGTGGCAGGAATTCGTTGGTGATGAAGGTTACGTTGTAGCCTGCCTTTCGGAACACTTCAGGGAAGAGCGGATAGTCGCACCATTCGCCTTTCTCGCCTACCACATGGGTAGAGAGCATGTTCTTGAAGACGAAACTGGTCAGGTTCCAGCAGGTTACCACATCGGTAAACTTGGTGAGTTTGCGCGATTTCTCCAGGGCTACCTGTTGTGGAGTGGTATCCATGAAATAGCCGTACTGCTGGGAATGATGGCGGCCGAAGCTTTCGCCGATAATCAGTACGATGTTTGGCGAGCGGTAGCTGCAGCTGTCAACCTTTACCTCGTGGGCAGCATGAATGAGTTGGGTAATCTGATGCGCAGCCAGCTGGTTGGCATAGATACTGAATTGGAGTCGGTAGATTGGCAGATAGAGTACAGCATGATCCTTCTCAGTCAGGATATGCTCTACTTCGCCTATCGTTCTACCATTCATGAGTTTATGGTAAGCCATCTTGTTGTGCCAGGAGGTACAGCATCCTGCGATGAGGATGATGAGGCATAGGATTCCGAAGCTGGCAGGCATGGCTGCAGTCATGCGGGGGATAGCCATTAGCCGTTTCTTGACTGAAGCCAACTCCAGAACGGTAATGATGAAAACATATAGCTTGATGAGCTGCTTGCGGAAGATGGCGATGAGAATCTGGATGAGAGCCAGAAGCAGGATCCAGCCCACACTACTGAAGAGAACCTCGACAGAGATGAGGGCTGATAGGAAACTGCTAGCCTCCGAACTGTTGGTTTCGCCCACCAGCATCAGCATAGAAGGGTTGAGCGTAGAGCCGAAGTTCACGTAGCAATAGGTGTCGGCGGCAGCTGTACTATATAATATAAGGTATAGTACTGCACGCAGGCCCCAGCGCACCTTCTTTGGGAAGATGGCGACAACGGCACACACAACATAGAGGTCGACAAAGAGTTCCAGGAACAGGTTGTCGTATAAAGTCCCCTTGGCTGGTGTAGTTACGATAGAACTGATTATGCCCAGCAGGTACATGAACACAAAGAAGTTGGCATTTCTGCGAATCGGCGCAGAAGCCACGTTCAGACACTTCTTAATGATTTCTTTCCAACTCATTTTTTGCTGTTTGTTGTTTAAATATGATTTAAAGCGGTTTCAGAGAGAGGGATGCCTAGAGCTGCCTGTAGTTTCTGACAGCCAGTTGTTCGATGCATTCCGGCACCATTCCCCTGATGCTTTCCTCTTCTTTGATACGCTTTCTGATTTCCGTGCTGCTGATGTTGAGCAGTGGAGTTTCTACGATGGTAACGCCTTCAGGCACATTGCCTATGCTGGCTCCCTGACGCGGATAAACCACGATGGGATAGTGGGCTAGGATGTCGTCGTGGTGATACCACTTGTCGAAAGCAGCCCAGTTGTCGCCACCAATCAGCAGGGTGAACTCATTTTCCGGGTAATCCTTGCTGATGGCCTGCAGCGTGTGCCAGGTATAAGATGGCTTAGGCAGGCGAAACTCATAGTCGCATGCCTTCAGTTGTGGCTCGTGTTCCAGCGCCTTCTCTACCATTTCCAGGCGCAGCTGGTCGTCGAGCAAGTCGGTAGCGGTCTTCTTGAATGGGTTCATGGGAGAGACCATGAACCACACCTCATCCAGGCAGGCCTTCTCGCAAAGGCTCTTCGCCAATGAGATATGGCCCGTATGGATGGGGTTGAAGCTACCGCCAAAGATTCCTACCTTCTTCATTTTTACTCTGCATCTAGAAAGGCCTTGACGAGCTGGTAAACCTCCTGCTGAGCCTTCTCCAGGTCATCGTTAACGACCACGTGGTCAAACTGAGGGGCAAAGGTCAGCTCATAGCTTGCCTTGGCAAGGCGCTGCTCGATAACCTCAGGCGCATCAGTATTTCTGCCTACCAGACGGCGGCGTAATTCCTCTACCGAAGGAGGCTGCACAAAGATGCTCAAGGCACGTTCGCCATAAAACTTCTTGATGTTCACACCACCCTTCACGTCAACATCGAAAATCACCGACTCGCCCTTGGCAAGCTGGTTTTCTACCTGTGACTTCAGGGTGCCGTAGAATCTGTCCTGGTAAACCTCCTCGTACTCCAGGAACTCGTCAGCCTCAATCTTAGCCTTGAATTCCTCAGGAGAGAGGAAGAAATACTCAACACCATTCTTTTCTGTACCGCGAGGAGCACGAGAGGTGCAGCTGATTGAGAAAGCCAGCTTCAATTCCGGGTGCTCTTTCATCAGCCAGTTTACTATTGTGCTCTTACCGCTGCCCGATGGGGCGCTGAAAATTAATAATCCGTTCTTCATTTTTTTTCTTCTTTTCTTTGTTTGCTGTTTGATAGGGGGGATTTTTGGACAGGCGATGGAATCGCCTGGAACGGGGGCGAGAGGGGGACGAGAGGAGGGGTGCCTGCCTCTTGTTTAGAGGGCATTCTGCCTTAGAGGGCATTCAGCACCTGCTCCTTAATCTGTTCCAGCTCGTCCTTCATCTTCACCACGATGTTCTGCATCTCAGCCTGGTTGCTCTTAGAACCGGTGGTGTTGATTTCGCGTCCCATTTCCTGTGCTATGAAACCGAGTTTCTTTCCTACACCATGACCTTCCTCATTCATGGTCTCGCGGAAATACTTCAGGTGGTTGGCAAGGCGCTGCTTTTCCTCGCTGATGTCGAGCTTCTCGATGTAGTAGATGAGTTCCTGCTCCAGGCGGTTCTTGTCGTACTCCACATTCGGAATCTGCTGCAGACCGTTGACGATGTTCTGTCTGATCTTCTCCACGCGAGCCTTCTCGTATGGTTCGATGCTGGCAAGGAGAGTCTGGATGTTATCCACCTTCTCTGTGAATTTCTTCTGGAGAGCAGCTCCTTCCTGCTTGCGGAAGGCAACGAGATGGTTCACAGCTTCGCAAATTGCATTTTTTGCCACTTCCCACTCCTCATCGCTCAATTCTTCCACATCCGTCTTCGTTGTTACATCAGGAAGACGCAACAGAGTGCTGTACCAGTCTGTTGGTTCAGGAATGCCTGTTTCAGCCGAAATCTTCTTGATTTGCTGGTAATAATTCTGTACAATCGCCGCGTTGATAGGAGTGGCATCTGTGGTAGCATCCTTATCAATCCAGATGGCGAAGTCAACCTTGCCTCTTTCCAGATTTTTAGAGATATACTGACGGATTTCCATCTCCTTCTCTCTATAGAGCGGAGCAATACGAGTAGAGAGGTCAAGAGTCTTGCTATTTAATGACTTTATCTCTACATTAATCTTCTTTGTTTTAAAGGCCGCGGTAGCTT
>ERZ1026848.1116-NODE-1116-length-14353-cov-9.859771_pt1 | contig 14353 bp, 8 predicted proteins | sample MGYA00380154_ERZ1026848 | MGnify/ENA primary metagenome ERZ1026848 (study PRJEB33269, sample SAMEA4719790) | human gut metagenome | biome: human-associated habitat; feature: organic feature; material: feces | place: Cameroon | collected 2013-10 ...
ACTGCTCACCGTTATCGCTCCACCTAAAAGTATCATGTTTGATGATACTTTTAGGTGGAGCGATAACGGTGAGCAGTTGCTCCACTGGCGCAGGCACGGGTGCCTACGCTGGCGGCTCAATGGGCTCGGTGCTCGGCTCCGCAATCGGCGGAATCGTAGGCGGACCGCGCGGACACGATATAGGTACGGTCATAGGTATGGCTACGGGTGCAGCAGCTGGTGCGGCTGTGGGTGACGCTGCCGAGAAGAAGCAGCGCCAGAGCGTGGGCGTGCCCGCAGAAGAACAGCAGCAGCGCAGACCGTCTGAGCGCGAGATGCGTGCGCGCCGCAACCAGCGCATTCAGCGTGAGAAGGCTATGCAGCGTCAGCGTCAGCAGATGCAGCAGAACGATGGCGAATACGATGATGATGTGTACTTCGACGCGAAGAAGCCAAGAGAGATTGACGCGAAGAAACTCAGAACTTACGATGCTGAGGAGCCTGGAAAGCCTGAAAGACCTATGCCGTTCTATAATAACGAGGGCTTCCCGGAGGGTCAGCACTTCAAGTTGGAGCGCATACCGAGAAAACAAATCGATAATAATGTGCAGGAGGAACAGCCGCAGGAGAGCCGTCTGGACACTGATATCGTTGTCGATGAAACCAATTCAAGTGACGACAGTTTCGACTTTGAAAAGGGAGAATAATAAGAAGACTTGTAATAAAAGTAGCGGAGGTCTCCGGGCCTCCGCAGCACGCAACAATGGTAGCTCTTTAAATTAATAAAGACTTCTATCAGACATGGTGCTGCGGAGGCCGGAGACCTCCGCTACTTTTTTATTTCAGTACGAATACTTTTGTCTCGTGCGCAGCCACCGTGCCCTTCCATTTGTTTGCACGTTGCGCTATGTTGCGGTGTTGCCAAACGTCGCGCACGGTGTACTTGCCGTTGAGTCCGACGGAGGCGAAGTTGAGGCTCACGCGCTGTGCTGCGTCCGACGGATTGAGGATAGCCACGGCGTGCGAGCCGTCAGCCAGCGGTTTCACGTACACCTGATGCGTCGGCTCGTTCACGATGCGCTCCGCAGCCTTGCCCAGAGCGTCCTGATTGATGGCGATAATCTCCTTGTTGAGCAGTATGCGGCGGTCGTCGTCGGTCACTTTGCGCAGGTCGTTGGTCATGGCGAGCACCGACGAGAGCATACACCACATGCTCATCTGCGTCTGATATTCGGTCTGAGTGCAGCCCACGCCGCCGAGATCGCTCGATGGACCGCCCGTTCCGCGCAGACCAACCACGAGCATGTCCATGTCGGGCCATTGTCCTGGGCGGGCATGCTTGGCGAGTGGCGCTGTAATGTTGACGATGTCGAGAATGCCCATGCCACCTTCCTTCACGATGTCCTTCCACATGTCGCGTACGTCGTAAGAAGTGCGCCAGAGCTGTCCGCCCACTTCCTCGCACCACTCCTCGCCTTGGCGCTGACCCCATTCGCAGATGCCGAGCACGATGTCGCGGCCAGACTTCTGCAGGGCGTCAGCCATTGTGCGGTAGCGCTGTCTTGCTGTGGCGCTGTCCTCAGGCGCGTTGCAGTAGTCGTACTTCAGATAGTCGATGCCCCACGAAGCGAAGGTGCGTGCGTCCTGCTCCTCGAAACCGAGGCTCGCTGTCCATCCACCGCAGGTGAGTTGCGCCGCATCCGAGTAGATGCCGAGCTTCAGACCCTTAGAGTGAACATAGTCGGCGAGTGCCTTCATGCCCGACGGGAACTTCTCGGGGTCGGGTATGATGTTGTTCTGACGGTCGCGACCGCCCTGCCAGAGGTCGTCGATGAAGATATATTCGTAGCCGGCGTCGCGAAATCCGCCTTCGACCATAGCGTCCGCTGTCTCGCGGATAAGCTGTTCGTTGATGTTGCCCTGGAAGAGGTTCCATGTCATCCAGCCCATTGGCGGTTTCGGCGCAAGTTGTTTGCGTGGAGTGGGGGCGTTCTCAGCCGAAGCGAAGAGCGACGAGAGGCAGAGAGCTGCCGAGAGAATAAAAGATTTGTTCATAATGATTTGTTTATTGGTTGTTTGTTATTGAGATGTTGAGGTGTTGAGATGTTGAGATATGATGTTGAGGTGTTGAGATATGCATTGCTAATGTCAACACAACACCATCTCACCATCTCACCACCTTTATTGTACAAAGTTAGCAATTATTTCCGTTCGTTCCTTATAATGTCCCCTATTTTCTTTGCTCATTAAAACGTAAAGGTTAATTTTGCACGTAGCGGAGGTCTCCGGCCTCCGCAGCACCAAGTGTATAGCATGAAGAGTTGTATTCTAAACACGACAACTCGCTATAAAGTAATTAGTGTTATTGATTGCTGCGGAGGCCGGAGACCTCCGCTACGAAAATAGCTATGGAAAAGAAATATAGATTTGAAGTCTGCGCCAACGGCGTAGAGAGTTGTTTGGCAGCGCAGGAAGGCGGCGCCGACCGTGTAGAACTTTGCGCCGGCATACCCGAGGGCGGCACCACGCCGTCGTACGGCGAGATTAAGGTTGCGCGCCGCGTGCTCAGCACGACACGCCTCCACGTGATAATACGTCCGCGCGGCGGCGACTTCCTCTATACTCCGCTCGAAGTGGAGCGCATGGTGGAAGATATAAAGATATGTAAGCAACTGGGTGTAGACGGCGTGGTGATAGGCTGTTTGTGTGCCGATGGATCGCTCGACATGGATGCCAACCGTCGCTTGGTTGAGGCTGCTCAGGGCATGTCTGTCACGTTCCACCGCGCCTTTGACCGCTGCAACGATCCGCGCCGCGCACTCGAACAGCTCATTGAGCTCGGTGTCGACCGCGTCCTGACATCGGGTCAGCAGCCCACAGCGCTCGAAGGTGCACCGTTGCTCGCCCAGCTGCACAAGCTTGCTGCCGACCGCATCATCATTCTCGCTGGATGCGGCGTGAACGAGCAGAACATAATGCAGATACAGACCGAGACTGGAGTCTGCGAGTTCCACTTCTCTGCGCGCGTTCCCGTGAAGAGCCGCATGGAGTACATCAATCCTGACGTGTACATGGGTGCGAAGGATGCCGACGAAGGCACGCTGATGTACACTGCGGCTGAGCGCGTACGCAATACCATCGCGCAGTTGCAGTAGAAAAAGTCTGGTATCTATCGCATACAACACTTTAAGAAACTTTCATGTGCCTTCAAGGGGGTGCACTTGTCTCAAGTGCATCAACCGAGCAAGAGGTGCACCAACCGAGCAAGAATTACACCGTTTACTTGGTTGGTGCAGCAGAGACTGCTGCACCCCCTGAGAAAAGTGCATCAACCGAGCGAGATTTGCTGTCTCCTACAGATTTCACTTTAAACGGATTTAGGGTATATAATGAAAAACGGATTAAGCGGATTAATCAGACTCCTTCATTGTATAAGGAATCCGTTTAATCCGCTTAATCCGTTGTTGAATTATTCCGAGCAGTACAATCCGCTGTTAAATCATTCCAAGCAGACAGTCTGCTTAATCAGTTGCCGCTTTATCCCAGCACCTCGATAGCCTTGCGCATGCGCTTCAGCGTCTCCTCCTTGCCGAGGAACGCCGAGATGTCGAACATGCCCGGACCCTTGCCTATGCCTACGAGCGTGAGTCGGAAGGCGTTCATAACGTCGCCGAGCTTGTAGCCCTTCTCCTCAATCCACTTCATCACTACCGGCTCCTGACCCTCTACCGAGAAGTCATCGATGCCCTCGAGCACCTCAGCCAGTTCGCCCATCACCTTAGCCGAATCAGCCTTCCAGCGCTTCTTCACGGTCTTCTCGTCGTACTCCGTCGGAGCGATGAAGAAGAACGAGCAAAGCGGCCACAACTCCTTAACGAAGTTCACGCGGTCCTTCATCATAGCCACCACCTTAGTGATGCGCTCCATCGACTCGTCTACGCCGTTGTTAGCCACGATAGGCGCAAAGAGGTTAGCTACCTCTTCGTTCGACTTCTTCAGCATGTACTCGTGGTTGAACCAGATGCCCTTCTGATAGTCGAAGCGTGCGCCAGCCTTAGAGCACTTGTGGATGTCGAACGCCTGCACAAGCTCGTCAAGAGTGAAGAGCTCCTGCTCTGTGCCTGGGTTCCAGCCCAGCAGCGCAAGGAAGTTGACGACTGCCTCGGGGAAGTATCCGCTCTCGCGGTAGCCTGAAGAAACGTCGCCCGTCTTCGGGTCGTGCCATTCGAGCGGGAACACTGGGAAGCCCAGTCGGTCGCCGTCGCGCTTTGAGAGCTTGCCCTTGCCCTCCGGCTTCAGCAGCAGCGGCAGGTGAGCGAATTTAGGCATAGTGTCTTCCCAACCGAACGCGCGGTAGAGCAGAACGTGAAGCGGTGCGCTCGGCAGCCACTCCTCGCCGCGAATCACGTGCGTAATCTCCATGAGGTGGTCGTCCACGATGTTAGCCAAGTGGTATGTAGGCAGCTCGTCGGCGCTCTTGTAGAGCACCTTGTCGTCGAGGATGTCGCTCTTGATAACCACGTGACCGCGTATCATGTCGTCGATGTGCACCTCGATGCCTGGCTCTACCTTGAAGCGAACCACGTACTGCTCGCCGTCGGCGATGCGGCGCTCCACTTCCTCCTTCGGCAGAGTGAGCGAGTTGGTCATCTCGCCGCGTGTATGAGCGTCGTACTGGAAGTTCTGAATCTCGGCACGCTTAGCCTCAAGCTGTTCCGGCGTGTCGAAAGCGATGTAAGCCTTGTCGGCAGCCAGCAGCTGCTCTACATATTTCTTATATATGCTGCGGCGCTCGCTCTGTCGGTACGGACCATGCTCGCCGCCGAAGCTCACGCCCTCGTCGAACTTGATGCCGAGCCAGCGGAACGACTCGATGATATACTCCTCAGCGCCCGGTACGAAACGGTTGGAGTCGGTGTCCTCGATGCGGAATACGAGGTCGCCGCCGTGCTGGCGAGCGAAGAGATAGTTGTACAATGCTGTGCGCACGCCACCGATGTGCAGCGCTCCTGTTGGACTTGGTGCGAAACGCACCCTCACTTTTCTATCTGACATATTTTGTTTTGTTGTTTTGTTTTCAGTGCAAAGGTAGTGCAATTATTTCGTATTTTGTGATTTTTTTTGTAATATTGCAGTCGAAACCCCAAAACACGGCGGACTAAACCCCGCAGAACCTCTAAACAAACTGATTTATATGGACCGATTGAACCAACCAAAGCGAATTTTCTGGCGCAACATGCTCTCGCGAACGCTCCTTGTACTGGTCACCGTGACGCTCATCGTGTGGGCTCTGCCGCACAACGAACGCCAACGCTACAAGTACGACGTGGGCAAACCGTGGATGTACGGCTCGTTCATAGCCAAGTTCGACTTCCCCGTATACAAGACCGATGCCACCATAAAGGCGCAGGAAGACTCGCTGCTCGAGACCTACCAGCCCTACTACAACTACGACAAGCAGGTGGAGACGAAGATGGTGAGCCGATTCCTCGCCGACTATCGCAACGGCATACCCGGACTCTCGTCGCTCTACGTGAAGCTCATCGCCAACCGCCTGCACAAGCTCTATCAGCAGGGCATCATGGGCACGCCCGAATACAACGAGATATACCGCGACTCTACCACTGAGGTGCGCGTCGTACTCGGCAACAAGGCGCAGAGCATACGCCTCTCCGAGTTCTACTCTACGCTCTCGGCGTACGAGCAGCTCTTCGCCGACGACATCATCGCGCAGCAGCGACCGCTACTGCAGCGTTGCAACCTCAACAACTATATTGAGCCTAACCTCATATACGACAAGAGCCGCTCCGAGACCGAGCGCAACGACCTCCTCTCGTCGATACCGCCCGCAAGCGGAATGGTGATGAGCGGACAGAAAGTGATAGACCGCGGCGACATCGTCGACGAATATACCTACCGCGTGCTCGACTCCTTCGAGCGCGAGATGGAACGGCGCAGCGCCACGGACAGCGAAATGATGGTGATGCTCATCGGACAGATAGTGTTCGTGGCGCTCCTCGTCACGCTCTTCACCATCTATCTCGGACTCTTCCGACACGACTACTTCGCCAAACCGCGCTCCATCGCCATGCTCTACACGCTCATCACGCTCTTCCCTGTGCTCGTGTCGCTCATGGTGAGCCACAACTTCCTCAGCGTCTACATACTGCCGCTGGCTATGGCGCCGATGTTCGTGCGCGTCTTCATGGACTCGCGCACGGCGTTCGTCTGCCACGTCACGATGGTGCTCATCTGTACCGCCGCCGTGCGCTACCAGTACGAGTTCATCATCATACAGCTCGTGGCCGGACTCGTAGCCATCTACTCGCTGCGCGAACTCACACGCCGCGCCCAGGTGTTCCGCACGGCGCTCTTCGTCACACTCGCCAGCGCTCTCGTCTACGTAGCCATGCAGATGATGCAGAGCAACGACCTCTCGCTCGTCGACACCGATATGTACTATCACCTCGTTGTCAACGGCATCTTCCTGCTGCTCTGCTATCCGCTCATGTACGTCGTCGAGAAGATGTTCGGATTCGTGTCGAGCGTTACGCTCTTCGAGCTGTCTAACACCAATCGCGGACTGCTTCGCGACCTCTCGGAGGTGGCTCCCGGCACGTTCCAGCACTCTATCACCGTCGGAAACCTCGCAGCCGAGATAGCCAACAAGATCGGCGCCAACTCGCTGCTCGTGCGTACCGGCGCACTCTATCACGACATCGGAAAGATGGAAGACCCAGTCTTCTTCACCGAGAATCAGGCAGGTGTCAATCCGCACGACAACATGTCGTACATCGAGAGCGCACGCATTGTGATGCGCCACGTCACCGAAGGCGTGCGCATGGCGGAGAAAGCCAATCTTCCGGCGTTCATACGCGACTTCATCCTCACCCACCACGGACGCGGCGTGACGAAGTATTTCTACATCAAGTACAAGAACGAGCATCCCGACATCAACGTCGACGTCACGCAGTTCCAGTACCCCGGACCTAACCCGTTCACACGCGAGCAAGCCATTCTTATGATTGCCGACGGCGTGGAGGCAGCGTCGCGTTCTCTCTCCGAGTATACCGAGGAAAGCATCTCCGAACTCGTCAACCGCATCATCGACGGCGACGTAGCCGAAGGTTTCTTCAAGGAGTGTCCTATCACCTTCCGCGATCTCGCCCTCGCCAAGCTCGTACTCATCGAGCGCCTCAAGTCGATATACCACACCCGCATATCATATCCCGAAGCGAAGAAGTAATTAAGGAGGCTACGGCATTTTTGCTGTAGCCTTTAATTTTGAAATACAGACCATTATAAATACTTGCAATGCCTACGGATAGTCCGAATTCTCATACTATGAGTTTTGCCATACATCCTAAATATTTTATTGAAACTTGCTGTAATTCAATAAAAAGCAGTAACTTTGCAACATTCTAAAAACCAATCTACAAATGAAAAAAATTACTTTGTTCTTTATTGCGCTTGTCGCTTGCTTCTTCGCAGGCGTAGAGTGCATTAGTGCAGCTACCGCAGGCGGCCTTAAGAAGGCTTCTCCGAAACTGCCTGAGTTTGTAACGTCGGGAGACGGCGGCACTTACTATTACGTTAAGTTCTTGCGTAACGAGAAGGTGATGTCTGTCAGCTCAGACAATTGTATCCGTCTCTATGCAGGCAGCGGCGAAAGCTCACAGCAGTGGCGTCTCGTCGGTTCGCAGGATAACTTCCAGTTCCAGAACAAGGACGGACAGTATATCGTGGTTAGCTCGCAGAGCCTTGGCGCTACCTCTACTGGTGCTGCTAACCCTAACCCGTTGCGTCCGAGCACATCAGAGCAGCCTGGCGGCTTCAAGCTTCAGGTGGCTCCGAACACAGACAACGGTACAGGATGGGAGATTGTAGCCAACTCTAAGTCGGGCAACAACGTCGTTAACCTCTGGGGCGACCCGGGCGACGGCAACTCGATCGGTTTCTGGAAGACCAACGACCAGAACAACGTTGTTGTGTTCGTGAAGCCCGACACCGACCTCGGCGCTGCCGACTACAAGACAGTAGGCTCGATGACATTCAAGCCCGAGAACAAGCTCACGCTCTGGTACACAGAGCCGGCTACAACCGCACAGCTTTACAGCGGCGGTCAGGGCTATTCTAACTGGATGGAGTACGCATTGCCTATCGGCGACGGACAGTTCGGCGCTTGTCTCTTCGGTGGCGTCTACAAAGACGAGATTCAGTTCAACGAGAAGACACTCTGGAGCGGCACACCCGCACGCTCTTCGCAGGGCGGCAAGGGCTACGGCAAGTACGAGAACTTCGGTTCTATCTATGCTAAGGACCTCAGCGGCGAATTCGGCCTCACAACCGACAAGGCAGCTTCAGACTATGTACGTTTGCTCGACCTCACAACCGCAACCGGCAAGACCATGTTCAAGTCGGCAGCAGGCGTTGAGTACACACGCGAGTACATCGCATCCAACCCGGCGCGCGTCGTTGTGGCACACTACACAGCAAGCAAGGGCGGCAAGCTCAGCTTCCGTTTCTCAATGGCAGCAGGTTCTGTAACAGCCGACCCGACATACGCTGACGGCGAGGGCACATTCAGCGGTAAACTCGAGACCGTAAGCTACAATGCACGCATGAAGGTGATCCCGACAGGCGGCACAATGACAACCGACGAGGAAGGCATCGAGGTGATCGGTGCTGACGAAATCATGGTTGTGCTCGGCGGCGGCACCGACTTCGACGCTTACGAGAGCACATATACAAAGAACACATCGGCTTTGGCTCAGACTATTGCCGACCGCGTTGCAGCAGCTGCCGAGAAGTCGTGGGCAGATCTCTACGCAGAGCACGTAGCCGACTACCAGAGCTTCTTCGGACGTTGCGACTTCGACCTCGCAGGCACGAAGAACGATATGGCTACCAACCGTCTTATCGACGCATACAGCGGCGGAACCGGCGCTGACGCACTTATGCTCGAGCAGCTTTACTTCGCATACGGTCGCTATCTCGAGATTTCTTCTTCGCGCGGTGTCGACTCTCCGTCTAACCTCCAGGGCATCTGGAACAACATCAACGGCGTAGCATGGAACTCTGATATCCACTCGAACATCAACGTTCAGATGAACTACTGGCCGGCTGAGCCTACAAACCTCAGCGAGATGCACATGCCGTTCCTCAACTATATCTGGGCTATGGCAGTGAAGCAGCCGCAGTGGAAGCAGTGGGCAAAGCTGCAGGGTCAGGACCGCGGTTGGACTTGCTTCACCGAGAACAACATCTTCGGCGGCGTAAGCGCATTCAAGAACAACTACGTTATCGCTAATGCTTGGTACGCTACACACCTCTGGCAGCACTACCGCTACACACTCGACCGCGAGTATCTGAAGCGCGTGTTCCCCGCAATGCTTTCAGCTTCGCAGTTCTGGATGGACCGCCTCAAGCTGGCTTCAGACGGCACATACGAGTGCCCGAACGAGTGGTCGCCTGAGCACGGACCAGATTCGGAGAACGGCGTTGCTCACGCACAGCAGCTCGTATACGACCTCTTCAGCAACACTCTCGCTGCCATCGACGTGCTCGGTGACGACGCAGAAGTATCGGCTACAGACCTCGGCATACTCAGAGACCGCTTCGCTAAGCTCGACAAGGGTCTTGCTACAGAGAAATACACAGGCTACTTCGGCACAGCAATTCCTACTGGTTCGAAGATTCTTCGCGAGTGGAAGTACAGCTCATACACAAGAGGTGAGAACGGCCACCGTCACATGTCGCATCTTATGTGCCTCTATCCGTTCTCTCAGATTGAGCCGGGCACAGAGCTGTTCGACGCAGCTGTCAACTCTATGAAGCTCCGTGGCGACGGTGCTACCGGCTGGTCAATGGGTTGGAAGATGAACCTTTGGGCACGTGCCCTCGACGGCGACCACGCTCGCAAGATTCTGAACAACGCACTCGCTCACAGCAACGGTGGCGCAGGCGTATTCTACAACCTCTTCGACTCGCACGCTCCGTTCCAGATCGACGGCAACTTCGGCGCTTGCGCCGGTATCGCCGAGATGATCATGCAGAGCAACTCTGGTCTTATCCGCATCTTGCCGGCTCTTCCGTCGGCTTGGGCAGAGGGTCACATGCACGGCATGAAGGCTGTAGGCGACGTTACAGTTAGCATCGACTGGAAGAACGGTGAGGCTACACGCGTTGAGCTCACCAACAACCAGGGTCAGACAATGCGCATTCACTACAAGAACCTCGCAAACGCTAAGGTATACGTAGACAACGTGCTCACAGAAGTGGCTGTTAAGGACAACGTAGCTACACTCACCGGCGCTAACGGCTCGGTAGTAGTGCTCGACTTCGACGGCTCGTTCACTCCGACTGGCATCGACGCTGTGAAGACCGACGCTGCTCACGACGGCTATATATATAATGTAAGCGGTCAGCGCGTCAACGACTCATACAAGGGGCTTATCATCAAGAATGGCAAGAAGATGCTGAAGAAGTAATATTTTCTATGTTTTACTTGTTTCGTTTATTTTTTTTGGATATTTTTGCAGTCCGAACTTGAAGATTATATTCAACGTAAACGAAATTTATAAACAACAACCGAAGAAGATGAAAGAGATAGCTGGCGTAAATTCAGATACGTTCACGATTCTTATTGTAGACGACATCGCCTTGAACCTGCTTTTGCTCGACAAGATGCTTAAGCCGTTCGATTTCCAGATTGTAAAGGCAGCCAACGGCCGCGAGGCGTTAGAAACCATACAGTCGCGCATAGGCACGCCGGGCAGCATCGACCTCGCTATAGTAGACCTCATGATGCCCGACATCGACGGCTTCAAGGTGATAGAGCACGTGCGCAACGGCTGTGACAACGCAGAGTTCCGTATTCCGGCGCAGAGCAAGAGCGACCTTCCGATACTGATTCTCTCGGGCATGAACTTCGGCGAGGACATAGAACGCGGACTTGCGTTAGGCGCCAACCAGTTCATCACGAAGCCTATCGTGATGACGCAGCTCTACAGCATCATCGTTGAGGAGCTGACGAAGAAGGTAGAAGCAACGAAGTAGCTTGACGTGAAGTTAAAGTAAAGTTGCAACTTGATTTATCTATTATATATACGAAGCGGGGGACAATTTGCGTAAGCGAATTGTCCCCCATACTTTTGTAGAAGAATTTATTTGCGCATAGCCATGTCGCCACTAAGGCGTGAGGCTCTGCTTTTTTTATTATTGGCTATGTAACTTAAGCTTTCTTTCGAGTCTGTTTAGAACGTGATGTTCACGCCGGCTGCAAACGCGTTGTTGCTGCGGGTGTAGTCGGAGTTGTATGTAACGGTCTTGCCCGGTGCGAGAGTCACCTCCTCAGAAGTCTTCACGTGGTTGTAGAAGGTGTGGAAGTAAGCCACGGTGAAGTCGAGCTTCTTTGTGATGTGGTATACGCCGCCCAAGCCTACAGAGTTGGAGCTGACAACGAACGACTTGTCGTCCATGTACTCGTCTGTCAAGCCGTAGTTGGTGTTCTGCCAACCGGTGCTGACTGTTATCTTCTTGTTCACGTCGTACTCAACGCCGGCGTTGAACTCGAGTGTACCGCGCTTCTTGAGCTTCTTGTTGCGGTTGTTGTAAGAAGTGGCGTTATAGTCGTCGAACCAGTGGAAGCCCACGTTGATGCGCAGCTCGTCGATGGGGCTGTAGCCTACGCCCACGGTGAGCAGCGACGGGATGTCGCCCGCAATCTTCTTGCCGTCGGCATACTCGCCGATAGCCTCGTTTATCTTGGTGTCGAACTGCTGCTTCAGCGCTGCTGTAGTAGCCACAACGGTCGGGTTAGCGAGCACCGCTGTAGAAGTCTGCTCAGCCTTGATGGCAGCCTGCTCCTGCGGCAGACCAGCCTGCATGAACTTGCCGGTGAGAATCTTGTTCATCTGGTTCTTCAGATTGTCGTCGAGATTACCGATAGACGGCAACTGGTTAACCGACTTGTTCTTCAGGCGCAGACGAGTCTTGAACTCGTACTTAGCCGAGAAGTTCCAACGTCCGGTCTTGTAGTCGACAGCCAGCATCGGAGTGAAGCCAATGCCGCTCTGGTCGCAGCTCAGCTCGATGTTAGCCGCATTCTCCTTCGTCGGGTCGAGCACCTGGTAGAGCGGCATGTTGCCCACCTTGATGTCCTCAACGTATCCGTAGTAGTTGCAGGTAGCGTAGATGCCGCGCAAGCCGGCGTAAACGCTGAAGTTGTCGTTCACCTTATATGCAGCACCAGCCGAGAGACCGAAGTAGTACTGACGGCCATGCATGTAGCTGTTGAAGCTGTACGAGCCCTTCTTGCCGAAAGCCTGGTCAGACGAGAACATCTCTGCACCGAGAGCGTTGTCGATAGCGCCAGCCAAGCTGATAGCACCCATCGCTGTCTCGCTCACGATCTTCTCGAACGAGCCGAGTCCGTTGTCGAACGTACACTTTCCGCCGCCGCCAGTCAGCGCGAAGTTGCCCTGGAACGACCATCTGCCCTTGTTGTAAGCATACTGGAAAGAAGGAATAACCGGCGCGACAGCCTTTCCCTTGAAGTCGCGTGGAGTAGTAGGATTGTTCACGTTGTTTGTGAACAGCTTGTAGTCGTTATTGATTGTACGTGTCTGCCAAGCCGCCTGCCAGTTGATAGCGAGGTGGCTTCCTTCGCCCATAAATACAACACCTGCCGGGTTATAATACACACCATCAATACCAATAGAAGCCTCGCGGCTCATCATACGATTGAATGCGACGTGCTGGTTGGTGTTAGTGAGAAGACCGCCCGCAAAAGTCGCGCTGCTTGAGGCAATCGCTGCTGTCAAGCATACTGTTTTAAACTTGTTTATCATAATTATCTTGAATAATTGGTTGCAAAGTTAGCTGAATTGTTCTAAACTTCGGCTATATCATGGTTTATTTTAATAACTATTAACGCTTTACTGTTCAACTTCGCGTGTGCGTACGTTATACTTTTGGTGCACTTCTTGCTCTAGCAAGCGGCAAAGCCGAGCGGAGACAAGTGCACCCCCTGAGACGGTTGAACTTTGCGTGTGTGTATGTTATGCTTTTGTCACCGTTCGCGTTCGCCGTCCGACCAGATTGCGTTCGCCGTCCGATCAGATTGCGTCCGCCGTCCGATCGGATTCCGTTCGCCGTCCGATCGGATTGCGTTCGGTGCCCGATGAAAAGAGTAGGGAGTTAGCCTCATAGTAGCGGAGGTCTCCGGCCTCCGCAGCACCAAGTCAGATAGTATCTCCCTGTCCCAAGTCAGATAGTATCTATCTACACCAAGTCAGATAGTATTCCGGAATAAACCGCTTGATGCTGCGGAGGCCGGAGACCTCCGCTACTATGTGCTGCTACAGAGGCCGGAGACCTCCGCTACTATGTGTTGCTGCGGAGGCCGGAGACCTCCGCTACTAGATGTCCAAAACGATAAAAAACGTTTAAATGCGTGCGGCTATAGCCTCAGTCTTGAAAAAAAAGAGTAACTTTGCAGCATAGTACTATTTATACGTATATATTCATTAACAGCAAATTAAGATCAAGACCAATTCCTTGCGACGCGTGGATGCGCCGTCGGGAGTGTCACCCCTTTTGTTTAAACAGAAAGAAATATGCATAAAGCAGGATTTGTAAACATAGTGGGCAATCCTAATGTGGGCAAGTCGACGCTGATGAACCAGCTTGTCGGCGAGCGCATCAGCATTGCCACGTTCAAGGCGCAGACCACGCGCCACCGCATCATGGGCATCGTCAACGAAGAAGATGCGCAGATCGTCTTCTCTGACACGCCCGGCGTACTCAAACCAAACTATAAGCTCCAGGAGTCGATGCTCGCGTTCTCCGAGTCGGCGTTGCAGGATGCCGACGTGCTGCTCTACGTGACAGACGTTGTGGAGAACCCCGAGAAGAACCAGGACTTCCTCGACAAGGTGAAGCGCATGACCATACCCGTACTGCTGCTCATCAACAAAATCGACCAGAGCGACCAGAAGACGCTCGGCGACACCGTGGAGCGCTGGCACTCGCTGCTGCCCAACGCCGAGATTCTGCCCATCTCGGCGAAGAACAAGTTCGGCGTCGACATGCTCATGCGCCGCATCAAGGAGCTGCTGCCCGACTCGCCGCCGTTCTTCGACAAAGACCAGCTTACGGACAAGCCCGCACGCTTCTTCGTTTCGGAGATTATCCGCGAGAAGATTCTGCTCTACTACGATAAGGAGATTCCGTACTCGGTAGAGGTGAAGGTGGAGTCGTTCAAGGAGACCGACAAGCACATCGACATACACGCCGTGATATACGTGGAGCGCGACTCGCAGAAGGGCATCATCATCGGACACCAGGGCGTGGCGCTGAAGAAGATGTCGAC
>ERZ1026848.1117-NODE-1117-length-14352-cov-5.218927_pt1 | contig 14352 bp, 10 predicted proteins | sample MGYA00380154_ERZ1026848 | MGnify/ENA primary metagenome ERZ1026848 (study PRJEB33269, sample SAMEA4719790) | human gut metagenome | biome: human-associated habitat; feature: organic feature; material: feces | place: Cameroon | collected 2013-10 ...
ACTTCGGTGGCTAATGAGTGTGGAGAATTCACGGTTAAGGCTACCGCTGGAAATGGAAGTGTAAAAGTGTATGTGCGCAAATGTTTTGCTCATAGAGTGGAACCTGTCTCAAACTGGAGCAAACTGTTGGCTTTGGTTGACGCATGTAGCGCTTTCGCTGATAAGCAGATGGTAATAGCGAAATGAATGTAAGTTTATTGAGTATACCTGTTGGCGGAATTAATTTAGTGCATACTTAATTCTGCCAACAGGTATAAAATAAAAAAAATCAATATACCAGGTGTTGCAGAATTTTATGATGTTATAGCCAGAACATTAAATGGGAGAGAGTTAAAGCCTATGTATATAGGTGAATGTAATGTCCCTTGTTTATGTCCTTATTGTTATTCCAAATTGAAATCTGTGCCAAACCTTGATTATGTGCCAAACAAAAGGCGCAAGGATTTTTATTATACAAGTGACGGCTTCTGTATAGTGTCACAGAAATTCAAAGATTTCTGTGATGAAGGACGGTATGGCAGCCTTGATTTTCAGAAACTCAACACCAGCGACTTTTACTTCTTTGAGCCGCGTGATATTTTCAAGACAAACATCCGTTGGATTCCATTCAACGTATTTAAAATTTGGTGTAATGTCTGTAAGAATTATGCAGAACTTACGGGTGGAGTACTTAAAGACGAATCGTTCAAGTTGGAAACAAATGATTTCATCATGCGAACGGACAACTTCTATGGAAAATATGAGAACAAGCATCCGATGATAGTTGTAGGTCTTGAAACAGAACGTAAAATGAAGGATTTTGGAGTGAAAGGCATTGATTTTGATAATGTTTATGGTTGAGAATGTATTATCAGGAAAATGCATCTGTAGGTATAAAGCACATTTTCTTGCCCCCAAATGTTTCAGTCTGCAATATTTTTTTTACCTTTGCACGCATAACATTTGTTAGTAAGACAAACAAACATATTAAAAGATATCTATAAACGTTATGATTCTTTTTTTCAGAACTCCTTCAAAGAGCGTGATAGCAACACAGGTTGACCATCAGCTCGACAGCAATGAGATTAACGAACTTTGTTGGCTCTTCGGAGACGCCGTGCTCGAAAAGGCAGACAGCCTCGAGGGTTTCTTCGTGGGACCACGCCGTGAAATGATTACTCCTTGGAGTACGAATGCCGTTGAGATAACACAGAACATGAATCTCCACGGCATTTCGCGTATTGAGGAGTATTTCCCCGTGAGCTCGGCCGACGCTGACCACGACCCGATGCTGCAGCGCATGTACGACGGCATCGGACAGGACGTGTTCACCGTGAACCACGAGCCGGAGCCTATCAAGCGCATCGACAACCTCGAGGAGTATAACGAGCAGGAAGGTCTTGCCCTCTCGCCAGAGGAGATAGAATACCTGCACAAAATCGAGAAGCAGCTGGGCAGACCGCTGACCGACTCTGAGGTGTTCGGCTTCGCACAGATCAACTCGGAGCACTGCCGCCACAAGATTTTCGGCGGTGTGTTCATCATCGACGGCAAGGAGATGGAAAGCTCGCTCTTCGCCATGATCAAGAAGACGACAAAGGAGAACCCCAACAAGATCCTCTCGGCATACAAGGACAACGTGGCGTTCTCGCAGGGACCGGTTGTGGAGCAGTTCGCACCGGCAGACCAGTCTACGTCTGACTACTTCCAGGTGAAAGACGTGGAGAGCGTTATCTCGCTGAAGGCTGAGACACACAACTTCCCTACTACAGTGGAGCCTTTCAACGGTGCCGCTACGGGTACGGGCGGTGAGATCCGCGACCGTATGGGCGGTGGTGTAGGCTCATGGCCTATCGCCGGAACAGCCGTTTACATGACAGCCTATCCTCGTCTGAAGGAAGACGAGCTGAGCCTCAAAGCAAGCAAGGTGGCACGTGGCGAAGACGCCGCCAAGGAATACACCGGCGAGCGCGACTGGGAGGACATCATGCCGGTGAGAAACTGGCTGTATCAGTCGCCTGAGCAGATTCTCATCAAGGCATCAAACGGTGCTTCTGACTTCGGAAACAAGTTCGGCCAGCCGCTCATCTGCGGTTCGGTGCTCACATTCGAGCATCAGGAGCCTACCACTACCGACGAGGCAGAAACGAAATATGCATACGACAAGGTGATCATGCTTGCTGGCGGTGTGGGCTACGGCACCAAGCGCGACTGTCTGAAGAAGGAACCACAGAAGGGCAACAAGGTTGTCGTTGTGGGTGGCGACAACTATCGCATCGGTCTCGGTGGAGGTTCGGTATCATCAGTAGACACCGGCCGCTACAGCAACGGCATCGAGCTGAACGCCGTGCAGCGTGCCAACCCGGAGATGCAGAAGAGAGCCTACAACCTCGTGCGCGCTCTCTGCGAAGAGGACACAAACCCTGTTGTCAGCATCCACGACCACGGATCGGCAGGTCATCTGAACTGTCTGTCGGAGCTGGTTGAGGAATGTGGTGGACGCATCGACATGACCAAACTGCCTATCGGCGACAAGACGCTGTCGGCAAAGGAGATAATAGCCAACGAGAGCCAGGAGCGCATGGGACTGCTCATCGACGAGAAGCACATCGAACACGTGCGCAAGATTGCCGAGCGCGAGCGTGCTCCGCTGTATGTTGTCGGCGAGACTACCGGCGACGCACACTTCTCATTCGTGCAGGGCGACGGTGTGAAGCCTTTCGACCTGGATGTGGCTCAGATGTTCGGACACTCTCCTGTGACATACATGAACGACGTGACAGTGGAACACCACTATCAGGACGCTACATACTCTCTGAAGTCTATCGACGAATACGTGGAGCGTGTGCTCCAGCTGGAGTCGGTGGCATGCAAGGACTGGTTGACCAACAAGGTGGACCGCTCCGTAACCGGCAAGATTGCCCGTCAGCAGTGTCAGGGCGAGATACAGTTGCCACTCTCCGACTGTGGTGTAGTGGCTCTCGACTACCGCGGCCACAAGGGTATCGCAACGGCTCTCGGACACGCTCCGCAGGCTGGACTCGCCAACCCGGAGGCAGGTTCGGTATTGTCGGTGGCTGAATCACTGACCAACATCGTGTGGGCTCCGCTCGCCGACGGCATGGACAGCCTCAGCCTGTCGGCAAACTGGATGTGGCCCTGCCGCTCACAGAAGGGCGAGGACGCCCGTCTCTATGCTGCCGTGAAGGCGCTCAGCGACTTCTGCTGCGCTCTCCACATCAACGTGCCTACAGGAAAAGACTCTCTGTCGCTCTCTCAGCAGTATCCTAACGGCGAAAAGATCATCTCTCCGGGAACTGTCATCGTGACGAGCGGCGGCGAAGTGAGCGACGTGCGCAAGGTGGTATCACCGGTGGTAGTGAACGACAAGAATTCTTCTATCTATCATATCGACTTCTCGTTCGACGAACTGATGCTCGGCGGAAGTGCTTTCGCACAGAGCCTCGGCAAGGTTGGCGACGACGTGCCTACGGTGAAGAACCCGGAGTATTTCGCCGATGCATTCAACGCCGTGCAGGAGATGATAAAGAGGGGCTGGATAATGGCAGGCCACGACATCAGCGCCGGTGGTCTCATCACCACACTGCTTGAGATGTGTTTCGCCAACACCAATGGCGGTATGCACATCAACCTGCACGACATTGCAGGCGACGACGTGGTGAAGATGCTCATGGCTGAGAACCCGGGAGTGGTGGTACAGATTTCTGACGACCACAAGCAGGAGTTCAAGGAATTCATGGACGAGGCTGGCGTAAGCTTCGCCAAGATCGGATATCCTACTCCTAAGGAGCGCACCATCACGGTGAAGGCTGGCGACTACAAGCATGAGTTCGACATCGACAAGCTGCGCGACGTGTGGTATAAGACTTCTTATCTGCTCGACCGCGACCAGAGCATGAACGGATGTGCTGCAGAGCGCTACAACAACTATAAGGAGGAGAAGCTGGAGATGAAGTTCAACAAAGACTTCACCGGCAAGCTCGAGCAGTATGGCATCTCTGCCGACCGCCGCACGGCGTCTGGCGTGAAGGCTGCCATCATCCGCGAGAAGGGAACAAACGGTGAGCGCGAAATGGCTTACTCTCTGTATCTCGCCGGATTCGACGTGAAGGACGTGATGATGACCGACCTCGTGAGCGGCCGCGAGACTCTGGAGGATGTCAACATGATTGTGTTCTGCGGTGGATTCTCTAACTCCGACGTGCTCGGTTCTGCCAAGGGATGGGCTGGTGCATTCCTCTTCAACCCTAAGGCAAAGGAGGCACTCGACAAGTTCTATGCCCGTGAGGACACCCTGTCGCTCGGTATCTGCAACGGATGCCAGCTGATGGTGGAACTCAACCTCATCAACCCTGAGCACAAGCAGCGCGCACGCATGCTCCACAACAAGTCGCACAAGTTCGAGAGCAACTTCCTCTGTCTCACCATACCGGAGAACAACAGCGTGATGTTCAATACTCTGAGCGGCAACAAGCTGGGTATCTGGGTGGCCCACGGCGAGGGCAAGTTCTCGCTGCCTGAGGCTGAGTCGGAATACAATGTGATTGCCAAGTACAGCTACGCCGGATATCCTGGCAACCCTAACGGTTCGGACTACAACGTGGCTGGTATCTGCTCTAAAGACGGCCGCCATCTGGCTATGATGCCTCACTTGGAGCGTGCCATCTTCCCATGGCAGAACGCCTGGTATCCTGCCGACCGCCGCAACGACGACGTGACGCCATGGATTGAGGCATTCGTGAACGCACGCAAGTGGATTGAGAACAAGACGAAGTAAGAGGAAACGAATCTTACGGACGGAACCGCAGCGCGCGGAATGACCGCACTACGGTTCTACTGACATAAGGAAACGACAACCCTCCCCTCGAAGGCTAACACACTGAGGGGAGGGTTCTTTTAATAATACAAGATATGAACCTGTATCTGACCTTTTTCAAGACTTTCTTCAAGATAGGACTGTTCACCCTCGGTGGCGGATATGCCATGATTCCGATTATCGAGAAGGAGGTGGTGGACAACTACAACTGGATAAAGAGGGAAGACTTCATCGACATCATCGCCATAGCGCAGAGCTGTCCGGGAGTGCTCGCCATAAACATGAGCGTGTTTATCGGCTATAGGCTGAAGAAACTGCCCGGCGCCCTCGTGACGTGTCTTGCCACGGCACTGCCCTCGTTTATCATCATACTGCTCATCGCGATGTTCTTCCATCAGTTTGAACACAACAAGGTGGTGGAGGCGATGTTCCGCGGAATACGCCCTGCCGTGGTGGCTCTCATTGCCGCCCCTACATTCAAGCTGGCGAAGTCGGCTAACGTTACGCTTAACAACTGCTGGATTCCGATCGGATGCGCCTTGGCGATATACCTAATGGGAATATCACCGATATTGATAATACTGCTCGCCGGAATATGCGGATATGTCTACGGACAATATATCAAGCCCACGGAATAAAAATAATATTATGCTATACCTGAAACTATTCATAACGTTCTTCCAGATAGGACTCTTCGGATTCGGCGGCGGCTACGGTATGCTGTCGCTGATACAGACGGAGGTGGTACACAACCATCACTGGCTCACGACAACGGAGTTTACAGACATCGTGGCGATAAGCCAGATGACACCGGGACCAGTGGGAATAAACTCGGCTACCTACTGCGGATACACGGCGGCACACAACTCCGGATACGGCGAGGGAATGTCGGTGCTCGGAAGCGTGACGGCAACGACGGCTCTGGTATTGCCGTCGCTGATACTGATGATACTGATAGCGAAGATGTTTCTGAAATATATGAGCACTACTCCCGTGCAGAGCGTGCTCAGCGGACTGCGTCCTGCCGTGGTGGGACTGCTCGGCGCTGCCACATTGCTGCTGCTGTCGAAAGAGAACTTCAGCACTCCCGACATCAACCCATGGCAGTTCGGCATCAGCTGCTTCCTGTTCATCGCCACTTTCATTGGCACATACTTCATGAAGATAAATCCGATAAAGATGATAGTATATGCAGCCTTTGCAGGACTGGTGCTGCTATATTGAGAACCTTTATCCCCTACCCTTTTATAAACCCGAATCGGTCATCAGACAAAGCCCTGATGACCGATTCGGGTTTACTATTGTCCGCCTTCGGCTATAGCTTTATCACCATAGCCAGACCATCGGGCGACACACCGATCTGCACCTTCTGTTCATCGTCGGCTGGCTCCACGCCGTCAACCTTCTTTTTCTTCTTTCCGGCAATCTTCTCCACTATCCAATAGCCAGCCTCGGCAGACAGATAACCGATGGCTGCTCCTGCCGCCACGTCTCCCCAACGATGACGGTTGCGGCGCACGCGGTCTACTGCCGTTGCCGTAGCCACTGCATATCCTGCAACGCTTATCCAGGGACTCACCTTGCCATATTCCTTATGCAGCACCGTAGCGCCACAGAAAGCCACTGCCGTGTGACCAGAAGGGAAAGAACGGTTGTCTGTGCCGTCGGGACGGCGTGAGTGGATAGTATGCTTCAGAGCGTATGTCGTGCCGGCACAGAGAAGAAAAGTGGCTCCAGACTTATATATGCGCTGTTCCCACGAACTACGGCTCGGCACGCCAGCCATCTTGAGGATAAACGAAGCTGCCATTGGAGTATATTGCAACACATCATCGATACCGTCGCCGTGGTATCTTTTGTCTTGTGCCGTAGCGCCAAGACAGACGCTGAAGGCAAAGAATAGTAAGATCAGTCTATTTTTCATGTCGGCAAAGGTAGTGCAAAAAACTGATTAAGCGAGAGAAATGGGAATTTATTCACATTTCCGAGCGAGAAGTTTTTATCCAAATCGAGAGCAATGCAAAATAAATTTATTTATTTTCATTGCCGGGATGCTACATACCAATATATATGAATAAAATAAGCCCGGCACAATACCGGGCTCATTAGTGTAAAGAAGTTGATCAGATATTTATCTTACCACGATTTTCTTGCCATTAGCGATATAGATGCCTTTGGCCAGACCAGAGGTGCTTTCACCAGCCTTGCGCACGAGCTTACCGTCTATTGTATAGATTTCGGTAATGACGTTACTGTCGGTAGTGATGTTCTCGATACCCAAAGTGCTGTCCACTGTATAGGTGAGAGTCTCCTCACGGTTTGTGATAATGTCGAGGTTGTTAGAAGCATACATTCCTTCTGGGATAATGATCTTATATGTTCCGTCCTCAGTGATTTCCTTGTCCAGCTCGATCACATAGCATGACCAGTCTGTCTTGTGGAAATTCATCTTGGCTGTAGTCACCTCTTTATTGTCAGCGGCATTTACAACGGTGATCTGCTTTTCCTGTGAGATGACACCTGCCTGGTAGCGGCTGTCAACCCAGAACTCCACCTCATTGAGCTTGTCCACTGATGAACCGTCTTCAGGGTTAGCCTTTACGATAGCGATGTCAGTGTAGTAGTCCAGGGTAATCAACTCATTCTTATTGTATGCCAAAGCATTGCCTTCCTTGTCGAGAAGCTTCATCTTGATGTTGTAGTAGAGCGGTGCAGGTATCTGCTCGGCGAGTTTTGAGAGGTCGAATGTTACAGAGTTAGCCGAGAATGTGGCATAAGGAGCCAAGTCGATCACATTTTCTGTATCACCGTCAACAATGGCAGTAGCAAACTCCACGCTTCCCGGTTCACCCTTGGTTTCCACAACGATTTGCTTAGGAAGTTCCTTCATTGTGAGAGCAGTCTCTGTGAACGACTGTGGTGTCACTGATTCAATAGAAACCTCTGAAGCTGCGATATAGAATGGGAATTCCATAGCCTTGTTCTTGACAACCCAGAAAGCCTTCTGCGACTGATACATTCCTTCTGGGATATAGAGGGTATAGTTGCCAGATGCTGTAACTTCTTCAGAGAGAGTGATGTTGAGACGGTTGAACTCCGCGTCGTCCCACTTCACTTTACCCATACATACTGTCTGCTTCTGCTCGTTGAGCAATTCCACGCTGCGCTCGTGGTCGTAACCACCGAGGTTGTAGTTCTTGTCCACCCAGAGAGAGAATTCCTTGAGCGATGTGTTTGTCGAACCTGGTTCTGGTGTCATTGCTATAGGACTGATATCTGTGAAATAGTCTGCATTGATGGTATCGGTCTCAGTCTTGTAGTATGCGTGTATAGTCTTGCAAGGTACGCCTGCCTTATTCTTCACCACGAGATAGATGCGGTAGAACAATGGGGTCTCTGCCTCATAATAGTTCTTCATGTTGATCTTCACGGAGTTTCCTTCTATCTTGGCGTCAGCAAGGATGTCAGTACGTGGAGTCTTGTCGATTTTTCTCAATGTGGCATGCTTGGCAACCTGGGCATAAGCCACTTCGTATGGCTCGCACTGGAAGTTGAACACCACTTCTTCTGGAAGTTTCTCCATAGAGGTGTAGTTCTTTACATACTCCGTAGGTTCTATCGACTGGAGCACGAGCGGATGCTCACCGATGAAAATCTTGTTGAGACGATTGTACTTCGATGCTGTGAGAGTAACCTTTGTTATAGGCTCTGATGTATCATTGGTCCAGATGTTGCCGTCGAATTTACCGCAGTCGGCTGTCATACCGAAGTTGTCGTCGTAGATAACTTCGAGTCTTGTGATCTGATGACCTTCCTTTGCCTCGATTGTCATCGTACCGCTATAGAAACGGAGCTGTGTACCGAACACGAGGTCGTCCCAAAGGCAGTTGTCGTCAAGACCAGACTCCTTGGGTGATACAGTGGCAATAAAGGCGTCCTGCTCAAACACTTTGTCTTCTTTGATATACTCAATGTGTTCTGGAACAACGATTTTGTTGAAGTTGAGAGTGTCGACAACTGGTGTCAGCTCCTCAGCTTCCTGTGCCCATGACTGGCAAATGCCAATCAGCATGAGCGCGAACAATAGGAGATAATTCTTTTTCATAATGTCTACTTTTTTAATATCCGCCAACGGCTATGAAGCGGAATGTTATGTTTGCAGTTTTTTTGTGGATGATAGCTTTCAAAAACCCTTTGGCTGCGGACCGTGCGTTGTCGGCAATCAGTCCGCGGCCTAGGGAATCACGTTGTTTTGCTTATTTTGTCATTACAGGAATCTTGACTGCCTCGTGGCTACCGTCGGCATACTGTATGTCGAGGATATAGATACCGTTGTGCAATCCTCCTACCTGCATCTCAGCGTAGTTGCCGGCAGCATTGCTTGTGCGTCTTGTCCGGCAGGCGAGGTCGGTGAGATTGATGCGGGCAATGCGGTTGTCTGATGTCACCTTGATGGTGTTGTCAGAGAACGACAGGCTTGCCTTTTCCATCTTGGTCTTGTTGATGCTGTTCACAACGTCTCCACAAGTGAGGAAGACCGGTATTCTGACGAGAGAAGCCAGCTCGTCGTTTGTATTGACATAGAGCACTGACTCATAGAGTCCTTCTGGAAGTCCGGCGGTGTTGAGCGTTACCTTCACCTCACCTGTATTGCCTGGAGTGGCGAAGAACTTGGGATTGTCCATAGAGAGCCAGTTCACAGCAGGAGCTGCCTTACCGCCGATGTTGGTGCGCAAACAGAAGTTAGACTCGATGCCGAGGTCGCCGAGTGACCACCATCTGTCGCCGCCTACATTCACGATGTCGCCGTATCCGCGGAGTGCCGGAGACTGGTCTGTACCGATGCAATATGAGCTTGGGTCGATGCCTTCAAACTTCACGCCCACCCAAAGGTCTCTGCCGGTGATTTCCACCTGGCGTGTGAGGTCGATGTGGTTCCATGAGTTAGACTTCGGTGTGAACTCCTGAGAGTAAAGCAGTTTACCGGATCTTGTCTGTGTGTTCTGGTCGAATATCTGCACTGTGGTCTTTTTTGGAGCAGTGGCGATGTTGATATCGATGCTTTCAACGAACATTCCTGATACATTCTCCAGCATTTCGGCCGGATAGTACTGTGCATAAGTAGCGGTAGAGTTGCTTGTCAGAGCCACGTGGTTCTTCAGTCCGTGGTCGTAGCGCATGGTGTATGAAGTGTTATCGCTTTCAGCAGGCTCATCGGCTGCAGCCTGAGGAGCTTTTGCCATTACCATCTTAGGTGCTGTCAGATCGTCGTTGTCCTTGTCGAACACGTAGTTGCTGCTTGGATACTGTGGCAGGATGTAAGAGTTGGTGATTGTTCCCTCAAGACGTCTTCCGGCTCCTTCGTTGCCGAATTCGAGTGTCAGTTCCTTTGTCGAGTTTGCAGGCACCACCTCATCGATGGTCTCAACATTGCATTTCATCACGGCAGCATTGTTGTTATATTCCACTACAACGGTGTAGTCTTCTGTCTCGCCGTAATCATACTCACCGCAAGGTGATGGCATATACTTGGAGGCTATGATACGCATGAGCTTCTCGCCTGGAGCCACATTGCCTTCGGGAATCTGAATGTCGATCTTTCCGTCCTTGAGGAGTCCGATGCACTCGTTCTCTTCATCGAATGCGCCGTTGTCGTTCCAATCCACCCATGCCATGCAGTATGGAGCATTGTGCTTCACTTCGAGAGTGAGCTTCTCGCCAGCCTTGATGGTGGTCTTCATGTCGCGGTTGTCGGTATAGCATGAGCCCTGAGACTCACAGTTGATGTCGCCGAGCTTCACGGAGGTGATCTTCTCGAACTTGCTTGTTGTAGACTGTGACTGGCAGTGTGTCTTTGTCACGTCGTTGTAGGTCTCGAAATAGCAGCTCTGGTTTGAGATGTACTCGTCGCCAGGTGTCACGTTTCTGATTTCAAATGAGTTGACGCCAGGTGCAGAGCAGTCGATGCGGCTCTTGAACATATAGTTATAGCTGCCGCCGAGAGCGGGGATAGGTGCATCTACGGTCTCTGTAGCCACGAGATTGTCGCCAGCCCACAGCTCCAGTTTGGTGTCGTTGACTTCTGTTGCGCCCACGTTTGTAAGCATCACTCTCACTTTCTCATGCTTTCCCTTTGCAGTGTAGCTTGGCAGATAGATTTCTTCCACCTTCATTGCCTTGTTGGCTGCCGGTGTGCCGTCGCTCTTCAGACAGAAGCACATTGGCATCCATGCCTCATAGAGTTTCGCATCGTCAATCTGGAGGTAGCCCTTGTAAGGTACCGACGATGCACAGAAGAGGCTGAGCCAGCATGAAGGCTTGTCGCCAAGGTCGGCAGCGGCAATAGAGAAGAATCCGTTCTCCAGCTTTATGTCTTCGCCGAGGTTTATAGTGAACTCGTAGAGTGGCTTGTCCTTCTCATATATGATTTTGTTGTATTCACCAATCGCGTCGATGATCTTGTCATACACCACCTCGCCCGGCATTCCGTCTTTTCCTCTCTTATAGAACTTCACCTCCAACTTGATCGGCTCGGTCATCTTATGAGTCTCCGGGTCAATGCCGCCTCGTTCTGAACAGCCTACCCAATCCGGATGCATCGGGTCTGAATTGTCATAGTATGAGAACATACCGATGAAGCGCAGGGCGTTGATATTATAGTAGCAGCCGCTAAACGACTGATAGAATCGTGTCTTGGTTTCGATACGTCCCATGTCGGCATTCTGATAGCCCACATACTGTGCGGACTGCTCGTATGAACCTCCTACCACAGTGCCTTCGGGGCAGGAGAGAATTTCAAATACGGTAGGTTCGTTGCTTGCAGCCTTACGCGTGTCTGAAAACTCCATGTGGTTTGCCTCGATCTTCTTTCCTGTGTTGTTAACTTCGTCCTGCGCGAAAGCTCCCAACGAAACAGCGAAACACATGGCTATACCCAATAATTTTTTCCTGTTCATAATCTTCAGAATTGTTAGTTTGCGGACAGACCTCCAATGTCTCGCTGTTATTGATTTCAGGTTATCAGACGCAGAAGTCGAAACATGTTGATATAGAATAAACAATTGTCTTGATACGACCATTGAAGAATCTCTAAGTCAAAAATGTCAACGCCTAATTCTCTTTTTATTTATGCCTTGATGTTTTTCATGCCTGACGATGGTGTGATTATTTGTCTTCCGGGCTATCATATTTATAATTAGACCCAGACGCGTCAGGTAAATTTCCACGGCAAATATAGACAACTGATTTCTTATTCCAAAAAAATCAATATAGACAAATAATAGACCGCAAGCTATCTTATTGTTAATCAGAGGAATATAAAACTTTCTATCTTCAAGAGAAACAGCGGTGGAAACCGTCAATCATCTTCAATTCAAGAATTTGAAAGGCTTTCAATATTGCGCATTCCCTATTTTTGTTTTTCGTTAATTATGTGTTCTCCACTAACTGTTCACTAAAAAATGATTATCTTTGCATATGCGAAAGATTATTCTAATACTCATCACAATATATATCATCTGTTCATGTGGCAGGCAAAAAGCGCCGTCACCCTTTTTCGTGTGGAAACCCACCGATGCCGCTTTCGACTCCGTCACACAAGACCTTGAGCGTGCTTATTGTTTCAACTACAACAAGGACAATATCCTGCGGCTCACCCGGAAGCTCGACGACATGGCGAAGGCTGACGCCAAATCGCCTGTCAAGAAAGGCCGTGCCCATTTCTTCAAGGCGCGTTTCTATGACTCTTTCTCTTCCTACACCACAGCGTGGAACACTGATGCCGAAAAGGAACTGCAATCAGCTTATGACTCTTATCCCGACACGGCGGCATATCCCTACGACATGCTACGCATAAGGTATGTGGAGAACAAGATAAAGCCGCGCACCATCGAACAGGAGTATTTCACAAGCATGAGCATTGCCGAAAAGGCTCACAAGTTTGGCGACCCGCTCACTGAGGCTGGCGCTCTCAACAACATCAGCTACATCCTTCTCACACTGAAAGACTCCACACAGGCGATTTCGCTCAACAAGAAGGCTGCCGGGATTTTCCATTCGCTTGGGATGTATGACTGGGAACTGAAGATTCAACTGCCTTACACACAGTATTATATAAAGAGCGACCCCAAACTTTATCATAAGATTATTGACGGTCTGTCGCGATACTCTATAGCAAACCGCGACACTCTGATGCGCGTAAAACTGCTCCACCTGCTATTCATCAACAACAACGACGTGTCATACATTCACTCTGCCCTTAAGCTCATAGCCAATGAGAAGAGCGAGAACATGCGCAATCTCCAGGCTTACTATGAGAGCATTCTTGCCCTTGACGCCTTTGAAAGGGGTATCGACAACGACTCGATATGCAGTCTGGCGGTGTCGGCAATCAACAAGATGACGCCATCGATGATGCCTGAATATTCACTGTCGGTATATCGTGCGGCAATCGAACTGATGAGGAAGAGGGGTGATATTGAAGCCACCGTGGATTACTTCAAGCGTTATGAGCGATTGAACGATTCCATCGTCGACGTCAGGTCGCACAACGAAGTGCTACGAAACATCGCCACACGCAAGATTGCAGAACACAAAGCGGTGCTGATGGCTGAGCGCAGCAAGGAGCGAATTGCCTATCTGGCGGTTATCTTAGCTATCATAATCATCGGTGGAATCGTGGTTTTTTATCTTGTCAGACGCCAAAACAGGCTCAGAATGTCGAAGCTTCAGGCTGAGCTGGCACTCACACAGAACCAACTTCAGCTGGCTTCATCGCAGCTCGTGGTGAAGGAAAACGAGAATGTGGTAAGGATGGCTATCGACGCCATGCGCCAACTGGTGAAGGAGGGCAAAGTGGCAAATGCCGAAAGCAATGCTATATGCAACGCATTGAAGGCTCACCTCAACAAGAGCGACGAACTGGAGGCGTTCGGACAGATATACGAGCGCATAAGCCCTAACTTCGCCAAGAAGTTGAAAGCCACTTGTCCGAAACTTACCGAAGGTCAGCTGCGCATGGCTGAGTATGTGGCAATGGGTATGGACAACAGGCAGATATCGAGGGTGATGATGATAGAGTATAAATCTGTCATCACAGCGCGCTACCGCCTTCGCTCCATCCTGAAACTATCCAAAGAGGACAGTCTGGAGGATTATCTGCGCCAGTTCACCGACTATTAGCATAGACTCAGGTGACTGCGGCAGTATAATCTTTCTGTTGATTAAACAAAAAATACAAACAAGCTCTAATGACTAATTCGGGCTAAAATTGGGCACGGTGCTTGCCCAACTGGGGCAACGTGCTTGCCCATCATGGGCACGGTGCTTGCCCCTGTTGGGCAGATTTGGTTTCCGATACCTGCCCATTTACGGAGTTCAGCCAATGCATGCAATTCCATCCATCTGACAATTCCTCTCATCAGCAAACCATCCAGACAATTGCCTGACAATCGCATGACAGTCAACTATCTGTATGTCAGAATATTACAGCAGAAAACTAGACAATCTGACAGTTTTGACGATTTTCCATGATTTAT
>ERZ1026848.1123-NODE-1123-length-14332-cov-9.504168_pt1 | contig 14332 bp, 11 predicted proteins | sample MGYA00380154_ERZ1026848 | MGnify/ENA primary metagenome ERZ1026848 (study PRJEB33269, sample SAMEA4719790) | human gut metagenome | biome: human-associated habitat; feature: organic feature; material: feces | place: Cameroon | collected 2013-10 ...
TGCGCGGCGCCTTCCCCGTCAGCCCCGAGTCCCCCAATCCTCAGGTGGTCAACACCTTCGAGCCCACCGGCATCCAGGATGCCGCTGACAAGGGTCAGCCCCGCGTCACCGCTGCCAACGCCTCCGGCATCAACGACGGCGCTGCCGCCATCGTGCTGGCTTCCGGCGAGGCTGTCGAGAAGTACGGCCTGAAGCCCATGGCCAAGCTCATCGGCTGGGGCCAGGGCGGCGTGGATCCCAAGATCATGGGCGTGGGCCCCGTGCCCGCTTCCCGTCAGGCTCTGAAGAAGGCCGGCCTGACCATCGAGGACATGGACCTGGTGGAGGCCAACGAGGCCTTTGCCGCTCAGTCCATCGCCGTGGCCCGCGAGCTGCACTTTGACATGAGCAAGGTCAACGTCAACGGCGGCGCCATTGCTCTGGGTCACCCTGTGGGTGCCTCCGGCGCCCGGATCATCGTCACCCTGCTGCATGAGATGCAGAAGCGTCCCGAGGCCAAGCGCGGCCTGGCCACTCTGTGCATCGGCGGCGGCATGGGCGTTGCCACCATCTACGAGAAGTGCTGAACAGCCCAGCGGCTTAACGCAAACGAATAAAAATCTCCCCGGCAGACTGGCTGCCGGGGAGATTTTTTACCCGCTTCGCCTGCATGGCGGCAGCGGCAGGGCCATATACTGGGTGCTGCAGGGCAGTGTGCGCAGGTTATGGACAATGCGGCGCGATACTGTACAACGAACGAGAGACTTATCGGGAGAAAAAATGTTGATTTTCCGGGTTGACAGACGAGTCTAAACGTGATAAAGTACGCAATACTGGGTCGCTGGGCCCTTATGGGTGACGAAATGCCCCAAATGTTTACAAATTTTTCAAACTTTTTATGATATAATACCCTAGGAAGTGGGTTTGAGGCCCCGCACCTGACAGGAAGGGATGCGCCGGGCCCGACGATGAAAAAAGAATTTTTCCAAGTATCTAAAAAGGTAGTTTCTGCGGTAAAGGAGCGCAGTGTGCTATGTGGATGCCGTCTCTTGATCTGGCGGGGGGCCTGTGGGCCCGGGCGCGCCGGACTTTGTATACATTTTTTTCCCGGCTTAGCCGGTATGCACAGCGGTTCTGGCTGAGCCGCGCATATTTTCCCGTACTGCTGACGGTGGCGGGGGCGTTTATGGCTGCGGGGCAGCCAGTCTATGGTGTGGTGGCCCTGGGCTGCATCGTCATCTGGCTGCTGGCCGCCTGCCCGGATCTGTTGGCTCCGGTGTGCCCGTTTTTCATGGCGTTTCTCATGTCCACCCAGTGCTACGGGCAGCTGTCGGACTTCTTGCCCTGCGCGGCCCTGGTGCCGCCGCTGGTGCTGGCGCTTCTGTGGCACTTTGCCGTGTGGCCGGTGACGCTTCGCCTGGGCCGCAGCGGCATGGGCCTGGCCCTGGTGTCCATCGCCACCCTGTTGGGCGGCTGCGACGTGATCACCCGGAAGCAGGCCGTGGAGCCTCTGTCCCTGTACTATACCCTGGGCCTGGGGGTGGGGATGCTGGTGCTGTATGTGCTGTTCCGCTCCCACCTGACAGAGAAGCGGACCTATGACCTGCACCGGCGGTTTGCCGGGATTTTCTGCGCCCTGGGCATGTGCATGGCTCTGGCGGTGCTGCTGGCCTATCTGAAGGCGTGGCTGGCAAACGGAACCGTGGTCGGTGTGCTGTATCTGTCCTATCGGAACTTTGCCACATCCGTTCTGCTGACGGCGCTGCCTATGCCGTTTTATCTGAGCCTGAAGCACCGGGGCCATCTGGTCACCGGCGGGGTGATGGCTCTGGCCCTGGCCCTGACGGGCAGCCGCAGCGCGTTGCTGTTCGGCGCGGTAATCCTGGCCCTGTGCGGCGTGTATCTGATGCGTCACGGCGTCATCAGCCGCCGGTGCCTGACGGCCCTGGCCGTGGCCGCCGGGATCGCTGTTCTGGCGGCGGGCCCCGTGGTGCTGCAATGGGTGCTCCACAGCCGTATGGGCGAGGACATCCAGGACAGCAACTCCGACCGGCTCCAGTTTCTGGCCCGGGCGGTGGATGATTTCCTGCGGCATCCGGTATTCGGCATCGGCCTGTGCAGCACCCGGAACGCCGATGTGTTCAGCGGCGTGGAGGGCAGCATGGTGTTCTACCACAACAGCGTGGCCCAGGTCATGGGCAGTATGGGCCTGGTGGGCATCGTAGCCTACGGACGGCTGCTCCACGACCGCATTGCTCTGCTGCGGGAGGGTGGCCGCGACCCGTTCATGCAGGCGCTGGCCGTGTCGTATCTGGGCATGGTGCTGATCTCCCTGTGCAATCCCGGCGAGTTCTGCCCCTTCCCCAACGCTGCCATGATGGTGATGCTGTTTGCTCAGGCGGAGGAGGCCGTGGGAGACGTGGCTGTCCCTGTGCGGCAGCTGCTGGTGCGTCATCTGGGCGCTCCCGCAGGGTTCCTGCAGTTTTGAAAACGTAGTTATAACATAGTAAAATGCGGTGCAGTCCCTTTTCGGAGACTGCACCGCATTTTACTTTACACGTTATTCGCCGTTGTCCCGCAGGTATTGCAGCCGCCGGAAGCTGCGCCGGGCCAGCAGAAAGCCCACAACCGCCAGCAGCAGGCACGCTGCTCCCAGCAGGAAGGTCCGGGCGTCCAGGGCCGCATGTTCGCATAGGAAGGAGAAAATGCGGTACGCCCCCATGACCAGCAGAATACCCAGCACCAGCAGGGCTACCAGCACGGTCATATCCGTGCACTCGTCGATCCGTTTCATATGCCCCTCCTCAGTCCGTTACCGCCACGTCCAGGCCGAACTCCTCCGGCAGGAACCGGGGGCACACGTTGCCGCTGGTGCAGATGGTGGAGGCGGCCAGCCGGGTGCCGATCTCGCAGGATTCGGCCAGCGTCTTGCCATAGGTCAGGCCGATGGTAGCTCCGGCAAAGAAGGCGTCTCCCGCGCCGGTGGTGTCCTTCACATCCACCTTGCGGCCTGGACAGGCCCCCTGGTCCCCGTCACAGCTGGCATACACGGCCCCCTGGGCCCCCATGGTAACGATCATCCGGGGAATGCGGGCGCTGCGGATCTTCAGGGCCAGGATCTTTTGCAGCTCCTCCGGGGTCTTTTCGCTGTAATCGTCGGAGAACAGAATGCCCATCTCCTGCTGGTTGCACACAAAGCAGCTGGTCTGCTGCAAGAAGTCGCGGCGCTCCACGGCAATGCTCATGTTGGACACCACAGCGTATACGTCCTTTTGGTACTTCCTGGCGTACTGGAACACCCGCTTGACGATCTCCTTGTCCATGTCGATCTCCAGGGCGATGCTGTCGGCGTCCCGGAAGATCTCGTCCCCCTTTTCATCCAGCAGGGCGATCAGGGGCCGCAGGTCCGGGCGCTTGCTGATGGCGGCGCACACATCCCCCTGGTTGTCGAACACCGCCAGCCAGGTGCCCATGCCGTCGGGAGTGGGCAGTACATAGTCGGTGTTCACCTTGTGATTTTTCAGCTGGCGCACCACGTCGGAGCCCAGGCCGGTGTCGTCCACCAGGCTCACAAACGTGGGGCGCAGCTCCACGTTGGCGATGTCCTCCACCACGTTGCGGCTGACGCCGCCGGGGACCTGCTCCACCCGGCCCACATTGCGCCCGCCGGGGATATAGGTGGACGTGGGGTATCCCTTGATGTCCACAAAAACGGCGCCCAGCACCACGATTCCCATAAAAACGTCCTCCTGCGACTATATTTTCTTCATTATACCGTCTGGGGACCGTTTGGGCAAGCCCTTTCGGCGCATTTGTCTTGACGGGCCCCGGCTCCGGCGGCATAATAGAGGCAGCATACAAAAATTTTTCCCCTTTTCCGCGAAACCGCCGGGATTTTTTGACGGGATGACAGGCAGAAGCAACTCGAAAGGAGAATGTCACCATGGAGGACCGCGACATCGTGACCCTGTACTGGCAGCGGGATGAGGAGGCCATCCGCCAGACGGACCGGCAGTATGGCCGGTATCTGTCGGCCATTGCCTTCCACATCCTGGCGGACCGGGAGGACAGCCGGGAGACCGTCAACGACACCTATCTGCGGGCATGGGGCTCCATGCCGCCCCACCGGCCCCGGGTGCTGTCCACCTATCTGGGCCATATCACCCGGCAGCTGTCCATCGACCGCTGGCGGGCCCGGGGCCGGGTGAAGCGGTCGGCCTACGCCGTGTCCCTGGAGGAGCTGGGGGACTGCGTATCCGGCCGGGACACGCCGGAGGAGGCCCTGGACCTGCGGGAGCTGGGCCGGGCCATAGGGGACTATCTCCGGACGCTGCCGCTTCCCGCCCGCCGGGCGTTTCTCTGCCGCTATTACTATGCCGACTCCCTGGCGGAGACGGCCCGGGTCTGCGGCATCAGCGTACCGGCGGTCAAGAGTCAGCTGTACCGCACCCGCCAAGGGCTGCGGACATATCTGGAAAAGGAGGGCTTTGACATATGAACCCGGAACAGCTCAGCGACGCCATGAATGAATTGCCCCAGGAGCTTTTGGAGGAGACCCAGGCCGCCCGGTCCCGGCGGAGGCCGCGGTGGAAGCCGCTGGCCGCGGCGGCAGCGTGTCTGCTGCTGGCGGCGGGAGCCTGGGCGCTGGCAGGCCGCCCGGCGGAACCCGCCCCGGACCCGGAGCCCGGGGACCTGCCGGTGCTGACCATCGACAGAGACTACGGCGGCATGGGAGATTACCCGCTGTCGGCGGAGGAATTTGCCGCCTATGACGGCGGACCGTGGCGGGAGGGCATGGAGCTTGCCACCCTGCCGGTGTTCCGCAACACCACCCGCATGGACGTGGCCAACGGCTTCCGCACCGGCGGCGGAGACTATGCGCAGCTGCGGCGGACCATGGAGCAGCTGGCGGCGGCGGCAGGGGCGGACGTGGCCCAGTCTGCCGTGGAGGTCCGGGTGCCGGACGAGACGGTGCAGGCCGCCATGGAGGACGCCTGGGCCGGGGAGACCTGGCAGTGCGGCGTGACGTTTGCCGTCAGAGGGGGACCCACAGAGCTGGCGCTGACGTGGAAGGATGTCACCGTGACCGTGGGGGAGAGTGGAGAGCTGTGGGTGAAGCTTTCCCGGCCGGAGCTGGCGGCTCTGACCCCTGACGCCGCGGCGGCGTGGCTGCTGGAGCAGTACGGGGCCGTTTTCGGGGAGCAGACCCGGTATTTTATGGCCGCCCGGGACAGCGGCGGCTGTTCCCTGTATTTCTACCGGCCGGAGGAGGACCTGACCCAGGGCATCCTTCAGCGCAGCATCCTGAAAACGTGGGTCCGGCTGTCCGGCGGCAGCTGTGAGCTCCGGCTGTACCGGCCGGAGTTGTCCGACGCCAACACGGTGGGAGCTTATCCGCTGGTGACTGTGGACCAGGCCCGGCAGCGGCTGGCGGCGGGGCAGCACCTGTCTGCCTGGGAGCCCTTCCCGGGGGAGGACCGGGTCAAGCGGGTGGACCTGCAATACCTGGCCCGGCAGACGGACCGGTACTTCATGCCCTACTATGTGTTCTGGGTGGAATGTGACGACGGGGAGCAGGGCGTGTGCTATCGCCCCTATTACGTTCCGGCGGTGGCGGATGCCTATATTGCCGGCATGCCCCAAAGCCCCACCGGGGCGGCATAATGCGGCATATCGCCGGTTTCTGGGATATGGGCTGCTGGATACCCATGCGATTTTCACTCTGATACGGGCATTTTTCCCCAAATTGCAAGAAAGGCCCCCTGCTTTTGCCGCGTGAAAGCAGGGGGCCTTTGGCATATTTTTTACCGGCTGGCGGCATATAACTCTTTGGGCTTCGCCGTTTGCCGCCTTCGCGCGTCTCACATCGCCAGCGCGATCCACCTGATCTGTGACCCGTTGGCCCAGCACCGGGAGGAGCCGTTGGTCCGCAGGCGGAAGGAGCTGGCGGTGATCTGGTCCGCCACGCAGGTGGTCGCTGCTGCGGTGGTGTCGCCCGCTCCGCCGCCGCTGGAGTTGATGCACTGGGCAGCTGATTTGTTGGTCCGCACCCCCGGCACCAGACCGGAGGCGAAGTTGACTGCATATCCGCACACCACGTTATAGGTGGTCGTGCTGTCAAAGGCGGGGGTGTTCTCCACCCGCAGGAAGATCAGGGATGGCGCTGTGCCCAGATTGTGGGTGACGGTCTCGTATGCGGCGTTTGTTACCGTCTTTCCCAGCGTTACAGTGCCCTGGGCCATTTTCAGCGTACCGGTGACCTTTCCCCCGGCCACATACGCCGTCAGGCCCGCCAGGATGTCGCCCGCTGTGGCCGTGGCGTCGCCGATATCCACTCCGCCGCCGGTGACGATGCCACCGATGGCCTCTGGGAAATCCTCGGCGGCAAGGGGCGTCCCGCCGCCGGTCTTGCTGCGGATGGCGTCTGCAATAGCGCTCAGCAGAGCGCTCAGGGTGCTGTACTTTCCCATCAGTAGCTCGCCTCCATTGCCGCGCCGACGGCCGCCGTGATAGCGGCGCCGACCTGTGCCGCCGTCTGGTAGCCCTTGCCTGTCACGGTGGATTCTACCTGTGCCGCCGTCTGGTACCCGCTGTCGTTGGTGATCTCGGAGGTCTTGGCAGGCACACGGGTGTTCAGCTTCCGCACATACACCAGACCGCTGGCCAGCATGGGCGTGACCTCATAGCTGGCGTTTCCGGTCAGTGCGGCGGAGTTGGCGGAGCTGCCGCCGGGGACGTCGCCCACAAACGTAATGCCTGCCGACACCGTGGTGTACAGCTGTATCTCCGTGGCCGTGGTGTTCACCACCCGGAAGGGATTCACGTTGCCGTAGGTATACGGGATGAACACCCGGGCCTTGGCGCTGAGGGCCGTACCCAGCACCAGTGCCTTGTCGCACAGCAGCAGCTTGTAACTCTCGCTGCTGCCGCCGGTGGTCAGATGGCTATTTAAGTTCACATTAGTATCTTGGGTGTTGTTTATAACAATACTATTACCTGAATGCCAAGTTACTTCATGAGGATTTCTACTAAGGAATCCATCAATAACGACGTTATCTATAAAAACATCCGCAGAAGATTGAATAGATAAAGTACCAGCAGTACTTACACTTGCATCATCAATAACTTTGATGCTCGTAATGTAGACATTCTTCACATTGTTTGGATATATTACGGTTCTTGAACTATTGTTTACAACTGTTAATTGGTCAACTTTTAGATTACCAGTACCGCTAAGACGAAGCGTAGGACTGTTTGATGAGGTTACTGTTGATTTCTGAGTATGTTTCCAACCAATAACAGACACATCGAACGTCGCACCGGAATCGCTACTTGTGTAAATAGCCGTTTTACTATCGGTTTCAATATTTCGTAGTGCAATAGTTCCTGGCATGGTGGCTTTCTTGATGTACAAAGTAAAAGAACCGACGCCATTATTCAGCATCCTAACATTTTCAATTAGGATATTTGTGGCAGTCCCAAGATTCGGTTCTATATCGATGCCATATTGAGGGTTTGTGCGGTCGGTGCAGGTGAAGTCACAGTCCCGCACCACCACGCCGTCCGCCTCGATAATGGACAGGCCGTTGCGGCTGCATTTGTAGGTGCGGATCCGCTCCAGCGTCACGTTCTGAGAGATCTCATCCATGGTCCCGTTGCCGCCTACGCACACGCCGTCGCCCCAGGTGTACCGGATATCCACATCGCTGACATGGACGTTGTGGCTGTTGACGATGCGGATGCCGTGACCGCTCTCACCGGTGGTGGCCGTGTGGGACTCCCGGTCGCCGATGATGGTCAGCCCGCCCTCAACTGTGACGTTGTTCACGTTGTGGATGTTCAGCACGGCGTAGAAATCGTAGCCATTGGCGGTGAGCTGGAGGGTAGCGGCGTCGAAAAGCAGCCGCTGCCCGCTGTGCACCGTCAGGGCGGCAAAGAAATTGTTGTCCGCCGTGGTCGCGCTGACCTTGTAGGTCCCGGTGGGGAACAACACGGCGGAGATCCCCCGTGTGCTGGCCGCATCCAGCGCCGCCTGGATGGCCGCCGTGTCGTCGGTGGTGCTGTCGCCCTTAGCTCCGAAATCCCGGACGTTGAGCATGTCCCGGTACTTTTTCCGCCACCCGGTGGGCTTGCCGTCTGCATCCACGGCGGACACCATGATCTGGTCATCTGCCGCCAGACCGGACAGGCCCATGGCGGCAGCTACGTTGGCCGCCGTCACGTCAGACAGCTGGTTCAGCTTGGCCATGACCTGGGCATACACGTCCTTTGCCGGTGCGGCGGGAGGACCGCCTGCCGTGGTGATTGCGTCCAGCACGCGAAAATCCGCGCCCCGGCTGGTGTGGACATCCCCGGCAAACAGACCGATCGACACCCATCCTGCCGTATTCTGCACAGGCAGCGCGGCAGAATTTCCGGTGAACACCACGTCCTGATGGGTGCCGTCCGGAAGCTGCACCCGCATGGTTTTTGTGTCAAACGATGCCCATTCCTCGTCCAGATCCCACAGCACCGTGTAGTCGCTGTTGCCGCAGACAATGGTTCCCGTTCCGCTGGCCCGCTTGTTCCTGATTGTAATTTTCAATTCAGGCATGTACATCATCTCCCTTCGCATATGTCCACACACTGCCGGGAGTTATACACGGCGTTGCCTGTTTGCCTGCGGCGGAGCGGGTGTTTTTGCACAGCGGAGGGAGCGGCTGCTCATGCGTCATTTCCGACGAGCCCGTGTCCGGAAAAGCAAATTATTGGAACGCTGGAATACAAGCGGAGGTAAATTACATGTATAACCTAAAAATATAGCGTATTATCACGCACCAACTCTTTTGAAATTCGACATAGAAAAACTTGCATTATCTGCCAGAATATGTTACTATTTGTAGGAAATACAAAGTAGAGAATATGTCCTTGGAAAGAGAGATGTGGAATAGATGGAAAACAGTGCCGTGGTGAATCAGACCGGCCCGCTTTGTCCGGTGGGTTCTGCCCTCAGGGTCCCGCCGTTAGGATACCGTATGGTAAAGCGGGCCTTTGATCTGACCGCGGCACTTATTTTATCGGTGCTGCTGGCAGTGCCTGCGGCCATACTGATGCTGCTGGTCCGCCTGGATTCTCCGGGACCGGCAATTTTCCGCCAGGAGCGCCTGGGAAAAAACGGAAAGCCGTTTATGATCCTGAAGCTGCGCTCCATGCGGCTGGACGCGGAAAAGAATGGCCCCCGATGGGCGGAGCGGAACGACAGCCGCTGCACGCGTTTGGGCAGCTTTCTCCGCAGATCCCGGCTGGACGAACTGCCTCAGCTCTGGAATATTTTGCATGGAGAAATGAGCTTTGTGGGACCGCGTCCGGAGAGGGCGTATTTTTATGACCAATTTGAAAAGACGATACCTGGGTTTCGGAACCGTTTGGCTGTCATACCGGGGCTGACTGGCCTGGCGCAGGTCAACGGTGGGTACGATTTAAGTCCTGACCAGAAGATCGTCTTTGACATGAAATACATCGGAAACTGTTGCGTGGGGATGGACCTGTCCTGTATGCCAAGACCGACGAACTAATATTTGACCCAGAAGGAGTTTGATAGATCGGATGAAAATTGTGCTACTTGCAAACAACACGACCCACGTATACAACTCACGTGTCGCATTGCTCCAGCAGATTCTTTCCGCTGGGCACCAGGTAATTATTGTCAGCCAATTTCGCACGTTTCAGTCGGAACTGATGTCAATGGGTTGTGATCTCATTAACGTCAATATTAATCGTCGCCATAAAAATCCCCTTCAGGACGTGAGGCTCCTGCTGCGCTATCTGTCCATCCTGCGGCAGGAGCAGCCGGAGGCGGTGCTTTCCTTCAACATCAAGCCCAATATATACGGCGGCATGGCCTGCCGGCATCTGGGCATCCGGTTTCTGCCCAACGTCACCGGCCTGGGGACGGCCCTGGAATATCCGGGCCCGCTGCAGGCACTGACCTGTGCGCTGTACCGGATAGGCGTTTCCTGGGCAGACTGCATTTTCTTCCAGAATCGCTCCAATCAGGATTTCTTCGCATCGCACCGTCTGATCTCCCCCGGTACCCGGAGCGTTCTGCTGCCCGGCTCCGGGGTGGACTTGGGCGTGTTTTCCCCGCTTCCGTATCCCCGGGGAGACACCGTTCATTTCCTGTTTGTGTCCCGGATCCTGAAGGAAAAGGGCTTTGACCTCTATCTGCATGCGGCCAGAGCCATCCGCCGCACCCATCCGGAGGCCGTGTTCCACGTCTGTGGCTACTACGATGATCCGGCGTACCGGGCCGTTATGGAAAGCGCCGTCCAGGCAGGCGACATCGTGTATCACGGGGAGCAGCGGGATATGCGGCCGTTTTACGAAATGGCCTGCTGCGTCGTCCACCCGTCCTATTACCCGGAGGGCATGGCCAATGCCCTGCTGGAGGCCGCGGCCTGCGCCCGGCCCATCATCACCACAGACCGCAGCGGCTGCGCGGAAACCGTGGAGGACGGCCGGACCGGCCTTCTGATCCCCATCCGGGACCAGGATGCCCTGACGGCGGCGCTGGAGCGGTTTCTCTCCCTGTCCTGGGAACAGCGGCGTGACATGGGCCGGCTGGGCCGGGAAAAGATGGAGCGCGAGTTCGACCGCGCCATCGTGGCGGACCGCTATATGCAGGTCCTGTTTCCTCAGAAAACCATCACCAAGGAGCGTCAGGCCATTGGACTATAAAAAGATCATCCGCAGCCGGGCGGCCCGGGAAAACATCCTGCGGGCCCTGGCCTTTATTCCCGACGAGGCCATGCTGCGCATCCAATACCGGATCAAGACCGGCCGGGCGCTGCACCTGAAGCATCCCACCCGCTTCACGGAAAAGCTGCAATGGTACAAGCTGTATTATCGGGACCCGGACATGCTCCGCTGCGTGGACAAGTATGAGGTGCGTGCATATCTCCGGGAGCGGGGCTTTCAGGACCTGCTGCCCCGGTGCTTCGGCGTATTTGACAGTCCCGACCAGCTGCCTGTGCCGCAGCTGCCGGACCGGTTTGTTTTGAAGGATACCCTGGGCAGCGGCGGAAACGCCGTCCTGCTTTGTCCCGATAAAGACCAGGCCGATTGGCGCGCCATCCGGAAGACTGCCGCCAGCTGGTGTGCCACGCCGCTGGTCCGGGACGGCGGCCGGGAATGGCCGTACTACTCCGGAAAGCCGCACCGGATCCTGGCGGAGGAGTATTTGCAGCTGGCCGCCGGGCCGCTGACGGATTATAAGTTCTTTTGCTTCGGCGGCAAATGCGCCTTTGTCTATGTCTGCACCGGACGCCATAACGGCAGCGCGGTGGAAATACACATTGTGTCGCCGTCGTATGAGAAGCTGCCGGTCGTCCGGGTAGGCGACGAACCGTCGGACCGGCTGCCGAACCGGCCGAAGAACTTTGGGGAGATGGTCCGGCTGGCGGAGGCCATCAGCGCGCCGTTTCCCCATGTGCGGGTGGATCTGTACAATGTGGACGGGCTCATCCGGTTCGGCGAGCTGACTTTTTTCAATGCCAGCGGATACATGCTCTATGAGCCGGACTGCTTTGATAGGGAGATAGGGGACCGGTTTTCGCTTCCGCAGCGGAGAGAACGACCCGGGGGAGGGGCATCATGAGAGCGCTGCTGGCAACGCAATTTTCCATCGTGCCGCACGGCGGCCGGTACTATACCAAATCTGCCTTTGCCGCCATCCTGCGGCGGTATGGCGCGGCCTTTGGTCCGCTGACGCTCTGCGTCCCTGTGAAGCAGACCTGGTCCCCCCTGCTGGAGGACGTTACGGAGGCTGTTTCCCAGATGGTGCCCGTTTCCCGGAACGACAGCATCCTGCGCCGGCAGCGGCGAGAGATGACCCGCGCCATCCGGGAGAGTGACCTGGTCATCGTGCGCTGTCACTCCTTTGTGGCCTTTTGGGCCTCGGACCTGGCACACCGCCTGAAAAAGCCCGTGCTTGCCGAGGCTATGTCCTGCCCCTGGGACGCCATGTGGAACCACGGGCCCCTGGGTAAGCTCATCGCCCCCTATATGTTTCTGAAAATGCGCCGGGTCATGGCCCAGGCGGACTATGCGCTTTATGTGACGCAGGAATTTCTGCAGCGGCGTTACCCGTGCCGGAATCCCTGGATCGGCGCGTCCAATGTGGCGCTGCCTGCGCCGTCGGAGGAGGTCCTGACCCGCCGACTGGCGCATATCGCGGCCCAGGACCCGTCCCGGGTGACGCTGATGACCTGTGCGGCGGTGAATGTTGCCCATAAGGGGCATCGATTTGTCATTCGTGCCATTCCGCAGCTCAACGCCATGGGTATCCGGGTGCGGTATTTCTGCGTGGGCCAGGGAGATCCCCATGTCCTGCAAAGCCTGGCAGCCCGGTGCGGCGTATCGGACCAGGTGGTCTTTACCGGTGCCCTGCCCCATGAGGAGATATTCTCCATGCTGGATACCTGTGATATTTATGTGCAGCCCAGTCTCCAGGAGGGGCTGCCCCGGGCGCTGATCGAGGCCATGAGCCGCGGCTGCCCCTGCATCGGTGCGCGGACTGCCGGCATCCCGGAGCTGCTGCCGGAGGAATGCCTGACCCCCAGAGGGTCCGCCGGGGCCATTGCCGGTGCGGTTTCCGCCATGCTCCGGAGCGATTTGTCCCGATACGCCTGCGAGAGCTACCGGACCGCCCTGGCCTATCAGGGCCCGGTGCTGGATGCCCGCAGAAACGCCTTTTTTGACCGGATCCGGCGGGAGGTTGCCTCCGCCAGCGGGGGAGAGTGCTCATGAATCAGCATCGCCGCATAGGTCTGACGGACGCCGCGTCCTTTCTTTTGGCCATTTATTATTTGTGGTATCAGCTTCCCTTTATGCGTGCGACGTTTCAGGCGGAGCGCTATAAGTACCTGTTTTTTGCCTGCTTTGCGGCGGGTATCCTGCTGCTGTGCGCCGCCCGGCTGGAGAACTGCCGGATGCGTGTGCGGCTGATCCTCCGGGTGTCTGTGCTGACGCCGGTGCTGCTCTATATGGCCGTTATGGCCGTGTGCTATCTTCTGCACGCCGGCGACGCCGCCCGGCATATCCGCGTCAGCTTTTCCTTTTGGGGCACGCTGCTGGTATACCGGCTGTTCTCCTTTGACCGCAGGGCCCAGGTACGCTTCGGGCGGTATCTGCTGTTCCTGTTCCTGCTGACGGCGCTGACATCCGCGGCCGCCGTACTGACGGACAGCTCCGCCGCCCGCGCCATCTCCAACGCCTCTCAGCGGCCGGAGGCCGTGGCCCGGGATTATGTGCTGATGCGCCGCAACGTCAGCGGCATCTATCTGTTCCAGGACCTGGTCATTTTTGCCCCGATATCGGTGCTGATGCTGCTCCAACGCAGAAAGCCCCTGATGAACGGGCTGATTCTGGGCTTCGTCTTTCTGGCGGTGATCAAGGCGTCGTTTACCATTCCCCTGTTCGTGCTGCTGGTAGTGTGTATTTTAACGGTTGTATCCCAGCGGCGGGGCGTTGGCCTGATGCTTCTGGCCGTGGGTGGCTTTTTCCTGCTGGCCTTTCCGCCGGATGAGCTGTTTTCCGCCCTGGCGGGCGCCATCGACAATCGTTATTTCAGCGCACGCTTCGCGGAGCTGGCCCTGTTCCTCCGGCAGCGCAGCATCCGGGGCGACCTGCAGATCCGGCTGCAATGCTATCTGTATTCCCTGCGCTCCTTCGCCGCCCATCCGCTGGGGATCGGGCCGTGGTACAGCTATGTCGTCGGCGACCGGGGGATCGGCTATCATTCGGCCATTCTGGACGATATGGCCCGCTATGGGCTGGCTGCCCTGGCTTTTTACGGCGTATTCCTGGCGAAGTATTACCGGATGCTCAGGGAGCAATGGGCCAGGATCGGACTCCGAGCCGCAGCAGCCATCATTACGGCAGGATGGGCTCTCCTTCTGCTGCTGAATATCGCCTTCCGGGCGGCGGATGAGAGTATTTTTATGCTGTACATTCTTCCGGTCCTGCCGGATATCCTTTTACAGTCTCGTAAGAAAACGGAGTGAACGACATGCCTCGGGTACTACAGGTGCTGTCCTCCCTGCAAACGGGCGGCGGCGTCCAGGTCATGCTGAAAAATTACTATGCCCAGCTGGCGCCGCTGGCCTTCCAGACGGACTTTGTGGTCTGCGGCACGGAGCGCGGAGGCCTGGAGCCCTGGTTCGAAGCACTGGGCGCAGAGATCCACCATATCCCGCCGCGGTCTGAGGACCCGGTGGGAAATCTCCGCGCCCTGCGGCGCATTCTGGCCGACGGACACTACGACGTGGTGCACTGCCACCAGGATTATCATGGCGCTGCGGCCATGGCCATGGCC